>Ga0207706_10001732_pt1 | contig 21456 bp, 12 predicted proteins | sample KBSC53metaG_FD_184318 | JGI IMG/M metagenome (GOLD analysis project Ga0207706, IMG submission 184318) | Corn rhizosphere microbial communities from Kellogg Biological Station, Michigan, USA - KBS C5-3 metaG (SPAdes) (version 2) | ecosystem: Host-associated > Plants > Roots > Rhizosphere > Soil ... | reverse complement strand
CCCGGGCACCAAGATCGTCTGCCTCGGCAACCTGGCGCAGATCGACACGCCCTACCTCACCGAAGGCAGCTCGGGCCTGACGTATGCCGTCGACCGCTTCAAGGGCTGGCCGCACTCGGGCCATGTGATGCTGGCACGTGGCGAGCGCTCGCGGCTGGCCGACTTTGCCTCGGAAGTGCTCTGACGCGGAGCCCGAGCACTGGAAAAGAAAGGCCGCCCTCGGGCGGCCTTTCTGTTTTTCACTCGCGCAGGTAGTCGAAGAACGCCTTCGAGTTCGTTTCCCTGCCCAGGAACTCGCGCACCAGATCCTGCGGCGGGCGCTGGCCGCCATTGGCGAGCACCGTCCGCCGGTACCGCATGCCCACCTCGGGGTCGAGCTTGTCGGCGGCGAAGGCGGTGCGCAGGTCCATCGCGACCACCAGGCTCCAGAGGTAGCCGTAGTAGCCCGCCGCATAGCCCTGCACGATGTGGCTGAAGCCCGACGGAAAGCGCGTGCCGGGCACGTAGCCCAGCGGCGTGTCGCCCTCCATGCGTGCCCACAGCGCCAGCGGGTCTTGCGGCTCGGCGCCATAGAGCGCGATGTCGTAGCTGGCGTAGAGGTGCTGGCGCGCGAACTTGACGCCCTTGCCGTAGTCGCGCGCCTGGCGCGCCTGCGCGATCAGCGCGTCGGGCACCGGCTTGCAGCGCGCACACACCTCGCGCATCAGCTGCAGCACCTTCGGGTCGTAGACCCAGTCTTCCAGCATCTGCGACGGCGCCTCGACGAAATCGGGCAGCACGTTGGTGCCGCCGTTGGCCGCATAGCGCGTGGCCGACAGGTCGGCGTGCACCGAATGCCCCAGCTCGTGCAGCAGGGTTTCCAGCTCGTCGAGCGTGAGGCCCTTGCGATCGAAGTTGACGACCAGCGCCGCCTGCGGCAGCCGGCCCAGGCGCGTGGAGCCGTTGCGGTAGCTCCACACCGCGGCATGGTTGTACTTGCCCTCGCGCGGATACAGGTCGACGAACAAGGTGCCGAGCACCTTGCCGTCGGCTGCGTCGCTGACGCGATAGGCCTGCACATCGGGATGCCAGAGCCTGGCCGCCACGCGGGTGTAGCGCACGCCCATCATCTTCTCGATGATGCGCAGCGTGAACTGCAGGCTCTCCTGCGGCGGAAAGTACGGGCGGAACTGCTCCTGGTCGACGTGATAGCGCTCGCGGCGCACCACCTCGGTGTAGAAAGGCGCGTCCCAGCGCTCGACGCGGGTGCCCTCCACCGGCTGGTGCAGCTGGCGCGCCTTGGCTTCGCGCAGTTCCTTCACCTCGCGCAGCTCGGCTTCGGCCACCGTCCCCTTGACCTCGGCGAGGAAGCTCAGCACCTTCTGCGGGCTCTTGGCCATGCGGCGGCGCAGCGTGAAGTCGTCGAAGCTGGGCTGGCCGAACAGCTGGGCGTATTCGCGGCGCAGTTGGGCGATCTCGGCCAGCAGCTTCAGGTTGCCCTCGCCACCCTCGTTGGTCTTGGCGCGCCACATGCGCTCCCGGGCTGCCGCATCCTCGGCCGTCTGCATCAGGGTGCTGTAGGTCGGGTAGTCCAGACCCAGCAGCACGCGGCCCTGCGGATCGCGCTTGGCCGCCTTCCATACGCTCTCGGGCACGCCTCGCAGCTCGGCTTCGGCAAAGGCCACCTGCGTCGCATCGTCGCGCACGTTCTTGTCGAACTGCTGCGCGAGGTCGGTGACGCGGTCGTTGATCTGCTTGGCGCGCAGGCGCTTGTCCTGCGGCAGGCCGACGCCGGCATCCTCGAAGTTCTCGAGGGTCTGGCGCAGCAGCTCGCGGTCGATGTCGTCGGCCGGCTGCACCTGCCGGGCGGCGGCGTAGAGCTTCTCGTCCTGCCCCAGCGTCGACGAGAAATCGGCCCAGCGCAAGGTGCAGGCCTGCGCCGCATCGCGCACGGCCTTGTTCGGATGGACGTTGGTGAGGAACTCGATCGGGTTGGCCGCTTCCTCGATGTAGGCATAGAGGTCGTCGTAGGCCGCCAGCCAGCCGTCGGCCGGGCTGCGCTGCTCGAGTGCCACCACCCGCTGCCGCGCGCCTTCGAGGCTGCGGTCGCAGGCCACCTGCACCTGCGCCGGTACCGCGAACGACGGGAACGCCGGCCCGGGCAACCCCGTGGCTTGGGGCTGGGCCGGCTTGCCCGGCTTCTCCGCCTTGCCCTTCGTGCCCTTGGTCTTGGCCTTGGCTTTCGCTTTCGCTTTCGCCTTGGACGAGCTCGGCGCGGCGTGGGCTTTGGCCGCAGGGTGCCGGGGCGCCGCCGGCGCCGCGATGGAAAAAGCCGACAGCAGCGCCAGGATCAGCAAGGGTCTCATCGGAAACGGGTCTCCAGCCTGTCTATGCAAGCGCCGCCTCGTGGGCGGCGCGGCAGGCATTGTGCCCGGTCCGGCAGAGCTCAGTGCCCCACGAGATCCCGTATCTGCTGCAAGGCGGTGGGGTCCTCGATGGTGGTCAGGTCGCCCGGATCCCGCGATTCGCAGACGGCCTGGATCGCGCGGCGCAGCAACTTGCCGGAGCGGGTCTTGGGCAGCACGCTGACAAAGCGCACCCGCGCCGGCCGCGCGACCGCACCCAGCGTCTCGTCCACCCGCCTCATCACCTCGCCTTCGAGTTTCAGCTGCGCCGCCTCGTCGGAGAGCACCGCGGCGTCCTTGGGCACCGCGAAGGCCATCGCGACCTGGCCTTTCAGCGGGTCGGCCACGCCGACCACCGCCACCTCGGCGACACCGGGATGGCTGGAGACGCTCTCCTCGATCTCGCGGGTGCCGAGCCGGTGCCCGGCCACGTTGATCACGTCGTCGGTGCGGCCGAGGATGAAGTAGTAGCCGTCCTCATCGCGGATGCCCCAGTCGAAGGTGCTGTAGACCTGCCTGCCGGGGATGCTGCTCCAGTAGGTCTTCACGAAGCGCTCGTCATCGCGCCACACGGTCTGCATGCAGCCGGGCGGCAGCGGGCCCTGGATCGCGAGCACGCCCTTGCGGTTGGGCTCGGTCAGCACGTCGCCGGTGTTCTCATCGATCAGTTGCACGTCGAAGCCGTACATCGGCACGCCCGGGCTGCCGAACTTCGACGGCTGGCGCTCGACGCCGTTGGCGATCGTGAGGATCGGCCAGCCGGTCTCCGTCTGCCAGTAGTTGTCGACGATCGGCTTGCCCAGGGCCCCCGCGATCCACGCGGCGGTGGGTTCGTCGAGCGGCTCACCGGCGAGGAACAGCGTGCGCAGCGAGCCGAGGTCGTGGCGGCTGAGGTACGACGGGTCGTGCTTCTTCAGCACGCGGATGGCCGTGGGGGCGCTGAACATCACGCTGACCCTGTGCTTCTCGACCAGGTGCCACCAGATGCCCGCATCCGGGCGGACCGGCAGGCCCTCGTACATCAGCGTCGCCATCCCGGCGATCAGCGGGCCGTAGACGATGTAGCTGTGGCCCACGACCCAGCCGATGTCGCTGGTCGAGAAGAAAGTCTCGCCGGGCTGGCCGCAGAAGATGTGCTTCATGCTGGCGGCCAGCGCCACCGCATAGCCGCCGGTGTCGCGCTGCACGCCCTTGGGCTTGCCGGTGGTGCCGCTGGTGTAGAGCGTGTAGCTCGGGTGCGTCGCGTCGACCCAGGTGCACGGCACCTCGGCATCGAGGCAGCGTCCGCGCCAGGCGGCGTAGTCTTCATCGCGGCCTGCGGCCAACGGCATTGGCGCCAGGCCGCGGTCGACCAGCAGCACCTTGGCCGGCTTGTGCCCGGCCAGCCGGATCGCCTCGTCGAGCAGGGGCTTGTAGGCGACCACCTTGCCGTTGCGGCTGCCGGCGTCGGCGCTGACGATCACCTTGGGCTGCGCATCGTCGATGCGGCTGGCGAGGCTGAGGCTCGCGAAGCCCCCGAACACCACCGAGTGGATGGCGCCGATGCGGGCGCAGGCCAGCATCGCGAAGGCGGCCTCGGGAATCATGGGCATGTAGATCTGCACCCGGTCGCCGGGCTGCACGCCCAATGCGAGCAGCACCGCCGCCATGCGCTGCACCTCGGCATGCAGCTCGCGGAAGCTGTAGGTCCGCTCCTGCCCGGTCTCGGTGGAGACGTAGATCAGCGCCGGCTGGTCGGCGCGCGCCGCGAGGTGCCTGTCCACGGCGTTGTGGCACAGGTTGGTCAGCCCGCCGACGAACCACCGCGCAAAGGGCGGCCGGCTGTCGTCGCATACCTGGTCGAAGGGCTTGTGCCAGTGGATCAGCGCCGCCTGCTCGGCCCAGAAAGCGTCGCGATCGTCGATCGAGCGACGGTAGAAATCGGCGTAGCGCGTCATGTTTTGTCTCCTTGCCGGGCATTTCAGGCCCCGGCACTGACTTCCGGCTGACACAGGCATTGCGCCAGCTCAAACGCGCCGCAGAACGCGCCGGATCGAGAACGCGCCTTTGCAAAACGTTGCAAGTGCTTGAAAACCCTGGATTTTTCGCCTTGACCCGCGGCCGATGTTTGTTATCCTGCCGCCCGTGCTTTCGTCTGTTTTCACCTCCCCTCGCCTGCGTTCCTGCCTCCGCGCCCTGGTGGTGTCGGCGGTGGTGGCCTGCCCGGGCCTGAGCCATTCGGCACCTGAGCAGCCCCCGGTCCCGCCGGTCGGCGGCCAGATCACCGCGGACCGCAGCCTGCTCGAAGCCGCCGCCAGCAAGGCCTCGCCGCTGGTGCAGCAGGTGCGCGACAAGGCCTCCGATCTCGTGCTGTCGGCGATGAACTTCCTCGGCGTGCCTTACCGCCGCGGCGGTACCTCGGCCGAGACGGGCTTCGACTGCAGCGGCTTCACGCGCCACGTGTTCGAGAACAGCATCGGCCTCGTGCTGCCGCGCCGCGCCGACGAGCAGGCACGCGCGCCGGGCCTGCTCTCGGTCACGCGTGACGAACTGAAACCGGGCGACCTCGTGTTCTTCAACACGCTGCGCCACACCTTCTCGCATGTCGGCATCTATGTCGGCGAAGGCAAGTTCATCCACTCGCCGCGCACCGGCAGCGAGGTCCGCGTCGAAGACATGCGCGAAGCCTACTGGGCCAAGCGCTTCACCGGCGCCCGCCGCTCGCCGCTCGCCGACGATGCCGCACCCACTGTTTCCACCGGCGCGGTGCCAACCACCGGCGCCGCGCAGGCTGCGGTGCAGACGCGCGCCGAAGCCATCGTCCGCTCGGCCGTCGGCAACCGCCCACCGGCCCAGTAATCCACGGCCTGCGGCAAGACCCCGCCCAACGCCCCTGGGCGCCGCAGCGGCACAATGCCCACATGGCCGAGACCGTCATCCCCCTGGCAGACCTGCGCGCCCGCTCGCGCGTGCCGGCCATTCCGCAACAGCTGACGCCGCCGTCGGGCCGGGTGCTCGACCGGCTCGGTCGCCCGCTGCGCGACCTGCGCATCTCGGTGACCGACCGCTGCAACTTCCGCTGCAGCTACTGCATGCCGAAGGAAATCTTCGACGGCAGCTACAAGTTCCTCCCGCAGGCCGAGCTGCTGAGCTTCGAAGAGATCACGCGGCTGGCGGCGCTGTTCGTCGGCCACGGGGTGCGCAAGCTGCGGCTGACCGGCGGCGAGCCGCTGCTGCGGCGCCACCTCGAGGTGCTGATCGGCATGCTGGCCGGCCTGCGCACGCCCGGCGGCGAGCCGCTGGACCTCACGCTGACCACCAACGCTTCGCTGCTCGCGCGCAAGGCGCAAGCGCTCAGGGAGGCCGGCCTGCAGCGCGTGACCGTGAGCCTCGATGCGCTCGACGACGCGGTCTTCCGCCGGATGAACGATGTCGACTTCCCGGTGGCCGAGGTGCTGCGCGGCATCGACGTCGCGCAGCGTGAGGGCCTGGGCCCGATCAAGGTCAACATGGTCGTCAAGCGCGGCGTCAACGATCACGAGATCCTGCCGATGGCGCGCCATTTCCGCCGCAGCGGCATCGTGCTGCGCTTCATCGAATACATGGATGTCGGCTCCAGCAACGGCTGGCGCATGGACGAGGTGCTGCCCTCGGCCGAGGTGCTGCAGCGGCTGCAGGCCGAATTCACGCTGCGCCCGCTCGATCACGCGCAGCCGGGCGAGACGGCCGAGCGCTGGGCCTATGCGGACGGCGCCGGCGAGATCGGCCTGATCTCCAGCGTGACCCGCGCGTTCTGCCACGACTGCAACCGCGCGCGGCTGTCCACCGAAGGCCAGCTCTACCACTGCCTGTTCGCGCATCGGGGCCACGACCTGCGCGCACTGCTGCGCGGCGGCGCCTCCGACGAGCAGCTCTCGGCGGCGATCGGCGCGCTCTGGCAGCAGCGCGACGACCGCTACTCCGAGCTGCGCAGCCAGCTCGCCGCCGATACCGGCGAGCGGACGCAGCGCGTCGAGATGCATTACATCGGTGGCTGACGCAGCGCCCATTCCGTCCGATGCGATCACCGGCCTGGTGCTCGCCGGCGGGCGCGGGCAGCGGATGCAGGGGCGCGACAAGGGGCTGCAGCCCTACCTCGGCCGGCCGCTCGCGTTGCATGCGCTGGAGCGCCTTGCGCCGCAGGTCGGCCCGCTGCTGCTCAGCGCCAACCGGCATCTGGCCGAATACCGCGCCTTCGGCGTGCCGGTGCTCCCCGATGCGATCGGTGATTTCCCCGGGCCGCTCGCCGGGTGGCTGACCGCGCTGGCCCAGTGCCGCACGCCGTGGCTGGCGAGCGTGCCGTGCGACACGCCGCATTTCCCGCTCGACCTGGTCGGGCGCTTGTCTGCGGCGGCGGCTCAGGGCAACGCCGATCTTGCGGTGGCGCTCACCCGAGGCGACGATGGCGAGCCGCTCATGCAGCCGGTGTTCTGCCTGCTGAAGGCCGCGCTGGCACCCGCGCTGCAAGACTACGTTGCCGGCGGCGGCCGGCGCGTGCAGCAATGGGTGCTGCAGCAGCGCCATGTGGCGGTGCCGTTCGACGATGCGAGCGCCTTCCGCAACTTCAACACACTAGAAGACCTGGAGAGGAACCCCGATGCTTGACCACCTGCTGCTGCGGCCGCTGACGCTGGCCGATCTGCCGGCGTACAAGAGCCTGCGCGACGAACTGCTGCAGGCCCATCCCGATGCCTTCACCTCCGATGCGGAGACAGAGGCGCGGCGCCCGGCGCACGACTACGTGCAGCGTCTCGGCGAAGGCCGCAGCGACGGCGGCCACTTCACGCTCGGCGCCTTCGACGGCGCGGCGCTGGCCGGCGCGATCAGCTGCGAGCGCGAGCAACGCGTGAAGGTGCAGCATATCGGGCAGATCGTCGGGATGATGGTCCGCAGCGCCTACCGCGGCCGGGGCGTCGGCCGCGCGCTGCTCGAGGGCTGCATCGCCCGGGCCCGCTCGGCGCCGGGGCTGGAGATGCTCACCCTCAGCGTCACCAGCAGCAACGAGGCCGCCGTCTCGCTCTACGAGCGATGCGGCTTCGCGCGCTACGGCGAGCTGCGCCACGCCATCCGCCTGGGCAATCGCCACGTCGACAAGACGCTGATGGTGCTGTACCTGCACGCCTGACATTCCGCGCCTCCGGGAAGGTACCGAGCGTTGCCGGTTCGCTGATCGCCCACACTCGCTGCGGGAGGAGCGACGGAGGCGATATGCAGGAAGGCTGGTGCCGCACGGTCTTGGGTTGCGGTGTGCTGTGGTCTTCGTGCGTGCAGGCACAACCCACCGATGAAGACACGCTGGCGCTGATCTACGGCAACCAGCGCAGCGTCAGCATCGCCACCGGGAGCCAGCAGCCGATACGCCGTGCGCCGGCCGTGGCCAGCGTGATCACCGCCGAAGACATCGCCGCGATGGGCGCGGTCGATCTCGACGAAGTGCTCGAGAGCGTGCCCGGCCTGCACGTGGGCCGCTCGGCCAACAGCTACAACGCGCTGTTCGCGATCCGCGGCATCTACACCCAATACACGCCGCAGACGCTGGTGCTGCAGAATGGCCTGCCGACGGCCGTGCTGTTCCAGGGCAACAAGATCTCGCTGCCGCTGAGCTACCCGGTGGAGAACATCGCGCGCATCGAGGTGCTGCGCGGCCCGGGCTCCGCGCTCTACGGCGCCGACGCCTATTCGGGCGTGATCAACATCGTCACGAAGACCGCTGCCGACATCAGCGGCACCGAGCTCGGCCTGCGCGCGGGCTCATTCGGCACCACGCAGGCCTGGGTGCTGCATGGCGGCAAGCTCGGCGAGGCAGACGTCGCCGCCTACCTCGACCTCGGCGTGAGCCAGGGCTACCGCCGCACCGTCGATGCCGATGCGCAGACGCGCAACGATGCCGCCTTCGGCACCCATGCCTCGCTGGCGCCCGGGCCGGTGCACACCCAGGGCCGCCACCTGCAGGGCCAGGTCGACCTGGAATGGCAACGCTGGCGGTTGCGCGTGAACCTGCGCCTGCTGGACCGCTACGGTGAAGGCGCCGGCGTGGCGCAGTCGCTCGACCCGGTGGCCCGCATCTCGTTCGACCGCCACAGCGCCGACCTCTCCTGGAGCGACGCGCAGTTCACCCGCGACTGGAGCCTGTCGTTCGGCGCGAGCCACCTGTATTTCGGGCAGCGACTGCCGGTGCCGCTGCTGGTGTTTCCCGCGGGCACCACCTTTCCTACCGGCAGCTTCCCGCAAGGCATGATCGGCGCGCCCGAAACCCGCGAACGCCAGCTGCGCCTGTGGGTGCTGGCCGGCTATGCGGGCTTCAAGGGGCACCGGCTGCGTTTCGGCGGCGGCCATGACGACCTCAACCTCTACCACACGCACGAGACCAAGAACTTCGACTTCGCCGCCAGCGGCCTCCCGGTGCCGCTGCCCGACGTGATCGACTTCAGCGAGAGCGCGCCCTTCCTGATGCCGCACCGCCGCCGCGTCAGCTACCTGCACCTGCAGGACGAATGGCAGCTCGCGCCGGACTGGACCCTCACCGCCGGGCTGCGCCACGACCGCTACAGCGACGTGGGCGCCACCACCAACCCGCGGCTCGCGCTGGTGTGGGACGCGCGCTACGACCTGACGCTGAAGCTGCTGTACGGCAGCGCCTTCCGTGCGCCCAACTACACCGAGGCCTACAGCATCAGCAACCCGGTGGCGCGGGGCAACCCGGCGCTGCTGCCCGAGACCATCCGCACCGCGGAGCTGGCCCTCAGCTGGCAGGCCGGCAAGGGGCTGGATCTCGGCGCCAACGTGTTCCGCTACCGGATGAAGAACATCATCCGCGCGGTTCCCAATGCCACGCCGGGCACCGGCTCCACCTTCCAGAACACCGGCCGCCAGCATGGCCGCGGCGTCGAGCTCGAGGCAGGCTGGGAGGCGAGCCCCCGGCTCCGCCTGGCGGGCAACCTGGCGTGGCAGCACGCGATCGACGACACCACGGGGCGGGACGCCGGTCATGCGCCGCACCGCGAGGCCTATCTGCGCGCCGAATGGCGCTCGGGCCTGGGCTGGATGGCCAGCGGCCAGCTCAACCGGGTGGCGGACCGGCGCCGCACCGCGGGCGACACGCGGCCGCCGGTGCCCGACTACACCACGCTCGACCTGGCCCTGCGCACCGAGCGCAACGCCGGCCGCTGGGACTTCGCGCTCAGCCTGCGCAATGCCTTCGATGCCGATGTGCGCGAGCCGAGCTTTGCCCCCGGCCAGATCCGCCATGACCTGCCGATGGCGCCACGCGCCGTCTTCCTGCAAGCCAGCCATGCGCTCTGACACCCCTGCCCGCCTGGGCCTGCTCGCCGCCGCCGTTGGCATCGCGCTGCCGGCGCTGGGCGCCGCGCCCGACGACGAGGCCGAACTCCTGGCGCTGTATGGCGACAAGGCCAGCATCAGCATCGCCACCGGCAGCCGCCAGCCGCTGCGACGCGCGCCCGCGGTCGCCAGCGTGATCACCGCGGAAGACATCTCCGCCATGGGTGCGACCGACCTCGACGAAGTGCTCGAAGCGGTGCCCGGCGTGCATGTGCTGCGCTCGGCCGTCTTCTACACGCCGCTGTACGTGATCCGCGGCGTGTTCACCGGCACCACGACCAACCCGCAGGTGCTGCTGCTTCAGAACGGCGTGCCGATGACGACGATGTACTCCGGCGACAAGGGCATCACCTGGCGCAGCCTGCCGCTGGAGAACATCGCGCGCATCGAGGTGATCCGCGGTCCCGGCTCCGCGCTCTACGGGGCCGATGCCTATGCCGGCGTGATCAACATCGTCACCAAGACGGCGGCGGAATCGCGCGGCACCCAGGCCGGCGCCCGCGTCGGCTCCTTCGACACGCACGACGCCTGGGTGATGCACGGCGGCCACCTCGGCCCGATGGAGCTGGCGGCCTACCTGCGCGTGGGCCACAGCGGCGGCCACCGGCGCACGATCGATGCCGACGCGCAGACACGGCTCGACGGCCTGTTCGGCACGCATGCCAGCCTGGCGCCGGGGCCGGTGAGCCTGGCCGCCGACGCGGTGGATGCCAGCATCGACCTCTCGCACCAGCGCTGGCGCCTGCGCGCCGGCTACAAGCTGCGGGACCATGCGGGTGTCGGCGCCGGCGTGTCGTCGGCGCTCGATCCCACGAGCGAAGGCGTCAGCCAGCGCGTCACCGCCGATCTGTCGTGGGCCGATCCGTCCGTCACGGCCGACTGGTCGGCGGGTGCGACGCTGAGCTACCTGGGCCACTTCGAGTCTTCGCGGCTGCTGCTCTTTCCCGCCGGCGCGGCGTTTCCGACCGGCGTGTTCCCCGAGGGCGTGAAAGGCGGCCCCGACCGCTGGGACCGCGTCGTGCGGTTCAACGCCTTCGGCGCCTATGCGGGGATCGCCGGGCACAAGCTGCGCATCGGCGCGGGGCGCGACCTGCTGCAGCTGTACCGCGTGGAGACGCACAAGAACTACCTGGTGAGCCCGGCGGGCGTGCCGGTTCCCACCGGCCCGGTGATCGAATACTCGGCGATCCAGCCGCACATCCTGCCGCACACCCGGCACAACGACTATGTCTACCTGCAGGACGAGTGGCGCCTCGCGCCGGACTGGACGCTCACCAGCGGCTGGCGCCACGACCACTACTCCGACTTCGGCGCCACCGCCAACCCGCGCGTCGCGCTGGTCTGGGATGCCTCGCTCGACGTGACCGCCAAGCTGCTCTACGGCAAGGCCTTCCGTGCGCCGGCGTTCAGCGAGTACTACGGCGTCAACCCGGTGGCCAACGGCAATTCGACGCTGAAGCCGGAGACCATCTCGACGCTGGAGCTGGCGCTGTCGTGGCAGGCCAGTGCCGAGCTGCAGCTGAACGTCAACGCCTTCCGGCACCGGCTGCGCGACGTGATCACGCTCGTGCAGAATCCCGCGCCGGCCCCCGGCAGCACCTACCAGAACGCAGGACGCATGCGCGGCCACGGTGCCGAGGTGGAGCTGGCGTGGGATGCGCACCGCCGGCTGCGCCTGAGCGGCAACCTCGCCTGGCAGCGCTCGATCAACGACAGCACCGGCCAGGATGCGGGCTACACGCCGCGGCTGCACGGCCATGCGCGCGCCGACTGGCGCCTCGGTGCCGGCTGGCTGCTCGGCGCCCAGCTGAACCATGTGGCCGGCCGGCGGCGGGCGGCCGGCGACACCCGCCCGCCGGTGCCCGACTACACCACCACCGACCTGCACCTGCGCCACGAGCGGCATGACTGGAGCTTCAGCGCCGGCATCGGCAACGCCTTCGATGCCGATGCGCGGGAACCCAGCCTCGCCCCCGGCAGCATCCCCCATGATCTGCCGCTGGCCCCGCGCAGTTTCACCGTGCAGGCCATCTACCGCTTCTGAGACCGGGCCGACTGTGCAATCCGCCCCTGACGCCGCCGGCGGTTTCGCGTACTGTGCGAAGCAGAAGAATCCGGAGGAGCGTTCGTCAGCATCGCCACGGGCCCGCGGCCTGATCTCTCCCCGACCGCGCTTCGCCCTGCCCTCCGACTCTCCGTGACGACCCGCCTCGCGATCGCCCGCCTCGTCGCCTGCGCCTTGCTGGCGCAGGCAGCGCTGTGCGCGCCGGCGCTCGCGGGCCCCGACATCCGCACGACGATGGTCGGCGACAGCGTGAAGAGCCGGCGCAACGTCGACCCCGAGCTCGACTGGATGCTGTACGCGCAGAGCCAGCCCGCCGGCGCCTCCGACGCCGAGCGCCGCACCGGCAAGGCCAGCCTGGCCGAGCTGCAGGGCGCGGTGGCGGTGATCTATCCCGACATCGCCGAGCCCTACCGCAGCGTCTTCACGAAGATCATCGATGGCGTCGAGGATGTCCTCAAGCATCACGTCCGCGCGCAGGCCGTGGGCACCAACGCCGATCCGAACGAGCTCGCGCTGCAGATGCGCCGCGCCGGCATCAAGGTGGTGATCGCGCTCGGCAGGCAGGGCCTGAAGGCCTCGTCGGCGATGGGCGACATCCCGGTCGTCGTTGGTGGCGTGCTGCTGCTGCCCGAGGCCGAGCAGCGCAGCCATGTGGGCATCAGCCTCACGCCGGACCCGACGCTGCTGTTCTCGCGCCTGAAGAGCCTGCAGCCCGGCGTGCGGCGGGTGCTGGTCGTCTACGACCCGCAGCACAACGACTGGCTGATCCGCCTGGCGCGCGACGCGGCGCGCTCGCAGGGCCTCGAACTCGTGGCCCAGGAAGCGCGCGACCTCGGCAGCGCCGCCAAGGCCTACGAAACCCTGTTCGCCAGCGCCGACGGGCGGCGCGATGCCGTCTGGCTGCCGCAGGACCCGACGACGGTCGACGAATCCACCATCCTGCCGCTGGTGCTCAAGGAATCCTGGAACCGCAACGTCGCGGTGTTCTCGAGCAGCTACCTCCATGTGAAGAAAGGCGCCCTCTTCGTGCTCTACCCCAACAACGTCGACCTCGGGCGCAACCTGGCTTCCTCGGCCGTCAAGATCCTCAGCGGCGATGCCCGCCGCGGCATCGCGCCGCTGCGCGACGTTCACACGGCGGTCAACCTGCGCACGGCCAGCCACATCGGCCTGGCGCTGAGCAGCGAGCAGCAGCGCAGCTTCGATTCGGTGTTCCCGGAGCAGTGAGCCGACCCCCGATGCTGCGCCACCACCTGAGCCGCACCGGCTTCCGCCGCCAGCTGACCTTCACCGTCACGTCGGCGATCCTCTGCCTCGCCCTCGTCTCGTCGCTGGTCAGCGGCCTCGACGCCAGCCGGCATGTGCGCCGCTACCTGCTCGACGCCGGCCAGCTCGTCGCCGACAACCTCGCGCGCCAGAGCACGCTGGCCCTGCTGTACCACGCGCCGGAAAACGCACGCGATGCGGTGGGCACCACGCTGGCCTTCCCCGACGTGCTGCAGGTCGACATCTTCGATCCAGCACGACAGCGCCTGCTCTCCCAGGCCAAGCCCGGCACGGTGCCGCCAACGCAGGGGCTGCACGCCGACCTCGCGCAGCTGGATCACGCCGTGCTCGCGGAAGAGACCGACGCCGTCTGGGTCTTCGAGGCGCCGGTGCGCAGCGGCGCGGAGGAAGAGTCGCCCTTCGAGGTGCAGTCGCGCACGCCGCGGCTGCTCGGCCATGTGCGCGTGGTGCTGGCCAAGACCACGCTCGACAAGCTGGTCACCTCGCTGCTCGGCGGCAACCTGGCGATCACGACCTCGATCGCGATCGTGCTGCTGGTGCTGCTGAACCTGCTGACGCGGCACCTGCTGCAGCCGCTGAATGCGTTGTCCGGCCTGATGCGCCGCGCCGAGAACGGCGAATCCGGCATGCGCGCCGAGCCGGGCGGCCCCAGCGACATCGTCGAGATGGGCCATGCCTTCAACAAGATGATGGACGTGCTCGAGCAGCGCGAAGCCGAGCTGAAGACCTCGCGCGACGAGGCGCTGCGCGCCGCGCTGCTGAAATCGCAGTTCGCCGCCACCGTGAGCCACGAGTTGCGCACGCCGCTCAACGGCGTGGTCGGCATGCTCGACATGCTCAAGGCCATGCCGATGCCGCCGCAGCAGAAGGAGTGCGTCGAGGAGGCCTTCGGCTCGGCCCGCTCGCTGGCCGAGCTGATCAACGACATCCTCGACTTCTCGAAGATGGAGGCCGGCAAGCTCGAGCTCGAGGCCATCGACTTCAGCCTGCGCGAGCTGGTGGAAGACGCGATCGAGCTGCTGGCGCAGTCGGCGCGGCAGAAGGGCCTGGCGCTGGGCTACTGGATGGACCCGGAGGTGCCCGAGCGCATCAAGGGCGACCCGACGCGGCTGCGCCAGGTGCTGCTCAACCTGCTGGGCAACGCGGTCAAGTTCACCGAGCGCGGCGAGGTCGCGCTGCGCATCTGGCCGCGGCCCGCGCCCTCGGGCCAGGTCTCGCTGCGTTTCGAGGTCAGCGACACCGGCATCGGCATGAGCCCGCAGACGCTGGAGCATGTGTTCGAGTCGTTCTCGCAGGCCGACCGCTCGACCACCCGCCGCTATGGCGGCACCGGCCTCGGCCTGGCCATCAGCAAGCAGCTGGTCGTGCTGATGGGCGGCGACATCGAGGTGCGCAGCGAGCTCGGCTGCGGCAGCACCTTCGGCTTCGTCGTCTCGCAGCGCCCGGCGGATGTGCCGGCCGCCCCTGCCGCGCCGATGCTGGACGGGCAGCGCGTGCTGGTGGTCGACGAGAGCGAGATCGTGCGCCGCTTCGTGCAGGACACCCTGAACCGCATCGGCGCCCGCTGCCAGGCGCTGGCCGACGGCGACCTCGCACTGCAGGCGCTGCGCTCGGCGCGCGACGCCGGCACGCCGTACGCACTGGCGCTGCTCGGCCCCGGCGCCCACGACGCCGCGGGCCGCGACCTCTACCTGCTGCTGGAAGCCGAGGCCGAGCTCGCCGGCCTGCGCCTGCTCAAGCTGACGCGCGATGCCGGCGGCCCGCTGCACGACACGCCGGGCGCGGAGCTGCGGCTGCAGAAGCCGCTGCTGCACGATCGGCTGGTGCAGGCGGTGCTCCATCTGCTGGCGCCGCAGGCCGCGACGTGCGGCTGGATCGAGGCGCCGGCCGATGCGGCCCCGGTGCAGCCGCTGTCGCTGCCGTCGGTGAAGGTGCTGGTCGCTGAAGACAACCGCACCAACAAGGCCGTGGCGGCCGGCATGCTGAGGCTGCTGGGCTGCCAGTGCCGGCTGGTCTCCAACGGCATCGAGGCCGTGCAGGCCATGCGCGAGGAGCGCTTCGACGTGGTGCTGATGGACTGCAGCATGCCCGAGATGGACGGCTACGAGGCCACCGCCAGCATCCGCCTCGCCGAGCAGGACTCGCGCCAGCACACGCCCATCGTCGCGATGACGGCCAACACCCAGCGCGGCAGCGTCGAGAAATGCCTGGCCGCCGGCATGGACGACTACCTCTCCAAGCCGATCACGCTGGCCGAGCTGGCGCAGAAGCTGCAGCGCTGGCTGTCGGCTGCGGCCCAGGAGCCGCCCGCGGCATCGTCGGAGCGCGACGAACCCGATGGTTCCGACGGGCCGCTGGATCGCGCGGTGTTCGACAACCTGCGCGCGGTGCTCGGCCCTTCGATCGACGAAGCGGTGAAGCCTTTCCTCGAGGACATCCCGGTCTACCTGGAGCAGTTGCAGACAGCGCTCGACGAAGGCGATGCCGAGAAGGCGCGCGCGATGGCGCACTCGATGAAGGGCAGCAGCGCCAACCTCGGCGCGGTGGCCGTCTCGCGCCTCGCGCGGCAGGCGCAGGACCTGGCCGAAGCGCACCGCCTGCCCGAGATCGGCCCGCTGATGCCGCAGCTGCGCGAGGCCTTCGACATGGTCTCGGCCGTGCTCGGCACCGAAACCCGGGCCGGCGCCAGCGCCGACAGCCCGGGCTCCGAGCTGGCGCCGCTGGTGCTGGTGGTCGACGACGACCGCAGCACCTGCAATGCGCTGCGCTTCACGCTGCAGCGCGATGGCTTCCGTGTCGAGGAGGCGGGCGACGGCGCGCAGGCGGTGGCGATGCTCGAACGCATCTCGCCCGACGTGATCCTGATGGATGCGGTGATGCCAGTGATGGACGGCTTCACCGCCTGCGAAGAGATCAAGCAGCGCCAGCAGACGCGGGCCATCCCGGTGCTGATGATCACCGCGCTCGAGGACAACACCTCGGTCGAGCGCGCCTTCGCGGCCGGCGCCAGCGACTACATCCCCAAGCCGATCCACTTTGCGGTGCTGTCGCAGCGGGTGCGCAGCATCATCGACGCCAACCGCGCCGAACGCCACATCCGCCGGCTGGCCTACAACGACAGCCTCACCGGGCTGCCGAACCGCACGCTGTTCATCGACCAGCTCAGCCGCCGCCTCGAGCGCGCGCGCATGGACAGCGAGTCGATCGCGGTGCTGTTCCTCGACCTCGACCGCTTCAAGTACGTCAACGATTCGCTCGGCCATGACGTGGGCGACCGGCTGCTGGCCGCGGTGGCGCAGCGCATCCGCCGCGTCGTGCGCCAGGCCGACTGCGTGGCGCGCCTGGGCGGCGACGAGTTCACAGTGGCGCTGAACGCCGCCTCCGGCCCCGCGGCCGCCGCGGCGGCGCAGAACATCTGCCGCACGCTGGGCCACCCGTTCCAGGTCGACGGGCACGAGATCTTCGTCGCCGCCAGCGTCGGCATCGCGCTGTTCCCGCAGGACGGCCCGGATGTGGGCACGCTGCTCAAGCATGCCGACATGGCGATGTACCGCGCCAAGAAGGATGGCTCCGGCTTCCGCTTCTTCGAGTCGGCGATGGAGCAGACCATGTCGACCCACCTGCGCCTGGAAACAGACCTGCGGCGCGCGCTCGACCGCAAGGAGCTGGTGCTGTACTACCAGCCGAAGGCGCGCGTGGACACCGGCGACATCATCGGCGTGGAGGCGCTGGTGCGCTGGCGCCACCCGACCCGCGGCCTCGTGCCGCCGGCCGACTTCATCCCGCTGGCCGAGGAAACCGGCCTGATCATCCCGATGGGCGAGTGGGTGCTGCGCAGCGCCTGCAGCCAGGCCCAGGCCTGGATCGACGCCGGCCGTCCGCCGCTGCAGGTGGCAGTGAACATCTCGGTGCGGCAGCTGCTGCACAAGGATTTCGTCGAACTCGTCGAGCGCGTGCTGCGCGACACGCGGCTCTCGCCCGGCCTGCTCGAACTCGAGATCACCGAGAGCACGCTGATGGGCTACGCGCAGGACACGCTGGAGCTGCTGCGCCGGCTGCGCAAGCTGGGCGTGCGGCTGTCGATCGACGATTTCGGCACCGGTTATTCGAGCCTCGCCTACCTGAAGCGCTTTCCGATCAACACCGTCAAGATCGATCGCGCCTTCGTCGGTGATGTGCCGCACGATGCCGACGACGTGGCCATCGTCACCGGCATCATCGCGCTCGCCCACAGCCTGCGGCTCGAGGTGATTGCCGAAGGTGTCGAGACGCACGACCAGTTCGTGTTCCTGCGCGAGCGCTCCTGCGACCAGATCCAGGGCTTCCTGCTCAGCGAGCCGGTGCCAGCGGCGGTGTTCGAGCAGACGGTGCTGGCGATGCCGCTCATCCGTGCGGAAGGCGGCCTCGCGACGGCATCTTGAGCCCGGTGCTTCACATTCGTTCACGCGGAACAGTTAGACTTTCTAACTGTCAACGGATGTATCACCCGCTCCGATGCCCTCTTCCCCCGCGCCCCGCCGCTCACGCCCCGCCCGCCCGCTGGCCTGCGCGCGGCACCTGATCGCGACGGTGCCGCCGCTGATGAAGGCGATCCGCACCGAGATGCGTCGTGCGGCCCCCGAGGGGCTGACCGTGCCGCAGTTCCGCGTGCTGATCTTCGCGCGCAGCTTCCCCGGCGCCAGCATCACCGAGCTGGCCGAGCACCTGGGCGTGACGCTGCCCACGGCTTCGGTCACCGCCGACCGGCTGATCCGCCAGGGCCTGCTGCAGGCGCCACAGATCCCCGGCAACCGGCGCCGCCGCGCGCTGAGGCTCACCGATGACGGTGCCGCCGCGATCGGCTCCGCGATGGAGGCCACGGCCGATGCCTTTGCCACCCGCCTCGCCACGCTGTCGCGCGAGGAGCTCGCGCTGGTCGAGCAGGCGCTGACGCTGCTCGAAAGCCGCATGGTCGAGCCATTGCCCGCCTCCGTCTCCGCCTCCCGCGATTGAGCCTTGGTTGCCCTTCCGAGCCCACGAATGAACAAGAAGACCCTGTCGTTGTCGATCCTCGCGCTGGTTACCCTCGGCGGCTTCGCCTACTGGCGCGCCCAGCATGCTGCCGACACCCCGCCCACCGCCGCGGCCGCCGGCAAGGGAAGCCCGGCCCAGGTCGTGAGCCTCACCACCGCGCAGCGGCGCGACATGCCGGTGGTCATCGAGGCGGCCGGCACCGTGGTGCCGCTCAACACGGTCGACGTGCGACCGCAGGTGTCGAGCACGGTGCGCGAAGTGGCGATCAAGGAAGGCCAACCGGTGCAGCGCGGCACGCTGCTGTTCCGCTTCGACGACCGGCCCGACCGCGCCAACCTCGAGAAGGCGCAGGCCCAGCTGCTGCGCGACCGCGCGACGCTGGCCGACCTGGAGCGCCAGTGGCAGCGCGCGCAGGACCTTCGGGCGCAGAACTTCATCGCGCAGAGCGCGGCCGACACCGTGCTTTCGCAGCTGGAGGCGCAGCGGGCGCTGGTGCGCTCCGATGAAGCCGCCCTCCACGCGAGCCAGACGGCGCTCAGCTACAACGAGATCCGCTCGCCGCTCGCCGGCCGGGCCGGCGCGATCGCGGTGTATCCCGGCAGCCTGGTACAGCCCAGCGGTGCGCCGTTGGTCACGATCAGCCAGATCGACCCGATCGGCGTCAGCTTCACGGTGCCCGAGAACCAGCTGGCCGCGCTGATCGGCGGTGGGCGGCAGGAAGGCGCGGCGCTGGAGGTGGTGATCCCCGGCGCCGCCGCAAGCGGGGTGCTGAAGGGCGAGGTGAGCTTCATCGACAACAGCGTCGATGCGGGCACCGGCACCCTCCGCGTCAAGGGTCGCCTGCCCAATGCCCGGCAACAGCTGTGGCCCGGCCAGTACGTCACGGTGCGGATGACGCTGCACACGCTGAAGGATGTGGTCGTCCTGCCGCAGGCGGCGATCATCCTGCGCGGCAACGAGCGCTCGGTCTATGTGGTCGACGCAGCCGGCAGCGCGCAGCTGCGCGCTGTGCAATTGCGCTACGCGGCCGGCGAGAACGTGGTGGTCGACGGCGTGCAGCCCGGCGAACGCGTGGTGCTCGAAGGCAAGCAGAACCTCCGCCCCGGCACCCCGGTGCGCGAGGCACAGCCGGCCGCTTCGGGGGCCGCCCGATGAACTGGAACCTCGCGGAGCTGTTCATCCGCCGCCCGGTGATGACGGTGCTGCTCAACCTGGCCATCGTGATGGCCGGCGTGGTGGCGCTCGGCAAGATCCCGGTGGCCGCGCTGCCCAGCTACAACACGCCGGTGGTGCAGGTCAGCGCGGTGCTGCCCGGCGCCTCGCCCGAGACGATGGCGAGCTCGGTCGCGCTGCCGCTGGAGAAGCAGTTCTCCACCATCGCCGGGTTGTCGACCATCAGCTCGGTCAACACCCAGGGCAACACCTCGATCACGCTGGAGTTCGATGCCGCGCGCGACATGGACGCGGCGGCGCTCGACGTGCAGGCCGCGCTGTTCCGCGCGCAGCGCTCGCTGCCGGCGGAGATGACCAACCCGCCCTCGTACCGCAAGCTCAACCCGGCCGATGCGCCGGTGCTGATCGTCGCGCTGACTTCGCCGTCGATCAACCTCTCGGAGCTGAACGACTACGCCGAGAACCTGATCGCGCCGTCGCTGTCGACGATCGACGGCGTGGCCCAGGTGTCGGTGTTCGGCCAGAAGCGCTATGCGGTGCGCATCGAGGTCAGGCCGCAGGCACTGGCCGAGCGCAACCTGACGCTGGACGAACTGCGCGCCGCGATCACCGGCGCCAACGCCAACACGCCGGTCGGCGTGATCGACGGGCCGCGCCAGACGCTCACCGTCGAGGCGAACCGGCAGCTCACCAGCGCACGCCAGTTCGGCGAGCTGGTGGTCGCCACGCGCAACGGCGCTCCGGTGCGACTGCGCGAGGTGGCCGACGTGCTCGACAGCTTCGAGACCATCAAGAACTTCGCCAGCTTCAACGGCGAGAGCTCGATTCAGTTGGCCATCCAGCGCCAGCCGAACGCCAACACGGTCCAGGTGGTCGATCGTGTGAAGGCGATGCTGCCGCGCTTCCAGGCGCAGCTGCCGGCCTCGGTGCAGATCCACCAGCTCAACGACCGCTCGGTGTCGGTGCGCGAATCGCTGCACGACGTGAACCTGACGCTGGCGCTCACCGTGATCCTCGTGGTGCTGGTGATCTTTTTGTTCCTGCGCCGGCTGTCGGCCACCATCATCCCCACCTTGTCGCTGCCGGTCTCGCTGATCGGCGCGCTGTCGCTGCTGTACGCCGGCGGCTACAGCCTGGACAACATCTCGCTGCTGGGCATCACGCTGGCGGTGGGCCTGGTGGTCGACGACGCGATCGTGATGCTCGAGAACATCGTGCGCCACGTCGAGGACGGCATGGATCCCTTCGCTGCCGCGATCCGCGGCGCGCGCGAGATGACCTTCACGATCCTCTCGATCTCGGTCTCGCTGGTCGCGGTGCTGATCCCGATCTTCTTCATGCCGGGCGTGATCGGCCTGCTGTTCCACGAATTCGCCGTGGTGGTCGGCCTCTCGATCCTGGTGTCGGCGCTGGTCTCGCTGACCCTGGTGCCGATGCTGTGCAGCCGCTTCCTGCGCCACCACGCCCCGCAGGAAGAGAACTTCATCGGCCGCGCCTTCGAGCGCGGCTTCACCGCCTTCCAGGACGCCTACATCCGCACGCTCGACTGGGCGCTGGCGCACCGGCCGGTGGTGCTGGCGGTGGCCCTGCTCAGCTTCGTGCTGACGGCGGTGCTGTTCGTCAGCATCCCGAAGGGTTTCTTCCCCGAAGAGGACATCGGCCAGATCCAGGTCACCACCGAAGCGGCCGAAGACATCTCGTTCTTCGCGATGCAGGCCCTGCAGGCGCGCGTGGCCGAGACCTTCCGCAGCGATCCGGCGGTGCTCAGCGTGGCGTCGTTCCTCGGCGGCGGGCCGTCGGCTTCCACGGTGAACACCGGGCGCATGTTCATCAACCTGAAGCCGCGCAACCAGCGCGAGCCGATGGTCAAGGTGGTCGAGAACCTGCGCAAGCGGCTGCGCAACGTGCCGGGCATCGCCGTGTTCATGCGGCCGGTGCAGAACCTGCAGCTCGGCGGCCGCGCGTCCAAGAGCCGCTACCAGTACATCCTGCAGAGCGTGAGCGCCGCCGCGCTGAACGAATGGGCCGGCAAGCTGCAGGACAAGATCCGCAGCGACCCGATGTTCCGCGACGTCACCACCGACTCGCAGCTGCGCGGCCTGCAGGCCACGCTGAACATCGACCGCGACAAAGCCAACCTGCTCGGCGTGCAGATGAGCGACCTGCGCAGCGCGC
>Ga0207706_10001731_pt1 | contig 21457 bp, 16 predicted proteins | sample KBSC53metaG_FD_184318 | JGI IMG/M metagenome (GOLD analysis project Ga0207706, IMG submission 184318) | Corn rhizosphere microbial communities from Kellogg Biological Station, Michigan, USA - KBS C5-3 metaG (SPAdes) (version 2) | ecosystem: Host-associated > Plants > Roots > Rhizosphere > Soil ... | reverse complement strand
TCCAGCGACACGGTGAGCCCGATTGCCGGCGCGGTCCAGGCGGCGAACGTCCCGCCGGTGATCGCGATCTTCAACGTCGAAGCGTACGGGCCGGACAGCGCTCCGGTGATCGACGTATCGCGTCTCTTCACCACGCCGCCCGCCGAGATGTCGCCGGGCCAGCGGATCGGCGCGGGATATACGATCGACGCGACGCGTTCGTGGATCGAGCGCGTGGCATCGTTCCCGGACAACGTGAACATCCACACGTCGCTCACGTTCCAGAGCGGCGGCGGGCGCGGAGCGGCGCCGGCCCCGGGACGGGGCGGCGGCGGACGAGGAGCGGCGGGTGTGACGGCGCCGTCGGCGACCGTGGTGATGTCGTACAGCTTCCACAAGCTGCCCGAAGTGGCGATGACGCCGCGCCTCTGTGACAACCGCGTCGGCTACTTCTCGCTCACTATTACAGACTACTCACAGCCGGCCCAGCGCGTCGCCGACGACCAGCGCTGCTTCATCACGCGGTATCGCCTCGAGAAGAAAGATCCGAGCGCGGCGATCTCCGAGCCGGTGAAGCCGATCGTCTACTATCTCGACGCGAACACGCCCGAGAAGTGGCGTCCGTACATGATCAAGGCGATCGAAGACTGGCAGCCGGCCTTTGAGGCTGCTGGTTTCAAGAACGCGATCATCGGCAAGGTCGCGCCGACGAACGATCCCGACTGGTCACCGGAAGACGCGCGCTACTCGGTCGTGCGCTGGCTCCCGTCGACGACGGAGAACGCGAGCGGCCCGAACGTCCACGATCCGCGCTCGGGCGAGATTCTCAACGCGCACATCCAGTTCTATCACAACGTGCAGAACCTGGCGCGCACCTGGTATTTCACGCAGGCGGCGGCCAACGATCCGCGCGCGCGACAGTTCCCCTTCCCCGATTCGCTCATGGGGCGGCTGCTCGAGTACGTGCTCGCCCACGAAGTTGGCCACACGCTCGGCTTCCAGCACAACATGAAGGCGAGCTCGCAGTATCCAATCGATAGCATCCGCAATGCAGACTTTTTGCGTCGCATGGGGCACGTGTCGACGCTGATGGACTACTCGCGCTTCAACTACGTCGTGCAGCCGGAAGACAAGATTCCACCCGAGCTGCTCGTGCCGAAGATCGGGCCGTACGACATCTGGGCGACGAAGTGGGGTTATGCACCCGTGGCCGCGCCGATGCAGGTCGCACAGCAGGGGACCGCGAAGCGCACGGGCGCCGAGCGTATCGCGGCCGCCGAAGCCGAGCGGACGACGCTCGATTCGTGGGCGCGCGAGCAAGACACGAAGCCTTGGCTGCGTTTCTCGACGAGCGGCGCGTTCGGTTCCGATCCGGGCGACGAGACCGAGGCCGTGGGCGACATCGATCCGGTGCGCGCGACGGAGCTCGGCTTCAAGAACCTGAAGCGCAACATGCAGTGGATTCAGTCGACGACGGTGAAACCGACGGAAGATTTTGATGTGCTCGCGGAACTCTACAACAGACAGATCAACCAGTTCCGCACGGAGCTGGGCCACGTCGCCAATCTCGTCGGCGGCATGAACTCGCAGGAGAAATACGGCAACCAGCCGGGCCCGCGTTTCACGCCGGTGCCGAAGCCCAAGCAGCAAGGCGCGATGAAGTTCATCGCCGAGAACGGATTCCAGACGCCGACCTGGCTCGTCGACGCGGACATCCTCCGCAAGATCGAGCCGAACGGTGAAGTGACGCGCATCGTCAACGCGCAGTCGGCGCTGGTGAGCAACCTGCTCAACGACGGCAAGATGACGCGGCTCGTCGAGAACGAAGCACTGTCCAAGAATCCGTCCGAGGTCTACACGCTCGCCGAGATGCTGAGCGATCTGCGGCACGGCGTGTGGACGGAGCTCTATGGTAGCGGTCCGGTGAAGGTGGACATCTATCGCCGCGGCTTGCAGCGGAACTATCTCACCGACGTCGGCAACAAGATCAATCCGCCTCCGGCCGGCGCGGCGGACGCGGGTGGACGCGGCGGTGGTGGTGGACGTGGTGGCGCGGCGGCACCCCCGGCGAACACGGGCGAGATCAAGGCGATGCTGCGCGGAGAGCTGAAACAGCTCGACGCCGAATTGGCGCAGGCAGCCAAGCGGGCGACGGACGTCGCGACCAAGCGGCACCTCGACGACGCGCGGCAGCAGATCAGCCACATTCTGAAGCCGGCGGCTGCGGCGACCAACGGCGCGGTGGACGAAGAGGGCATCACGCGCTGGCCGTGATCGAGTGATGTTGCGCGAAGCAAGAGGGCCAGGCTTAGCCTGGCCCTCTTTTTTTCCGCTCTGTGATCCGGCGGATCTTGGCGCGTGCACCTATCGGTCGCCGTTGGTGGTCACGGTGTCGAAACGGAACGCTGGCAATGATCGGCCGCCTCAAGGGTCACGTGGCACGCACTCGGCGCGCGGGTTGACGTTTTCGCGCGTTATGCTGGCATAGCCACGCAGCCTAATGTGCGCGCGGTTTATGAGCGGAGATGCGGAACTTCAGCGTTGGCGGATCTTTGCGACGATGGGTAGCATTGGTAAACTTGGAATTAGACTGCGTAGGTTAGCGGCGTTTTGTGCAGGAATGCCGCCTAATGTCGCAGTCTAATTGGCGTTAGGCGGATGCCTTGGGCATTTCGGTAAATTGAGCCATGGCGCTTACGTTCGAGTGGGACCCGCGCAAGGATGCCACAAATCGGACAAAGCACGGCGTCGGTTTCGATGAGGCGCTCACGGTCTTCGCCGATCCACTCGGTAGAATCGTCGAAGATCCCCGCCACTCAGGTGACGAGATTCGGCTGACCTTGCTCGGCCTCTCTGTTCGGAGGCGGCTTTTGGCAGTAATGTTCACGGAGCGCGGGGAAGACCGCGTTCGCATCTTCAGCGCCCGACGCGCCACGCGTCATGAACGCCATGACTACGAAGAAGTCTCGCCGTAAGCCCGCGTCGACCGCCCGTGTCGCCGAGGACGACATCCTGCCAGAGTATGATTTCTCGCGGGCCCGTCGCAACCCGTACGCCTCACGGATCGCGCGAGATGCGGTTATGGTCGTCCTCGATCCCGATGTCGCCCGCGTGTTCCCGGACGCGAGCGCGGTCAATGATGCCTTGCGCGCGCTCGCCCGCATCGCCGAACGCAAGCCGCGTCGATCGCGTTCGAGGCGCCGCACCGCCTAACGTGCGTTGCAGCTGACGGGCGCTCCAAGCGTGGCGGTTGAGCGCCTATTGATATCTTCTCATGACCAGCTGCAATCCGCATATTGCGCCGACCGCCCGCAGCTGAACTCGGGCGTTAGCCTGCACCACACTATCGACGCGGCGTAATGCGATATTTGGCGGCCGGTTGGATCGCTGTTCTCGGCCTGGGTGCTTGCACAGAGCCGGGACGCCAGGCGCTCGGCCCTACCGCAGACACGAATTGTCGCGAAGTCACGCCCATCGCAGTCGATAGCGTCGTCGACTACGGAGCGCGCCCTGGACCCGTAACCGAATTCAAGATGGTATCGCGTTCAGCGCCGCGTTTTCCCAAAGCCGTCCAGTCCAGCAATGCTATGGGGTACGCCGTGCTGAGCTTCGTCATCGATACGGGGGGCTTCGTCATCCGCAGCTCGGCACGCATCGAAACGCCGCCCTGGCGGCGAGAGTTCGATGACGCTGTCTGTGATTGGTTGCGCCAGGCGCAGTTCGAGCCCATCCGACGCGGTGGCCGCCCGGTTCGTGTTGCTATCCGGAACGTGGTGGTCACCCTCAGCCTAAGTCAGTAGATGTTGCGACCGTGCAGGCTAACACGCGTTGCAACTGACGGGGCGCTCTAATTGCGGTTGAGCGCTTATTCGGATCTTCTCATCATCCAGTGCAGTGCGCATATTGCGCCGACCGCCTGCAGCTGAACTCGGGCGTCAGCTAGCACCCATAATAACGCTTGACGTTATTAGCCCAATGGGCTAGCTTCTGAAGTGATCAAGAGCTTCGCCGATCGGGATACCGAAGCCCTGTTCCAGCGCCAACGCGTTCGGCGCTATCCCGCTGAGCTCCCGCGGCCGATGCTGCGCAAACTGGTCGCCGTGGACGCGGCCGAAGCGCTGGACGATCTCCGGGTGCCGCCGGGGAACCGCCTCGAGAAGCTCAAAGGCAATCGCGTCGGGCAGCACGGTATTCGCGTCAACGATCAGTGGCGGATCTGCTTTCGGTGGGCTGATGGTGACGCGTACGAGGTCGAGATCGTTGACTATCATTGATCGTTGCGAGGTGAGCTATGGCGGCTCGTAAGCGCACAACCAAGCTGGCACCAATTCATCCGGGCGAGGTCTTGCTCGCGGACTTCCTCGAGCCGCTTCAGCTCACCCAGTATCGTCTGGCGCACGATATCTCGGTGCCTCCGCGCCGGATCAATGAGATTGTTCATGGCGTACGCGCCATCACCGCGGATACGGCGCTTCGGCTGGCGCGTTATTTCGGGACCTCGGAGCGCTTCTGGCTCAACCTGCAGGCCCGGTACGATCTCGAGGTGCAACGGGATGCGCTCGGCGCGCGCCTTGAGAAGGAAGTTCGCGTGCTCGACCGTGCTAGCTAACACTTGTTGCAGCTGTTAGCCTGCCACAGAATCTGTGAGAGGATGATGAGCGCCATTGCCCTCGCTGCTGCTCAAGAACTTGCGAATCATCTCGAACTCCGCGACGCGCAGGGCCGACCCCTCCACACGGACTGGATCAACATTTTCGGCGGGCGAACGCCAGGAGACCCCATCTCAGTGATGGCCACGCTCCATCACGCGCCGAGCGCCACGCCGGCGTCGATCCCGGAACGGGGCGTCGAGGATTCCGGCGGCAATTCTCTGGCAGGCTAACATCAGGAGCGGCTGACGTGTGGGCGCCGTGCGTCGTAAAGACGCGCGGCGCCCAACCGCATTTATGACGGACGCGCCGACGGCCTCGGTGCATCGGGAAGCGGTGTCGTCCAACCCATTCGCTCGAGGACCGCTCTGTATTCCGGTCGCGAGCGGATCACGTCGAACGGCGGCCAGTTTCCGCCCATGAGGGCCAGCAGCGGATCCCGAGTCTCGTATGCTTCGTTGAGCAGTCGGAAGGTGTCGTCGAATCGATTCGCGCCGAACGCCGCGGTGGCGCGCGGCATCGCCTGGACGAAGGACGTTCGCGCTCTCGCCTCGAGCTCCTGAAACAGCGCATCCGCGAGTTCGGGCCAACCGGCACGCGCGCGGCCGATCGACCAACCCATCATCAGCCACGAATGGCGCCCGAATTGGGCCATCGCGGACTCCGTTTCCTTATTCGCCAACTCGGGATCGCCGCCGACGTTGAGCGCGTGGACGAGGGACCACGCCGCATAAAACGACGCGGGGTCAAGCTCACGCGCGCGACGAGCAGTGGGAATCGCTTCGTCGAACCGCCCGGCCCAGGCGAGTAACAGCGCCGTGTGGGCGACGACGTGCGCGCTGCGAGGATCGGCGCGCAGCGCCATTTCCATCTCCTCGACGGCTTCATCGAAGCGGCCGCGAATGTAGCCGCGGTCATACAGCGCGTAGATCGCGCGCGCTTCAGGGTCCATCGGGTCGAGCTCCACGGCGCGCGTGAAGGCTCTGGAGGCCTTCTCGCGGTCGAAGTTGCAGAGCGAGAAGATTCCGCTCGCGATCTGCGCGGTCATCGCGTTCGGCTCGAGCGCAAGCGCGGCCTCGATCGCATCGGACGCACGCTGATGGATGGCCGCCATGGGCGCGAGTCCCCACATCGCCGACAGGACCAACGCCTGACCGAGCGACGCCTGTGCCGCGCTGAACTCCGGGTCGAGCGCGATCGCCTGCTCGAGTGTTTCGGCGGCGGCGGCGAGCGACGCGCCGCGCTGTCGCATCAACGCGCGTCCTTTCAGAAACAGATCGTACGCCGCGAGGTCGCGCGTCGGCGCTTTGACGAGCTGTGATTCGGCGCGCCCGGTCAACGTGACGTTGAGCTTCGCGACGATGGCACTCGCGATCTCGTCCTGAATGGCGAAGACGTCCACCAACTCGCGATCGTAGCGCTCCGACCAGAGGTGGTAGCCGTCCGCCACGTTCACGAGCTGCGCCGTGATGCGAATGCGATTGCCGGCCTTGCGAACGCTTCCCTCGAGAATCGTCGCGACACTGAGCTCTTCGCCGATCGTGCGAAGGTCGACGTTCTTGCCCTTGTACGAGAACGCGGACGTCCGCGCCGGGACGTGCAGACCAGGAATCTGCGCCAGCGCGCTGATGATCTCCTCGGAGATGCCGTCCGAGAAGTACTCGTTCTCCGGATCGCCGCTCATGTTGGCGAAGGGCAGCACCGCGACGGACCGCCGATCTTGATCGACGACACTCGACGCGGCGCGCGACGAGAGACTCTCGGCGAACTTGTCGATGGTCGGGAAGCGATCACTCACCTCGCGCGCCATCGCCTTGATGATCGACGCTTCCACAGCGCGCGGCACCGCGGGCTGCTTGGCGGTCACCTTGGGCGGTGCCTTCGTGAAACGCTGCACCAGAATCGACTCGGGCGTCGGTCCGGTGAACGGCGGCACGCCGGTGAGCATCTCGTAGAGCATCGTCGCCAGCGCGTACTGATCGCTGCGCGAATCGACGTCTTCGCCGGTGGACTGCTCGGGGCTCATGTACGTCGGCGTGCCGATGGCAACGCCAACTGAGGTCATCCGCGTGCCGGTCGTCGTCGTAGCGCGGGCGATACCAAAGTCGGCGACGAGGGCGTGCCCCGCTTGCAGGAAGATGTTTTCGGGCTTGATGTCGCGGTGGACGACGCCGTGGGCGTGCGCGTAGTGAAGCGCGTCGGCCACAGCCTTCGTGATCGCGATCGCATCGGTCACCGGCAGGGTGCGCTCGCGATCGAGGCGGGCACGTAGCGTCTCACCGTCGACGAACGGCATCACGTAGTAGAGCTGGCCGTCGGCCTCGCCCGAGTCATGGAGCGGCAGGATGTGCGGATGCGTGAGCCGCGCCGTCGTCTTGATCTCGAGCAGGAAGCGTTCGGGGCCGATCGACGCGGCGAGCTCCTCGCGCAGGATCTTGATCGCGACGGCGCGGTCGTGTTTGAGATCGTGCGCGAGGTACACGGTGGCCATGCCGCCGGCCCCGAGCTCGCGATCGATGCGGTAGCGGTCGGAGAGGGCAGTTGCGAGACTTGCCAGCGGCGTCACCGCGATTTCATCTCTTTCTCCACCGCCGCGACCTCCGCCTTCGCGGCGGCGAGAATCTTCCGCTGCTCATTCGTCGGCGGCATCAGGCTTCCCTGCTGCGCTCCCGTTCCATTGTACGAGCGCGCAATCCCGCCGAGTCGTCCACGCGGTGCGTCGCGACCGGCGGTGAGTCGGCGCTCGAGCGCCTGAAGCTTCGTCGCGGCGTCGCCTGTTGCCGACGCGCGACGATTGCGCAGGTCAGTCGCCATCTCCTCGACCTTCACCTGCGTCGCCTGCACGTCGAGCAGGAATGCTTCGCGCGCTTTGTGCTGCAGCGTGGTGACGTTGAGCCCCGGGTCGCCGCGCACCTCGAAGGTGCGGGTCGTCGTGTCGCCGTCGACGTCGAGTGTGACTTTGTATGTGCCTGGCGCCACGTATGGACCGCGCATGCCGATGTCGTGCGGCGGAATCGGGAGTTGCACCGGTGCATCGGCGCGACCGCGACCGCCACCACCCGCGCCCCGTCCGCCACCGCCTCTTCCGCCACGACCGCCACCCGCGGCGCTGTCCGGCGGAGCTCCGCCACCACCGCCGCCGCCCCCTTCTTCCCCACCAAAGTTGCCCGCGCCCGCGGAAGCCGGCGGTGGCATGTGGCGAAGATCCCAGACCGCGCGCTGCACCGCGCCCGCCTTGTTCGGCCCATCGAGTTCGCGAATGACTTTACCATTTGCGCCGCGCACGGTGAGCTTCACCTTCTGCGCCGGCTTTGACAGCCAATAGGTGAACACCGCGCCGTCGGCCGGATTCTCGGCCATGTACAACCCCTGCGCCATGTTCGACACGTCTTCCCAATAGAGCATGAGTGTCGCCCGCGCGGGCTGAAACAGGTACGACGGCTTCGACGAGATCGCGTTCGACCAGTCGGCGATTGGCGACGCGTCGTCCAGGATCCAGATGCTGCGGCCGTGCGTGCCGAGCACCAGGTCTTTCGTGCGCGGATGGACGAGAATGTCGTCGTAGCGCGTCGTCGGCAGGTTCGCCGAGAGCTGCATCCAGTGCGCGCCGCTGTCGTTGCTCACGAAGAGATGGCGCTCCGTGCCGGCGAACACGACGTTCGCCTTTCCAGGATACTCATAGATGCTGCGCACCGGCGCATCGCACGGCAGACCATCAGTGACCAGCCGCCAGGTTCTACCAAAGTCGGTGGTGCGCGCCAAGTGCGGTGCGAAGTCGCCGGCGCGATGCGCGTCGAAGGCAACGAACGCGGTACCGCGTGACGCGGCGCTGGCGACGATGCGGCCGACGTACGTGCCGCTGGCGATCTGCGCGCCCCCCCCGGATGCGATCGCCGCACTCAGCTCCTTCCACGTCTTGCCGCCGTCGATCGAGAGCTGGACGTTGCCGTCGTCGGTGCCGACCCAGAGGATTTTCGGATCGAGCGGCGACTCGGCGAAGGTCGTGATCTCGCTGAAACCGGACTCGCCGTCGTTGCGCGAGATGCGGATGTCGCGCCCGCGCACACCCATCATCGGGATGGTGTCGCGATTCACCTGGCGCGTGAGATCCGGCGTGGCCGTCCACGTCGAGCCGCGGTCTTTCGAGATGAAGAGCTTGTTGGCGGCGATGTACACCGTTCCCGGCGTGTGGCGCGACGCGAAGAGCGGTGAGTCCCAATCCCAGCGGTACGCCGAGTCGCCCTTGGGCGGTTGCGGCTTGATGTCGAGGCGGTCGCCGGTGATCGGGTCGAAGCGCTGGACGTTGCCGCTGCTCGACGAGGTGTACACGGTGCGCCAGTCGGCCTTGTCCACCGCCTGGCCCGTTCCGTCGGAGAAGCCGATCTCGACCCAGTCCTGATTCAGAATGCCGAGCCAATGGCGCGTCGCGCTCGGGCCCGTCCATGAATGGTTGTCCTGGAGGCCGCCGTAGATCCAATACGGATCGCGGTCGTCCACCGCGATGTGATAGAACTGACCGATGGGGATGTCGTTCAGGCGACGATATGTATTTCCTAAATCGAAGCTCTCGTTCAACCCGCCGTCGCCGCCGATGATGATGTGCTTCGGATCGCGTGGGTCGATCCACATCGTGTGATGGTCGGTCTTGAGACCGACATCATATGTCGGCGACGTCGGCTGGCCCTCGAACGTGGTGCCGCCGTCTTCGCTCTTGGCGATGTTGGTGCCGAGGATCCAGATGCGCTTGTCGGTGGTTGGATCGATGAACGGGTGGCTGTAGTACATCGGCCGCGGATTGGTGCGGCTCGTGCGTCGCCAGGTCGCGCCGGCGTCGTCGGTGCGATAGGTGCCGCTCTCGGTCGCGTGCTCGACGAGCGCGATGAGCACGTCCGGTTTCGATTGCGAGATCGACAGGCCGATGCGTCCCTTGTCGCCGCTGGGGATGCCGTTCTCGAGCTTCTTCCACGTCGCGCCGCCGTCGGTCGTTTTGTAGATCGCGCTACCCGGGCCGCCGCCGTTAAAGCCGAACGCCGAGCGGAGACGCTGGTACATGGCCGCGTAGAGGACGTTCGGATCGCGCGGGTCGATGACGAGATCGGTCGCGCCGGTGAGCGTGTCGACGTACAGAATCTTCGCCCACGTCTTGCCGGCGTCGGTCGTCTTGAAGACGCCGCGCTCGGCGTTGGCCTTCCACAGGTTGCCGACGGCGGCGACGTAGGCGACGTTCGCGTCGGTCGGGTGAGCGATGACGCGCGCGATGCTCGCCGTCTGCTCGAGGCCAACGTGTGTCCACGTGGCACCGGCGTCGGTCGACCGATAGACGCCACTGCCCCACGAAGAGCTCTGGCGGTTCTGCTGTTCGCCCGAGCCTGCCCAGATGATGTTCGGGTTCGAGGGCGAGAGCGCGAGCGAGCCGAACGAATTTTCGGGCTGGCCCTCGAAGATCGGCGTCCAGAAGGTGCCCTTGTTGGTGGTCTTCCAGATGCCGCCTGTGGCCGACCCGATGTAGATCGTCGAGTGGTCGCGCGGATCGACCTGGATGTCGTGAATTCGGCCGCCCGTGGCAGCGGGGCCGATGGAGCGGAAGTGAAGACCGTCGAAGGGGCTCGTCTGCGCGGTCAACATCGTCGGCGCGAGCACGAGAACACCCGAGAGCAGTTTGCGGAGGGACAAGCGGATTGAGCTCCGTGGGGGGTAGGTCAATTTGAATTGGCGGCGGCGGATCTCACTAGTGTGCGCCTAGCCCGTTGGCACCGGACTAGCGGGTGGTATGATCGCCCAGCGTGATAAATGGGCCACCAATGATTATACTTAGGAAGGCGACCTCACCGAGAATCGCCTTCCTAAGACAAGGCGACAAATGGGGTCTCCACAAATCCTCGCGGCGCGGCGGGATCTGCGCGATTTCACGACCGACGCCCGGCTGCTTCCGATGACGGCGATGGCGATCGTGATCGGCGGCATGAGCGCGTGTCTCGCTTACGCGCTCGTGTGGCTGATCGGTTCGATCACCAACCTCGCCTACTACCATCGACTTTCATCGAACCTGGTGTCGCCCGCAGCCAACACGCTTGGTTGGTGGGCCGTGCTCGTGCCGATGGTCGGCGGACTGATCGTTGGACTGATGGCCCGTTATGGCTCCGAGCGGATTCGCGGCCACGGCATCCCCGAAGCGATGGAAGCGATTCTCATCGGGCGAAGCCGGATGGACGCCAAGGTCGCCATCCTCAAGCCGGTCTCCTCCGCGATCTCTATTGGAACTGGCGGGCCCTTCGGCGCCGAAGGTCCGATCATCATGACGGGCGGCGCGTTCGGGTCGCTGTTCGCCCAAGCGTTTCACATGTCGTCGGCGGAACGAAAGACATTGCTCGTCGCCGGCGCGTCGGCGGGAATGTCGGCAATCTTCGCCACGCCGGTGGCCGCGCTGCTCATCGCCGTCGAGCTGTTGCTGTTCGAGTGGAAGCCGCGAAGCTTCGTGCCCGTGGCGGCGGCGTGCGTCGTCGCTTATCTGCTTCGGCTTCCGCTGCTCGGCGCCGCGCCGATTTTTCCGGTCGCGCAGCACGAGGTGCTCAACGGGTCGGAGCTCGGCGTCGCACTCGCGGTCGGCGTCGTTGCGGGCCTCGGGTCGGCCGCGCTCACCGCGCTCGTATATGGCGCGGAAGACATCTTCGCCAAGCTGCCGTTTCATTATATGTGGTGGCCGCTGATTGGCGGCGCCGTCATCGGTCTCGGCGGACTGCTGCAGCCGCGCGCGCTCGGCGTGGGATACGACACGATTCGCGATTTGTTGAGCGGCCACATGATCGGCGCGTTCGTGCTCGGCCTGCTGGTGACGAAGGCAGTGATCTGGAGCATCGCGCTCGGTTCGGGAACTTCGGGAGGCGTGCTCGCTCCACTGTTGATCATGGGTGGCGCGCTCGGCGCGATCGAAGGACGATGGCTTCCCGTCGGCGACCCCGCGCTCTGGGCGATGATCAGCATGGCGGCGATGATGGGAGGGACGATGCGGTCGCCGCTGACCGCGATCGCATTCCTGCTCGAGCTGACGCACGACGTGGAGCTTCTTCCGGGACTACTCGTCGGATGCGTGGCGGCCCACGCCGTCACGGTGCTGCTGATGAAACGCTCGATACTCACCGAGAAGGTGGCGCGGCGCGGCTATCACGTTGTACGAGAATACTCGGTGAGCCCGCTGGCGCGGTTCCGTGTCGAGGACATGATGGAGCGTGATGTGCCGTCGATTCCCGCCGACGTCTACGGGGCCGATATCGTGCGGCGTCTGTTGTTGCAGGATCCGGTGTTCGGTCGCCGGCACTCGTGGCCGCTCGTCGACAAGACGGGCGCGCTCGTCGGCATTCTTACGCGGGGCGATCTGCTCCAGGCGTTGAACGATGCGGAAGGTGATTTCACGATCCTGGAGATCGGCAACTCATCGCCGATTGTCGCGTACCCGGACGACCAGCTCGAAGACGCGCTCAACCTGATGCTTCGCATGAACGTCAGTCATTTGCCGGTTGTCGACCGGAACCAGCCGACGCGGCTGTTGGGCATGCTCAGCCGGAGCAGCATCGCGACCGCGTATCGGTCGACGCTCGACGAAGAGGACGCGATCGAGCCGAGCGCGCTGACGGCGCACATCGACGTGGTGCGACAGCGAATGCGCGGCAGGAGACGCGCAGCGGTCGATTGACGTCACCTTCCGCTCGCGAGACCGAGTTCCCATGTTAGGTCGCCCCCCCCCCACCGCGGCCCTTCGAAGAACTCGGAGAACGACCATGTCCAACGATTCCTCTTCGCACGACGACGCGGCTGCGGGCCTCGATCGTCGCGGCTTCCTCTCGCGGCTCGCCGGTGCGGCCGTTGTTGCTGGAGCCGCATCGCCCGCGCTCGACATGCTGGCGATCTTCCCGGCGCCGGCCGCCACGCCGGGTTCGGTCTTCCGGCCAGGGCTTGCCGAGCCGGACGCCGCGGTGTTCGCCGAGGCCCGTAAGCATTTTCTAATACCGAAGGGCGTTGCTTATTGCAATACCGGGACACTGGGTTCATCACCGCGAGAGGTCGTCGACGCGCTGGTGAACGGGACACGGGCGCTGGAGACGCGGCTCGCGGCGTGGGCGTACGACCATCCGGAGGGCGAGCCGCTCACCGGCTATGAGCCGTCGGTCGGCATTCGCACGGCGGTCGGCGCGTTCATCAATGCGAAGCCCGACGAGGTCGCGATCACGCAGAACGCGACGATGAGCATGAATTTCCTGGCGAACGGTCTCGATCTCGCGTCCGCCGACGAAGTCATCTCGACCGACCAGGAGCACGGCGGCTGCATCTCGCCCTGGCGCCTCAAGGCGAAGCGTTACGGCATCGTCGTCAAAGAGCTGAAGCTCGACGACGGCACCAAGGGCGGCGTCGAAGGCGTGGTGAAACTGTTCGCCGACGCGATGACGCCGAAGACCAAGGCCGTCATGTTCAGCCACGTCGTCTCGGGCCTCGGCACCCGCATGCCGGCGCGTGAGCTGTGCGCGATGATCCGCGACCGCGGCGCGCTGGCGCTCGTCGACGGCGCGCAGGCGGTTGGGCAAATGCAAGTGGATGTAAAAGAGCTCGGCTGCGACGCGTACGTCGCTAGTCCGCACAAGTGGATGATGGCGCCCAAGGGTACGGGGTTCCTCTACATCCGGCGCGACGTGCAGGACCGCTTCTGGACGACGCTCGCCAGCTCGCACTGGGATGATCACGAGAACGGCGCATTCCGGTTCATGCAGTACGGCACTGGCGCTGTCCCGGTACACGAGGGACTCCTGGCCGCGATCAACTTCATCGACAAGATCGGCATGCCGCGGATCGAGCGCTGGGACGCGATGCTGACCAAGCGTCTGCGTGATGGTCTGGCGCGCATTCCGTCGGCGCGGATCACCTCACCGGAAGATCCGCGGCTCGCGTCGGCGATCACGACGTTTCGTATCGACGGTACGAAGGCGAAGGACCTGCAAACGGCGCTCTGGACCCGCCGCGTGCGGGTGCGCCCACAGAACGACGCCCGCGGCGTTCGACTCTCGGCGCACCTCTACATGAGTCCAGCCGACGTCGATACGGTACTCGACGTCGCGTCGTCGCTCGGGAAATGACGACGACGCGTCGGCAGTTCATCGGGAACGCCATGCGGTCGGCCGCCGGCGCTGCGCTCGTTGGAAAGAGCGCGGCGCCCGTCTTTCCGGCCGGCGCGCCGCCGCGTGGATTCGTCGATTTGCTGCGGCCACCCGATGTCGTCGGGGTTCAGTCGGATTCCGCTGAACTTCGGCTCGTCGACGCCGGCGGCGGTCGCTGGTCGAAGGACGACGTCGTTGTTACGACTGCGGTTCTGTCCGGCGCGCTCAGCGTCTCGCTCGCCACGTCGAAGACGACGATCAAGCGGATTCATATGCGGTGGCGCGGCCGGCTCCCCGACATGCCTCTCATTCTCGGTGACGCGTGGGAGCGTGGTTACGGGGATCTCGAGTGGCGCGGTTGGGCGCCGGATCGCGTCATGCCCTGGTACGCCGCGACGAGCGACCGGTCGGGCACGCACGCATATGGCGTTCGTACGAGCGCGCGCGCGTTCTGCTTCTGGCAGATCGATCCGCAGGGCGTCAGCCTATGGGCGGATGTCCGCAGCGGCGCGGCCGGGCTGAAACTCGGCGAACGCGTGCTCGACGTCTGCGACGTCGTGTGTCGGGCCGGGCGCGAAGGCGAATCATCATTTGCCGCGTTGCGCGCATTTTGCGCGACGATGTGCGCCAAGCCTCGTTTGCCGGCGTCGCCCATCTATGGAAGCAATGATTGGTACTGGGCGTACGGGAAGAACAGCGCCGACACCGTGCTCACCGACGCGCAGCACATCGTCGAGCTGTCGCCCACGGGCCGGAATCGCCCTTTCGTAGTGATCGACGACGGATGGCAGCCGGTGCGAGGCCAGTCGCGCACGGGCGTCGGCACGTGGGATCGCGGCAACGAGAAATTTCCTGACATGTCCGGCCTGGCACAGGCGGTAGGACGCGCCGGCGCGCGGCCGGGAATCTGGATTCGCCCGCTGCAGGCGCCGGCCGACGCGCCCGACGCTTGGCGGCTCGCGCGCGATCGCGCGTTTCTCGACCCCACCGTTCCCGAAGCGCGGCAGAAGGTCGTCGACGACATCGCGCGGCTCAAGCAATGGGGGTTCGAGCTGATCAAGCACGACTACACCACGTACGACGTCTTCGGGCGGTGGGGTTTTCAAATGGGCGCCGCGCTGACGCGCGACGGCTGGACGTTCGCGTCCGGACCGACGCGAACCACGGCGGAAGTGATCGACGATCTCTACCGCGCGATACGCGACGCCGCCGGTGACAGCCTGATCATCGGATGCAACACGGTAAGTCATTTGTCCGCGGGCCGTTTCGAGGTCTGCCGAGTCGGCGACGATACGAGCGGCACCGAATGGGCGCGCACGCGGAAGATGGGAGTGAACACCCTGGCGTTCCGCGGCCCACAGCATGGCACCTTCTATGTAGCCGATGCCGATTGCGTCGGCGTGACGAACGCCATTCCATGGTCCTACAATCGGCAGTGGCTCGATCTTGTCTCGAGAAGCGGTACGATGTTGTTCGTCTCACTTGCGCCCGACGCTCTGGGCGCGGAACAGCGTCGCGATCTCAAGGCGGCGCTCGCGCTCGCAGCGGCACCGCTGCCTCTCGGGGAACCGCTCGACTGGCAACGCAACGTGTATCCGTCCCGCTGGCGACTGATGGGTCGCGAGCGAACGTACGACTGGGTCGGCGCCGACGGCGCCGGTCTGCCTTAAACGGAGCGCTGACTACGCGAGCTTTGCGTAGCGGGTGATCGCAGCAACGAGCCGGTCGAGCTCCCTGGGTTGCGTGAAGACGTGAGGCGTGACGCGCACGCCGTGCACGCCCGCCTGGTCGTAGCCGACTGTGAAAATCTTGTCGTTCTCGAGGAGCCGCTTCGCGAGCTCCAGCGGATCCATTCCCTGGATGCCGACGTTCGCGATCGCGCACGACCGCGCCGGATCCGTCGGCGTGTAGAGCTCCACGTTCGGGATTCCGCGAACTTTGCTCGTCCAGTAATTCTGGAGATAGCGAAGTCGCGCTTCCTTGCGACGCGTTCCGATGGCGTTGTGAAACGCGATGGCGGGTCCGATGGCGAGATCGGTGTGGACCGGATGCGTGCCGGTGTGATTCAGCTTCATGATGTCCGCGTCTTCCGTCATCCGCCAATCACCGTAGATCGGCCACAACGTCGGGATCTTATCGCGGCGCACGTAGAGGATGCCGGTCCCCAATGGGCTGCCGAGCCACTTGTGGAGACTGGCACCGTAATACTCGCAGCCGAGGTCCGGGATCTTGTACTCGAAGTGGGCGAAAGCGTGCGCCCCGTCGATCATTACGTCGACGCCGCGCGCATGCGCCATGTCGACGATCTTGCGAACCGGGAGAATCTGGCCGGTGATGTTGACGATGTGTGGCACCATCATGAGGCGCGTCCGCGGCGTTACGACGCTGGCGTAGAGCTGCACGATCTCGTCGTCGGAGGCAGGATCGATGGGCAGCGAGACGATCTTGTTCACCATGCCGTGCCGGCGTGCCTGCAGGCGGAACATCGCGAGCATGTGACCGTAGTCCTGCTCGCACATCACGGCCTCGTCGCCCTGCTTCCAGTCGTAGCCGGCGATGACCGTGTCGAGCGACTCGGTGGTGTTGCGTGTGATGCAGAGTTCCGCCGGCGCGCAGCCGGCCATCGCGGCAAGCTCGTCCCGCAGTGCGGCCTTGTCCGGCACCTGCTTGGTGCGCAGGTAGTACGACGCCTCGTAGTTCACCTCGCGCACGCGCGCGATGAATGCCTCGAGAACGGGCTGCGCCTGCATGCTGTAGTAGCCGCTCTCGAGATTGATGTAGTCGGGCTTGAGGCGGTACTTCCCGCGGATCGCCAGCCAGAACGCTTCGTCCTCGGCGAGGCGTTCGACCGGCATCTCGGCGTATTTGGCGAGGAGCCGAGGCGCGAGCAAGAGACTCAGGCCGCCGCCGCCGGCGGTGCGCAGGAATTCGCGTTTGTTCATCGGCGCGGTGTCTCGGTACGGGTCGTCGAGAGCAGCGACGATTGATCTTGTTGCCTATGGGCTCATAGCGCAACTTAGATCTCGACATGACTACACGGACCGGGAAGTTCCGCCTTGCGATCCTGGTTCTGCCTGCCGCGCTGCGAGTGCTCCCCGCGCAGCCTCCGCGCCCGCTCATGCCGATCACTCTCGCGAACTCGGCCGAGGCTGCGTGGCTCGAGAAGCCCGTGCTCGCGAGTCGCGTGCTCGACGACATGACGCGGCCGGCGACTTGGCGCTTTTCGGGAACTGGCACGCTGACTTTTCCCGCCGAGCCGCGGATGGGGAGCATGCGCGTGCTGCGCGTCGCCATGCAGATGTTCGTTGACAAGCCGGCGCCGACGCGCAACGGACTGTCGTCGGTCAACCTGCGCCGCGAATTCGGCGCGGGCGAAGATTGGAGCGGCTACAACCGGATCTCGATGTGGATCCGCCCGGACGTCTCAGGGTTCCCGATGCTCCCGCTGCAAATCGTCCTGCACAACGACGGCGCCGAGAAGGTTCCGGACAAGTACAATCGCGAGGGCACGCACTACGTCACGCTCGCCAACAACCGATGGACACATGTCGTGTGGGAGATCGAGCCGCTGGCGCGCGACCGCGTGACGTTGCTCGAAATCGGATATTGGGTCAATAAAATGCTGGCCGCGCCGACCGATCGCGTTGCGTTCGAGGTAGGGCGGCTCGAATTGCAGCGCGTCCAGCCCGATCAACACACCGGATGGAGCGTTGGGCCAGACAAGATTGCCTTCAGCCACCCGGGATATCAGACAGGATTTTCCAAGACAGCGATCACGAGTGGATCCGCGACGTCGTTCGAGCTCGTTCGCGCGACTGATTCGGTGAGCGTGCTGCGCAAGAGCACACAATCGTTGCACACCCGCCTGGGCGACTTTCGCGAGCTGGATTTCTCGGAAGTGAACACACCCGGGTCCTACTTCGTCCGATCGGGCAACACGAACTCGCGGTCGTTCAGCATCGGCGGCGTGGTCTGGCGCGAGACGATCTGGAAAGTGCTCAACTTTTTCTACGGCGAACGTTGCGGCTTTGCTGTGCCCGGCTCGCACGACGTCGACCACCTTGACTGGTTCGCGACACACGGCGATCAGCGAATCGTGATGAATGGCGGGTGGCACGACGCGGGCGACCTCTCCCAGGGCGCGGTCAACACGGGGGAAGCGACTTACGCGATGTTTGCGCTGGCTGAACGTTTGCGAGGCATCAAAGACGATCAGCAGCTCATCGATCGGTTGATCGAGGAAGGCATGTGGGGGCTCGACTGGCTGCTGCGTGTGCGTTTCGACGGCGGCTATCGCATCGGCTTTGCGAGCCACAACCTGTGGACCAACAACGTCGCCGGCGACGCGGATGATCGCACGCGCGAAGCGAAGAACAATCCAAACGTCAACTATATCGCCGCGGCCGCGGAGGCCATCGCCTATCGGGTTCTGAAGGATCGGGACCCGTCACTCGCGGCGCGCGCCTTGGGTGCCGCCGAACAAGACTGGAACTACGCCGTCGTCGGCGTCGAAGGACCATCCACGTGGAGCACGCCAGCCTTCGCCGCGACACGGGTCGAGCTGGCGGGAATCGGAGCCACGGCGTCGCTCGAGCTGTATCGTTCGACGCACCAGAAGATGTACGCCGACAAAGCCGTCGAGCTGGCGAGGATCATCGTCGCGTCGCAGCAGAAGACGCCGGTCGGCAAGAGCTTTCCGCTCGCCGGCTTTTTCTACACGGGTCCGGATCGCGACACGTTGTTCCACCAGTTCCACCGTGGCAACGATCAAGCCCCGATCGTTGCTCTGACCCAGCTCGTCGAGACGCTGCCGGGTCACGCCGATCGGCCCGCGTGGTCTTCCACGCTGGCCCTCTACGCCGAGTACCAGAAGAAGGCCGCGACGACGACCGCGCCGTATGGCGTCCTGCCGGCCTATGTGTATCGCCTCGGAGACGAGACGAAAGAGGTTCCCGACAGCGGCGCACTGCACGGTGCGACGCGGGACGCATACCGCGAACAAGTGCTCGCCGGGTTGCCGATGGGTGACGGCTGGTATCTCCGCATCTTTCCCGTCTGGTTCGCGCGGCGCGGAAACTTTGGCGTCCTGCTCTCGCAGGCCAAAGCGCTCGCCGCGTCGGCGCGATTGCGCGGTGACAGCATCGCGCTCGACCTCGCGCAGCGCCAGGCACAATGGATCGTCGGCCGCAACCCGTTCGCGCAGAGTACGATGTACGGCGAGGGATACGATTGGGCGCAGCAGTACAGCGTATCGTCAGGCGATTTCGCCGGATCGCTGCCGGTCGGGATGCAAAGTCGTGGCACGACAGACCTGCCCTACTGGCCGTCGCAGAACATGTACGTCTATAAGGAAGTGTGGGTCCATCCCGCGAGCCGATGGCTGTGGCTCATGGCGGATCTCGTCGGCGATCCGAGACCGATCGATCGTCCTCGCTAGTGAGGGAGGTCGATTAATCCGAGCTGTGCGAGGAGCGCAGCTGAGTCGATCGCCGACCAATGCTCGGCAATCTTGCCGTCGGCGATGCGGTGAATCGCGACCGCCTTGACGTCGAGAGGCTTACCCGACGGCGGAGCTCCGAAGATCTCACCGTCGTGTTTGCCGACGCCGCGCAATCGAGTCACGACCTTGTCACCTGAGGCGATTTGATCTTCGATCACGTGGTGGCCGGGGGTCGCTTTCCAGAACAACTCGAAGGCTCGCTTCAGCCCGGCGCGGCCGAGCGGCAGGTTTGGAAACGGCGGCGGGTCGTGATTGATGTAGTCCTCAGCCACGAGCTCGTCCATCGCGGCCAGGTTCCCCTTGTCGATCTCCTCGTAAAACCGGCGCACGACCGCCTTGTTGTCATCGCTGACTGACATGATGTTCCCTCCGGGTGGTGTGATGCAGGATTCCTACCGTCGATCGGAGAAATCGTCTCGAGCCTGGCGCGACGCACACTAAGTTCTTCTTCGAGGTCGTGACATCTTGAGCAGCGTCGAGATACTGACCGACAGCTTACGGCTCGTGGTCAGTTCGCCCGAGCAAACTCGCGCGCGGATCGAATCGATGCCCCCGGAGGATCGGGCACAAGTATCGCCGGCATGGTTGGCTGCGGCGATGGCAGCGCCGACGGCCAATCCCTGGATTCACGGGTTCACCATCTTCCGCCGTTCGACGGGCGCTCCGATCGGCAACTGCGGTTTCAAGGGTCCGCCGACGACTGACGGTCGTGTGGAAATTGCTTATGGTTTGGACGAGGAGTATTGGGGTCGTGGCTACGCCACCGAAGCCGCGCGCGCGTTGACCGCGTTTGCTCTAGATGCCGACGACGTGCGCACCGTCATCGCCCATACCCTGCCGGAAGAGAACGCGTCGGCGCGCGTGCTCAGAAAAAGTGGATTCGAATGGGTCGGCGACGTCGTCGATCCCGAAGACGGTCCGGTGTGGCGATGGGAGTTCAGGCCTGCGGCGAAATCGGGTGAACGTCGCTGATGCGAAAGAAGATCTCGTCGTCGGCGATCTGCGCCGCCCCGTCGTAGTCGATCGTCGTCGGGAAGCCCTTTGTCGCGTCGTACTCCGCGCGAATGAGCTCGGCGGGCCGATCGATCGCGTTCTGAATGAACGTGAACAAGCCGTCGACCGTCTCACCCAGACTCCGGTCGACTCCCTCGAAGGTCACGAAGTCGAGTACCGCGGCGACCGTGTCGCTTTGCACGACGACGAACAGCGGATGAACGTTCCCGCAGAAGCAACTCCGCTGGATGACGAACGCGTACGTGTGCAGGTTCTGTGACCGCCACCGCTGACGTGCCGCGGTGAGGTCGGTGACCTCGCGGCTCGGTTGCGGGCCGGTGGCGTCGCTGCACGAAATGGCGGCAGCGAGAGATACGAGGGCGGCGAGTCGAATTGCGTTCATGCCAGCCTAACCGGGGGTCCGCGGCGACCGTCACCTCGGCTCCGCGCGGCTGCGACTGACCGCTTACGGCGACATGCAGTGGCTTCCGACGCCGCCGCCGGTCGTGCGCGAGCTGCCCGTCTCGATCGTCGCGCAGCCCTAGGGAGCGTGATCCGCAGCCTCAGCGGCTCGCAGCACGGGGAGCGGATCGATTGCATTTCCCTTCGACCAGTGCTTGACGTCAGCGCTTCTCAGGATGGCGAAGTGGAGATGAGGCGCCGCCGCCGACGCATTGCCCGTCGAGCCGACGTACCCGATCAATTGACCGCGCTCCAGCGGCGCACCGTCGCGCGCGCCGGCCGCGTAATGGTCCAGGTGCGCGTACATCAGGATGAATCGCTCCGACGAGTCGGTCGCGTAGATCATCAAACCGCCGGCGACGCTCGTGAACAACTTGAGAATGCGGCCCTTCGCCGCCGCGAGGATCGGCGTCGAGCGGGGCGCCATGATGTCGAGCGCTTCGTGGCGTCTCAGGCCGCCGGAGCGGAGCGCGTTGAAGCTGCTGTGGAGCGAATCCGGATCGATGCCGCGAAGTGGCATCGCGATCTCGTGCGACAACAGCGCGATGTCGGCGTTCGTCACCGTCTCGGTACCGCTCGGCGCGATGCGCTCGACTTCTCCCGCCGCCTCGGCGTGGGTCGCTTTCGGTTGCTCGGCGACTCGCGCCGGTGGCGATGAGGCATCCGGTTTCGCCGTGCCCATCGCCGCCACGGCGAAGACGATGCCGACGACCAGCGCGCATTGCACATAG
>Ga0207706_10001729_pt1 | contig 21511 bp, 18 predicted proteins | sample KBSC53metaG_FD_184318 | JGI IMG/M metagenome (GOLD analysis project Ga0207706, IMG submission 184318) | Corn rhizosphere microbial communities from Kellogg Biological Station, Michigan, USA - KBS C5-3 metaG (SPAdes) (version 2) | ecosystem: Host-associated > Plants > Roots > Rhizosphere > Soil ... | reverse complement strand
GCGTCTACAAGTGGTCGCGGTGGACCACTATCGAGCGCGATCTTCGCCGCGCAAAAGGCCCGCTCCTCGCCGGGGTTGACGAAGTAGGTCGAGGACCGATCGCCGGTCCGGTTGTCGCTTGCGCGGTGATCATGCCCGCCGACACGCGCGCCATTGCCGGCGTCGACGACTCCAAGCGTCTCACCCACGACCAGCGCGTTCGACTCGCCAGCAAGATTCGCGACCGCGCGGTGTCCTTCGCGCTCGGGGCGGCTTCAGTGCGCGAGATCGACCGCATCAACATCTATCAGGCGAGCGTCCTGGCAATGAAGCGCGCGCTGACCCGATTGAGCGTGCAACCTGACCACGTGGTGATCGACGGACGCGCCATGCGCACTTTGCCGATTCCACACACGGCAGTCGTGCACGGTGACGCGCGCTGTTTCAGCATTGCCTGCGCGTCGATTCTCGCCAAGGTTACCCGCGACCTGCTGATGACGAAGCTCGGTCGTCGCTATCCGCACTATATTTGGGACAGCAACGCCGGTTACACCACCCGCGAGCACGTACGTGGTCTCACCTCGTATGGAATTACTCCCCATCATCGCAAGAGTTTTTGCAGGATAAGCGATCTGCTGCTCGAGCTTGAGCATCAGTCCGAGCTGGACGAAGTCGAAGGGCGAGCGCTGGATGATGTCGGTGTGCCCGACGAGGACGAGCTCGTAGAAATTGTTGGTGATGCCGATATCATCATCGAGGAGCTGGAGGACGGGCTCAACCGCGAGCTCTAAGGGGCTCGCTCAACTGCATTACCCGAGGGGCCGCCGTGGCTGATGCGCTCGTTGGAATCATCATGGGTTCCAAGTCCGACTGGGACACGATGCAGCACGCCGCGCAGATGCTCGACTCGCTCGGCGTCCCGCACGAAACGCAAATAGTTTCCGCGCACCGAACTCCCGATCTTCTGTTCGAGTACGCGAGCACCGCAGAAAAGCGCGGCATTCAGGTAATCATCGCCGGAGCGGGTGGCGCGGCGCATTTACCGGGCATGACCGCGGCCAAGACGACGCTGCCCGTGCTGGGAGTGCCGGTGGAATCGAAAGCGTTGCAGGGAATCGATTCGCTGCTTTCGATCGTTCAAATGCCGGCGGGAGTTCCGGTCGGCACACTCGCCATTGGAAAACCGGGAGCGATCAACGCAGCGCTGCTCGCCGCATCCATTGTCGCGACGAGCCGTCCGGAAATCCGGGAGAGACTGCGCGCATTTCGCGCCGAGCAAACCGACGCGGTACTGGCTCAGCCCGATCCGGCTGCAGGCGCTTGAAAGTCGGGATACTCGGCGGAGGTCAGCTCGGTCGCATGCTCGCGCTGGCCGGGTATCAGCTGGGAATCGAGTTCAGATTCTTCGATCCTAATTCAGGTGCGCCAGTTGGCCAGATCGGAGAGTTGATTGCCGCCGATTACACCGACAGGTCAGCGCTGGAGCGTTTTCTCGAGGGCCTCGACGTCGTCACGTACGAGTTCGAGAGCATCCCGATTTCGACGGTGGAATTTGTCGCGCAGCGAGTGCGGGTCTTTCCTCCGCTCAAAGCGCTGGAGACGGCACAGGATCGGTTGCTCGAGAAGAATCTCTTCCGCTCCCTCGACATTCCGACGCCACCGTTCGTCCCCGTCGACAGCCTCGAGGCTCTCCAGGCTGCGGCGTTCGAGATCGGATTACCGCTGGTGCTCAAGACCCGCCGCATGGGCTACGACGGAAAAGGGCAGGTTGTCATCCGCGATAAGGAGTCGATCGAGCGGGCGTGGCAGAAACTCAGCGGCGCTCCGTTAATTGTCGAGGGGTTTGTCCCCTTCGAGCACGAGATGTCGGTGATCGGCGTTCGCGATTCCGATGGTCGCGAGGTTTTTTATCCACCGATCGAGAACGTTCATCGAGAAGGTGTGCTGCGGAAATCCACGGCGCCGGCACCGAGTGCGACTCCCGAAGTCGCAGCCGTGGGTCTGGAGTATTGCCGGCGCGTAATGGATCGATTGGATTATGTGGGAGTGGTTGCCCTCGAGCTGTTTGCCGTGGACGGCGGTCTGCTGGCGAACGAGATGGCTCCGCGCGTCCATAATTCCGGCCACTGGACCATCGAGGGAGCGGAGACGAGCCAGTTCGAGAATCATCTCCGCGCTGTGCTGTCGCTGCCACTTGGAGCGACGACACTGCGCGGGCGATCCGTGATGTACAACATTCTTGGACACATTCCACCGCGGGAACGCGTAATGGCTGTGGAAGGCGCTCATCTTCATCTATACGGGAAGGCGCCAACCGAAAAACGCAAAGTGGGTCACGCTACTCTCGTCGCTCAATCCCTCGGTGGACTTGAAAGCGGCAGCGCCCAGCTAGCGGTGGCGCTTGGCCGGGGCTCAGAAGACGCCTGAGGCCGCGTTTCAGGGGTCTGAGGAGCAGTCCGAAGGCCTCCCGAATCGGCTTCAAACCATCGCTTCCAGCCACCTGTCATATCTGCAGTACCAGGATGAACCCGTTCCCGTCCTTTCAAACCTTTGAGCCGTCCGAGCTATCCAATCACGCAACAGAGCCAGGGCGAAGATCGAATGGCGGCGGCCTCAAACGCGGTACGCGCGGTAATGGGTGATTCCACGGACGTGGCACTGGCCGCGCGCGGGGACCGCCAGGCCTTCGAGCGGCTGTACCGGGAGCATGCGAACAGGGTGTACTCGCTCTGCACGCGGATGTCGGGAAGCCGGATCAGGGGCGAGGAGCTGACTCAGGACGTTTTCGTCAGGACCTGGGAAAAGCTCCCGCAGTTCAGGGGTGAGAGCGCGTTCTCAACCTGGCTGCACCGGCTGGCAGTGAATGTGGTATTGAATGCGAGAAAAACCGAGGGCAAGCACGCCTCGAGAACGGAAGAAAGCGATGTCGAGGACGACCGGCGGGACGAGATGTCGAGGGCGCCGCTCCACATCGAGAGGATGGACCTGGCAGAGGCGATTGCAAAGCTGCCGGCAGGAGCGCGAAAGGTTTTCGTGCTCCACGATGTAGAAGGTTACAAGCACGAGGAGATAGCGGAGATGATGGGTATCACCTCGGGCGGAAGTAAGGCGCAGCTGCATCGCGCGAGACTTCTTTTGAGAGAGGCACTGGAACGATGACGAGCTCAATCATGACCTGCGAAGCGTTCGACGCCGCGCTCCCCGATTATCTCGAGGAGACGCTGGATGGCCGTGCGCTCACAGCGGTCCAGAAGCACCTGAGCGAGTGCGTGCGTTGCGCCGGTCTGGTCAGAGATCTCGAGAAGATTCGCAAGGATGCGGCGGCGCTTCCCGATCTGGTTCCTGCACGCGACCTGTGGCAGGGAATTGAAGGGCGGATATCGTCACCGGTCATCCCGATCGCATCACGACCAGAGCGGCAGAGACGACTGGTTCCGGCGTGGATGGGTGTCGCAGCAGCCGCGCTCGTCGTCAGCACTGCCGGTATCACCTACATGCTCACTGCCCGGTCGCTCCGTGACGCAGGGACGCCTCGGGTCGCGATTAACGCGCCGCAGAATACAGCGCCGGATACACAGCGAGCCGAGCAGACCACTGAACCGACCTCGCCGTCGTCGCCTGTCGGCGGCGGCGAGAGCAGCATCGCTTCGCCGAACGGCGGGAAGCGCGCGGTTGCACCGATTGCCACTCAGAATCCCGGCGCTGCGTCGTTCGTGAGCGCCAGCCCGCAAAGAGTGTACGATCGTGAGATCGCGATGCTCCAGAACATCGTGAAGGACAGAAAGAGCCAGCTCGACTCCGCGACCATCGCGACCATTGAAAGGAATCTTCAGATAATCGATGCTGCCATCGCTCAGAGCAAAGCCGCGCTGGCCAGAGACCCGGCCAGTCGCATGCTCGGCGAGCAGCTCACACATGCGCTCGACAAGAAAGTCGAGCTCCTACGCACGGCGGCGATGCTGCCGGCAAGCACTTAACATGAAAAACGAAATGAAACTCGCAGCGCTGATCGTGTCGGTTGCGGCAGTAGTACCGGTACTGGCCAGCGCTCAGGACGAGACCTCGCTGAGACAGATCGACACGACGGTGAGACTCGATCGCGGAGGCGTGGTCGATCTCTCCCTCATCTCCGGACGGATTCGCGTTACGGGCTGGGATCAACCCAACGTCAAGATCTCGGCGTCCATCGACGAAGGGTATCTCGACTTCAGTGCGAACTCATCGCGCGTCAGCCTCAGCGTAGAGGACGATCATGGCCGCGGGCATAACCGTCACCGGAACGTTGGTGATGCCCGCTATGAGGTGAGCGTACCACGCGGCACCAAGCTTATCCTGGAGGCCGTGTCCGGCGATGTCACGGCGAAGGGATCTCAGGGTGAGATCGAGGCGTCCAGCGTCAGCGGTGACGTCGACGTCACCGACGGCGTGCGAACGGTAAGCGCCGAGTCGGTCTCGGGCTCGGTTCACGCCGCCCAGATCAAGGGCGATCTTCGAGCCGAAACGGTCAGCGGTGATCTGCGCGCCGAGAGTGTCTCGGGAAGCGTCGAAGCCAGCTCCGTGAGTGGCGACATTCGGCTCGTCGACATTCAATCGAAGGATGTTCGCACCGAGACGGTTAGCGGCAGTATCACCTATACGGGAACGATCGAGCCTTCGGGCAGCTACGGGTTCGAGTCCCACTCGGGCACCATCAGGCTCAATATTCCACGCAACGCCGGCGCCCGATTCAGTGTCGAAACATTTAGCGGCGGTGTGAGCGCGGATGTCCCGATAACCATTCCCCCCAACCCCCGTGGCAGGAATGACGAAGGGCACAAGGAGTTCACCATCGGTGACGGAAGGGCTAAGGTCACCGCGCAGACGTTCAGCGGCGAGATTGTGATCAATACTGGTTCAGGCTCAACCACCCGGAGAGATGATGAATAGAACGACATTCGGGGCGGCGATCGCCCTTCTGCTGGCGGCGCCGGCGCTCGGCGCGCAGCAGCAATACGGCCGTGATGGTGATGTGTGGCGCTGGGACGGACGCGTAGAGCCCGGTCGCTGGATGTCCGTGTTCAATGTCAACGGCTCGGTCGAATTCGCGCCGAGCAATGACAACATGGTTCACCTGGTCGCGGAGAAGAGAACCAATCGCGGCGAACCCGACGACATCCACTACGAGGTTGTTCAGGAAGGCGGAAACGTCACTATCTGCGCCATTTGGAACGACAACAGTCGTTGCGAAGACGGTGGCGTCAGTCACTCCCGCAACCGCCGTGACCACGACGAGAATCACACCAACGTCAAGTTCACCGTTCGCGTCCCGAAGTCGGTGAAGGTCGGCGCCCATTCAGTCAACGGCGGCGTTTCCATCCGCGACGTGGGTGCCGAAGCCAGGGCAGAGACGGTGAACGGCGGTGTAACCGTCCTGAATACCAGCGGTCCGGTGCACGCCAACACCGTCAACGGCGGTGTAGATGTCAACACTGCAGTCGGGCCAGTGAGCGCGCAGACAGTCAACGGAAACGTCGATGCACGCATGTCGGCGCTGCAGGGCGACGACGATATGAGATTCGAGACAGTGAACGGATCGGTGTCGATTTACGTTCCGGCTCGGTTCGACGCGCGCTTCCGATTCGAGACCGTTCACGGAGGAATCAACAGCGATTTCCCGATGACGATTTCGGGCAAGTGGGGTCCCCGCCACGCCAGCGGTACCATTGGCAATGGCGGACGCGACATTCGCGCGAGCAGCGTCAACGGAAGTATCGAGTTGCGCAAGCAGTAAAGGCCGCGCGTTCGGAATAAAAAAGGGGAGCCAATCGGCTCCCCCTTTTTTTTGACCGCCAGCCTAGGGTGAAACGGCGACTCCCCATGGCTGGTTTCCGACGCGAACGGCGGCAATCACCTTTCGAGTACGCGCGTCGATGGCAGTCATCGTATTGGAGAGGCCATCGGCAGTGTAGATCATGCGGCCATCCGGCGACACGGCGATGCCCCATGGACGTTTGCCCACAGGGATTCGTCCCACAACCGCATTGCGGGTTGCGTCTACTATTGAAACGACGTTCGCGTTTCCATTTGCGACGTATATCCAGCGACCGTCGGGCGACACCGCGACACCCACCGGTTTTCCCTGCCGTCCCTCCAGTGGAATCACCGAAGTCACGCTGTGTGTCCTGGTGTCGATCACCGACAACGTTCCTCCGATCTCGGCGGAGACGTAGGCTCGCTTGTTATCCGGAGAGAACGCAACGGCGCGCGGCCTCACGTCGACCAGGAAATTGGCGATGACCTTGTTCAGCCTCACATCGATAACCGAGACGCTGTTGCTGGTTTCGGCGGTGACGTACACCCAGCGTCCGTCCGGTGAAACAGCCACGCCTTCCGGTTCTATGCCGACGATGAGAGTGGCGATCACCTTTCGCGATGCCAGATCGGTCGCGGATGCCGAGCTGCCGTCCTCATTCGTTGCGTAAAGCCGCCTGCCGTCGGGAGTAATCGCGAACCGCTCCGGATCCGTTCCGGCCGGATACACTGCGTCGATGCGATTTGAGCGCAAGTCGATCGAAACGATCGCGTCACTGCTCGTCTGCACGTTGATCTGTGGATCGCTCAGTGCGACGAAGAGGCGAGTGCCATCGGGGCTGAAAGCGATGCCGCGCGGCCGCTGCGGAACGGGAATGGTGCGGGTTGGCTTGAGCGTGCGGCCATCGATGAGAGTTATGGTGTGCGCGCGCTCGTTGCTGACGGCGATGACAGCACCGTGGCTTGCAGGCACATTCTGGGCGACCGCGAGCCGAGCGACGCCGATCGCTGCCGCAGCAAGCAGGAAACGCGATGACCTGGCCATCACGGAGAAGTGCTCCATTGGCAGCGCGGACCATTCGGCGGCGCGATCAGCGCGTCGAGCGCTGCGCTGGCGGAGCTCCCGCCCTCGGACGTTCCGGTGTTGCGGCTTGACCTCAGCTCGGGGACATCATGAAAATCGAGCTTGCCACTTTGCTTGTCGTGAGTGAGAACGTAGAGCGGCTGACGCAGCTGATGATCGGCGGTTCGGAAGGTGAGTGGCCAGCCTTTGTGGCCATCGAAAGTCGTCGTCGGTGACTCGAGGTACGCGATCAGCCTTGGCGCATCCACTGAACGCGCTCGCAGCGCGGACTCGGCAATCATTTTGACGGCGGCCCAACCTGCCCAGGCGGGTCCGTCCATTCCGGTGTTATACCTGGCGCGATAGCGATCATTGATCTGCCCGGCGCCGTATCGTTCGAGAGTCTGCCACCAGAGCACGACCGAATCCCGATCGTCTGAGGAGTTAGTCGGCCCGGCCTTTCGTGACGAGCGGCGTGCAGCGTTGCCGTACATCGCGTCGGACGCTTCGACGTGAAACGTGTACCGTCTGCAGGCAGCGCGAAGTGACTGCTCGCGCGCGGCGATATTAAGAAAAATTAACCGGCGTTGTTCCGCGAACTTCGAGATCGCGTCGGTGGCGAGCGGGTCCGTCACCACCAGCACCTGCACGCTGTTGGCCGAGACCAGTCGGGTCGCTGCCCCGACAGGATCGCTTCCAAGCGGGGACTCGAACAGTTGTACATCACCGCCAAACAGCTGTGCTGTTTGCTTCGCCTCCGCTACGCCAAGTCGCACGCCGCGCTCCGCCGATTGCGCGGGCCCGGATGATGACCCGGTCAACATCCCGACGCGTAAGATGATTGCCGTGGGCCTCTGTTGCGCGCCGAGCTGCGGCATAAGCGCGAGCGTGCGTGCCATCACGACTGCGAAGAGAAACAGTCTTTGTCGCGTACCGTACCAACGGAAAACATCTCGTTTCATCCTGCACGGACGACTCATGATGTGTGAAGCGATTCTCGGCGATTCAGGTAATGATGCGGAACGGAATCTGCATTTCTCAGAAAAAAAAGGAGCGAATCAGCATCGCTCGATCAGTGCAAGTAACGCGCTGATTCAAGAACGACATCGAGGGGTTCCATGACGCGAAGGCGCGCGTGCTGCCGTTCTTTATTCAACATCATTGTCGGTCTGCTCAGCGTGCAAACGCTGAACGCGTGCTCGCGCTCGGAGCCGGCTGACGAAGTTGCACAGAAGCCGGCCGCGCCGGCCATGACGCCGATGGCCGGGCGCAGCAACGGTGGCGCGATCGCACAGGAAGTCGAGGACGGTCAGTGGGTACGTCCGGCAAAGAACTATTCGAGCACGAGGTACAGCGGCCTCAGCGAGATCACTGCGGACAACGTCAAGAATCTGCGCCTCGCATGGACGTTCGAGACCGGAGTTCTCAAAGGGCAGGAAGCGGCGCCGCTGGTTGTGAACGGGACGATGTACATCGTGACACCGTTCCCCAATTACCTGTATGCGCTCGACCTCAGCAAGCCGGGCGCGCCGATGAAGTGGGTTTACAAGCCCAAGCCGATCGCTGCCTCACAGGGCGTTGCCTGTTGCGACGTCGTCAATCGTGGCGCGTCGTACGCCGACGGCAAGATCGTCTACAATACTCTCGACAACCATACTGTCGCGGTCGATGCCGCGACGGGGCAGGAGGTGTGGAACACCAAGGTCGGCGAGATCAATCTCGGCGAGAGCCTGACAATGGCGCCGCTGATCGTGAAGAACAAAGTTCTCGTCGGCAACAGCGGCGGCGAGTTCGGAATAAGAGGTTGGCTGACAGCGCTGGATCTGTCGAGCGGGAAGATCGCCTGGCGCGCGTATCACACCGGCCCCGACAGCGACGTCCTCATCGGCAGCCGCTTCAAGCCATTCTACGCTGACCACCAGAAGAAGGACCTCGGCGTCAACACCTGGCCGGGTGAGACCTGGAAGATCGGCGGCGCGGGGATGTGGGGCTGGATCTCCTATGACCCGCAGCTCAATCTCATTTACTACGGCACCGCAAACCCCGGCCCGTGGAATCCGGAGCAGAGACCCGGCGACAACAAGTGGAGCTCGACGATCTTCGCGCGCGATCCCGACAACGGGGAGGCGGTGTGGGCCTACCAGCTGTCGCCGCACGACCTCCATGATTACGACGGCATCAATGAGCAGATACTGCTCGACCTGCCCATCAACGGACAGACTAGAAAGGTGTTGGTCAGAGCCGACCGCAACGGATACATCTACGTCATCGACCGTACAACGGGCGAGGTGATTTCCGCGGATCCCTTCGGGTACGTGAATACGTCGACTGGAGTCGATCTCAAGACCGGCCGGTTGCAGTATGCGAAAGAAAAGGAACCGCAAATCGGCAAAGTTGTCCGCAACATTTGCCCTGCCGCGCCGGGTGAGAAGGATTGGCAGCCTTCATCCTTTTCGCCGGCAACAGGGCTGCTCTACATCCCGCATCAAAACCTTTGCATGGATGTTGAATCCGTCGAAGCGAATTACATCGCCGGGACGCCTTTCGTCGGCATGAACGTGAAAATGAGTCCGGGCCCGGGCGGCAATCGCGGATTCTTCGACGCGTGGGATCCAGTGGCGCGGAAACTGGTATGGCGAGTTCAGGAAAACTTTCCCGTGTGGAGTGGCGCGCTCTCTACCGCGGGGAACGTTGTGTTCTATGGCACCATGGAAGGATGGCTCAAAGCTGTAGACGCACGCGACGGACACGAGCTCTGGAAGTTCAAGACGGGTTCGGGAATCATTGGCCAACCCATTTCCTATCGCGGCCCCGACGGGAAGCAGTACGTGGCAATTCTTTCCGGCGTCGGCGGCTGGTCCGGCGCGATTGTCTCCGGTGGTATCGACGCGCGTGATTCCTCGGCGGCGCTGGGGTTTGTCAACGCGATGCGAGACCTGCCGGACGTCACCAACAAGGGCGGAACTCTCTATGTCTTCGCGCTACCATAAGAGAGCGAGCCGCGCAGTGAGTTACGTCGGCATTGGGGTGCTGTGCCTGTCTCTCGGTGTGACTGCGTGCGGACCGGCCCACGCCGCGACCACGGTGCGGGAGCTCAGGGTCTGCTCCGATCCAAACAATCTTCCTTTCTCCAACGAGCGCCAGGAAGGCTTTGAGAACCGGATCGCCGAGCTCGTGGCCCGCGACCTTGGCGCCAGACTCAGTTACGTGTGGTGGGCGCAGCGCCGCGGATTCGTCCGCAACACAATCAGTCAGAACGAGTGCGATGTGTTGATCGGCGTGCCGTCGAGCTTCGAGCGGGTGCGCACTACGATTCCGTACTATCGGTCCACTTACGTCTTCGTCACTCGCCGAAGCCGAAAGCTCAAGGTTGCTTCGTTCGACGATCCGCAGCTACGGCGACTGCGCATCGGCGTGCAGCTCATTGGCGACGATGCGACGAACACGCCACCCGCACATGCGCTTTCGAAGCGAAACATCATCACCAACGTGCGTGGTTACACGGTCTACGGTGACTACCGGCAGGCGAACCCGCCAGCGCGTCTCATCGATGCAGTTGCAAGTGGTGACATCGATGTCGCAATCGCCTGGGGTCCGCTCGCAGGCTACTTCGCGGACAGGGAAGCCGTTCCTCTCGATATCACGCCCGTATCACCACAGATCGATCTGCCGTTCCTCCCATTCGTGTTCGACATCTCGATGGGCGTGCGCCGTGGCAATGATGCGCTGCTCGCGGAGTTGAACACGATCATCAACAGGAGAAGATCGGAGATCGATCGGATTCTGGCTGATTATCACGTGCCGAGGGTCGACTTGGCCGCGACGGGGCAGGGAACATGACAGGCCTGCGATTTACCTCGCTGCTGATCGCGGGAGTCGTGCTCCTCGCGTCCTGCAAGCGCGAGCAGCGCCGGTTTCGGGAGACTCCACCGGCTGCGACAGCATCCAACTCCATCGTAATGAGCTCGCTTCAGCCCGGTCCGTCGGTGATAGAAACAGGGACCCGCAATCCCTACGAGGATAACGCGTGGGCCGTCGCTGAAGGGAAAACGCTGTTCGACCAGATGAACTGCTCTGGCTGCCATTCGCACGGCGGCGGAGGAATCGGTCCACCGCTCACCGACGACGAGTGGATCTATGGGAGCGATCCTGCGAACATTTTCGCAACTATCACCGAGGGGCGACCCAACGGAATGCCGCCTTTTCGCGGGCGACTTCCCAACTATCAGGTTTGGGAGCTCGTCGCGTATGTGCGTGCTCTCGGCGGTTTGCAGGGCAAGGCGATTCGGACGACGCGCGACGACCACATGATGTACAAGGAATCGGAGCAGGCGCGAAACAAGGGACACCCAACACCGACCTTCGTCCCGCCTTCCTCGGTCCAGCCGTGACCACCGCCGCATTCCGCGATGCCGTCGCGCGATCGCGGGCGCTCGTGATCATTGCCACCACCGGAGCGATGGCGGCTTGCACCGGCTTTCAGTCGGCGCTCGACCCCAAGGGACCAAAAGCAGAGGCGGTCTCGCACCTCAATTGGTTTCTGGTCATCACTGCTGCGGTCGTTTATGTAGCAGTGATCGGCGCCCTGTTTTTTGCTCTGCGGCGCGCCAGCGCGCGGCCGGTCGCGTTTGCGCGCGACGATGTCGAAGAACCCGATCGCGAGCGAGCGCGGGTCCGCTGGGTTGCCGGAGCCGCCGCCGTCAGCGCGCTCATTCTGCTGCTGTTTCTATTCGTCGATGTTTCGACCGCTCGCTCGCTGAGTCAGGTCGGCGGCGTGCGGCCTCTGCGCATCGATGTCGTCGGCCATCAGTGGTGGTGGGAAGTAACCTACCCCGATATCGGGAACCCGCAGAACACTGTTTCCACCGCCAACGAGATTCACGTGCCGATCGGGCGGCCGGTTCTGATCAAAATGACTTCCGACGATGTCATTCACAGCTTTTGGGCACCGAACCTGGACGGAAAGAAGGATCTGATTCCCGGCCACGAAACGATCACCTGGTTTCGCGCCGACACGGCCGGCGTGTATCGCGGCCAGTGCGCGGAATTCTGCGGTCATCAACACGCAAAGATGGCTTTTTTCATAGTAGCCGAGCCACGCGTGAATTTTGAGCACTGGCTGACCGCGCAGAAGTCTCCTGCTACGACGCCCGCCGATTCTCTAGGACAGGCTGGAGAGAAGGTCTTCATGACCGGCACCTGCGCGATGTGCCACTCAATCGAGGGCACGAGCGCGGGAAGCAAATACGGTCCCGATCTCACACACCTCGCCAGTCGCCGCACGATTGCCGCTGGAACTCTTCCCAACAACACCGGTAACCTTGCCGGGTGGATCCTCGATCCACAGAGCATCAAGCCGGGCGCGAAGATGCCGCCGAATCAGATCGACCCGCAGTCGCTGCGGGCATTGCTTGCTTATCTGGGGACTCTCAGGTGACGGCGCGGTCGCAGGCACTGCCGGCATTCAACGATCCTGACGACCGTCCAGGAATTCTGACCGTGCGCGAGGAGGACGAAATCCGCGCCAAGCTCTCAGCATCGTGGTACGAGGGGAGCGGATTCGTGGCGTGGCTGAAATCGACCAACCATAAATCGATCGCCAAGCGCTACATAGTTACGGCGGTCATTTTCTTCATCCTCGGCGGACTCGAAGCCGGAATGATGCGGGCGCAGCTGTCGCGTCCCGAGAACCGATTCATTGGCCCGGATCTGTACAACCAGATCTTCACCATGCACGGCAGCACGATGATGTTTCTCTTCGCGGTGCCCGTGATGGAGGCGATCGGTTTGTACTTCGTTCCGCTCATGATCGGAACGCGCAACGTCGCATTCCCGCGGCTCAACGCGCTCGGCTACTGGATGTATCTGTTCGGCGGGCTGTTGCTCTACGCGGCGTTCTTCCTCAACACCGGGCCCGACGCGGGCTGGTTCAGCTACGTGCCGCTGGCCGGCCCGCAGTACTCGCCGGGGAAACGCGTCGATGTCTGGGCTCAGATGATAACGTTTACCGAGATCGCGGCGCTGATCGGCGCCGTCGAGATCGTGACGACGATCTTCAAGCAGCGCGCACCGGGGATGTCCCTCAACAGAATTCCGCTGTTCGTGTGGGCGCAGCTGATCACTGCCTTCATGATCATCTTCGCACTGCCCGCGATCGTGGTATCGAGCAGCATGCTGGCGATGGATCGGCTGATAGACACGCATTTCTTCAATCCTGCCGAAGGTGGAGACGCGTTGCTCTGGCAGCACCTGTTCTGGTTTTTTGGTCACCCGGAGGTCTACATCATCTTCATTCCCGCTCTGGGAATGATCTCGTCCATAGTCGAAGCGTTCACACGACGACCGATCTTCGGCTATCCGGCGATGGTGCTGTCATTGATAAGCACCGCGTTTCTGGGATTTGGACTCTGGGTCCACCACATGTTCGCCACACCATTGCCGCAGCTGGGGCAGAGCTTCTTCACCGCTGCAAGCACGGCGATAGCGTTGCCGAGCGGGGTGCAGATATTCTGCTGGATCGCGACGATCTGGTCGGGGCGGCCACGGTACACGACATCGTTCATGTTCGTGATCGGCTTCTTCCTGCTCTTCATCATTGGCGGGCTGACCGGGGTTATGATCGCCTCGGTCCCATACGATCTACAGGTGCACGATACATACTTCATCGTCTCGCATTTCCACTATGTGCTGATTGGTGGCGCGGTCTTTCCGCTCTTCGGCGCGTTCTACTTCTGGTTTCCGAAGATCACCGGGCGAATGCTGAGTGAGCGACTCGGGAAATGGAATTTCTGGCTCTTCTTCATCGGCATGAACGTCACCTTTTTCCCGATGCACATCCTGGGATTGCTCGGCATGCCAAGAAGGGTCTACACATATCTGCCGGAAATGGGCTGGGGCAATCTAAACGCGCTGGTGAGTCTTGGCGCGGTCATCATCGTCGCCAGCGTCTGCGTTTTCCTGGCGAACGTTCTGGTGAGCCTGAGATCCGGCGTGCCGGCAGGCGATAATCCATGGGATGCCAGCACTCTCGAATGGGCGACGAGCTCGCCACCGCCTTCGTACAACCATCTCTTCATTCCGGTGGTGGAGGGACGTGATCCGCTGTGGGATGCCCGCGACGGTGAACTGGCTGTCGTCACCGGATTGCGCACCGACCGCCACGAGGGTCTGGTGACGAGCCTGATGGATGCCGAGCCCGAGCACCGCTATGAGTTCAAGCGCGAGACTATTCTGCCTTTGATGCTCGCCGTGTTCGGAGGCGGAACCATCATCATCGCCATCTTCTCACCCTGGGGAGTTACAATCGGCGCGGTCTTGTCCCTGATCATTCTGACCTGCTGGTTTTGGCCGACGATCTCTCCCGATCACGATACGCCCCGGCGCGGCCGCATCAGGAGAAGCCCGTGAGGCGCCGGCCCGTGACCGATGTCGGAGCCCTCCCCGAGAACGCGTTCAGCCATCACGCGCCAATCTGGTGGGGCAACCTGTTGATGATCATCATCGAAGGCGCCGCGTTCGCGATTCTGATCGCCAGCTATTTCTACATCCGACGCAACTTCGACAACTGGCCGCCGCCGCGCACGCTTTTACCGGACCTCGGCGTTTCGTCGATCAATCTTCTTCTGCTTGTGATCAGCGTCGCGCCATTCTGGTACGCGGCCCGCCTAGCCCATCTCTACGAGAAAGCCTCTGTTGTAGGTCTTTGGTTGATGGTCGGCGTCCTCTTCGGGCTGGCTGCGATCGTGCTCCGCGGATTCGAGTTTCACGCGCTGCACACCCGCTACGACTCGAACGCTTACGGGTCGATCACCTGGACAATCCTCGGGGTTCACCTTGCCCACCTGCTTGCCGGAACGATCGAAACCTTTCTGATCGGGCTGGTGATGTTCGTCGGTCCGGTGGAGAAGAAGCACTACACCGACGCCACCGTGATGGCGGTGTACTGGTATTTCATCGTGATCTCCTGGGTCGCGCTTTACATGATCGTTTTTCTGGTGCCGAGGTTCACGTGACGGCGCGCCCCGTGAATGAGGGCAGGGAGAACGCGGCTCGTACCCGCACATCACTGGCGCTCTGGTTCGCCATGTTGGGCGGGCCCGCGGCTGGCTTCGTGAACGTCATGATTTCCTATCCTGTGGTCGATCGGGCCTGCGTCGGGGATAGCTCGGTTTTGCTCCATCTTTTGACTGTTGTGTTTCTACTTGTGGCAATCGCGGCGGGCTTCACGGCATGGCGACTCCGCCAGCGATTGGGAGACTGGCCCTCGACGGGAGTCGGTCCGCTGCCACGCAGTCACTTCATGACGACGGTTGGCCTGTTGACCGCTTCAGTCGCGGTCTTCGGGATCGTCTTGCAATGGATTCCCGTTTTCTTCCTTGGCGCATGTCACGGCACCTGAAGTTCCTGGCATGGTTGGGTGTGGGTCTTTTCGGCGACGCTCTGGTACCAGGGCGTGTCTTCGCCCACACGCCTGACGTAAAGCCCGCGACAGTTTGGTCTTCCTGGAGCGCGGAGCCGATCGCTCTTCTATTACTCGTCGCGTCCGGTGCCCTTTACCTGATCGGCGTGCGCCGACTCTGGAAAGCGGCGGCGGTCGGCGCCGGAGTCAGGCGCTGGGAGGCCTGCGCTTTTCTCGGCGGCTGGACGACACTGCTTGTGGCGCTGGTGTCGCCGCTTCACGCACTGGGTAGCGTGCTCTTCTCGGCGCACATGACTCAGCACGAGCTCCTCATCTCGCTGGCAGCCCCGCTGCTGGTGCTCGGACGTCCGCTGATTCCTTTTCTCTGGGCACTCCCCGAAGAGTGGAGAAGAAACGCGCGCGACTGGACGCGGATAAGAGCAATCGCCGCAGGCTGGCGCTTCCTCACATTGCCCTCGATCGCGTTCGCGTTGCATGCAATTGCGCTCTGGACGTGGCACCTGCCGCGCCTGTATCAGGCGACGCTGACCAGTGACGTGATGCACTCGCTTCAGCACGCCAGCTTTCTTTCGACGGCGCTGCTTTTCTGGTGGACCGTCTTCGCCGCTCGCGGTGGTGAGTTTCGAAGAGGCATGGCGGTGTTCTATCTCTTTGCCACCGTTCTGCAGACCGGTGCTCTCGGCGCACTCATCACATTCAGCGGCACCCTCTGGTATCCCGCTTATGCCGCGACTACAGCGCCGTGGGGTTTATCGCCCATCGAGGATCAGCAGCTGGGCGGTCTGATAATGTGGATTCCCGGCAGTCTTGCCTATGTGATTGCGGCGCTAACGATCTTCGCCGCGTGGCTCCGTGAATCGGAGCTAAGAGCCGCGCAGCGGCAACGGACCCTCTTCGCCGCGCGGGCAGCTGTGCTCATAGCCGCGTTCCTTTCGCTAACCGGGTGCGACAGGGCGTCAGGCGATCAAGGTCATATGATCTCGAATGCCGACGCCGGCCGTGGTCGTGCCGCAATTCGCCGCTATGGCTGTGGCTCTTGTCACAGCATTCCCGGAATCACAGGCGCCGGCGGACTCGTTGGTCCCCCTCTTGGTCAGATAGCCAGCCGGGTTTATATCGCTGGAGTTCTGCCGAACGAGCCCGAGAACATGATCCGCTGGATACAGAACCCGCCGGCAGTCGACGAGAAGACGGCGATGCCCAACATGGGTGTCACCGCTCGGGACGCGCGTGATATCGCGGCCTATCTCTACACGTTGCGCTAAACGCTATTGAGCGCTGGCGTGTTCCTCGGCGACCTGAGCGTAATTGAAGAGAGCAACAAGCAGCACCCCGCCAATTGCATTGCCGATCAGCGCGGGCAAAACGAAGGCCCCAAACATCTCGCCCCAGGGCGCCAGGCCCATTGCCGCCCGGTAAAAAGCCTCAACACTCCCCGCTATCGAGTGGCGGAAGTGAAACGCGGCGATTGGTACTGTCGTGACCCAGATTAGAAAGAGCTGCGCGATGCTGTCGACCGTTGATGCGAGCAGCCACGCCAGCAACGCAATCAGCCATCCTCCGAAGATTGCCTTGTAGAAGATCTCGCCGAAGCCACCACTGGTCGATTCGCCTGCAATCTTCTGCAGCTCCGGCTCTATAGTCCCATCGAGCATCCCGGTCTTCGCGATTACGAGGGCGATCACCAGAGCACCAAGCAGGTTTCCGAGAATGAGAATTCCCCACATGCGGAGTGTTTGGCGCAGTGTCTTTGCGTCTTTCCTGTGCAGGAGCGGGATGATCGGCTCCAGCGTATTCTCGGTGAACAGCTCGCTGCGGCCCATGATCACGAACATGAACCCGAGTGGATACGCCATCGACGCGAACGGGTGCTTGTAGGCCTCGGGCGCGTAATGAGAGACGAACGCGCTGCCCAGGAAACTGAACGAAATCAGCATTCCCGCGGCGAGCGAGGAAAAGAACAAGGAGCTGGCGGGGCGCTCGAGCTCTTCGACTGCCGGCGCTCGGATGTTCTCGTGGATCTCGAGAGCACTCAGCCGCGTCCCGGTCTCCGGCTGACGGATTGATTTCTTGCCGAGCGGATTAGAGGGCGTTGCCTCGGTGTTGTGCTCGGGCGGCGATTCCTTGCGTGAGTCCCGCGTTGACATGCCGGAGCAAAGGGAAATTTCTGTGCCGCCTGCCCTTGCCAGCCCGCATGTCTCGAAGTCAGTGTCGCGCCGCCGCCTGCAGAGTCAAACCGAAATACACCGATCGCTGCGACCCGGGCTCGTAGAATTTGCCAGCAGCCGCGTTGACGCTGACCGATGATACGTACGGCGTGTCGAACAGGTTCTGGACACCGCCAACCAGCTCCGCACCGGATCCCTGCCAGAAAGCACCAGAGGTAATTCGGGCGTTGAAGATCGCGTAGCCGGGTGAGCTCTCGGAGTTCGCATCGTTGACGAACATTCTGTCAGCGACATTCGCTTCGGTGACGAGCGTCGCCAGCGCGCTGCGAAGCGTGATGGTAGCCTGGAAGGTCTGACGCGGAATTCCCGGAATCTTGTTGCCTGCATAGTCGGCGGTCCCGACGGTGAAATCGACGAATCGATAGTTGGCGTAGGTGTACGATCCGCCGAAACCAATTCGCCCTGCTTCAACCCCAAGTCCAAGCTCGGCCCCGCGCCTGGATGTGCGACCTGCATTCCGGAAATAGCGTCTGCCATTGCCGCCCGGTATGTCAAATGGAATCAGCTCGTCCTGCACTCGCGTCGAGAAGAGAACGGCGTTGTACTGCAGCGCACCGGCCGTGATCCCTTTTATGCCCGTTTCGTAAGTGAGAGACCGCTGCGGCTGCAGATCACGATTTATTCCAGCGGCGCCGCTTGGCTGATTCCCCAGCTCGGTGGCGGTCGGCGTCTCGAACGCGGTGGACACGTTGGCGTACACACTGTGTGAATCTGACAATCGGGCCAGGATGCCGAACATCGGGCTTACAGCGTCGAGGAGTCGCTCACCCGAGTCGTCCGGGTTGGTGGCAGTAATGAGCTTGTCCTTCACTCTGAAGCGCACCGCGTCCGCGCGCGCTCCGGCAGTGAGGCTGAACCGCTCGCCAAGCACGATCTCGTCACGCCCGTAAAAGCCGCTGGAGGAAATAATCTCACGCTGATTCAGCGTGACAGATCCGCGCTCAAAGCCGGCCGTGGGACAAGCGGGGGACGGAGCCGGCGGCGGCACGTCATTGCAATTGGTAAAATTGCGGCGCCAGTCATTCTGGTACTGGAGCTCTGTTCCGAGAGTGAGCCGATTTTCGGCGCCAAAAGTCGAAAAAGGAAAAGTCGCACGCAGGTTCCCGCCGGCGAGCTCCCTGTCCACGTCGACGACGGCGAAGGTCAGCGGATTGTCCAGTCCACGCGTGCCGACATATCCGGTCAGCTCGAGCTCGCCCCGCGAGCCGAGTCTCCGCCCAGTCAGTCCGAGCTGCGACTGGGTCACCGCCTTCCGCGCGCCCTTTCTTACGGAAAGCGGATCGGCCATCTGCGGACTCGCGTCGAATTGTGCTCGAGTCAGCGCGCCGGGATTTTGAGCAACTGGAGTATTCACACCGAGCCACTCGAGACCGTACGATGAGTTTTCATCGTCGAAGGAGATGCGGCCGAGTCCACTCGTCGTTTTCTGCTGCGAGTAATCGCGATACCCGTCGCTTTCCGTTCGCGCGACATTCCCCTGATAACCAAACCCGCCAGCGGCACCGCCAATTTTGCCTACCAGTCGCCGGTTGTTGAACGAGCCCTTCCAGCCACGGAGTGCCGCAGAGATTGGAAAGGGGGGAGGCTCGCTCGTCCTGATGTCGATCACGCCGCCGCCCGCGTTACCGTAGAGCGAGGATGCGCTGCCGCGCATGACCTCGACGCGCCCGATCGATTCCAGATCGAGATAGTCGACCGGGGTTTGTCCGTCGGGAAGAGTCAGCGGAATGCCGTCACGAAGAACGCGTATTCCTCTTACTCCGAACGCAGACCGCGCCCCGAACCCACGGATTGAAATGCGTGGATCCTGCGAGGGATTGTTGCGGTTCGAGACTGTCAATCCCGGAATGAGCCACAGCGTTTCGTCCAGGGATAGATGCCGTTGCCCGGGCCGCGCCGAGTCGGGAGTTTGAACCGTGACGGCAAACGGGAGCTGCAGAAGCGATTTGCGCGCTCCGCGCCCGACCTCCACCACCACCGGCTCCAGCCGCGTCGTGGCCGTGTCCTGCGCGCGCGCGTTGCTCCCAAAGAGCGGCGCAGTTGCCGCCATCACCAATATGCTAGTGCGCAAACGCCCCGGGCTCATGCCCTTATATACAGGCGTGGACACTCCGGCTCAATCGGGGTTGAAAAGTCTTAGTGGTTGCCAGCCGCGCGTGCAAACCGGTAGCCGCGAATGCTGGTCTGCTTCCACTGGTCCAGGATCTTCCTTACCACATCGACCATGAATGCGGTTGCCGCGGGATCGGCATTGAGAGCGACAGTCGCGGCGACGATTTCCGCTGAAAGAGTGTCGACGTCCCTCTGGATCTCCGGCTCCGTCCAGCCCAAACGGCACCGTTGTGCGCCGTGCAGCTCGGCGAGCAGTCGCTGGATTTCCGCACCGTCTCTCAACAAATCGCTGGCACGGCCTTTCGTCTCAGCCAGCTGCGAAGCTGCGACGGTGATCTCGGTAATCACGGTATCGGCGTGATCGCGCACGTACGGCTCCGTGATACCGGTCAGGTCCGGCACCTCACCTTCGGCTCGCAGACGCTCGACATAACGCTCGCAGATCTCCTCGAGGCCGCTCACCAGTTGGGCGGCGATGTCTCTTACCGCTTCAGCATCAACTTCGGGGACGGGATCGTGGAAGGCAGGGTACTCCGCGGTGGGCGTCCGGGTCGAATCGGTTACTCCGGGCTTGAGCCATAGTGTGAAAGTCGAACCGCGGCCGACCTCGCTCTGAACGGTGATATCGCCGCCCATCAGCCTCGCGAGCCGGCGGCTGATCGCGAGACCTAGACCCGTGCCGCCTTCGGTCCGCGTGTAACCGGTTTCTGCCTGGACGAACGGCTCGAAGATTCTGGTGCGCTGCTCCGGCGGCACGCCGATCCCGGTGTCGGATACGCGAATGAACGCCCAGGGTCCTTCAGCGGCGAGCCGGGCACCGGGGTCGGTGTGAGCCGCCATTCCGCACAAGAGACGGACCGCGCCGCCCGGATTGGTGAACTTCACCGCGTTCGATAAAAGATTCACGAGGATTTGTCGTACGCGATCCGGGTCCCCAAGGTAGGAGATACCGGGATCACCCTCGCAACCCTCCGGGAAATCGATGCCGCGCGCGATCGCTTGCGGCCCGACGAGAGCCATCGACGCCCGAATGACGTCGCTCACGAGCCCCGTCTCGAGTGAAACGCTGACGCGTCCGGCCTCGATCTTAGACAGGTCGAGGACGTCGTTGACCAGGCCGAGCAGATGCATCGCACTCGCGCGCAGCCGCTGCAGATGATCGTGTTGCTGGGAGCTGATTGCGCCCAGCACGCCCATGTCGATGATCTGGGTGTATCCGAGGATTGCATTCAGCGGTGTGCGGAATTCGTGGCTCATCGTGGCCAGGAATTCACTCTTGCCGCGATTGGCCACTTCCGCCTCTTCTCGCGCCCGCTCCGCTGCCTCTCTGGCTGTTACGGCCTCGTCGAGCGCCGAGTCGCGCTGCTCCTCGGCATACTTGCGGGCGGTGATGTCGGTGTGAGTGCCGACCCACTCCTCAATTTGTCCGGTTGCATCGAACACCGGCACGGCGCGAGCGAGCATGTCGCGGTATTCGCCACTGTGTGTGCGCACGCGATGCTCCATCTCGAAGGTCGCCCCGGAAGCGAGGGCTTTGCGCCACGCATCCACCGTGCGTCCACGATCGCCCGGATGTACGACACTGAGCCAGCCCGATCCCTTCATTTCCTCGAACGACTGGCCGGTAAGCAATCGCCAATCGTCTTCCTCGGCGACGATCTGTCCGTTGCGGTCTGTCTTCCACACAGCAGCGGTCGTGGCCTCGACCAACGAGCGGTATCGACGCTCGCTCGATTGTAGCAGCCGTTGCGCACGCTGCTTGTCGGAAATGTCCTCGAAGTAGACCGATAGCCCTTCCGGCGAAGGATAGGCGTGGACCTCGAACCAGGAATCGAGGGGCGGATAGTAATCCGCGAATGCCACGCTCGACTGAGTCTCCACCGCCCGCCGGTAGTGATCGTAGAAAACGCCGTTCGATTC
>Ga0207706_10001724_pt1 | contig 21557 bp, 19 predicted proteins | sample KBSC53metaG_FD_184318 | JGI IMG/M metagenome (GOLD analysis project Ga0207706, IMG submission 184318) | Corn rhizosphere microbial communities from Kellogg Biological Station, Michigan, USA - KBS C5-3 metaG (SPAdes) (version 2) | ecosystem: Host-associated > Plants > Roots > Rhizosphere > Soil ... | reverse complement strand
CGACTTCAGTCCCGACTCACTCGATCGACTACTCATTGAACCACTGCTGGCGGCGCCACATGTCCGTCCAGGTGTGAGGAGTGTATTGGATGTCGGTAGCGGGGGAGGCTCTCCGGCAATTCCACTGGCACTTACGCTTCCTGACATCACCGTCTTAATGGTCGAGGCCAAGACAAGGAAATCGGTCTTTCTTCGAGAGGCGCTTAGAGCGCTGGGTTTGACCCGGGGGGATGTCGTCACATCGCGGTTTGAGGAGTTGCTGACTAAACCCCGGCTCCATGAAGCGCACGATCTGCTGACGATTCGAGCAGTGCGGATCGAGGCGCGAGTGCTCATGAGTCTGCAGGCGTTCGTCAGGCCCAACGGTGAGATCTTCTTGTTTCGCACGACGGCCGGCGCCTCTGGGCCCACGACGGTGACGCCCCCGTTGGCTTGGAAGGCTTCTTACCCCTTGTTGGAGCAGGCGAGTAGTCTTGTTGTGCTGGAGAAGAGGCAAGTTGGCTACGCTGGGCGAAACGTTTCACGTGAAACACCGATCCAACCCAAAGATCGCTAAATTTTCGCCTTGTTTCACGTGAAACGCGCTTGACGCCACAACTCGTTGCGTACTACAGTGTCGATGCACACTAGCTATAAGAGTTGGCCGAATGACAGAAACAGCGCCGATCTCTCGGATAGCCCTTGCCCGTGTCGTTGCTGTCGCCAATCAAAAAGGTGGCGTCGGGAAAACGACGACGGCAATTAATCTCGCGACCTCATTAGCATTGAGCGGCCGAAGGGTCTTGCTAGTCGATGTCGATCCCCAGGGGAATCTCACAAGCGGACTTGGTTCGAAAGCGCAGCGGGCCGACGCCGGAACAGTCTACGAGGCACTCCTCACTGGTGGAACGCCGGAGTCCTTTCTCCTGTCGACGCGCGTCGCGAATCTGTTCCTCATGCCCGCGGATAGAAACCTCACCGGGGCCGAGATCGAAATGGTCACGTTGCCTGAGCGCGAACATCGACTGAAGAAGATCGTCGACCCGCTTCGAGCACGCTTCGATCACGTGTTCATCGACTGTCCGCCTTCGCTGGGCCTTCTCACCCTCAACGCTCTAGTGGCCGCTGACGCCGTGCTCATTCCACTGCATTGTGAGTACTTCGCGCTCGAGGGACTCGCCGATCTGGTAGGCACGATGCGGCGGGTTCGCGGCGGCCTGAATCCCTCGCTCGAGATCGACGGGGTGCTTTTGACGATGTACGACGACAGGACCAATCTTGGCCAGCTCGTCGCCCGCGATGTTCGGGAGTTCTTCAAAGAGAAAGTTTTCAACACCATCATCCCTCGCAACGTGAAACTCGGTGAGGCGCCAAGCCACGGCATGCCCGCTGCTCTTTACGATGCCAAGTCGCGCGGAGCCGCCGCTTACGCGGCCCTCGCGAAGGAAGTGCTCGCCCGCTACGCCGCCTGAAGGAGGCACTATGCTCGAACGCCGTCCCGCTCTCGGAAAAGGGCTGAGTGCCCTGATTCCCGATGCGCCAGAGCCTATTCGCACCGGGACCATAGAGGTCGACATCGACTTGCTCTCTCCAAATGAGCACCAGCCACGATTGACGATGGACGATGCCAGGCTCCAGGAGCTGGCGCAATCGATCAAAGCGAACGGCATCATTCAGCCGATTCTCGTGCGTCGAGACGGCGCGGGATATTGCATCATCGCCGGCGAGCGTCGATGGCGTGCGGCGCAACGCGCCGGGTTGCAACGAGTGCCGGTCGTCGTCAGAGACGTGTCTCAAGGCGACAAACAATTGCTCGAGCTTGCACTGATTGAAAATCTTCAGCGAGAGAATCTGAATCCTGTCGACGAAGCGCTCGCGTATCAACGTCTCGCAGAAGATTTCTCCTTGACGCAGGATCAGATCGCGGCGGCGGTGGGCAAGGATCGAAGCTCGGTGGCGAACTTCATGCGCCTGCTTCGCCTGCCCGAGGAGGTCCGTGGCGACCTTGCAGCCGGAACGTTATCGACGGGGCATGCGCGCGCGCTCCTGTCGCTGTCCGACGCGGCTGCGCAGCGACAGACAGCGCGCGAAGTCATTTCGCGTGGTCTGTCCGTTCGCGAGACCGAGGCCCTGGTCAAACGACTTCTCACCCAAGGTGTGCCAACCCGGTCTCCGGCGCCAGCCGATCCCCCGAAGGACGTGCACACCAGGGCGGCGGAAGACAGGTTGCGTTTCGCTCTTGGAACGAAAGTGCGCATTATTCGGCGTGGACACGCCGGTCGAATCGAAGTGGATTTCGGATCTGAAGCCGAATTGAACCGCATTTACGAGTATCTGACCTCGACGCGCTGAGTGGAGTCTGCACTGCTGCTGGAGGGCGGCCACGCCGCCATGGTATAAATATCGCTTGTGCCTTTCAGGTACAAGCTCAGACCACAGCAGACACACGCATGAGTAGGCGGGCTTCCGCAGCGAGATACGCGCGAGCGCTGTTCGACGTCGCAATCCAAGAGTCAGATCCGAACGCCGCTGAACGGGATCTGGCCGGCTTCGCGGACCTGGTGCAGCGCAACCAGGACCTCACGCGGACATTCGCGAATCCAGTCGTGTCCGCGACTGCCAAGCGTGCTGTCGTGCAACAACTCCTCGACCAGAGTCCGCCAGCAGCAACTCCCGTCGCAAAGCTCCTTCTGTTGCTTGCGTCGCGCGGCAGGCTCGAGCTCGTTCCCGACATTCTCGACACCTACCGCGAACGACTGATGGAGCATCGTCAGGTCATCGAGGCGGAGGTAACGACTGCCGCGCCGCTCCCGCCCGAACGGATCTCGGAGCTGCAGGAACGGCTCGCAAAGATCACTGGTCGCACAGTCACCATGACGACCAGGATTGATCGCGGAATTATCGGTGGTGTCGTGACCCGAATCGGCAGCACCGTTTACGACGGAAGCGTTGCTACTCAACTGGCAAAGGTGCGAGAGAAGCTGTCAGAGCGCTAAGGACGACATCGCCGCGGGTGAGCCCCAACGCCGTCAGGATTGATATGGACATCAGAGCCGAAGAAATCTCCAAAATCATTCGCGACCAGATCGGGAACCACGCTGTGCAGGTGGACGTGGCCGAAGTCGGGAGCGTGATCTCCCTGGGCGACGGTATCGCACGTGTGCACGGCGTCGAGCGCGCCATGGCTGGCGAGATGCTCGAGTTCCCCCATGGCGTGTACGGCATCGCGCTCAACCTCGAGGAAGACAGCGTGGGCGCTGTGCTGCTGGGCGATTACAAGGAAATCAAGGAAGGCGACCCCGTCAAACGCACGGCGCGAATCATCTCAGTGCCTGTCGGCGACGAGATGCTCGGCCGCGTCGTGAACGCACTGGGTCAGCCGATCGATGGCAAGGGTCCCATTCAGACGAAGCAGTTCCTGCCAATCGAGCGTCTCGCTCCCGGCGTCGTCGACCGACAACCGGTCAAGGAGCCGTTGCAGACCGGCCTGAAGGCGATCGATGGCATGGTGCCCATCGGGCGTGGACAACGGGAACTGATCATCGGCGACCGTCAGACAGGAAAGACCGCCGTCGCAGTGGACGCCATCATCAACCAGCGGGGGACGGGCGTCATTTGCATCTACAACGCGATTGGACAGAAGCAGTCCACCGTTGCGCAGGTCGTACGAACGCTCGAAGAGTACGACGCGATGAGCTACACGATTGTGGTCGCCGCGGCGGCGTCCGACCCAGCGCCGATGTTATACATCAGCCCGTACTCCGCATGCGCGATCGGCGAGTACTTCCGCGATAGCAGCCGACACGCGCTGGTGGTCTACGACGATCTTTCGAAGCACGCGCAGGCGTATCGCGAGATCTCCCTTCTGTTGCGGCGTCCTCCAGGCCGCGAGGCGTACCCGGGAGACGTCTTCTATCTTCACTCACGGCTCCTGGAGCGGGCGGCGAAGTTGAACGCATCGCTGGGCGGTGGATCGCTCACGGCGTTGCCCATCATCGAGACACAGGCGGGCGACCTGTCAGCCTACATCCCGACGAATGTCATCTCGATCACCGATGGACAGATTTTCCTCGAGAGCGATCTCTTTCATCAGGGTGTGAGGCCAGCCATCAACGTCGGCAACTCGGTGTCGCGCGTGGGTGGGTCAGCGCAAATTCGCGCGATGCGGCAGGTCGCCGGCTCGTTGCGACTTGACCTCGCGCAGTATCGCGAGCTTGCGGCGTTCGCGCAGTTCGGCAGCGACCTCGACAAGGCGACGCAGGCACAGCTCAATCGCGGGCGGCGGCTCGTTGAGATTTTGAAACAGCCGCAATATCAGCCGTTGCCCGTCGAGAAGCAGGTCGTCATCATCTACGCCGCCACGAAGGGCTTCATCGACCCCGTCGCGATCGAAGACGTCCGCAGGTATGAAGTGGATCTCTATCGCTTCCTCGAGACGAGACACGCACGCGTGCTGACCACTATTGCGGAAAAGAAGATCATCGATGACGAGTCGAAGGCGGCACTCGAAGCGGCCTTGACCGAGTTCGGCCGACAGTCCGGAACTGTTCGGTCTCCGGCGACTGCCGCCGCGTAGAGCACGTCTGACCTTATGCCATCACTGATCGATCTCCGGCGCCGGATCCGTGCGGTCAAGTCGACGCAGCAGATCACCAAGGCGATGAAGATGATCGCGGCCTCGCGTCTGCGCCGGGCGCAAGAGCGTGTTGTCGCCGCGCGGCCGTTCGCCCAGAAGATGCTGCGGGTATTGAACGGCCTTGTCTCGCGCGTCGATCAGGACGCGCATCCACTGCTTCGGGTACCGGAAGCTGGGCAGGGGCGTCCCCTGCTCATCGTGATCACCGCCGACCGTGGTCTCTGTGGCAGCTTCAATTCCAACATCATCAAGGCGGCAGGGCAGTTCATCGCAAAGCAAAGCCAGGGACCGCAGATCGCACTTGGCCTGATCGGCCGCAAGGGGCGGGACTTCTTCCGCCGCCGCGGCTTCGACGTCCGCTACGAAGCGGCCGGCATCTTCCAGAAACTGAACTTCAATGATGCCGCGGCGATTGCCGATGCGGCGATCGAGGACTTCACGTCGGGCAAGGCGTCCAGCGTGCATCTCGTCTACAACGAGTTCAAGTCGGTGATCTCGCAGCGCCTTGTCGTCGAGCGCCTGCTGCCGATTCCGCGACTCGAGGGGGAGGGCGCTTCCGGTCCGATCACGGAATACAAGTACGAGCCGGCCCCGGAAATCCTCTTCAAGGAGCTGCTGCCGCATCACGTGCAGGTGCAGGTCTATCGCGCCCTGCTCGAGTCGAATGCCGCATTCTTTGCCGCGCAGATGACGGCGATGGACGCCGCCACGCGCAACTCCGCGGAGATGCTCGACAACTTAACCTTGTACATGAACAAAGTGCGGCAGGCCGCAATCACGCGCGAGATCATCGAAGTGGTCTCAGGCGCGGCCGCGACGTAGGACGCAGGAAGAGCGTATGGCACAGACAGCAACAGCGCAGAAGGTCGGCAAAGTGGTGCAGGTCATCGGGCCTGTCATCGACATCGAGTTCGCCGAAGGTCTACCCGAGATCTACAACGCGGTTCGCATCGTCTCGGAGGGCGGCGTCGGAGTCGAGAAGATCGATGTGGTCGCCGAAGTCGAACAGCATCTCGGCGAAAACCGCGTGCGGGCGGTCGCGATGAAGCCGACCGATGGCATGACGCGCGGAATGAGCGTGATCGACACTGGCGCGCCGATCTCCGTGCCTGTCGGTCCGGAAACGCTGGGCCGAGTTCTCAACGTGCTCGGCGAGCCCGTCGATTTCCCCGACCGGCCCATTCGCGCCAAGGACCGCTGGCCGATTCACCGGCATGCTCCGACGCTCGAAGATCAGTCGACTGAGCTGCGAATGTTCGAGACCGGCATCAAGGTCATCGATCTGCTCGAACCCTATCTACAGGGCGGAAAGATTGGTCTATTTGGCGGCGCCGGCGTCGGCAAGACGGTCATCATCATGGAGCTCATTAACAACATCGCCACGAAACACGGAGGTGTGTCCGTGTTCGGGGGTGTTGGAGAGCGCACGCGCGAAGGCAACGACCTCTGGCTCGAGTTTCAGGAGTCGGGTGTCGTGAACGTGAACGACATGTCGAAGTCGCGAGCGGCGCTCGTGTACGGACAGATGACGGAGCCGCCTGGTGCGAGGCTGCGCGTTGGTCTCTCCGCGTTGACAGTCGCGGAGTACTTCCGCGACGCAGAGGGAAAGGACGTTCTTCTCTTCATCGACAACATCTTCCGGTTTACGCAGGCGGGCTCTGAAGTATCAGCCTTGCTCGGGCGAATGCCGTCCGCGGTCGGTTATCAGCCGACGCTGCTGACAGAAATGGGAGAGTTGCAAGAGCGGATCACGTCGACGAAGAAGGGATCGATTACCTCAGTGCAGGCGATCTACGTGCCGGCCGATGACTACACCGATCCGGCGCCGGCGACAACCTTCGCGCACCTGGATGCAACGACGAACCTATCGCGGCAGATCGCAGAGCTCGGCATTTATCCGGCCGTGGATCCCCTGGCATCGACCTCACGGATTCTGGACCCACGTGTGCTCGGAGATGAGCACTATACCGTCGCGCGCTCGGTGAAGCAGATTCTCCAGCGATACAAGGATCTGCAGGACATCATCGCGATTCTCGGTATCGACGAGCTATCAGAGGACGACAAACTGACGGTGTCGCGCGCGCGCAAGATTCAAAGATTCCTGTCGCAGCCGTTTTTTGTTGCAGCACAGTTCACCGGCTTCGAGGGCAAGTACGTACCGATTGCCGATACGGTCAAAGGTTTTAAGGAGATCGTTGAGGGCAAGCACGACGACCTGCCAGAACAGGCCTTCTACATGGTGGGCACTATCGAGGAAGCCATCGAGAAGGCAAAGAAGATGAAGGAGGCATAAGGCGAAGGATGGCTCTTCCCACCAAGCTGACGCTCGAGATCGTGACGCCGGATCGCGCGCTGGTCACTGAGCAGGTCGATGAAGTCGAGTTGCCTGGATCGGAGGGCTACTTCGGCGTCCTTCCCGGCCATACTGAACTGTTAGCCTCGCTTCAGGTTGGGGAGCTCTGGTATCGAATAGGGCAGGAAAAGTTCTATCTCGCGGTGGCGTTTGGCTTCGTGGAGGTCCTCCCCGATCATGTGACAGTCCTGGCCCGTATCGCCGAGAAGTCGCAAGACATCGATGTCGGCAGAGCCGAGTCGGCAAAGAAACGGGCCGAGAGTCGTGTTGCCAGCCCGTCCCCCGATATGGACTTCGAGCGCGCCCGTGTCGCGCTCATGAAATCGTTGATTCGTCTCCAGGTAGCTTCGCGCGCACGCACCAGAGCTTGAGCCGCCGGCGCGCGTCATGTGGTGGCAAGATCGTTCTAGCCGCCTACGCCAGTGAAAACGACCAGTCCCCGAGTATCCTCTCGCCAAGAAGCCGCCGCACTGGCCCGCCAGGTGCAAAGCCAGGGCGGGACGGTGGTGTTCACCAACGGTGTCTTCGATCTGCTGCATCCTGGACACGTGCGTTACTTGAATGACGCGCGACGGCTCGGCGACGTCTTGATTGTCGGTGTCAATTCGGACCGATCGGTACGCGCAAACAAGGGCGACAATCGACCGATCAATCGAGCGGAAGAGCGGGTCGAAATTCTCCTCGCCTTCGATTTCGTGAATGCCGTTGTCGTCTTCGACGAACACACGCCGCTCGACATCATTACCGCAATACAACCTGACATTTTGGTCAAGGGAGCAGACTGGGGCCCCGAGAACATCGTGGGGCGCGAGATCGTCGAACGGCGAGGGGGTCGTGTGGTCCGTCTCGAGCTCGCGAAGGGATTCTCCACGACCAGTCTGATCGGGAAGATGCGCCCGCCGGCCAGTTCATGAGCATTGGCACTCCCTCACTCACGCTCCGTTCCGTCCTGGCACGTGCTCTGGCAACCGCCGGCCTCGACCGGGCGGCACCTGTCACAGCGGGACTGACAGCATCGTCGAAAGCGCTCGCGATAGCAGGTGTCGCGCGAACTCGCACGGGGCTGACCGTCGTGGTCGCTCCCACAGATATCGAAGCCGAGCGGCTGACTGCCGACATCAGGTTCTTCTATGGCGGCCTCGAAGGCGCATCCGATGCGGCTGTCGAACAGGCCGTCCTCTGCTTGCCGGCGCTGCAGGTCGATCCGTATCGCGGGATGACTCCGCACTTTCGCGTCGCGGCAGCACGTGCGCGGGCATTGCACGCCGCCGCTTCCGGATCGGCGCGGATCATCGTTGCGTCTGCGGGGGCGCTGCTTCCACGAATGAGTTCGCCGGAACGGATGTTAGCAGCCTCGATTGAGCTACGCGTCGGCACCGAGGTCGAGCCTCAACGTCTGGCCGACCTGCTGGTAGACGGCGGCTTCATCCGCGAAGATCCAGTCGATGAGCACGGCGCCTTTACGATTCGCGGCGGCATCGTCGACGTATTTCCTGCGACCGATCTCGAACCGGTGCGAGTGGAGTTCGTCGGTGACATGGTTGAGACGCTTCGGCGTTTTGATCCGGCCACGCAGCGATCGACCGGTCCGACCGACTACGTCCACCTCGTGCCGGCGCGCGAGCGATTCGACGACGGCGCACCACTGGTGTCGATCATCGAGTTCATGACCGCGGCCCCCGGCGGAATGCACTGGCTGGTTTCCGAGCTCGATCACGTTCGCCAGCAGGCGGTGAAGCTGCGAGATCAATTGGACAACAGCTACCAGGAAGCACAGACGCGCGGTCACGTCGCCGCTCTGCCACCCACCGAGGCTTTTGCAGATTGGGAGATACTCGCCGGCCGGGTGATGGCCGCTCCTCGCCTCGAGGAACTGGCGGTCGATGAAGAAAGTGTTCATCAAGTGGCCTGCCAGCCGGCGATGGAGTTCCGCAGTCGCGTCGGCGATTGGGTCGCGGACATCAAACGTGCACGCGAGCGGGGTGCAACGGTGGTCGTCGTGACAGAGAGCGTCGGGCGTGCGGAACGTACCGTCGAGATTCTTCGCGACTACGACATCATTGCGATTCCGATCGAACTTTCGGAGGACGCGCATTCCGCCGCAGTTCTGGTGACGCGTGGCACGCTCTCAAAAGGATTTTCGCTCGAAGAGGGGCGACTCCAGATTTACGCAGAGACCGATATCTTCGAAGAGGAGCGTCGGGTTCAGGAGCAGCGTCGGAATCTGGCAAAGACGTTTCTCTCTGATCTGCGCGACCTGAAAGTCGGCGATCTTGTCGTGCATGTGGACCACGGCATCGGTGAGTTCGTTGGACTGAAACAGCTGGCTACTAGTACTCGTTCGGCGACAGTCTCCGGATCAGATGTGCAGGAGTTTCTCGAGCTCCGGTATCACGGAGACGACAAGCTGTTCGTCCCGGTCGAGCGCCTCGATCTGATTCAGAAATACACCGGCGGCTCGCGGCCGGCACTCGACCGACTCGGGGGCACGACCTGGGAGAAGGCCAAGACGCGCGTCAAGAAGGCGATGCGCGACATGGCCGAGGAGCTGCTCAAGCTGTATGCCCAGCGGAAGGCGCTGCCAGGCCACGCGTTCCCGCCGGATACGCACTGGCAGGAAGAGTTCGAGGGCACGTTTCCGTACGAACCGACGCCTGATCAGGCAGCAGCGATCACCGACATCAAGCGTGACATGGAAGCTTCGACCCCCATGGATCGCTTGCTGTGCGGCGACGTTGGATATGGCAAAACGGAAGTGGCCATGCGAGCCGCCTTCAAAGCAGTCCTGGATGGAAAACAGGTTGCGTTTCTTGCCCCGACGACAGTCCTGGCGTTTCAGCACTTGAAGACGCTGCGCGATCGGTTTGCCGGGTTCCCAGTCGTGGTCGACATGGTGAGTCGTTTCCGGACAAAGCAGGAAACGAAGGAGGTGATCGAGCTGCTCGCAAGCGGGCGCGTCGACATCATCGTTGGAACGCACCGACTGCTGTCCAAAGATGTTCGTTTCAAGGATCTGGGTCTTCTCGTCGTCGACGAAGAACAACGTTTTGGCGTTGTCCACAAGGAGCGCATCAAGCAAATGCGCAAGCGGGTGGACGTGCTGACCATGACCGCGACGCCGATTCCGCGAACGTTGAACATGTCTCTTGTCGGTATCCGGGACATGTCGATCATCGAGACCCCGCCAAAGGATCGACTGTCCATTCAAACGAATGTCGTCAAGTTCGATGCACCCGTGATTGAGCGTGCGATACGCAGTGAGCTTGCGCGAGGGGGACAGATCTACTTTGTCCACAATCGGGTGGAATCCATTTACTCAATCGGCAACCTCTTACAACGTTTGGTGCCCGAGGCGCGAATGGCCGTTGGACACGGTCAAATGGGTGAAGAGGAGTTGGAGCGGGCGATGTTGGGGTTCGTGGAAGGTCGCTTCGACATCTTGCTGGCCACGACGATCGTGGAGAACGGTCTCGATATTCCCAATGCGAACACGATCATCATCAATCGTGCCGATCGGTATGGTCTGGCGCAGCTCTACCAGTTGCGTGGTCGCGTAGGTCGTTCGGACCGAGCGGCGTATGCATATCTACTGATTCCTCCTCAGGAGTCACTGTCGCCGATCGCGCGGAAACGCCTCGCCGCCATCAAGGAATTCAGCGATCTCGGAAGTGGATTCCGCGTGGCGGCTCTCGATCTCGAAATCCGGGGTGCCGGGAACCTGTTGGGCGGCGAGCAAAGTGGCCACATCGACGCCGTCGGCTTCGAGATGTACATGAAGCTTCTCGAGGAGACGATCCGCGAGCTCCGCGGCGAAGAAATCGAGGAAGAGAGCCGCGCGACGGTCAATCTCCGGATCGATCTCAAAATTGACCCAGGTTACATCCACGATATGAATCAGCGCCTCATGGTGTATCGCAAGGTCGCCTCGTCGAGGACCGAACACGAGTTGACGGCGGTGCTGGAGGAGCTGCGCGATCGCTACGGGTCTCCGCCGGATTCGGTGCTGAATCTCGCTGAGTTTGGACGAATACGGCTCAAAGCCGATCACCTCGATGTCGATTCGATCGACCGGGAAGGGCGTTTGGTCGTCATTAAGTTTAGGCCCAACGCGCGGCTCGATGGCGCGCGCCTGGTGAGGGTGGTCGGGTCGTGGCCGGGAGCCACGCTTGTCCCACCCGTCTCAGTGAAGCTGGATCTGGAGGCGCCGCTGTCCCCGATACGGTCGGGGACGGGACAGAAATCATCGCCTGCCAGACCGGCAGGGGGCAGAGGACGATCTGCTGAACCACAAGTCAGTTGGTGGACGGCGAGAGCGACGGTCGGCGAGGTCAAGCCGGGATTCACGAAGGACGAGGTTTTGCGGAAGCCGGAAATTGATCCGCGCGCCGAAGGTGGGATGTTTTCTCGTCTGACGTCGCTGCTTGACGCGCTCGACGAGCGCTGAGGTTTGCGAGCCTCTCGTCGTGTAAAATACTGATGTCGAAGGAATTGTCATGTTGAAGCACCTGACCGTCGCCTGTGTGATTCTCGGCGCGGTGGCCATTTCGCCGGGAATCCACGCCGAGATCCTGGAACAGGTCCTGGTCAAGGTGAACGGCGAAATCATCACCAAAACTGAATTCGAAGCCCGGCAGGTAGCGGAACTCCGCAATCGCCCCGAGTTGGCGAACGCCTCCCAAGGGGCGGAGTTGCAGAAGGCAGTGGCTGAGATCACTCCTGATCTGATCTTGACCGCAGTTGACGAACTGTTGATGGTTCAGCGCGGGCGAGAGTCAGGATACGCCCTCGGTGATCAGCAGTTCGCCCAGATTCTCGAAAATATCAAGACGTCGAACAATCTGCAGGATGAGACGAAGTTCCAGGAGGCCCTGAAGCAAGAGGGGCTGACCATGGCTGACCTGCGCCGCAACCTCGAGCGCCAAATGCTCGTCAGTCAAGTACAGCGCGCGGAAATCCTCGACAAGATTAGTGTGACGGACGAGGAAGCCAGGGCCTTTTACGACGCCCATCGGCAGGAGTTCACATCCCCATCTGAGGTCACCCTGCGAGAGATCCTCATAGAGGTGAAGAACAGCGATAGAGGTGTGAACGTTGCTGAAGACGATACGGCTCGCGAACAGGCGCAAGAGATCCGCAAGAGACTGCTGGCGGGCGAGCCGTTCCCACGCCTCGCGGGAGAGTACTCGTCAGCTGCGTCGAAGGCGAATGGTGGCCTTATCGGACCGTTGAACAGCGGCGAATTGGCGCCGGCTCTCCGCGACCTCCTGGCGAAGATGCAGGTTGGCGACGTCACCGACCCGATACGTACTCAAAGGGGATATCAGCTTTTGAAACTCGAGTCTCGCACCGATGCGAAACTCCGCTCCTTCGAGGAGGCGCGCGGAGACATCGGGAATCGAATCGGTGAGCAGAAGCTTCGTGGCGAGCGCGAAAAGTATCTCGATCGCCTTCGCGCTCAAGCGACGATTACCTGGCGGAATACCGAGCTTCAGAAGGCCTACGATACCGCTCTGGCGAAACGGCGAGGAGCAAGCTCGGAACAGACCTCACCGGAGGCCGGGACCAGCAAATGATCGTCGTCACTCGGGTGCGTCCCCGGAGATCCTGGTGAAGGGCTCCGAGGAAAGCTGGTTTGCGCTGTGGACTCGATCGCGCCATGAGCAGGTCGTTCGCGAACAACTCGAGCAGAAGCGCATCGAGACATTTCTTCCCACGGTCACCAAGTGGAGCCGTTGGAAAGACCGGAAGAAGAAAATCGATTGGCCGTTGTTTCCCGGCTACTGCTTCGCACGCTTCGACCCACGTGACCGGCTACCTGTCCTGAAGTGCACAGGTGTCGTGAGCATCATTTCATTCGAAGGCGAGCCGGCACCCATTCCTGAACAGGAGATCGACGGAATTCGGCGTCTCGTTCTGAGTGATCTTGCTTTCGATCCCTGCCCGATGATTCGTGAGGGAATGATGGTCGAAGTCGTTCATGGTCCGCTGACGGGTGTCGTCGGACGCTTGGTTCGAAAGAACGACAAAGCCCGCCTCGTGCTCTCGGTGGACCTGATAGGTCAGGCGGTGAGCGTTGAAGTGGACGCAGCCGACGTCCGGCCGTACTGACGTCCCATGAAAGTTGGCTCACTCGAACTTCCGTCGCCATTTGTCGTCGCGCCGATGGCTGGCATGACCGACACGGCCTTTCGTCGTCTGGTGAAGCGACACGGCGGATGCGGCCTCGTCGTGACCGAGATGGTGTCGTCCGAAGGTTTGGTGCGAGGGATTGATCGCACGCTCGAGTATGCCGAATACACCGAGGAGGAGCGACCGATCTCGATTCAAATCTTTGGTGGCGATCCGTCAAAGATGGCGCAAGCCGCGCGAATCGTACGGGACATGGGCGCGGACATCGTCGATGTGAACATGGGATGCCCGGTGCCGAAGATCGCGAAGCACAATGCCGGTTGCAGCCTGATGCGTGAACCCGAGCAAGCTGCGCGCGTCGTTGAGGCAATGGTGGGCGCAGTCGATATCCCCGTCACTGTGAAAATGCGTGCAGGTTGGACCGACAGCGATCGAAATGCTCCAACGCTAGCGCGGATGGTGCAGGATGCCGGCGCTTCCGCGATTACGATTCATGGCCGGACTGCCGAACAATCGTACAACGGCCACGCCGACTGGGAGCTGGTGAGCCGGGTCGCCCGAGATCTGCGCATCCCTGTGTTTGGCAGTGGAGATTGTGTCGAGCCCGAGCAGATCGTCGAACGGATGAAGACCGGCGTCAGTGGCGTTCTCGTCGGCCGCGGGGTGCTACGTAATCCCTGGATTCTGGCGCAAGCCGCGGATCTTGTGGCCGGAGGTGAGGCGCGAACGGTGACGATGCGCGAACGAGGCCAATTCCTGCTCGACTACATCGACTTGCTGCTTGATCAACGGGACCTTGAGCCACAGGGGTTCCGTCACGTTGCGCCTGGTGGGCTTCAGATCTCTGCGCCTGCAACCGGTCACGAACGCTGGGTCATCAACAAGCTGCGTGCACTGTGCGCGTGGTATTCAAAAGGTCTGGACTCAGGATCGCATCTGCGTGTTGCCGTCAACCGGGCCGAGAGCGTCGCCCAGCTGCGTCAGATCGTGGAGGACTTCTTCATCACCGCCCCTGCCCCGGTTTAATCGAGTGCCTGGGAGCGGCACAAGACCGTGCCGCGTCGGCGTCGCAGTACAGTTTATGAGGGGGCGACTCAGTATCTGGCGAAACCGCTGATCCCCGGGGCCGCAACCTGCGCATCTGGCTGGGCATGTGCGTTCGAAGTCGTATTTTTCTCGCGACTGCCACCGAGTGCGAGCCTGCCTGAGGAATTCGTGCGCGCCTGCGAACGAACCAGTGCAACCAGATGACTGCGATCGATCGCCTGGCTGGCTGCCTCTCGCAGCGAGATCTGGCGCCGAGTCACGGCGCGGGCGAGCGCCTCGTCCACCGATCGCATCTTCGACGTCACGTCATTTTGTGTCCGAGCGAGGCCTGCGAAATCACCGGACTCGAGAAGACCACAGACAGAGCTGGTGGCCAGCACAACGTCCTGAATCAAGGTCCTGCCCCCACCCAGACGGCGAAGGCTACGATAGCCAATAGCCGCACGAAAGGATGCCGCCAGGGCACGTCGGACATGGGCGTCCGAACCAGCCAACATTCGCAGCGCATCGACCGTCGTCGGCGCGACGACGCCTGCAATCACCAGACGGCCACCGGCGGCAGCCAGAACCGCGGCTTGAAGCGATTGCTCGGCCTGGAGTCCTGTAACAAGCAGGATGTCAGGACTCTCCTGAGCCGCGCGTCGGATCGCGGCGACGAAGTCTTTGTCGCTGCCAGAGACAGTTCGTTGACTCACGAACGCGCCGGTGATGTCCCCATGCGATCGCCTGCGTCGCTGAAGCGAAATCAGGTAACCACCCCGATCGCGGCCACTCCAGTCGGCGGCGGCGGCAGCCAGAGCTTCGACATCGCTGTCGGTCGATGCCGCGACCACGACGAGTCCGTTGCCTTCGCAGGCAGCACGAACCTGCCTGGGAATGTGCTTGTACAGGAGGCGCAACGATGTGGACGGTCGGAGATGGATCAGCAGGCCGCTGCCTTGAAGATCGGCAAACACACGGCAGCTGACATAACCGAGCTCGTCATCCTCCCGAACCCATTCGCCATCACCGCGTGGTTCCCACATGCCATCGCCACCGCGAGTAAATACACTGATCGCATCCTCGATCGTGGAAGCGGCGACGATCTCCTGGCTGATCGGCTGAATTCGCTCATCGATTCGCCCGGCGGCCGGCGATCCAGCTCTCAGATACAACGTCGTTGCACCGACATCCGACGCGTGGCTGATCCAGCCAAACAGGTCGAGTGCCGTTGCTGTGCGAGCAGATCGAGGCGCACGCACCGGCTCCTGGATTCTGGTCACCACGGTGACATCGGGCTGTGAAATGGGCTCGGGAATGGGATCGGGTGAGATCTCGCGCACAACCGCCGGAGTCGGCATCGGCTCAGGCTCCTGCACGTGCACATTGACCGTTGCAGGTTCCGGAGCGACAACGACGGATGGCATTTCGACAGGCGCTGGTTGGTCGATGTGATGAACTTCAATTGCTTGCGGTGCCTCGTCCACGATCTCCGGTTCCTGTGCAACGACCGGACTGATCTCGGCTTCGACAGGTGCCGCTGATGCTTCGACGGCCAGCGACACAATCAGCTCAATACAAAAATCGTCGCCGACCCGTTCGGCTCTTGCAGTAAGTGGATGCGGAAAAGACGGTGCGTGCACTGGCTCAGTTGCCGATCCATTCGTCGTTAATTCCTGGCGAGCGCCAGGCGACAGGATCTGTTCCGCCAGTGCTTCCACGGCATTGATAGAGAGAACAGCGGAAGCTACGTCGTGGCGCCGCTCGCCTACCAGCACGTGCGGGCGTTCACCGGCCCGCATCACGAGTCGTTCTCCACCGGCACGTTCCAGGGCCGCGCACAGTGACGGCATCAAGCTCATAGGTCAGCGTCCTGCAAAGCTAAGGCGTCTTCGAATTGCAACGCCGCGCGGAAGATTGGGTTGGGCGCAACGGCGTGCATGGACGATCGAATGACCGTGGCTCGGAGAACCTTGCGGACACCACCATATCGGAGGAAAACGTCAACGGTTCGGCCGGGACACAATCTCTGATTGGTTTCGGCCAATAAGCCAGTCGACGATAGATTCACAAGCCGCATTGGAAACCCTGCGACGGCGAGCCGGAGTTCAACCTTGAACTCGTGAGGTTCGCGTCGCGCGGCACCGCGCCGCTCTTGGCGCTGCGCTGCGGGCGGGGGCGTTTCCTCCTGCGTGAGCTTAGGTGGTTCTTCCTGCGGCTTGGGCGAGCTGGGACCCTTCCAGGTCGATTCCAGACCCGCGATGAGATCGTCCAGCGAAGCTTCGTCGGGAAGCTTGACGACGAGTTCCTCGTCGGGATCTGGGAGCGAATCGCTCATAAATATATGTGTGAAATTAGCAACCGACCTGCCGTCTTAACCGTCGACACGACGCATCGAGGTTAGGATCTGAATTGCACTAAACTTCGTACATGTTCCGCGGATCTCATACATCCGCTGTCATTCTGACGTCGCCTGGGACCAAGGAAACCGCGCGAATGCAGAAAATCTGAACTCGCTGGTGACTTAAGCGTGATCTCCTCAACGTAATCGGCCTATTATCGGCCAGCGATTAGTCCTCGGGCGACATTCCCCCGGACCGAGGTCAAGAGGCGCTCATGGCGAAAATCTTAATCGTCGAGGACGACGATGCCACCCGCACCGGATACCGGGAATTCCTGCGGCTTGCCGGGCATGATGTCATCGCGACGAGCACATATCAGGAAGGGCGTCACGCGGCTGCCACAGAAAGTCCAGATCTGGTCATCGCCGACCTGCGACTGGGCGGATTCAACGGCTTGCAGTTGTTGCTTCTGAGCCCTCAGCCGATTCCGACCATAATCGTGACGGGATTTCACGACGATGTACTCGAGGCTGAGGCGCGCCGCGCGGGGGCAGATTACGTCGTGAAGCCGATCTCGCCGTCCAACCTCGTGACCCTGGTCAAAGAGAGACTCGAACGCAAGTCGGGACCACACTAGTCCTCGCCATCTTCTTCCGTAAGGTATCGATTTCCTCGGGGCATTTGCGTGATCGCCATTGCTGAGCTACGCTGCTTTGCTCTTTATGCGGGTTTGTCTCCACAAGAGAGGCCTTTCGTCGGAGCGATCGCGCCCTAATGCCTCCTTTATTTGAGCGCTTTCAGGTAGATGCTGCTCGGCCACTGGCGACCGGCTTGCAGGAGTTCCGCGATCGTTTCCTCGCGGTCCCGCGAGAATTGACACCCATGTCGAACATCGACCCGTCAGTCGTGACTCAGGAACCGTCGTCGTTCGAAGTCGCCGTTCGGGACCGATCGTGGGACTGGCTGCTTGAACTCCGTCGGCGGCTGAAAATCGATTTGCTGGTTGTGGACGGTCGCTTTTCGGTACTGCTTCCCGCGCTAGGCGATCAGGCCGCACGGCTCCTTGCGATGGTGGAGCATGGGGAAACAGCGCTGCTGTCGGCCGTGACCACAGCCCTCCGGGAGCGTACGTCGCAGGCATTCGATCTCGGCGGACTGCAGATCATCTGCGTGCCGGTCATCGTCGACCGCGGTGCATGCGGGGCATTGCTGATCGGGCGTGCAAGCCCCTCTCGTCAGGACCCTGGCGCATCGCGCGCTCAATTGGAGCTCGTTGCATCCTGGCTAACCGCCGCACTGGAAGCGCATCTCCTCAGTCCACCGGCATTTCCATCGAGCGGCTTGAACCGCGTTGCGCCACTTGCGCGGCTGCTCGGACAGGCTTCTGAACGGGAATCCGACAGAGAGTTGATTCGTCTGTTCGGTGAAGCGATCGCCGTCTGGCACGACATCGAGGTCAGCGGCTATATCGAAACAACGAATGGCGCCTTTGCCCGCGACGTGACCTTGCCTGGGACGAAGAAGGGTGAGCGGCCCTCGACAATTTCGTCGATCGGATTGCCGGAGTCGACGGAGTTGATACGGTTACCCCAAGGCCATCTCGATCGATTCGGGTTGCCCGTCAACAGCGATGTTTACGTGCGACGTGTCCACGGAGCGGATCGACGCTCTTGGTTGCTGGTCTTCACGGGTGAAATTGGTGCCTACGATGTGCAACGCATCGGTGCATACGTTGCCTTGCTCGAACTCGCACTGGCCCTTTCGACGTCGGCGTTCGTCGCTCGGAGTGTGACGGCAGTCGGAGGCAGGCTTGTAGGTGTTGATGCGACTCCGGAGACTCAAGCCAGCCATGCGCTCGAGGAGCTGCGAACGGCGCTCGGGGCCGCTGTGGCGACGGTCACGATCGAGTCAAAGAGCGGAGCCTCATTGATTAGCGTCATTGCTCCCGCAACTACTCGAGACGTTTCTGGCCCTGGTTCCTTCAGACTTGTTCTCGTCAAACGATCGGAACGGCATTACACTACGACCGTTTCGATCGGACGCCATGAGAACTTGCAGTTCACTCCACGCGATCATGCAACGGCGAATGCAGCGGCAGCGATGTTCGACGCGTGGGCTCTGGCGGCACTCGGTGGATCGAGTGCTCGTCGTGAACGACGCGCAGCACCGCGTGGCTTTGAAGAGGTCGTTGAGCGTTCAGCGCGTGAGGCTCTCGAAAGAGGAACTCCCGTGGCAGTTGTCGTTCTTCTCATTCGCGACGCAGCGTCTCTGCCCGGCGCAACGCAACGCTGGGTGGCCGATATACGTGCCCAGATGCGAGCGTCCGATCTGGCCGGGATGTTCGACGAGGGAGAGATCGGCCTGCTGATGCACGACACCGAGGCCGAACAAGCCAAGGGGATCGTCGATCGCCTGAGACTCGTAGTCGGAGACGACCCTGGCGGCGAATCAATACTCGTTGGTGTGGCCAGTAGGAAGCCGGGTCAAGGCACGGTCGAAAATATCGTTCACGACGCTCGCGCAGATGCTCTCGTGCGAACACGACACGGGCGGGCATCTGATTCTCCTCTCGGAGTGAACCACTGATGGCGCTCGGCGATCGACGTTCTCGCGTACGACTGGAAGTGGTTGGCGCGCTGTGGGCAACGCTCGAACTGACCGAGCCGGCCCGGGTGGTCAATATCAGCCGAGACGGCGCCTTGATCACCTCGCCTGTGCCCATGCCACCCGACTCAGTGCAGCCGCTCCATTTGAAGCTGGAGGGTCGTGAGGTGACGGTAGACGCGCGCGTCCGCCATATACGACGTGTGTCGGGACCGGATGAGCCGATTCGATACCTTGTGGGGGTTGAGTTTCTTTCGACTCCGCCGGCGCTTGTTAGAGCGACCGAATGGCCGCAGGTATGAGGAGCAGGGAAAGTCTTCTTCGGTGAGTGTCTTAGCCCAGATACGACCAGACTTTCTGAGGCGCGGTTCGCGCGCTAAAGTCTCCTTAAACGGACTCATAAGTCATTGAAACGCAAGGCGTTGTTTAGGTAGACAAACGTCTGCCGCAGTATGGCGACTCGCTTGCACTTCACGCTGAAGCGTCGCACAGCGCAGGACACAACGTCGGCCGTGCGGGGTGCAGGTCGTAGATATGAGGAGACGATGGAGGAACGGCGACGGGTACCACGCCATCAAGTCGGAGAGGAGTTCGCGAATCTGCCGGCAAACATGAGTGTGCGAGTGCTCGACATCAGTACGGCTGGAGTGTTGTTGCAGTCTCCTCGGCTGCTTAATCCAGGTTCTCGGGGCAGTTTGCGGTTCACCCTCGCGGGAGCACCGTTTCTCGCTGATATTCAGGTTCGACGGGTGACGTCGGGGGCGGACGCAGGGTCGGGATATCGAATCGGCGCCACATTTGTGGGGATGTCACTGGAACACCGGCAGCTCATTGAACGGTTCATGAACAATGATTGATGGTGTCGCTGAAAGCAGCAGCTCTCGGATCAGCCCAATTGGGGCTATACGACCGCGCTCGCATATTCAACTGACCGGCCGCAGTGCTGAAGTCACCGCCCTCGAACAGGAAATTGACCGCGTTGCGCGCTCGGACGCGAAGGTCCTGATCACGGGCGAAAGCGGGGTCGGCAAAGAGATTGTCGCGCGCGCGATTCACTCGCGTGGTCCGCGTGCCAATCATGTCTTCGCGCCGGTGAACTGCGCCGGATTGCCAGAGACGCTCCTTGAATCCGAATTGTTCGGGCACGTCAAAGGCAGCTTCACGGGTGCCTACCGGGACAAGCCAGGGAAGCTCGAAACCGCGCACATGGGAACGATCTTCCTCGACGAAGTGGGGGAGATGACCCTTCGAATGCAGGGTCTCCTTCTTCGGTTCCTCGAGACCGGTGAACTCCAGAAGGTAGGCGCCGACGGAAGTGGACGAATTGTCAATGTCCGCGTGATTGCTGCGACCAATCGAGACCTGCGAGACATGATCAAGCAGGGAACGTTTCGGGAGGACCTCTTCTATCGCCTCAATGTGATTCACATCGTGGTCCCGCCATTGCGCGACCGCCGTGAGGACATTCCCGTCCTGGCAAGCCAATTTCTGACACAGTTCACCGGCGCGGGTCGATCATCGATTACCGGCATCTCCCCGGAAGCGATGAAGGCATTGACCGAGTACTCGTGGCCAGGAAACGTCCGCGAACTCGAGAACGTCATCGAACGGCTTGTCGTTACGGTGAGTGGTTCCACGATCGGCGTCGAGCACTTGTCGTCCGAGATCAGGGCGTATGACGCCGTGCTCCTTCGCCCGAAGCGTGAACGGCGACGCACGGTTGCCGACGACCTTTATAAGCGGATGATTGAGCAGCACGAGTCCTTCTGGACGGCTGTCTATCCGCTGTTCATGGATCGGGAGATCACGCGCGCCAACGTTCGTGAAGTCGTACGGCGCGGCCTCGAAGAGGCGCGCGGGAACTACAAGATCGTCGCCCGCCTGTTCAACATGGAGGCTCGCGACTATAAGCGCTTCCTGAACTTCCTGCGGAAGCACGACTGCCAGATTCCGTTCAAGGAATATCGTTAACACCCCCTCTTGCCGGCTTCATCCCAGCAGCGCGGCGCAGGCTCCTGGATTGCAAAATCCAGGAGCTCAGTCGCGCGTTGCCCGCCACTGCAAGCGTTTGCAGTGAAAAGGTGAGAACAGCGTGTTCGAGGCCTAAGGGCACGGTTGTTGCCACCTCAGCCGAACGTGTATAAGAGGCTCATCCCGTTCGGTGTCGTTACAACGGATTATTGAGAATATCCAGGGAGCCTCGTGAGCAGCGATTCCCGAAGAGGGAACGATTATCTGCCCAATGCGGGATTTCATCGGATAGGGTCCGATAATCCCGGTCCGTGCAGCCGACGTCTTTCTCCTGAGCAGCGTCAGGCGTTGCTCGACGTCCGGCAGAGGGTTGCCAGACACGATCAACCACAGGCGTTCCTCCAGGATCTGGTGAGGTGCATCGGCCAGATCGTCCGCGCTAAAGTCAGCGTCGCCGGGAAGCGGAACGGGGCATGGATTGTTGCCGCCGAATCGGCAGCGGAACCAGCTATCGTCA
>Ga0207706_10001722_pt1 | contig 21565 bp, 17 predicted proteins | sample KBSC53metaG_FD_184318 | JGI IMG/M metagenome (GOLD analysis project Ga0207706, IMG submission 184318) | Corn rhizosphere microbial communities from Kellogg Biological Station, Michigan, USA - KBS C5-3 metaG (SPAdes) (version 2) | ecosystem: Host-associated > Plants > Roots > Rhizosphere > Soil ... | reverse complement strand
TGCTGGCCGTAATAGCTAGAGGGCCAGCCATAGAAACCGCCGTCCTGTACGGAGGTCAGATAATCCGGAACCAGATCGGGCCCGATCTCATCGCGCTCGTTGACGACGGCCCAGAGTTTGCGGGTCTCAGGCTCCCACGCCAGGCCGGTGGGATTGCGCGTGCCGCTGGCGAAGATGCGATGGGCGCCTGATGCTCGGTCGACTTCCCAGATCGCTGCGCGTTCGTATTCCGCTCCGATTCCATTTTCGGTGATGTTGCTGTTGGATCCGACACCAACATAGAGCTTGGAGCCATCCGGGCTGGCCAACAAAGCCTTGGTCCAGTGATGATTGATCGGACCACCAGGAAGGTCGGTCAGCTTGGTGCCGGGGGCAGTGATGCTGGTTTGCCCTTCCTGATAGGGATAGCGGATGATGGCATCGGTGTTGGCGACATAAAGATCATTGCCGACCAAGGCGACGCCGAACGGCGAATTGAGGTGGTCCAGGAAGACCGTTCGCAGATCGGGAATGCCATCACCATTGCTGTCGCGCAGCAGCGTGATGCGGTTTCCGCCCTTGGCTGCGGCGCCGGCGAACCACGTTACCCAGTCAGTGAGGATGTCCTTGGGCCGGTTGATCGGCGGTTTCGGGCCATTACTCTCGACCACTAACACGTCCCCGTTCGGAAGGACGTAGAGCGACCTTGGATGCTCAAAGCCGGTGGCCAATGCGTGGACCTGCAATCCCTGCGGCACCGCCGGAGTTTCATTTCCCCATGCAGCGACTCTCGCGATCTGTATCGGCGGTACCAAATACTGCTGCAGCGCCGGCAGCGGAGGATTGGCACCGATTTCTTTCCTCGGGTCGCCGCCCTCATAATTACAGCCGGCGAGTCCGAGGCCGGCGACAAGGAGAGCGGCGAGACGCGGCAGTTTGGCCGAACGTGCATTCTTGAGGATGTGCATCATGATTATACTCCAAACCGATGGCGATTTGTCAGGGCGCCGGCGACGAGGGCCGTCAACACGAGAACGATGACGACAAGCGCTGAAAGCATCAGGCCGGTCGGTACCACAGCGGTATAAGCGTCGCGGCTATGAACGAAGGCGTTGGTGAGCGCGAGCAAGACCGCGATCGCGTAGCCAATCACGCGGGGCCAGGCCGGCCTGTCGATTCGCCTGCCGCCCACCAAGTCGATCACGTATGCGATAATGGCTAAGCCTCCCATGATCAGGCCGGCGGTGATCAGCCAGATGGAGAACCTCTCCCACATCACATCGAGCATCCGCCAATAGAGAGTATCTGTGACCAGAGCGCCCGCGAAATAGGCGGCGGAAAACGATACCAGTATCCGGTGGATCGGTCGTCCACGCGGCCTCCGGGCTGGCCTCAAATCGGCGTCGCGTATGAAACTCGTTTCCGCGATGGTAGCGTGCTGCTGCATGTCTCGATCCTCTTAAAAATCCTACGCATCCGCATTTCTCGGAGACACGGTTGATCTCCAAGTTCCGTCGGCGTGAACGCTTCGCCGATAGTCCAATATTGACTCTGCTTGCGCATGCGTCCTCTAAATTCGGTTTTAGTTTTCCCTCAGCCGTCCGAGCGATTTGAGTGAACGACAGACGGCATAACCAAGGCGCGCCTGCCTCGACCAAGATGCCGAACCGAAACATGGTCGCCGACAATCCGAGGCCCGACGTTAAGGCATGCGCTGTTGAGGAAACGGCTGAGGGTTAGGGAGGTGCCTCGTTCACCTCCGCCCTCACAACACTAAACGCCAATTTAGTTGGGGGACCGCAGCACGTCGCTACGTATAGGAGGCGATGACGGCGGCAATCGCGCCGCGGATTTAAGGAGTTCTCAAAATGGCCTGGAAAACACCGAAGATCATTGAAGTGCCGGTTGGCATGGAAATCAACATGTACGCCTGCGCGGCGCATAAGTAGCTTCGATAACACCCGTTAGGTCGAACACCGGGTATGGTTCCGAGGGTCGTGAAGTTCGTCCCTCAAAGAAGGTGCGGCTGCATCCAACGCAATCGTCGCTTACCGCCATGAAACGTAATCCTAACTCCGTTCACCATCGCAAAATTACAAAGGATCGGGACAGCGGCAAGCTCTTCGCGAGACGCCATGGGTCGTCACGCACCCACGATGTGATTGTTGCTGTTACGCTGCTCGCATTACTGGTCGTGGCTATCGTGACCCGCGCCACCGTCTCTGATGAAATCGCCGATACCAGCGTGGATCGCCAGAATTTTGTCGCGTACATGATCGACGTCGTCGCGACCCTGGGCTTGAGCATTGGACTGGCGTGGCTGCTGTTCTCCGGTCGTCCCCGTGCTGACGACGAAAGAGCGACGTCATGAGCAAGTCCTTCTCCCGGCGCCGATTTCTGCACACTGCGCTTGCTGCGAGCGTAGTGCCCAACTTACCCGATGCCGCGCGCGGGGCTGCGCCTGCTCCCAAGCGTCTTGTCGCGGGAACGCGCGTGTTGGAAGTGAACGGCCGACCAGCCAAAGTCTTCGGGCTGACAGGCCCCGACGGGCGTCCTGGTATTCGCCTTGCTGCAGGCGAACGATTCCGCGTGGATCTTGCCAACGAATCCGGCGCACGAACCCTTGTCCACTGGCATGGGCAGCTTCCACCTTGGACGCAGGACGGCTTCCCCTGGCCGCAGACCCCGCCGATCGCGAACGGCGCTGTTCAAGCTTATGACTATGCTCGATTCCCGGCACGTACTGGATGCACTCGCATCACGACATGCAGGAACAGAGCCTGATGACCGCGCCCCTTGTCGTCCGTAGCGCCGCCGAGCTTCATGAAGACCGTCAGGAAGTCGTCCTCATGCTGCACGACTTCACCTTCCGAACGCCGGAAGAGGTGCTCGCAGGTCTCACTGGCACGAGTGTAGCCGCTGCACAGGCCATGGCGCAAAAGACCGAGGCCCCGGCTAACAAGGACGACGCCGGTATACCTAGACCGCCCAACGTGGGAATGGCTGCCCATCTGCCAGGCACGGCCATGCCGGGAATGACCATGTCAGGACCGGGCGGCATGCACATGGATTTGAATGATGTTCACTACGACGCCTTCCTTGCGAATGATCGAACCCTCGCCGATCCGCAGATCGTGCGCGTTGAACGCGGTGGTCACATCCGCCTCCGGGTCATCAATGGCGCGTCATCGAGTCAGTTTTGGATCGACCTCGGTGAACTCGTCGGCCGCGTGGTTGCGACCGACGGCCATCTCGTTCATCCGGTGGCGGGTAACCGTTTCCCGCTCGCGATGGCCCAGCGCCTCGACATCCAGATCGATTTACCGGGCGCCGGGGCGTTTCCGATCCTTGCCCGCCTAGAGGGCGGAAGTCGGCAGACCGGAATCGTTCTCGCAACGGCAGACGCGCCGGTTTCGCGGATCGCCAAGAGCGCGGAAGCCGCACCGCCGGTCGACCTGTCGCTGGAGGCCCGGCTTATGGCAGTTGAGCCGCTGCCGCCACGCTCTGCGGACACCGTCCAGACCATCGTTCTCGGCGGCGGAATGAAGCCTTATGCCTGGTCCATGAACGGCGAGTATTGGCCTCAGGTGTCACCGCTCATGCTGACAAAGGGACAACGCGTCGAGATCGATCTGCTCAACCGCACCATGATGGCGCATCCGATCCATTTGCACGGCCACGTGTTCCAGGTGATCGCAATTGATGGGCGACCAATCCAGGGCGCCGTGCGCGACACTGTTTTGGTGATGCCGATGGGCCGCGTCCGGCTTGCTTTCGACGCCGACAATCGGGGACGATGGGCGTTGCACTGTCACAATCTCTACCACATGGTCACCGGCATGATGACGGAATTCAGATATCAGGGGATCGTCTTTTGACGATCTGATCCGTCTCCATCCCGTCAATGGTCTTTGCGAACTGTTCGATGTGAAGGATACCGACATGATGCTCGATTGGAACGATTATCGCAAACAACTGGCGGCCGGCGTGAAAGAAATCGGCCAGCTCAGCCCCGACACGATCAAGGGATACATGGCGCTCAGCGCGGCTGGCCAGAAGACGGATCTGCTTGGCGCAAAAGTCCGCGAGCTCATCGCTCTCGCGGTGGCCGTCACGCTGCGATGCGACGGTTGCATTACGGTGCATACTGAGGCCGCAATCAAACGCGGCGCGACCAGGGAAGAGATTGCGGAAGCTTTGGGGGTCGCCACGACCGTCAACGCCGGGGCTGCGCTTGTCTACTCTGCACGCGTGATGGATGCGTTCAACGAATATCCGAGCGCGACCTCGCCGCGCGAGCCGGATTCCCTCGCCAATCTGCGCAGGTGAACCCGGAATGCTCGACCGCATGCTCAAGTCTTGGTGATATGCTCGGCTGCTTTCTGCGGCAGCCGGAGCTCGAGTATACAACTCAATGATGGATGCAAGTTGGTCGCAAATCGCGTCATTTCGCTGTGCTGCAGGATTTGGTTGCTATCGGGGCCTGGCGGACATCGATCAAGCCTCACCAATCAAGCTCGGTTTACGAGTCGCGCCCTGATCCGATCACCGAGAACGGTGCGGGACGATTACTAAACCAATATTTAATGGCGCAATCCGTTCTCGGGGCCTAGCTCATGCTCGGAACAGTCGCCACGCTTATCCCCCGCGGCGTTATCATGCGGCTGTTCGGCGGACGGCGCGCGCCACGCCCTATGTCCCTCCCCCTGCCCGAGGCGGGGCGCGCGTCGTCCGATTTTTCCTTGGAGCAGCGGCCTGCAGCCGCGATCGATCTCCGCGCGAGCTGATGTGCAAATCGGCTGGCGGCGTTCTAGCGCGACATGCCGTGAACGTATTTTGCCCTCGAGTCGTATGAATTCGAATTTAGTGGAGACGAGGCAAAGCATCCCCATCTTCACTCCATGACGACGTTAGCGTTTGCCTTCCGCAGATATGCCGGCGTCTGAGAAAACCTGCGGCGGATAGTCCGCCCATCCCAAAGGAGAATGTCATGAGAGGACGAGTGATGATGATTTTGGCGAGCGCAGTGCTCGCAGGGAGCCTGCTGGCTACTGGTGCCCAAGCCCGCGGCGGTGGTGGTGGTGGTGGTGGTGGCGGCGGTCATGGCGGTGGCGGCGGCTTTGGCGGAGGCCATATGGGCGGTGGCTTTGGCGGAGGTCACATCGGCGGCTTTGGCGGGGGCCACATGGGCGGCTTCGGCGGAGGCATGGGTGGCTTTGGCGCCGGCCGCGTCGGTAGCTTGGGCGCAGGTCACATCGCGCACGTCGGCCACGGTCGCTTCGGCGGCGGACGGCACCGCTTCGCTGGCGGCGGCTATTACGACTACGGCCTTGGTTGTCCGTACTATCCAACCTACACATACGGCCATCCCTACTACTGTGACTACTGAACGGTAGACGGATCCGAAGCCGCGAACGCGCGGGCTTTCGACCCCCTAACGGCTCACCTGGGAGAGTTGGCGAAACGCAGAACATCAGCTCTGCCGGGTGAGCGCCACTAAGAGTAACGGCCTCCCGCCATTTGTTGAAGCGAATCGAGACGGCGCTCCGACAGGAAGCCGCCGAACGGCCGGTTTCACCATGCAAACGAACCCTGCTCGAGCCTTGCAGTTGAATTCGAATTTAATGTCCTAAACCTCAATTTAATAGGTCGTCCGCGCGCAGCGCCTATCATCTGATGATCCGCTCGACTTTCGGCGGCGGAAAATATCCAGCTTACCACGACGGAGCGACTGATATGGGGAATGAGGGACAATTCGCAGGCCTCTCGGTTCGAACACGGCGCGGACCAGCGCTCGCCAGAAGCGGGCGCGGCCGGGGCTATCTCGACGACATCAGGCGTTTCGCGATGCTGGAAAGAGACCAGGAATATAACCTCGCCAAACGTTGGCGCGAGCACGGCGACCGCAATGCTGCGAATCAGCTCGTTACAAGTCATCTGCGTCTCGCCGTCAAGATCGCCATGGGTTACCGCGGCTACGGTCTGCCCGTTTCGGACATCATCGCCGAAGGGAACGTCGGCCTGATGCAGGCCTTGAACCGCTTTGAGCCTGAAAAGGGCTTTCGCTTTGCCACCTACGCGATGTGGTGGATCAGGGCTTCCATACACGATTACATCCTGCGCTCTTGGTCGCTTGTGAAGATCGGCACCACCGCGAACCAAAAGAAGCTGTTCTTCAAACTACGCTCCGCGAAAAGCAAGATCGCCGCATTGGAAACCGGCGACCTTCACCCCGATCAGGTCACGTTGATCGCAAAGGACCTTGATGTCACGGGCGAAGATGTTGTCGACATGAACCGACGGCTGAATGGTGACAAATCTATCAACGTGCCGATGTATAATCGCGCTGACTCCGGCGAATGGCAGGACAATCTCGTTGATCAGTCCCCCTCTCCGGAAGCCATCGTGGTCGAACAGGACGAAAAGGAGCGTCGGCTCAAGGCATTAGTCGCCGCGATCGATGTCCTGGATGACCGCGAACGCCGCATCTTCGAGGCGCGACACCTGGTCGACGAACCACTGACGCTTGAAGACCTGGCCGCGAACTTCAACGTCTCGCGTGAACGCATACGCCAAATCGAGGCGCGCGCGTTCGAGAAAGTGCGAAAGGCGACAAAGAACCTTGTCGTGCAAGCGCCCGCGGCGGTTGAGCAGGCTTGGGCGGACTGAACCCAGGTTCCGACCTGCCCTTTCAGATTCCAACCGTTAATCCGCAGTCGGCCCGCTCGCCTGGAGCGTTGCACCGGTCAGATCCTTAGAGATTGGTTCCGCACGTTCGCGCGCGCATTCCACATCTGGTTTTCACGAAGCGCGGATCTGAACTGGAGTCGACTTGTAGGAAGGCGTTCCGGATTTTGCGTCGTAATGATCGAGCGCAACCAGGACATTCGCCTCCGGATAATAGGCCGCGATCGAACCCTGCGCGATATGATAGGCGACCGCCGTCAGGTTGCGCATGACCCGCTCGCCCGCTTTCGATCCGGCATCGGGCACGACGGTGATATCGACGAGATCGCCATGCTTCAGGCCGCGGCTGGCGAGGTCGTGCTCATTGACGAACACAACGTCGCGCCGTCCCGTAATTCCGCGATAGCGATCGTTCATGCCATAGATCGTCGTATTGTACTGGTCGTGACTTCTGATCGTTGTGAGCGTGAGAGCTTCACGATCGGTCACGCGCGGATCCTCATCTGTTCCGGCATTGACGAGGAAATTGGCTTTCTTCGTCGGCGTCCGCCAATCACGCTCTGATGCTGCAACATAGAGCCGAAATCCACCCGCCTTCCTGATCCGGTTGTTGAAATCGGCGAATTCCGGAAAGATCGCCTCGATGCAATCGCGGATCTTTCCGTAATCGGAAACCAGCTCGGCCCATTTGACGCGTGTGTTCGGCAATGTTGCCAGCGCGATTTCCGCGATAATCGCCGGCTCCGACTTGAGATGCTCGGACGCCGGCTTCAGGCCGCCGCGTGAAGCATGGACCATCGACATTGAATCTTCCACGGTGACCGACTGGCGACCGGTGGCCTGAATATCGGTCTCGGTGCGTCCCAGACAGGGTAGAATGAAGGATTGCTTTGCGGCCAGCAGATGCGTGCGATTGAGCTTGGTGGCGATGTGCACCGCGAGATCGAGCTTCCGCATTGCCTTGAATGTGACTTCCGGATCCGACATGGCAACGGCCAGGTTGCCGCCGAGGCAAACCAACGCCTTCGATCGCCCATCCCGGATCGCTTCGATGGCTTCGACCGCGTTGTGGCCCTTGTGGCGCGGCGGCTCGAATCCGAACACGCGGGCGAGCCCGTCCAGAAGCGCATCGTTCGGAATCTCGGTGATCCCGACCGTGCGATCCCCCTGCACGTTCGAATGGCCGCGCAACGGAGAGATGCCCGCGCCCTTGCGCCCGATATTGCCGCGGAGCATCAACAGATTGGCGATCTGCTGAACATTGCCGGTGCCGTGGCGATGCTGGGTGATCCCCATGCCGTAATTGATGATGACGCGCTCGGCCTTGGCGTAGATTTCGCCGACGGCCTCAATATCGGATCGTGACAGACCGGAGGCTTCCTCAATCGAGTCCCAGGAGGTCGCATCGAGGTCAGCCAGCAGTTCATCGATTCCGGTCGTATGATCTTTGATGAAATTCCGGTCGAGAACGCCGGAACCGCTTTCGGCAAGGCTTTTGGCATCGAGCGCCACGAGGGTCTTCATGATCCCCTTCAGTACCGCAATATCTCCACCAACCTTCACCAGATAGTAGGTCGAGGCGATCGGCGTCGAGCTCAGCGTCAACATTTCGACAGGGTGTTGCGGCGACGTGAACCGTTCCAGTCCGCGCTCGTGCAGCGGATTGAAGACGATAATCGGCACTCCTCGTTTCGAGACCTCGCGCAGCGTCGTCAGCATACGGGGATGATTTGTCCCGGGATTATGGCCGATACAGAAAAGCGCGTCGCAATGATCGAAATCCTCCAGGGTCACGGTTCCCTTGCCGACGCCAATTGATTCCGGCAGACCGACGCTCGTCGCCTCGTGGCACATATTCGAGCAGTCGGGAAAATTGTTGGTTCCGTATTCCCGTACGAAAAGCTGATAGAGAAAGGCCGCCTCATTGGAGGCGCGGCCGGACGTATAAAACTCCCCCATGTCGGGATGCGGTAACTCGCGGAGCGCGGCGCCTATCCTCGCCAGCGCCTCGTCCCACGAAATCGGCAGGTATTTGTCCGTTGCCTGATCGTAGACCATCGGGTGAGTCAAGCGCCCCTCGTTCTCGAGGTCGAAATCTTGCCAACTCCAGAGTTCGCTGACCGTATGCGCTGCAAAGAATTCGGGCGTCGTCCGTTTGGCGGTTGCCTCCCAGGCGACAGCTTTGGCGCCGTTCTCGCAAAACTCAAACGAGGAGGTATGCTTGGGGTCGGGCCAGGCGCATCCCGGACAATCAAACCCATGGGGCTGGTTCATGCTGAGGAGACCGCGGGTCTCCTTTACAATGGCCATCTGACCGCGCACCGCGTCCGCCACGGCTTTCAGAGCGCCCCACCCCGCCGCAGCTCCCTCGTATTCGTGGACGCCTACGACATCGTCGTCGCTCATTGTGCTCTCCATAATCGCGGTGGTGTGTGGCCAAAAGGTAATTTCGGCGTCGAAACAACGTCTCCGTCTGAGATCATGAACGTCGCCATCGATCCCGACATGCTCAATTAAAAAAAGGTTTAGCGTTGAGAGGTCCGGCTTGAGCGGACCATTCATCAGCGACAACCCGAAGCGGGTCTGCGTCAGAGAATAAACGCATATTTAATTGAACCGCTCGCGCGAGCCAGCCACCTTTTGGGCACGGGACCTATCTGGAGCAGGATCCAGGATCTTACCAAAGCAACGGAGCTTCCGACGTTCGACGCGACACAACGGAAGTTCGACGCGGTGCTCGACAGAAAGTTGAAAAACTACCGCTGCTGATTTTTGTCCAAGCTGCGTGCACGACCCCGGAGGGATTGACCAATGTTCGAAAGGTTCGCACCAAGCGAGATCGCCGCAAAACTGATCGGCATCGGTGCTCGCCGTGGCAACGCGCTCCTTGAACGGAGCGCGTCACCGGGCTTCTCGCCGATTGCCGCGGTGCTTCCGCTTTCATCGGCGCAAATCTTCATGAAACCATTGTTAATCCTCGCGACGGCTGGGTGCTTGTTGTTCGCGGGCCCCGCCTTTGCCCAGGTTGAAGATCCGCTTGACCCGCTCACGGCTGTACCTTCGTTGAACGCCACCTCTCCGCTTGGAATGGGCGCCAGCGGATCAGTCGGCACGACCGGAATCCCGCTGGGCTCCACCGAAGTGACGTCACTCGGAGTCAGCCCGGCCCCAACTGGCGGCGTAACGGGCTCAATTGCAATCCCAACCACCGGTGCGATTACAAGCAGCGGCTGTTTGACCGGGGGGATGTCGCCGTCGGGAACGTTCGGATCAACCGCCAGCTACGACGGCGGCGGAATGGCACCCGGAACCGCAGCGCCTGCCACGGGGAGCACGGGGACGCTTGCCACCGCTGCAACGACGGACCCCATGGCGATCCCGGGAACATCAACATCCTCGCAAATGTCAATTCCGCTGGGAGTGTCGACAACCTCAGGAGTGGACACATCGGGCATGTCGGGAATGTGCGGCTCCGGCTCAAGCAGTATTGCTTCGTCGTCGACCCCCACGTCAACATCGCCCACCGTGCCGGGCGGCTTCGCTCGAACCGGAATTCCGCTGGGTTCGACGGAGATCGCCAATCTCGGAGTCAGTTCTGCACCGGCGGTACCGATAGTTGGCGTATTGCCCATTGTAGGCACCATCGGGCCCAGCGAGGTGCTGCCAACGACGCCCACTGTTTCATCTTCGACAACCGCTGCGACGTGTGGGCTCACCGGTGCTACCGGGGCCGCTGGCACTGGGAGCGGCGGGGCCGTCGGGGAGGGAACCGCCGGCGTCTCCGGATCATCGATCCCGGCGCGTCTGCTGAGAGATTTCATCCTTTGTCAGCGGCAACCGCTGCCTTGATGACCGCGGTGTTTTTGCGGCCGCCCGCCGCGTAATCCTTTCTCTTACCGGAGGTCTTCCATGAGACCATTGTTGATCGTCACGACGGCCTGGCCGTTGTTGTGCTTGAGCCCTGCATTCGCTCAGGTCGGCACCACCATGCCTTCGCTTGGCGTCACCTCCTCGCTTGGAACGGTTCCCGGCGCACCAGTTGGCCCGAACGGCTTGCAGGTCGGCGCAGCACCCACAGTCAGTCCCGTGCCCAGTGGTATTACGGGCACAATTACCATCCCAAGCACAAGCAGCGGCGCGGGAGCATGTTCGACGGTGGCGACTTCGCCATTGGGAACGTTCGGATCGCCCGCGACCTACGACGGCGGTGGAATGGGAATGGCAACTGGAATTTCGGCACCCGCCACCTCGGCGACGTCGGGCGGCGTAGCGCCGTCGGGAATATCAACATCGTCGGGAATATCGATGTCGACGGCAATCACGGCCACGTCGGGACTGTCGACATCCTCAGGCACGCTGGAAACGTCGGGATTAACCGGAATGTGCGGCTCCGGCTCGAGCAGTATTGCCGCATCGTCGACACCAACGTCAACGTCACCCACCACGACGAGCAACCCCGTTCGAACCGGCATTCCGTTGGGGTCTACGGAGGTCGGCAATCTCGGGGTTAGTGCCGCGCCCGCGGTCCCGACGCCGGGAGTATCACCTACTGTCAGTCCCGGCACGCCGGCGCCAACGATGCCGATCACTGCATTTCCTCCCACCGCTTCATCTATGACGACAAGCACTATCCCGTGAGCCAGTTTTTTTGATCTGAGAGCGAGAGCGGCCATGAAAAAGAAAGTCGTTGTCCCTGCCTTGTTGACTGCGGTGCTTGCGGCCGGCGGTCTGCTGTACTTCATGCATGTTCACCCGCTGGAGAAAGTCGACGCCGCGCCCGTTCCGCCCACGGTGCCCATCGTCGCCGGGACGGTCGCGCAGCACGACGTGCCGATCTATCTTACCGGTGTCGGCACTGTGATCGCGTACAACACCGACGTCGTGCGCGCCCAGATCCAGGGGCAAATCATCAGCATCAACTTCACCGAAGGGCAGACCGTACACGCCGGCGACCTGCTTGCGCAGATCGACCCTCGTCCCTACCAAGCCCTGATCGATCAGTACACCGGCAACCTGGAACGCGACCAGGCTCAGCTCGTAAATGCCGAGGCCAACCTCACGCGCTATACCACATTAGGGCAAAAGGGCTGGGCCACTCCGCAGTTACTCGAGACCCAACAGGCACAAGTCGGCGAGCTGAAGGCCGCGATCAAGGCCGATCAGGCGCTGATTGATGCCGCGAAGGTGCAACTAAGCTACACGCGCCTGACGTCGCCCATCGATGGTGTGGTCGGCATTCGTCAGATCGACGTCGGCAACATCATCAGCCCTTCAAATACCAACGGCCTCGTCGTCGTCACGCAGCTTCATCCGATTTCGCTGATCTTCACGCTGCCCGAGACGAGCTTGCCACAAATCCAGCAGCAACAGCAAAACACCAAGACGCCGCTCGCGGTTCTCGCCTACAATCAGGATAATACGATCCTGTTGGATGAAGGCGTGCTCGGCCTCGTCAACAACGAGATCCTGCAGACCACCGGCTCGATCCAGCTCAAGGCGAACTTTGACAACAAGGCGAACCGGCTCTGGCCGGGCGAGCTTGTCAACGCGAGGCTGCTCGTCGAGACGCGGCATAACGGCCTGACCGTTCCGGCATCGGTCGTGCAGCAAGGTCCGAAAGGACCCTACGCTTACGTGGTCAATCCTGACAACACCGTGGCAATCCGCCCGATCAAGGTTGCGCAGATCACTGACGGCCAGGCGCTCATCGATTCTGGCCTCGAGGCGAACGAGCAGGTTGTGGTGGATGGACAGTACAAGCTGAAGGCGGGCGTGCATGTTACGCTATTGCACGGCAAGGCCGCACAGGAACAGGCCGCCCAGGACGCCTTGCAGGCGCCGATCCCATGAATATTTCCGCACCGTTTATCGAACGGCCGATCGCTACCGCTCTGATAATGGTAGGTTTGTTGGTGGCCGGCCTAGTCGCCTATCCACTCCTGCCGGTGGCATCGCTTCCAAACGTCAACTATCCGACGGTTACGGTGACGGCCCAACTGCCGGGCGCCGATCCGCAGACCATCGCTTCGACGGTGGCATCGCCGCTGGAGCTGCAGTTTGGCGAGATCCCGGGTCTCACTCAGATGACATCGGCGAGCGCGGTTGGCTACACGCAGATCACTCTCCAGTTCGACTTGAACCGCAACATCGATGGGGCGGTCAGCGACACGTTGTCGGCCATCCAGACCGCGTCCGCGTATCTGCCCAAGAACATTCCTTATCCACCCATGATCCGCAAGGTCAATCCGGCCGACACGCCGATCCTGGTGCTCGGCATTAGTTCGGACAGTCTGCCGATAACGGTCGTCGATGCCTACGCGCAGAATATTCTGCTGCAAAAGATCTCGCAGATCTCCGGGGTCGGCCTCGTCGGTATCGGCGGCCAACAGCAGCCGGCCGTCCGCGTCCAGGTCGATCCAGAAGCGCTGGCAGCCCGCGGCATCAACCTCGAGGACGTGCGCACGGTGCTGGGTCAGGCTAATGTCGACCTTCCGAAAGGTCAGCTCAACAGTCCGCGCCAGACCTTTACGCTCAACACCAACGATCAGTTGTTTCAGCCCGAAAAATACGCCGACCTGATCATCGCCTATCGCAACGGATCGCCGGTCCGCATCCGCGATATCGGCCGTGCCATCAGTGCGGGACAAAACGAGCTGATCGCCGGCTGGGAAAATAACAAGCGAGCCGTCACTTTGGCGATCCAGCGCCAGCCCGGCGCCAACGTCATCGAAACCGTGGGTCGTATCAAGGCCATGATGCCGGTGCTGCAGGCCTCGATCCCCGCCGCTGTTAAGATCGACGTCATTTCCGATCGCACCGAGACTATTCGTGCATCCGTTGCCGACGTGCAATTCACGCTGATGCTGACGGTAGCGCTCGTCGTCATGGTCATCTTCATATTCCTGCGCAGTTTCTGGGCGACCGTTATTCCGGCCATCACCGTGCCACTGTCGCTTATCGGCACCTTCGCGATCCTCTACGAAATGGGCTACAGTCTCGACAACCTCTCGCTGATGGCATTGTCGATCGCGGTCGGCTTCGTGGTCGACGACGCCGTAGTCGAGATCGAGAACATCCAGCGACACATAGAAGAGGGCCTCTCGCCGTACGACGCGGCAATGAAGGGATCCGGAGAGATCGGCTTCACTGTCGTTGCGATCACGTTTTCGCTCATCGCCGTGTTCATCCCCCTGTTCCTGATGAGCGGCTATATCGGACTGCTGTTCCGCGAGTTCGCGATCACCGTGAGCGTGGCTCTTCTTCTGTCGCTGGTGATCTCGCGGACGCTGACGCCGATGATGTGCGCCTACCTGCTCAAGCCCGAGAGCAAGGAGCACGGCTGGCTCTACCGGATATCTGAGCGTGGCTTCGATGGCCTGCTTAACGCCTATGAGGCGGGCCTCAAGATCGTGCTGCGGCATCGCTTCATCACACTCATGGTGATGTTCGGTACCATCGCGCTGACCGGTTACCTCTACGTCGCCATTCCCAAGGGTTTCTTTCCCCAGCAGGATACCGGCCTGATCCTCGGCCAGTCGGAGGCAGCGCAGGACATTTCCTTCCAGGCCATGACTGAGCGCCAGCAAGCCATGCTCGACGCCATCATGCGGGATCCGGCCGTGCAATCCGTCGGTGCGGCGACAGGGGCCGGCGGTGGCCTCTACACAATCAACGATGGTCGTGTGTTCATTCAACTCAAGCCCAAAGAGCAGCGTGGCCCAATCGACCAGGTGATCGCGCGACTGCAGACCAACCTCGCCAAGCTCCAGGGCATTACCCTTTACATGCAGGCTGCTCAGGACATTACGATCGGCGCGCGGCTAAACAAGACCCAGTTTCAGTACACCTTGAACGACCCCGATCCGGGCGAACTCAACCATTGGACCGACCTGTTCCTCGAAAAGTTCAAGGCGCTTCATAGCATCACGGATGTCGCCACCGATCAGCTCAATGCCGGGCCGCTGCTCGACATCACGATCAAGCGCGATGTCGCCTCGAGCTACGGCATTCTGCCCTACACGATCGACAATACGCTCGACGACGCCTTCGGCCAGCGTATCGTCTCCACGATCTACACCACCCTGCAACAATACCACGTCGTTCTGGAGGTCGACCCCAAATTCCAGTATGGGCCGCAAGCGCTCAACGGCATCTATGTCAAATCGTCGAGCGGACAGCAGGTGCCGATATCCACGCTGGTCGATTCGGTTGTAAAGGTTGCGCCGCTTGTGGTTAACCACACAGGTCAGTTTCCGTCGGTGACAATCTCGTTCAACCTCGCGCCGGGCGTCGCGATTGGCCAGGCGGTAAGCGATATTCAAGCAGTCGAAAAAGCGCTTCACGTGCCGCTCTCACTCCAGACCAGCTTCCAGGGTAACGCGCAGGCCTTCGGCGCGTCGCTTAAGAGCACGCCGATCCTCATACTCGCGGCGCTGTTCGTCATCTACCTGATCCTCGGCGTGCTCTACGAGAGCCTGATCCATCCGATCACGATCATCTCGACCCTCCCCTCGGCGGGCGTCGGCGCGCTGCTGTTGCTGATGGCGGTGCACATCGACCTAAGCATAATCGCGATCGTCGGACTCATACTGCTGATCGGCATCGTCAAGAAGAACGGCATCATGCTAGTGGATTTCGCCATGCAAGCCGAACAGGGCGAAGGCCTATCGACCGAGGAAGCGATCTATCAGGCCTGCATCAAGCGCTTCCGCCCGATCCTCATGACGACGATGGCGGCGCTGCTCGGCGCCGTGCCGATGATGGTGGGTACAGGGGTCGGTTCTGAAATTCGCCAGCCGCTCGGCTACGCCATCGTCGGCGGTCTGGCCCTGTCGCAGATCCTCACTCTCTATACGACGCCGGTCGTCTATATCTACCTGGACCGGCTACAGACGAAGCTGTTCGGCGAAAAGAAAAAGCAGACAGCCTCCGGCGATGCGAAGCTGGCGCCAGCCGAATGAGGATGTAACAGTCCCCGGTGTCGCCAGAATTTGTTGGGCGGGGTTAGCGGACGCGGCAACTGCGGAAGACTCCTCGCGACGATCGTGAAGCTCTGCCTAACGTATCGACTCCGCATGGAAGTGCGAGGTCTGAACAAATCCATGGCGGTCAAATCGGTCGAACGATCGGGTGTGGCCGCCGCTCCTCACGCCGGCACTTGTCGCTGCGATCGAACGCGGGCCGGCCCTTCTAAACGCCAATTTAATGGCTTTGGAAAAGTTCACCACGATATCCGAGCCGTTCAGACTTCATCCCTCAGCAGGAGTGACAAGCAATGTTCTCAAGGCGTGACATGTTGGCGGCGACAGCCGCAGGTGGATTGGTGACGGCAGCGACAATGACCACGGCGGATGCTTCTACTCCGGTGAAGAGCGATATCACCTTCGGCAATCCGAACGATCCGCCGCAGGGCGCCATCAACGCCAAGAATCCGAGGAGCACCAGCGATCCCGGTCCGCAGAATCCGGCGATCAGGGACCAGTTTCCGGGTGCATTCTCTCCGCCGCCGACCGACGTCGGCAGCATGCCGCTGAGCTGGGCGTCATTCAACAACGCGCCGCGACGCATTCAAAATGGCGGCTGGGCGCGTCAGGTGACACAGGACTCCTTTGCGGTTGCGGATACCATCTCCGGCGTCAACATGCGGCTGACCGCCGGCGGCATCCGCGAAATGCATTGGCACCAGTTTGCGGAATGGGCCTACATGACGTACGGCACTTGCCGCATCACCACGCTTGACGAATTGGGCCGGCCTTACATCGCCGACGTGAAAGAAGGCGACCTCTGGTATTTCCCCGCCGGCCTGCCGCATTCGCTGCAGGGCCTTGGCCCGGACGGCTGCGAGTTCATCATCTGCTTCGATGAAGGCAAGGCCTCGGAGTTTACTACCCTCCTGGTGTCGGAATGGTTCACGCATACGCCGCCGGATATCCTGGGCCAGAATTTCGGCGTCCCTGCCGAGACATTCAAGGATATTCCGCTGCGCGACCTCTACATTTTCCAGGGTGAGTTGCCCGGCGACCTGGCCGCGGATCGCGCTGCGGTAAGTGGACGCGGTGCACCGCCGCATCCTTTCACCTTCTCGCTCGGATCGGGAGCCCCGGCGCGCGAGACCAAGGGAGGCACCGTGCATATTGCCGACAGCCGCAACTTCACTGTTTCGACCACGGTCGCCGCCGCGCTGGTAACGGTGCGCCCAGGAGGATTGCGGGAGATGCACTGGCATCCCAACGCCGACGAATGGCAGTACTGGATCAAGGGCAAGGGACAGATGACGGTCTTCAACACCGGCCCGAACGCTGTAACGATGGACTTCAGTGCAGGCGACGTCGGCTACGTCAAGAAGAACCTCGGACACTATATCAAGAACACAGGCGACACCGACCTGCAGTTTCTTGAAGTCTTCCGAGCGCCGTATTTCGCCGACGTCTCCCTGTCCGATTGGATCACCCGCACGCCACCGGCGATGGTGGCGCAGCACTTAAACGTCAGCACGGCTACCATCGCAAAATTTCCGAGCAACAAGCCGGAGATCATGCCGCTGTGATCGACTCCTGGCCCGGCCGCCTGCCGAGGAAATCTTCCTCGGCAGGTGCCCGCGCATAGCCTCGACAACCGCGCGCCCTGGATCGAATCGAACGGCCCAAAGCGACTCGTGATTTCACCGGTCCGTTGCGGCCGCAGGAATAGGAGTCCGTGATGACTGGGTATCTCGTGTCCCTGTTCATGGGGCTGATAGTGGGCGCGGCCTACGGGCTCGTCCATGTCCGCTCTCCGGCGCCGCCGATGATCGCCCTCGTCGGCCTGTTCGGAATGGTGTTGGGGCAGCAAGCGGTCGACATGGCGAAGCGCCGTTTCGTGCCACCGGCTCCGACCTCCATCCAGCGCTCTTTGGGGCAATGATATCGTTTGGACGACCGACTTGAAAAAGCCCGTACCATTTCCTCGCCAACAGAAGTGTGGGCTCAATTGTAAGTGAACTCTATAAACTCCAATTTAGTCACCTTCTCGTCAGCCGCTGCTTAACTCCCCGATTGAAGACCCAAATTGAATCGGGGACACCATGAGCGCTTCTGCAATCCGCATCGTCAGCCCGGCTGAATTCGATCCAGGAACCGCACAGACTGCGGGCTCCGAACGTCGCGCCGCGATCGCACCTGCACTCGGCATTGCGTCAGCCATCTGGGGCGGCCTGTTCGAAGTAGAGCCGGGATCGCGAACAGGAATTCATCATCACGGTGAGCAGGAAACGATCGCCTACGTGCTCTCTGGAGTCTGCGAAATCCGCTGGGGCATAAGCGGTGAATCGGTTGCGCGCGCCGAGGCCGGCGACTTCATTCATGTTCCCGCCTTTCTGCCCCACATGGAAATCAACCCCTCAAAACTCGAACCGTTTCGATGGGTGGTCGTGCGCAGCACCGCGACACCCATCGTCGTCAACCTTCCGGACGACACCTGGCCGTAAGCGGGTGTCTTCCTGCGGAAACAGGGTGGCACCAGGCCGTAAGCCCGATGCCCCCTGTAACCAGCCTCCCGGACCCTTGCGAACATGGAGCAATCATGGACGACCACGAATCCAACAGCGAGCCGGATGCACTAATTCGATTTGAGGTTACCCGCCGTACCGTCGTCGAGACCGGAACCACCGCGCTGCTGCTGACGGCGCTTCCACGCGCCGCTGTTGCCGCCGGATCCGTCGACAACAAAGAGCCGCCCCCGCCATCGGTGAGCGTCACACTTCAGATTAACGGCCATTCGCATTCGCTGACCCTCGATCCCCGCACGACATTGCTCGATGCTTTGCGGGAGCACCTCGCCCTGACCGGCTCGAAAAAGGGTTGCGATCACGGCCAATGCGGCGCGTGCACGGTGCTGATCGAAGGACGCCGCATCAACTCCTGCCTGACGCTCGCGGTCATGCACGACGGCCAATCCGTCACCACGATCGAGGGGCTCGCCCAAGGCACGAATTTGCATCCATTGCAGACGGCCTTCGTCGAGCATGACGGCTTCCAGTGCGGTTACTGCACCTCCGGCCAGATCTGCTCGGCCTTCGGAATGTTGGCTGAAAGCCGGTCGGGCATGCCGAGCTACGTGACCGACGATTTGACGAAGTCGGCCGCCGAACTCACCGATGTGGAAATCCGCGAGAGAATGAGCGGCAACATCTGTCGCTGCGCAGCCTACCCCAACATCGTGGAGGCCATCAAACAAGCCGCGGGAGTGCCGATATGAAAGCCTTTACCTACCAGCGCGCCGACTCGGCGGCGCAGGCTGCCGCCGCTGCCGTCAAGCCCGGTGCGAAAATCATCGCCGGCGGCACCAATTTGCTCGACCTGATGAAATTGCAGATCGAGAAACCCTCGAATCTTGTCGATATCAACCGCCTGCCACTCGACAAGATCGAAGAAACTCCCGACGGGGGCTTGCGTATCGGCACGCTCGTTCGCAACAGCGATCTCGCCGCCGACCCGCGTGTGCGCCAGCGTTACGGCGTGCTGAGCCGCGCGCTGCTGGCTGGCGCCAGTGCGCAGTTGCGCAACAAGGCCACGACTGGCGGCAATCTGCTGCAGCGAACCCGCTGCTACTATTTCTATGACATCACAAAATCCTGCAACAAGCGTAACCCCGGCTCCGGTTGTGCAGCGCTCGCCGGCTTCAACCGCATTCACGCGATCCTGGGTACCAGCGAGCACTGCATTGCGGCCCATCCGTCGGATATGGCTGTGGCGATGCGGGCGCTCGATGCCAGGGTGGAGACGATCAATCGTCAGGGCGAAGCCAAGGTGATTCCGATCGCGGAATTCTATCGTCTTCCCGGTAACACGCCCGAGATTGAGACGTCGCTCAAGCCGGGGGAAATCATCACCGCGGTGACGCTGCCTCCGCCGCCTCCGGGTGTGCAGGTTTACCGCAAGGTCCGCGATCGCGCTTCCTACGCCTTTGCGCTGGTGTCCGTTGCTGCAATCGTCGACAGCACGCGCGGCCGGATCCGCGCGGCCCGGCTGGCCTTCGGCGGGTTGGCGCATAGGCCGTGGCGGGTGGCGCAGGCCGAGCAGAGGTTGGTCAACTCAACTGCAAACTCGACCACTTTCAACGTGGCTGCAGATGCTGTTCTCGAAAGTGCGCGCGGATTTGGCGGTAACGACTTCAAGATACCCCTGACGCGCCGCACGCTGCACAGCGTGCTGGCAGAGACAACCCGGACTTGAGGGAGCGAACCTATGGAAATGAATTCACCCGTCGGCCCGAATGCCCTCGATGCGCAGGGCATCGTCGGCAAGCCACTCGACCGCGTGGATGGCCCATTGAAGGTCACCGGCGGCGCGCGCTACGCCTATGAGATGCAGCAGGACAACGTGCTGTATGGTTATGTGGTCGAGGCCTCGATCGGAAAAGGAAGGATCAAATCGCTTGACACGCGGGCGGCGGAGAAAGCGCCGGGCGTCGCACTGGTTCTCACCCATCGCAACGCACCCGCGCAGGGCACCGGTAATCACCGCGAAGCGCATCCCGTACTCACCGGGCCGGAAGTGACGGGCTACGGCCAGCCGGTTGCCTTCGTGGTTGCCAGGAGCTTCGAGGAGGCCCGGGCGGCGGCTTACCTCGTCAACGTGAAGTATGATCGGTCGAACGGAAAATACGCGCTCCGCGCCAACCTCAATGAGGCTCGCGTTCCAACGCCAAGTGACGCTCCGGCAGCCGACAGCGCGGTGGGCGATTTCGCAGGCGCATTTGCCGGCGCCCCGGTGCAACTCGACGTGACCTATACCACCCCATTGCAAAGTCACGCGATGATGGAACCCCATGCCACGCTCGCGATGTGGGACGGCGACAAGTTGATCCTGCACACGGCAAACCAGATGCTCAACCAGGGTCAAAAGGTCGTCGCGACAACCCTGAAAATTCCCGTCGAGAACATCCGCCTGATTAGCCCGTTCATCGGTGGCGGGTTCGGCGGCAAGCTCTGGGTCAACGCCGATGCGATCCTGGCGGCGATCGCATCACGGCAACTCAAGCAGCCGGTGAAAATCGCACTGACCCGGCAGCAGATCTTTCACGTCACGACCCACCGCTCGGACACAATCCAGCGTGTTCGTCTGGGGACCGATCGGGAGGGCCGTATTCTCGCGATCGGCCACGATGTGTTCTCCGGCAACTCGCCCAGCGAGCAGACTTACGAAGGCGCCGCCCTCCAGACCCGCACGCTCTATGCCGGGGCCAATCGGTTGACGCGACATCGTCTGACGCCACTGGATATTCCAGTGGCATCGTCGATGCGGGCTCCCGGCGAGTCGGTCGGACTGATGGCTCTCGAATGTGCGATGGACGAGCTTGCCGAGAAACTCAATCTCGACCCAATCGAATTGCGCATTCGAAACGAGCCGAGCGAGGATCCGGAAAAGCACATCCCCTACTCGAGCCGCCACCTGATCGCCTGCATGCAGGAAGGCGCACGCCGATTTGGATGGGACAAGCGAAATCCAAAGCCAGGCCAGCTAAGCGATGGACGATGGCTGGTGGGAGTTGGCATGGCTGCGGCGACACGCGGCAACCCGCTTCTGCTTTCCAAGGCCAATGTCCGGCTGGATCCCGACGGTACCTGCACCGTGCGAATGGCGATGACCGACATAGGAACCGGGACCTATACCATCCTTTCGCAGATCGCAGCGGAGATGCTCGGCCTGCCGACCGAAAGCGTCCGGGTCGAACTCGGCGATACCAGCTTTCCGCAGGCGGCAGGTTCGGGCGGCTCATGGGGCGCGGGCAGCTCGGGCTCGGCCCTGTTCGAGGCATGCAATGCGCTGCGCGAAAAGCTAGCACGGACCGCCGGCATGGATCCGACAACCGCAAGGTTTGCCAACGGCAGCATCGCCTCCGGCGAACAGTCCAGAAAACT
>Ga0207706_10001721_pt1 | contig 21575 bp, 12 predicted proteins | sample KBSC53metaG_FD_184318 | JGI IMG/M metagenome (GOLD analysis project Ga0207706, IMG submission 184318) | Corn rhizosphere microbial communities from Kellogg Biological Station, Michigan, USA - KBS C5-3 metaG (SPAdes) (version 2) | ecosystem: Host-associated > Plants > Roots > Rhizosphere > Soil ... | reverse complement strand
GTCCGCGAAGGCGGACTTCGTGTGGTCGTTGCCGCGAATTCATTCGCCCGGCCCCACCAGCGCACCTCCGCACCCCCCGCACCCCCGCACCCCCGCACCCCCGCACCCCCGCACCCTTACGCCACCGGATGCTTCTCCGGGTCCCACCGCAGCAGCGCGGCCTCCACGCCTTCCAGGTGCGTGCGCATGCGGTTGACGGCGAGCTCCTGGTCGCGCTTCTCGAGGGCGGCGAGGAGGCCCAGGTGCTCCCGGTGGTCGCGCTCGCGGCTGCCGAAGATGCCCAGGATCAGGCGCTGCTCGGTGGTGAACAGCTCCTGCAGCACGTTCAGCAGCTGCGCCAGCACCGTGTTGCCGCTGGCCAGCGCGATCTGCCGGTGGAAGGCCATGTTGATGCTGCTGAGCAGCGCGTCGTCGTCGAAGCTGCGGCCCGCGCTGGCCAGCAGGCTGCGCATCTCCTCGATGTGCTCGTCGGTCGCGTTCGTCGCGGCCAGCGAAATGGAGTGCACCTCGATGGGGATGCGCGCCTGGATCAGGTCCAGCAGCAGCTTCTTGGTCACCGCGCCGGCGTACCCCGGGCTGGCCAGCACCAGCACATCCTCGGCGCGGGTGACGTACACGCCCGAGCCGTGGCGGATCTCCACGATCCCCACCGTCTCGAGCTTGCGCAGCGCCTCGCGCACCGTGGGGTGGCCCACCTTGAACTGGTGCGCCATGTCCATGATGGTGGGGAGCCGGTCGCCCACCTGGTAGCCGGCGCTCTGGATCAGCTGCCGGATCTGCTGCGCCAGGCGGTCGGCCAGGCTCTGCTTGGTGACGGGCGCCAACGCGTCCTGCACTGCACACCTCCCTGTGATTCGCCCTGGGCGCCGGGGTGGGCGCGGTTCCGGCAAGGGGCCAGCACCGGCGTGGCGTCTGGCGAACGGCAATTGATCAGATGATAATAACACCGCAGCGACCCGGCTCCAATCGGGGGCATGATTCGCGATGAACCGCGCGGACACGACGGCGTTCAGGATGACGGCTGATCGCTCTGCGCACAACGGTTCGGCCGGCTGTCCGCCCCGGAACGAGCGAAACGTGCCACCGCGCCGGGTTGCGGCTGATCCGTCCTGCCGTGAACGGCCGCCGGTGACACGCGGGGCGTCTCGAGGGTCTCACGGAGGGACGGAGGAACGGAAACTACGTCCCGCACCCGCACCGTCTCCGTTCCTCGATTCCATCAGAGAGCGGGAAGGTGGGAGAGAACGGAGGAGCCGCGTCATGCGCCATCTCCCTCCGTTTCTCCGTTCCTCCGTGAGACCCCCTGCAGTTGCCGTTTCGGTCCCCTACTGTTGCAGCGGCGCCGCGCTCCATTCCTCGCGCGAACGTGCCGTGGACTCGCCGCCCGGCGAGGTGAGCACGGCCGCCGTTTGTCCCGCCCGCAGCACCGCGTCGAACGCCGGCTTGGTCTCGCCGCGCCAGCCGAAGAGGAGCGGGTGGTTGGTGCGGCCGCGGACCGGCCAGTTGTTCAGCCACGAATCGAAATCGGTCACCCCCCAGAAAGTGACGCGGTCGATCACGTCCGCATGCCGGCGGTAGACGGCGAAGAAATCGGCGTACCGCTGGGCCAGCGCGGCTTGCAGCGAGTCCGGCAGCCCCGTCACGTACGGGTTCATCCGGCAGTCGCACGGCTCCGGGCCCCGCATCGTCACGTCCGCGCTGGTTCCCCGCCGCGGCAGGACGTCGATGTCCAGCTCGGTGATGTTCACCTTCAGCCCCAGCGCGGCGAAGGCGTCGATGGTGCTGTCCTCGGCCGCCGCGGTGGGCCAGTCCATCTTGAAGTGCCCCTGCACCCCGATGGCGGTGACCGGCACGCCCGCGGCCAGCAGCTCGCGCATCAGCCGCACGGCCCCGGCGCGCTTGTCGGGCAGCTCCAGCGAGTAGTCGTTGTAGTACAGCTCGGCGCCGGGGTCGGCCTCGTGCGCGTACTGGAACGCGAGGCGGATGTAGTCGGGGCCGATGATGCGCAGCCACGGCGTCTGGCGCAGGGTGCCGTCTTCGTCCAGCGCCTCGTTCACCACGTCCCATCCCCCGATCCGCCCGCGGTAGCGGCCGACGACGGTTTGGATGTGCTCGCGCAGCCGCGCCAGCAGCGTGTCGCGGCTCACGGGGTTCCCCGCCGAGTCTTCGAACACCCAGCGCGGCGTCTGGTTGTGCCAGACCAGCGCGTGGCCCACGACGAACATCCCGCCGCGCTCGCCCAGCTCCACGTAGCGGTCCACCGCCTCGAAGGCGTAGCGGCCGCGCTCGGGCTGCGCGAACTCCCACTTGAGCAGGTTCTCGGGCGAGATGGTGTTGAAGTGCCGGTTCACGATCGCCCTTCCCCGCAGGTCGCGCCCGTACACCTGGTCCACGTTGAGCGCCGCGCCCACGCGGAAGTCGTTCGCGAACACGGCCTTGAGCGACGCCTCGGTCCGCGCCGTGTCCACCGGCGCGAGGATCGCCTGCGCGGCCACGCGGGTGGACGCGAGCACCGTCATCGTCATCGCCAGGCCGGCGGGCAGGAATCCAGCGCCGAGACGCGGGCTGATCCTCGTCATCTCCCTCACCAGACCGGCTCCGGGGCCGCGACGGGGGTGGGGGCCGGCGGCGGGGCGCGCCGTTCCTCCAGGTCGTCCTGGATCTGCTGGTTCAGCCTGCGGGTGATCGGGTAGAAGAAGAGGCAGACCACCACGATCACCAGGAAGAGGGCGGGATAGACGCTCGCCAGCATGCGGATCCCCTGCAGCGCCTGCGGGGTCTGCGCGGCGTTGGCCCGGTAGCCGTACCCCGACAGGAGCCACCCGGCGATGGCGCCGCCCAGGCTCAACCCCACCTTCAGCGCGAACAGGATGGTGGCGAAGATCACCCCGGTGGTGCGCCGCCCGGTCTTCCACTCACCGAAATCGGCCACGTCGGCGAACATCGCCCAGATCAGCGGAATCGTGGGCGCGTAGCAGAGGGCGCGCACCCACTCCAGCAGGTAGGTGCCCACGATCGACTCGCGGGGCATCAGGATGAACGCCGCCAGGAACACCGTCGTGGCGCCGAACCCCGCCAGCGCCACCGCCTTCTTCCCGTAGCGCGCCGCCAGCCAGACGGAGCAGACCACGCCGACGACGGTCACCAGCTGGCTGGTGATGTTGAACAGGCTGAACCCCACCGACGCCACGTTCGAGCGGTCGGGGTTGAGCACCAGCCCCAGCCCCCGCAGCAGCCACCCGCCGCCGCTCGCCTCGGGAAGCCCCACCCCGCGCAGGAAGGCGTACAGCCGGTTGGTGTCCAGGTAGTACTGGAAGTAGTAGAACATCGTCCCGCCGCGCATGGCCACGAACACGAAGTGGCTGAGCGTGAGGACGAACATCGCGATCCAGGGCCGGTTCCCCAGCAGGTTGGCGAAGTCGGTCCGCGCCGACGAGGTCTGCTCGGCCACCGGGCGGATGCGCTCGCGGGTGCTGAAGAAGGTGATCACGAAGCACACCACGCACACCGCCGCCCACAGCGTCATGGTCAGCTGCCAGCCGCGGGCGTTGTCGCCGCCGCCCAGCCTGGCCACCAGCGGCAGGGTGAAGCCGCCGACGACGAGCTGCGCGATCATCGCCGCCACGAAGCGGTAGCTCGACAGGCGGGTGCGCTCGTTCCCGTCCCCCGTCATCACGCCGCTGAGCGCCGAGTAGGGCGTGTTGTTGGCGGAGTACAGCGTCATCAGCAGGATGTTGGTGACGGCGGCGTACACCAGCAGCGGCGTGCCGCTGAAGCCGGGCTTCGTGTACGCCAGCACCATCACCACGCCCCAGGGGAGGGCGGTCCACAGGATCCACGGCCGGAACTTGCCCCAGCGCGTGTGGGTGCGGTCGGCCAGCACCCCCATCATCGGGTCGAAGAAGGCGTCCCAGAGCCGGCCCAGCAGGAGCATGGTTCCCGCCGCCGCGGCGGTGATCCCCATGGTGTCGGTATAGAAGCTGAGCTGGAACAGGATCATCGTCATGAAGACGAAGTTCGCCGCCGCGTCGCCCAGGCCGTAGCCGGCCTTCTCGGTGAACGAGAGCCGTCCGCTGTCACGAGCCATGCGTCCGCTTCCGTGGTTGTGCGTTCAGGCCGTGACCCGCAGGGTCAGCCGCCGCAGGTCGGCGTCGCGCGAGCTGGTGCCGACCATGATCTCGAACTCTCCCGGCTCCACCGTCCACCGCATCCGCGCGTCGGTGAAGGCGAGCGCGTCGGGGCCGATCTCCAGCGCCACGTCGGCGCTCTCGCCGGGGCTCAGCACCACGCGCCGGAACCCCTTCAGCTCCTTCACCGGCCGCGTGACCGAGCTCACCCGGTCGCGCACGTACATCTGCACCACCTCGGCGCCCTCGCGCCCGCCCGTGTTCGTCACCCGGGCGACCACGCGCGTCGACTCCCCCGCGGCGATCTGGTCGCGCTCCAGCCGGACGCCGTCCAGCGAGAACGTGGTGTAGCTCAGCCCGAATCCGAAGGGGAAGAGGGGCGACGCGTCGTCCCACAGGTAGCCGCGGCGGGCGCTGGGCTTGTGGTTGTAGAAGACGGGGAGATGGCCGGCACTGCGCGGGAACGAGATCGGCAGCTTGCCGCCCGGGTTCGCGCCGCCGAAGAGGATCTCGGCCACGGCGCGCCCCGTCTCCTGCCCCAGGTACCAGCACTCGAGGATGGCGGGAACGTCGCGCGCCACCTCGTTGATGGAGAGCGGGCGGCCGTTGAAGAGGAGCACCACGACCGGCTTCCCCGTCGCCAGCATCGCCCGCACCAGCTCGTCCTGCCGGCCGACCAGGTCGAGGGAGGTCCGGTCGCCCATGTGCGTGCGCGACCACGCCTCGCGCGAGGTCTGCTCGTTGCCGCCGATGGCCAGCACGACCGCGTCCGCGTCCGCCGCCACCTCCGCCGCCTGGGCGATCAGCCGCCAGTCCTCCTCGGGCTCCGGCGCGATCACCGCGTCCTCGTTCCACGACCCGCCCACGGTGATCTTGCACCCTTCGGCGTGGACCACCTCGACGGCGTCGCCCAGGTGCGCGCGGATCCCTTCCAGCACGGTGACGTTGTGAAAGGGGACGCCGCTGTAGCCGCCCAGCAGCGCGCGGTGGGCGTTGGGGCCCACCACGGCGAGCTTGCTGAGCTTGCGAGGGTCCAGCGGCAGGACGCCGCCCTCGTTCCTGAGCAGGGTGACGCACTGCCGCGCCGCCTCCAGCGCGAGCTCGCGGTTCGCCTCCGAGCCGACCACGCGCTCCGCCACCTCGGGGTCCACGTACGGATCGTCGAACAGGCCCAGGCGGAACTTCCACAGCAGCATCGGCGCGACCATCCCGTCCAGCTCCGCCTCCGTCAGCACGCCGTCGCGGACGAGATCGAGGAGGTGGAGGTAGCAGTCCGGTTCGGGGAGCTCGAGGTTCACGCCGGCCTTCACCGCCAGCGCCGCGGCCTCGCGCTTGTCCGCGGCGACCCAGTGGCCGTGCGTGCCGGGCCGGTCGTTCAGCTCCCAGATGGCGTAGTAGTCCGAGACCACGAACCCCTCGAACCCCCACTCGCCGCGCAGCACGTCGCGCAGGAGCCAGGCGTTGGCGTGGCTGGGGACGCCGTCCACCTCGTTGTAGCTGGCCATCACGCTCGCCGCGCCGCCCTCGGTCACCGCGCGGCGGAAGGGAGCCAGGAAGACGTCGCGCAGCTCGCGCAGCGACACGTTGGCCGGCGCGCAGTTCATCCCCCCCTCCGGCTGCCCGTGCGCGACGAGATGCTTCAGCGTCGCCAGCACATGCTTCTGGTCGCGGAAGGTCCCATTCCCCTGGAAGCCGCGCACGGCCGCCACGCCCATCCGCCCGGCGAGATGGGGATCCTCGCCGTACGTCTCCTCCACGCGCCCCCAGCGCGGGTCGCGGATCACGTCCAGCACGGGCGTCAGCGCCTGGTGCGTGCCGCGGACCCGCGCCTCCCGGGCCGTCATGGCGTAGAGCCGCTCGATCAGATCCGGGTTGAAGGAGGACGCGAGCGCGATCGGCTGCGGGAACGAGGTGCCGCCGATGCCGGCGAAGCCGTGCAGGCACTCCTCGTGGAAGATCACGGGGATGCCCAGCCGGCTCTCCTCCACGAAGAAGCGCTGGATGGCGTTGGTCAGCTCGGCGTTGGCGCGGGGGCCGCGGCCCTTCTCGGGCTGGTGCCCGCTGCCGCCGGCGTCGCTGGGCCGCCCCACCTGCCCGATCCCGTTGCCGTGGCCGAACGCGGCGCGCGCCTTCGCGGCGTCGAACGCGCCATGCTCGTCCACCAGCGTCTCGGCCTTCTTCTGCCAGACGCAGGTCATCTGCGCGGCCTTCTCCTCCAGCGTCATCCGCCCGAGAAGATCCTTCACCCGCTCCTCAGGCGTCAGCGTGGCGTCGCGGTACCCCGGCATCCTCGCTCCGAAACGTGTTGTGATTCCGCGGTCCGACGCGGATCTTTCATCCAGCCCCACCGCAGTGCAGCGTGCGGCGCGGAACCTGCCGCCGAAACGAGCGGGACCCCTCATCCTCCCCCATCTCTGCCCCAGGCAGAAGGAGGAAACCGTGCGCATCCGCCCCCGCCACCTGGCGGCGCTCGCCGCGTTCGCCGCCGCCTGCGGCCATCCCTCCACCGGAACCAGGCCCGTCCCCGAGCCCGAGGACGAGATCGCCACCGGCTACGGCCGCGAGCCGCGCGCCACCACCGCCGGCTCGGTGTCGTCCCTCACGCAGCGCGACATCCGCGACCGCAAGGCCACCAGCGTGCAGGAGCTGCTGGACCGCCTTCCCGGCGTGGAGGTGCAGCGGCTGGGGAACGGCCAGTTCTCCGTGCGCATCCGCGGCATCCACACCATCGACGGCGACAACGAGCCGCTCTTCGTGATCGACGGCGTGGCGCGCACCTCGGCCGGCTTCACCGCCGCGCTCGAGGCCATCGACCCCGCCAGCATCGACCGCATCGACGTGCTGAAGGACGCGTCGTCGCTGGCCATGTACGGCGCCCGCGGGGCCAACGGCGTGATCGTGATCACCACCATCGACGCGAAGTAGCGGGCCCTCATCCCCCCGGCCCTCATCCCTCCGGCCCCTTCTCCCGAACTGCAGGAGAAGGGGGTGAGGCAGACCGTCCGCACCCGTGGGACGCACCGGCGTGGGCTCGAGGCTCGTCCCGCGTGAGTATCCAGCACGGAAGACGGACATCGGCCCGGCCGCGGCGGGCCCCCTCCCCCAACCCCCTCCCCGCGCTGCGCGGGGGAGGGGGCTTTTACGTGCGCTGGCGCACGCGGGACAGGCTGTGTCTCCAGCACTCACGCACCCCCGCACCCCCGCACCCCCGCACCTCAGTACCCGGGGTTCTGCGGGAACGAGGCCGCGTTGCCGGCGGTGGCGTCGATCTGGGTCTGCGGGATCGGGCGGAGCAGGTGCTTCTGCTGGATGTTGGGGCTGCCCGTGGGATTGAAGCGCCGCACCCGGTCCAGCAGCTTGCCCAGCCGCACCAGCACGTACCAGCGCTGCTCCTCGCCGGTCAGCTCGCGCGCGCGCTCGTTCAGCAGCAGCTCCACCGCCTGGTCGCCCCCCGCGGCCAGCGAGTCGAGCTGCGCGCCGTTCAGGTCGTTGGCGGCGCTCCCGGCGGGGATCGCCGCGCGGCGGCGGAGCACGTTGAAGTCGGCCGCGGCGGCGGACGGAGTCCCCGCGCGGATGTTGGCCTCGGCGCGCAGCAGGTACACGTCGGCCAGGCGCCACAGCTGCCGGTCGCGCTGGCTCTGCTGCGCCGCGACGGAGGGCTTGGTCTGGTCCAGCCACTTGAGCAGCGTGGGAAACACCAGCTCGGTGTACTGGTTCTGGCCGAACGCCTTGTAGCGCTTGGGCATGTCGAAGTGCACCACGCCCAGGTCGTCCACGTAGTAGCGGTTCCTGAGCGGCACCGTGTCGGTGCCCGGCAGGTAGAGCGCGGTGTCGCCGCCCAGCTGGGGCGACGCGGGGCACGACGGCGCCGCGCAGGTGCTGCTGCGCCACAGCTCCTGGAAGGTGCCCCGGTAGCGGCTGTCGGTGGCCCTGTTCCACAGGTCGATGGTGTACCGCGTGGGGCTCAGCCGGCGGAAGGGGCGGTCGTACTCCAGGGTGCGGCCCAGGCCGGGCGCGTTCTGGGTGTCGTAGCCCATGGTCCAGAACCAGTGCAGGGAGTTCCCGCTCACGTCGCGGGTCCCGTCGCCCGTGTACTGCACCGCGAAGATGTACTCCTTGTTGCTCTCGATCGAGGCCACGAAGTCGCAGGGACCGGTCGGACGCTCGGGGCCGCAGAAGAGCTCGCGGTAGGTGGGGTTCAGCGCGTACGCGCCCGAGCCGATCACCGCCGCCGCCAGATCCCGTGCCCGCGCGTAGTCGCCCTGCGCGCCGCGGGTCAGCAGCACCTCGGCCAGCAGCGTCTGCGCCGCGCCCTTCGTCGCCCGCCCCTGCGTCTGCGTGGCGGGGAGGTTGGCCACGGCGAACTCCAGGTCGGGGACGATGGCCTGCGCGTAGATGTCGGCCACCGGGGTGCGCGCGGCCTGGTCCACCACCCCCTGCGTGGGCTCCAGCGTCAGGTGCACCGGGCCCCAGTTGCGCACCAGGTTGAAGTAGAAGATCGCCCGCAGGAAGCGCCCCTCGGCCAGCCGGACGTTCTTCTGCGCCTCGGGGATCGCGGTCGATTGCCCGATGAACTTGATGGCCGTGTTCGCCGTGTTGATGGCGAAGTAGCTCTGCTGCCACAGGTCCTGCAGCGACTGGCCGAGACTCGGCCCCAGCTCGCTGGTGTAGTCGTTCCAGGGGCCGCACCCGTTGCCCAGGCACTGCTCGCCGCGCTTCCACACGTCGGTGCCCGCCATCCCGATGCGGATCTCCTGCTCCTGCCCGTAGTAGTCGCGCAGCCGCGCGTACGTGCCGGTGATGGCGGCGTCTGCGCCCTCGGGCGTCTCGAAGTACTCCTGCGTGACCCCCGACACGGGGGTCTCGGTCAGGTCCTGGCAGCCGGCCAGGCCGCCCAGGGCGGCCAGCGCGAGACCCGCCAGCGTCAGTTTGGTGTTCTGTCGCATGTGCGCCCTAGCCGTGGCTCAGAAGGTGAGGTCGGCGCCGAAGGTGAAGGTGCGGTAGCTGGGACCGCCCACGTCGATCTGCGAGTTGGTGCTGTTCCCGTCGCCGATGTTGAAACCGTTCTCGGGGTCCCACCCGTCGAAGCCGCGGGTGAAGATGAACGGGTCCTGCGCCTTCACGTACAGCCGCGTGGCCTGCCCGCCGAAGCGGCGCACCATCCGCTCGGAAAGCCTGTAGCCCAGCGTGATGTCGCGGATGCGCACGTGCGAGCCGTCCTGGTAGTAGCTGGCGCTGGCGAACTGCCCCTTCCCCGACAGGCTGGGCCGCGGGTACTGGTTGCTGGGGTTGGTGGGCGTCCAGTAGTTCACGTCGCGGCTGTTGAAGCGCGAGTCGAGGTTGGTGTAGGCCTGGATGAAGCCGTTGTTCACCATGTAGCCCCAGCGCGCGGTGGCCAGCACCGACAGGTCGAAGGCGCCGAAGCCGAAGCGGTTGTTGAAGCTCCCCTGCCAGTCGGGGAAGTTGTAGTGGTTGCCGATGAACACCCGGTCGTCGGCGTTCAGGATCCCGTCGCCGTTGGTGTCGGCCACCCGGATCGTTCCCGGCTTGCACCCGCACTGGATGCGCGCCTGCGCGCTGTCGGTCGTCTGCCAGATGCCGATGAAGCGGTAGTCGTAGTTCACGCTCACCGGCGCGTTCACCCAGCGCAGGTTCCCCACGTCGAAGGGCGCGCCCGACGCCAGCGCGGTGATGCGGTTGCGGTTGGTGGAGACGTTGAACGAGCTCTCCCAGGTGATCCCGTGCCACCCGTCCAGGTTCACCGTGTTCAGCGTCAGCTCCACCCCGCGGTTCGTGGTCGACCCCACGTTCTGCAGCACGCTGCTGTACCCCGTGGTGAAGGGGAGGCGGCGGGAGAGCAGCAGGTCGTGCGTGTTCTCGCGGTACACGTCCACCGTGCCGCTCACCCGGCTGTCGAGCACGGCGAAGTCGACGCCCAGGTTGTACTTGTCGGTGGTTTCCCAGCGCAGGTCGGGGTTGGGGATGCTCCCCGGCGCGAAGCCCACCGCGTTCGGCGTGGTGGTCCCGAAGGTGTACCACACCTGGCTGAGCTGGCCCAGCGTCTGGTAGGCGTTGATCCCGCTGTTGCCGACGCGGCCGAACGAGCCGCGCACCTTCAGGTCGTTCAGGAACCCTACGTCGCGGAGGAAGCGCTCCTCGCCGATGCGCCAGCCGAGGCCCACGGCGGGGAAGAAGGCGTACTTGTGCCCCTCGGCCAGCACGCTGCTCCCGTCCACGCGGCCGGTGAGGGTGACGGTGTAGCGGTCGCGGAAGGTCCAGTTCACGCGCCCCATGTAGCTCTGCAGCGCGGTTTCGCTCAGGAACGCCTTGAGCGCGGGGGCGCCGCTCCCGCTCCCCAGGTTGTACCACAGCTGCTGGCTGTAGGGGAGCTGCGTGGCGTAGGCGCTGTCGTAGTCGAAGCGGTTCTGGGCGATCTCGTACAGCAGCGTTCCCTGCACCCGGTGCTGCGTGCCGATGCGGCGGTCCAGCTGCAGGTAGTTCGACAGCGTGTAGCTGGTGCGCTTGGAGATGTCCACCCCCGCCTCGGGAAGCGCGGTGCCGCCCAGCTTGCGGGTGAAGGTGCCCACGAACACGCCGTCGTTGTCGGTGCTGTACTGCGGGCCGAAGGCCGAGACCAGCTGCAGGCCGGGGAGCAGATCCAGCGTGCCCGTGAGCGTGGCGAGCACGTTGGTGCGGGTGATCTGGCGGACGTTGTTCCGCTCTTCGGAGATCGGGTTCACGCGCAGCTCGTCGCGCGTGGGCTTGAACAGGATGGTGCCGTCGGGCGCGCGGGCGCGCCCCAGCGGCGAGTTGAAGAGCGCCTCGTCCCACAGGCGCGCGCCCACGTTGGCGTTGCGCATCGTCCGGCTGGCCTGCGTGGTCAGCTGCAGGTCCAGCCGGCCGAAGTCGTGGCCCAGGTTCAGGCTGGCCTGCTTGGCGTCGTACCCCTGCCCCACGGTGATGCCGTCCTGGTTCAGGTACCCCAGCCCCAGGCGGAAGCGGGTGTTCTGCGTGCCGCCGCTGATCCCCAGCTGGTTGTTGCGCAGGATCCCCGTGCGCATGATCTCGCTCTGCCAGTCGGTGCTGATCCCGGCGGCCAGCGCGGCGCGCATGCTGTCGTCCAGGATCACCGCGTCGCCGGCGGCGCAGGGGTCGGCGGTGGGGCACTGGTAGGTGCCGGCGTTGCGGTACGCCTCGCGGCGCAGCTCCGCGAACTGCTCGCCGTTCATCATGTCCACCGGCTTCAGCACGCTGGACAGGCCGTAGGTGGTGTTGTAGGTGAACACGGTGCGCCCGGTGCGGCCGCGCTTGGTGGTCACCAGGATCACGCCGTTGGCGCCGCGGCTGCCGTACACCGCCGCCGCCGACGCGTCCTTCAGCACGTCGATGCTCTCGATGCTGTTCTGGTCGATGTCGCGCAGGTCGCCCGCGATCGGCACGCCGTCCACCACGTACAGCGGGTCGTTCGTCGCGGTGATGGAGCGCAGGCCGCGGATGCGGATGCGCGCGGCGGCGCCCGGCTCGGGGCTGTTCACCGTCACGTCCACCCCGGCGATGCGCCCCTTGATCGCGTCCACCGGGTTTGCCGCCACCACCTGCGTGATGTCCTGCCCGCGCAGCGAGCTGACGGCGCCGGTCACGTCGCGCTGGCGCTGCTGGCCGTACCCCACCGCCACCACCGCCTCGAGCCCGACGGCCGCTTCGGCGAGCTGGAAGGTGGCGCTGGCGGTCTGTCCCGCCGCGACCGTGACGCTGCGGCTCTGCGAGGCGCGGCCGAGCCGCGCGGCGGTGACGGTGTGCGTCCCCGCCGGCACGGCCTGCAGCGTGTAGCGCCCCTGCGCGTCGGTGACGGCGCTGCGGCGCGGGTTGGCGATCGACACGGTGACGCCCTGCAGCGGCTGCCCCGCCGCCGTGGTGACCGTCCCCGAGATCTGCCCGGTGCCTTGCGCCCATGCCCGCCCCGCCACGGCCAGCAGCAGGGTCAGCACGAGCAGCGTGATCCGACGTGTCATTGGCGCATGCCTCACGTGGAGTGTGGTGTGAGTGGAACGAATGCTCGCGCGGGCCTGGTCTCTGGCGGGCGCGTACCGGTCGGCTGCCGCTCCGGGCCTGCCGCGGGTGTGATCGGGTGATCTGATCACATTGCGCCGGAGGCTCCGGCGGCCGGAGATGCGTTCCTCCGCCGCTCAGGGGGTGACGTTCACGGTCAGCGAGTCGACGGCTTCGTTGTGCGTGAAGCCCTCGGCCGGGGCGCGCACGTACACCCTGGTGGTGCCGGCGGCCACGCCCTGGATGTCGGCGCCGGTGGAGGTCTGCGTGGCGTTGGCGACCGCGGTGTTCCCCGAACTCACGATCCAGCTGGCGCTCTTGTTGGGGCCGGCCAGCACGATCTTGACAGCCTGGGTGGCGCCGGCCTTGACGCTCACAGTGCGCGGCTGGATGGTGAACTGCGGGTACGGCGCCAGCGCGTCGCTGCACGCGGCGATGCCGGCGGCCAGCAGTGCGGCGGCGGCCAGGCTGCAGGCGAGGGTACGGCGCTGCGGCATGGTTGACCTCGAGGGGGCAGGGCGTTCCGGGTTGCGGAGCCTTCCGGCACGCGCCGGCGGGCTGTCGAACGGGTATGGCCTACGAGAAACAGCGGACGATCCCCACGGTCCGGAGCGGCCCACGGAGGGGCCGGCCGCTCCGGTAGAACGGCAGCCGCACAAGCGGCGATTGTTCCAAAGAAGTGAGGTGATAATATCACCTCACCTATAGTACGGTGCTTGAACAAACGCGTCAAGATCGCTCACGTTCCCATCACCACCCGGTCACGGCGCCGGGTCTTTTCCTCGCATCGTAAGCCCGCTCCGCCGCTGTACTTCAGTCCCTAAGAGTCCGTGTATCTCAAGGCCATACGGCACCCTGAACCGTTCAACCCTTCCCCACGTCCGTCCCCTGATCCTCGCACCCAAACCACGTTGTGCTCCCCTCCCCCGCGAAGCGCGGGGAGGGGTGGGGGAGGGGGCCCGCCGCAGCCTCGAACGGCCCGGTGTTCGCGCTCCGTTCATCCCCGCCCTTTCCCAACCGCCGCCAACTGCGTCATCGGGTGATCGCGACTCGTCACCACCGTGCCCTGGATCACGCATCCACTCCCGACGACGCTCCGCGGATCGGGAGGAAACGCGCAGTGATGTCCACTTTAAAAATTTCGATCACTCCACCGAGCGCGGCCTTGCAGGTTCTCTCCGGCCGCACCCTGCCAGGCACGTTTCCCCGCCGCCTTCCGCTCATGAAGTCCGCGCAGGCGGGCTGTGTGCCGTTGTAGCCGCGACGCCGCGACTTCAGTCGCGAACTCCCCCATCCCCGACGACCCCTATCCCGCCCTCCGTCTCCGCCCGCATCCTCCGTCAGTTCGCGAACAGGCCGAGGTCGATCGCGTCCGCCATCATCCGATACCCCTCCTCGTTGGGGTGCAGATGGTCGCCGGTGTCCGCCTCCGGCCGAAGGCGCGCCGGGTTCGCCGGGTCGCGCAGCGCGGCGTCGAAGTCGATCACCGCGTCGAAGGCGCCGCCGGAGCGGATCCATTGGTTGACCGCCTGCCGCGCCTCCTCGTGCCCCGGCGCGTCGTACTGCGAGCCGCCGAACGGGAGGATGGTGGCGCCGTAGACCCGGATGCCGCGCCCATGCGCCCGCGCGATCATCCACCGGTACGCACCGATCAGCTCGCGCGCGGTCCGCTGCGACTGCTCCACCCCGTGCGCCCCGCCGATGTCGTTCACACCCTCCAGCACGATCAGCCACCGCACGCCGGGCTGCTCCGGCACGTCGCGGCCGAAGCGCTCCAGCGCCGGTGGGCCGAGCCCGCCGCGCAGCACCGCGTTCCCCCCGATCCCCGCGTTCAGCACCGCCACCCGCGCCGTCCGCGGATCGGCGTGCAGGCGGCGCGCGAGGTTGTCGGGCCAGCGGTCGTGCCGGTTCGTCCCCGAGCCGCGTCCGTCGGTGATCGAGTTGCCGAGCGTCACCACCGCCGCCGCGTCCCGGGCGATCACGTCGATCCCGGCCAGCACGTACCAGTGATCCGTCGCCGCCGCACCCGCCAGCGAGTCCGCCGCCACCGCATCTCCCCGCGCGACGAACGACGTCGTCCGCGACCCGGGGTGCCCGGTTACGGCGGCGGATACGTCGCCGAAGCGCACGGTCACCGCCACGCGCGACAGCGGCGCCAGCGCGAACCCGATCACGTCCGACGCCGCCTCGCCGCCCGCCGGGATCGTCGCCCCCTCGCGCCCGCCGAACGTGAGCGCCCGGTCCGTCCCCGCCGCGATCGTGCTCCCGCCCGCGGAGCCGGCCAGGTGCGCCGCCGCGATCGTCACGGCCGACGTGCCGAAGCGGTTGGAGAAGCGCACCCTCAGCCGGTCGCCGCCGATCGACACCTGCACCACCTGCCGCAGCGTGTTGCCGCCCAGGCCGGGCGCGGGCGGCAGGTTGCGCTCCTCCGTCCGCTGCTGCGACGTGCTCCACGTCCCCACCCACCGCTCCGCCGATGCGGGCGGGCGGACGCCGCGCATACCCGCGCACGCGGCGAGGACGATCGTGAGCGCCACCGCCATCGCGCGCCGGACGCCCCGGCGGCCCCCGCCCCTGGCGCCTGGGGGCGCCTGTCCCCTCCCCCAAAAACTGCCTGGGGGAGGGGACCCGGGCTCGCTTCGCTCGCGGCTGCTCCTCGCGCGCCACGGTTGCCGTTCCACCTCCCCCAGGCCGTTTGGGGGGGAGGTCGGATTTTCGCGGACGGCCGTACCGTCCGCGAAAATCCGGGAGGGGGCCCCGGCCGAGGCGCGAGCGATGCGGGTCATCACCACCGGTCGGTCCGGAACGGCGCCGCCGGGAGCCCGCCGCGATTGTAGAGCGTGAGACCAACCGGCCCGTTGTTCCACGCATAGCGCACCGCGACCGGGTTCCGCACCGCGTCGCTCCACACCACCACCCGGTTCCCCTCCACCCGCGCCGTCGCCCACACCCATCTGCGGTCCGCACCGGCGATGGCGAATCCCCCAACCTGTCCACCGCCGCGGTTCACCAGCCCGCCGCGCGCGTGGTCGAACTCGATCGTCACGCGGTTCCCATCCACCGTGTGGCGGCGGTACGTGGGGCCGGACGACTCCACCGGCTGGCCGTAGACGAGCCGGCGCGCCACCAGCGCCATCCGCCTGCCCACGTCGTGCTTGTTGCGCGGGTGGATGTCGCCCGCCTCGCCCACGTCGATCGTCACCGCCTGACCGGTCGCCGGGAGCGTGAGCGCGGCCTGCTGGCTCTCGCGCAGGATCGCCCATCCAGCCGTCGCGGGCGGCACGCTGTCCGCTGCGCCGAAGTTGGGGAGCTGCGCCCAGATGAAGGGGAAGCCGCCCGGCGCGCCCGTCCACTCGCGGCGCCAGCTGGTGATCAGCCCCGCGAACGCCGTGCGGTAGGCGGCGGCCTGCTGGTCGTTGTTCGCGTTCGACTCGCCCTGGTACCAGATCACCCCGCGGATCGGCAGCTGCAGCAGCGGGTGGATCATCCGGTTGTAGAGCACGGTGGGGATCTTGTTGATGCGCTGCCCGTCCTCCCCCATCCGCACCCGTCCGACCCTGAACTTCCACGGCCCCTCGAACGGACGCCGCGCGCCGCCGCTCTCGATGAACACCGTCTCCGGCGCGCCGTAGATCCCGCCGCCGCCGGTGCCGTCTTCCACGCGCACCGCCAGCACGTTGCGCCCCGCCCGCAGCGCCGATGCGGGGACGGCATACGTCCGCGGGCGAGTGTAGCCCTCCGTCCGCCCCACCTCCACGCCGTTGATCCAGGTGATGTCGTTGTCGTCGATCATCCCCAGGCCGGTGGTGACGCCCCGCCGTGCTTCGTCTTCCGTGAGATTGAACGCCGTGCGGTACCACGCCACGCCGTCCAGCCCCTCGTAGCCCTGCCCCTCCCACAGCCCGGGGACGCTGATCGGCGCCCACCCGGAATCGTCCAGCCCGGGCGCGGCCCATACGGCGCGGCCCTCCACCATCCCGGGGTCCACCTCCGGCAACGAGCCGATGCGCGTCAGGAGCGTCTGGCGCTGCGCCTCGTCACGGTCGCGCTCGCGCTGCTGGATGGCGGCCCATTGCGCGGAGGTCAGCCCGTGCGCCTGGCGGCTCATCCACGTCTCCACGTTGCTGCCGCCCCAGCTGGTGTGGATGATCCCGATCGGCACCCCCACGCTCCGCCGCAGTTCGCGCGCGAAGAAGTATGCGACGGCCGAGAAGTGCCCCACGGTATGCGGATTGGCCGATTCCCACGTTCCGCCGACGACGTCGTCCTGCGGCTGGTCGCTCCAGCTCTCGGGCACGGTGAACTCGCGCAGCCGCGTATCGCCGGCGGACGCGATCTCGGCCTGCGCGTGGGTGGCCTGGTCTACGTGGAACTCCATGTTCGACTGGCCGCTGGCCACCCACACGTCGCCCACCAGCACGTCGCGCAGGGTGATGCGATTCGTCCCCTGCCGCACCGCCAGCTCGTACGGCCCGCCCGCGGACAGCGCCGGGAGCGCCACCTCCCACCGCCCGCCCGCGTCCGCCGTGGCCGATGCCGAGCGCCCGGCGATCGACGCGCGCACCGTCGCCCCCGGCGCGGCCCACCCCCACACCGTCACCGGCGCGCCCCGCTGCACCACCATCCCGTCACCGAAGATCTTCGGCAGCCGCAGCGCGCCGCTCTCCTGCGCGTGGGCGGACGTGATCGCCGCCACCCCGAGCGCGGCGGCCAGTGCGATCGAGCGGGTGCGCGCCAGTCGCCAGCTCACCATACGAGTTCGAGCCATGGTTGAAGATGGATGACAGCGTAACCGGTGGAGATGGGATTCCCCCGCCGTGACGCGGCGGGTTGAAACCCACCGCTGGAACGTCGAAAAGTCCGCCTTCGCGGACTGCGGCCGCAGTACCCCTGCACACCCTCGGCGGTGCAGCGGAGACGCCACCACCACCGCGCCCACAGCCTCGCGCAGTTGGCTTCCTGTCGATGTAGGCGCAGCAGCCCGGCAGGGGGCGCGAAATAATCTCAGGCCTTGCGGGCGTATTCCCCGGCCGCGCCTCACGCCTCCGCCGACAGCACCGGCTTCAGCGCGGGATACAGCGCGCGGAAGCGTCGGTACGGTGCGTCGTAGGCCGCGTGCGCTTCGGGCGACGGGCGCTCCGGATCGCTGCGCGTGAGCGTCGCCCTGGCCGCGTCGCCCAGGCTGGCGAACGCGCCGGCGCCGACGGCGGCGAGGAGGGCGGCGCCATAGGCGGGGCCTTCCTCGCGGTTCACCGTCCTCACCGGCAGGCCGTAGACTTCGGATTGCAGGCGGCGGAGGAAGGGGCTCTTCGCGCCGCCGCCAGTCAGCAGCAGCTCGGCCGGCGCCACGCCCAGCTCCTGGAAGATCGAGACCGAGTCGCGCATGGCGAAGCAGACGCCCTCGAGCACGGCGCGCGTCATGTGCGCCCGCGTGTGCGCCAGCGTAAGGCCGATGAAGGCACCGCGCGCACTCGCGTCTCGGTGCGGCGTGCGCTCGCCCTGCAGGTACGGGAGAAAGCTCAGCCCCTCGGCGCCGGGGGCGATCGCATCCGCCTCCTCGTCCAGCCGTGCGTGCGCGTTGGCCGCCGTCGCCAGCTCGCGCGCCAGCTGCTCGCGGTGCCAGGCGAACGCGCCGCCGGCGCTCAGCACCACGCCCATCAGGTACCAGGTCTCCGGGACCACGTGGCAAAAGGTGTGGGCGCGCATCCCGGGATCCACGTGCGGCTGGGCCATCGGCGCCAGCACCGTTCCGCTCGTCCCCCAGCTCGCCACCGCCTCGCCGGGCGCGACGACGCCCACGCCCGCCGCCCCGCACGCGTTGTCCGCGCCCCCGCCCACCACCGGCGTCCCCACCGCCAGCCCGGTGAGCCCCGCCGCGTCCGCCGTCACGCGTCCCAGCACGTCGGACGAGCCGCCGACGGGGGGGAGGAGCGACATCGGCAGCTCCATCGCCCGCATGATCTCGTCGCTCCAGCGCAGGCGCGCGGTGTCGTACATCAGCGTGGCGCTCGCGTCCGACGGCTCCGTGGCCAGCGCGCCCGTCAGGCGGTAGCGCACGTAGTCCTTGGCCAGCAGCACCGTCGCCAATCTGCCGAAAGCCACGGGCTCGTGGTTCCGCAGCCAGAGCACCTTCGGCAGGGTGAAGCCTTCCAGCGCCGGGTTGGCCGCCAGGTCGCGCAGCCGGTCCTCGCCGCCGACGCGCTGGTTGATCTCCCCGCACTCGGCCGTGGTGCGCCCGTCGCACCAGAGCAGCGCGGGGCGGATCACCCCGCCGGCCGCGTCCAGGAAGACGGAGGAGTGCATCTGGCCGGAGATCCCCACGCCGCCGACGCGCACGCCGGGCGCGGCGCCCACCACCTGGCGGATGGAGGCGGCCGAGGCGCGCCACCACGCCTCGGGGTCCTGCTCGGCCCATCCCGGGCGCGGCGTGGCGAGCGTGAGCGCGGTCGTCGCACTCGCGAGCACCTCGCCCGCGCGGTCGGCCAGGATCGCCTTGACCCCGCTGGTTCCCACGTCCACGCCCAGGAACGCGTCCGCCATGGTCAGCGCACCCCCAGCAGGATCTCCATGGTGAGCTGATCCAGCCGCTCGTAGCCGTACCCCTTGCCGCGGATCGCGGGGAGGTCGAACCGCCGCCCCTTCAGCTCGTCCGCCGCCTCGGGGGTGAACGTCACCGGCGGGCCGTCGCCGCGCGTCCGGTACTCGCCGATGATCTGCTGGATCTCGGGGTCGGCGTTCCAGCGCGCGGCCTTCTCCTTCAGGATCAGGTAGGTGCGCATGCACCCGGCGGCGAAGTCCCACACGCCCTGCTCGTCCTCGGTGCGGTAGGCGTGCGCGTCGAAGTGGCGCATCCCGTCCCACCGGGCGTCTTCCAGCAGCTTGACCAGGAAGAAGGCGCTCTTCGGATCGACGGCGCCGAAGCGGAAGTCCTGGTCGTAGCGGCCGGGCTTCTGGTCGTTCAGGTCGATGTGGAAGAGCTTCCCCGCGTCCAGCGCCTGCGCCACGCCGTGGGTGAAGTCGAGCCCGGCCATGGTGTCGTGCGCCACCTCGGGGTTCAGCCCCACCATCTCGGGGTGATCGAGCGTGTGGATGAACGCCAGCGCATGGCCGATGGTCGGAAGATAGAGGTCGCCGCGCGGCTCGTTGGGCTTGGGCTCCAGCGCGAACCGGTAGCCGTAGTCCTGGCTGATCGAGTACTCCGACAGGAAGTTGAGCGCCTCGCGGAACCACTTGATCGCGTCGCGCGCATCCCGCGCCGCGTTGGTCTCCGTCCCCTCGCGCCCGCCCCAGAACACGTAGATCTTCGCCCCGAGCTCGGCCCCCAGGTCCATCGACCGCATCGCCTTGGAGAGGGCGTAGGCGCGCACGCGCGGATCGTTGCTGGTGAACGCGCCGTCGCGGAAGGCGGGATCGGAGAAGAGGTTCGTGGTCGCCATCGGCACCTTCACCCCGCTCTCGTCCAGCGCCTCCCTGAATTCGCGCACGATGCGGTCGCGCTCGGCGGCGCCGGCGTCACGCGGCACCAGGTCCTCGTCGTGCAGATTCACCCCGTACGCGCCCAGCTCGCCCAGCCTGTGGACGATCGTCGTCACCGGCAGCTGCGGGCGGACGGGATCGCCGAAGGGATCGCGCCCCACGTTCCCCACCGTCCACAGGCCGAAGGTGAAGCGGTGCTCGGGCTTCGGGGTGTACGCGTCGTCGGTCATTTCCATCTCTGGTGCTCAGGTGATCTGTCGAATTTCCAACCAGGGCGGGGCAGCCTGTGACGGGTAGCTCTCTTCCCCGCACCCCGGGTTGAAACCCGAGGCAACAACGGCCCGAAGTCCGCCTTCGCGGACTCCCACGCGAGCATCCGCGTGAGAGAGCGAAGTTCTCCTCGTCCATCTCCCCTCCCCTCGCGGAGCGCCGCGGAGCGGGGAGAGGGCCGGTGCGAGCTACGCGAGCGGAGGGGGCGCGATGCCGCGGATTGCGCGGTCGTCCGCCGCCGAGCCCAGCCCCGCCATCAGCGCCAGCAGCCGGTCCTGCGTCGCCCCTTCGCGCGGCACCTCGGCCACCAGGCGGCCGGCGCGCAGCACCAGGATGCGGGTGGACAGGCTCAGCACCTCGGGAAGCTCGCTGCTGATCAGGAGCACGGCGTGGCCCCGCGCGGCCAGCTGGTCGATCAGCGCGTGGATCTCGGCCTTGGCGCCCACGTCCACGCCGCGGGTGGGCTCGTCCAGGATCAGGATGCGCGAGCGGGCGGCCAGCCACCGCGCCAGCACCACCTTCTGCTGGTTGCCGCCGCTCAGCCCCGCCACGCCGGCGTCCACGCTCGGCGTCCTCACGCGCAGCCGGCCGAAGTAGTCGCGCGCCAGCGTCCGCTCCTCGCGCCGGCGGACGAACGAAAGGTTGGCGAGCCGCTTCAGGATCGGGAGCGAGGTGTTGTGCGTGCCGCTCTCGGTCAGCACCAGCCCCTGCTTCTTCCGGTCCTCGGGCACCAGGCCGATCCCCAGCCGGATCGCCTGGGCCGGCGTGCGGACGTGCACGCGCCTGCCGTCGACGTACACGCTCCCGCGCGCCCGCGGCTCCAGCCCGAACAGCGCCTGCGCCACCTCCGATCGCCCCGCGCCCACCAGCCCCGCGAGCCCCACCACCTCGCCCGCGTGGAGCGAGAAGGAGACGTCGTGGAAGGCGCCGGGGAGGGTCAGCCCCTCGACGCGCAGCAGCTCGCTTCCGCGGTCGCCGGCCAGGTGGCTGGGGAAGTACTCCGCCAGCGGCCGGCCGATCATCATCCGCACCAGTTCGGCCTCGGTCAGCCCCTCGGCCGGGCGGGTGCCCACGTGGCGGCCGTCGCGCAGCACGCTCACCGCGTCGCACAGCCGGAAGATCTCGGGCATGCGATGCGATACGTAGATGCACGTGACCCCGCGCGCCCGCAGCCGCCCGATCATCTCGTACAGCCGTTCCGCATCCACCTGGCTCAGCGAGCTGGTCGGCTCGTCGAAGACGAGGATGCGCGCGCCGCTGCCCACGACGCTCGCGATCTGCACCAGCTGCTGCTGCGCCACGTTCAACTCGCCCACGGGCCGGCGCACGTCCATCGCCGCCCCGATCTCGGCCAGCATCTCCGCCGCGCGCCGCTCCATCCGGGCGACGGAGACGAAGCCGCCGCGGCTGGGGAGCGCCCCCAGGTTCAGGTTCTCGGCGACCGACAGGTTGGGGCAGAACGCCAGCTCCTGGTGGACGACGCCGACGCCGGCCGCCAGCGCGTCCCTGGGCCCGCCGAAGCGCACCGGCTTCCCGCCGATCACCACGCGCCCCTCGTCGGGCGAGTAGATGCCGGCCAGGAGCTTCCCCAGCGTGCTCTTCCCCGCCCCGTTCTCGCCGCAGAGCGCGTGGCAGCTCCCCGCCGCCACCTTG
>Ga0207706_10001720_pt1 | contig 21578 bp, 13 predicted proteins | sample KBSC53metaG_FD_184318 | JGI IMG/M metagenome (GOLD analysis project Ga0207706, IMG submission 184318) | Corn rhizosphere microbial communities from Kellogg Biological Station, Michigan, USA - KBS C5-3 metaG (SPAdes) (version 2) | ecosystem: Host-associated > Plants > Roots > Rhizosphere > Soil ... | reverse complement strand
GCTGGTTATCGTCCATTAGTAGTTTGAATTTTTTCATCACCTCTTCCCTGTCCTTATTTTGCATCGTGTCAATCCTTTTCTTAAACTCGAGTTGTTCTTGTTCGATCGCATGCTGCTTCCGGGTCATCAATTGTTTGAATTCCTCCTCCGATTTTTCCATCTCCAATGCCTGCTTTTCTTGTTCCTCGAGTTTTTCGTAATAAAGCTTAAGCTCTATTTGCTCTTTTTCCGATTTCAATTGTTTTTCCTTCAGCATTTCTTTCAACTCCTTTTGCTCATTTTCTTCAGCTTTTTCTTTTTCAGGATCTTTTATAATTAACTCATTCAGACTTTTACCATATTTTTTCTTTAACTCTTCTGTTTGCTCTTTACCTATCATGATCATAGTTGATGCTTCATCATCAAAATAAAAAGCAAAATGCCCCTCGTATTCAGTCATTTTATTAAATTTCTTTCCATTGTAACTTCCTTCCATCTTTCCGTTAACAGAATTCCGGGTGAATTTTATTACTGGTGGCGCGGTATCTGAAACGGCTTTCTTTCTTTGCTCCCAATCCGGCATATCTTTTTGTGAAAAATATTGCTCAATAGATTGTAAGATACTTTTTGCTATTTGTGCCTGCCCTGTTTCGTCTTTTACAAATGCAAGGTCGTTTGGATCTGTTAGATAACCGCATTCAACCAGAGCGGAGGGGCAGTTGCTGTTATCAATAATATAAACACTGTTTTTTGATAATTTTATATTATTGACAGAATGAATTTGGTAGAAATAATTGTATAGGATAGTTGCTAAGATTTTGTTATCTGCATAGTATTTCGAATTTTTTCCGGAGTATAGAATATCCATGCCTTTGGTATTCTCTTCTTGCGCTGATGCCGCATTTGTATGCAGAGAAATCAGGAGATCGGCGTTTTGCGAATTTGAAAACTCAACTCTCTTTTTTAAGTCAACCGTGTTCTCGGTTTCTCTTGTCAGGACTATTTGCAATCTGTCATTCGTATTCAGTTCTTTTATCTTCTTCGCAATAGACAGAACAATATCGTCTTCGTAACTGTCATTTGAAACGACGCCTGTGTGCTGCCCGGTCAGATCCATTCCGTGGCCTGCATCAATTACGACTGTAACGGGTTTATCCATTGCCGTTGGAGAAGTATTTTCTTTTTTGTTTTTATAGCTAAAAGCAAATAATGCGACAACAATCGCAGCAACAGGCAATACCATTATTTTTCTTAGGTATTGATAACTTGTTTTTTGAGATGAGGTGATCATGGCTATACGTCTTTTTATCTGGTTATAGAAAAATGGATTTGTCAGATGGTGTTGTGTGTTTAGGGATTGCATTAACAACAATTCAGCGTATTCCCAGTTTTTACTTTGATTTGTTGCAAATTGATCGGCCAAAAATTCGTGAATGACCTTTATTTCTTTTTTGATAAGGTGCAGAAAAGGATTGATCCAGAAAATGGTTGTCAGTAACTCCATGTAAAGGATATCCAGGCTGTGCTTTTGTTCGATGTGAAATAGTTCATGTCGGAATATTTGTTCTCCCTTCCCAGACCTGAGCTCTATTTTTTGATTCCAAAATAGCCACCTGAAGAATGAAAAAGGTGTTCCCGGCTCATTGGTATTTACAAAATAAACAGTATTCAATTTTTGAACGGTGTATTGTTTCTTTAACTGCCTGATCCTTTCAAATGAAAACAGGATGCGAATGATCATGATAACAGACACAAGAGCATAACAGTAATATACGAGGTTGCTTATGCTAAAAAAACTATTCTTTATCTGAATAGGAATAGAAGAAGAAACAGGTTCGGCAAAATCATTCGATGAAATAGAGGTGATTGTCTTCAATACAAATGACGAATTTGTTTCACTGGCGGAAAAATAAACGGGAATATTTAGAAAGGGGATTAAAATGCTTATGGTTGCTGCGATCAATAGATAAAAACGATTATAAATGTGAAACTTTTTATTTCGAAGAACAAAATGGTAATAACTGTAAAGAATGCCTAAGCTGACCGTCACCTGCATAAGATAATATAACAGGCTTTTCATTTCTTTTGATTTTTCTGTTTTTTGATCTCCAGCAGCAGTTTCTCCAACTCCTCAATGGAGATGTTTTTTTCTTTTACCATGAATGACACCACATTACTAAATGATCCTTCGAAATATCCTTTTACCATTTGTTTGATCGTTCGTTTTGAATATTCTTCCTTTGCAATAAGGGGATAGTATTCGTGATTGCGCCCTTGCACGGTAACTCCCACAAATTCTTTTTCGACGAGGATCTTTAACAGCGTGGCTACGGTGTTTTGATGAGGTTTCGGCGCCGGCATGGCATCAACAATTTGACGTAAGAAAGCTTTCCCTGCCTTCCATAACGCCTGCATTACTTGTTCTTCCGCTTTGGTCAATGATTTCATATTTCGAATTTCAAATCCAAATCTATAACTAAATATTTAGTTATACAAACTAATTTTTTAGTTATAACAAAATTTAACAGGAGACTTGTTACTAAAGCTTATTTTGTTTTGCAGATGGTTTTTGTTGGACTTCGAGACTTACTTCGCCCACCTTTTTATTTTTATTGAAAACTTCAATGAGAGCTCTGCCTTCGGTTGTTACCCGGGCTGTGTAACTGCCATCGCTGCCGGTAATAGTTCCCTGCGAAATGGTAACACGCAGGTTCTTATCTTTTGCTTTCTCCGCAATTATTGTGATGGGATTATCGATGCCGATGTACAACATGTAGCCTTTTGTGGGGTACACCTCTAATCCGCTTTCTTCTATCTGAAATGTAACGGGTTGCCTTCTATATGCCTTAACGGCCCGACCATTTTGAATGGCAGGTGACCACGGAGGAGAAATCGTGAGTAACCGTAATACTTCTTTTTCCATTCCATAGCCCCAATTTGTTAGTGCCTTTGCACCAGACAAGCTGCCATCCTTATCTACTATGAATTGTATAAGAACATTGTAAATGCCCGCCGGAGCACCATTTTCTGACGCTACATCGCCTCTCAAATTCTTTTCTAAAAATTTCCTCCAGGCAGCATCGCCACCGGGAAAGCTGGCTTCAATATCTACCTTTTCAAAAGCGGGATCAGCATTGTCAATAGATGGCTTTAAAGTATCAGGTCGAATTTCATGTTGCGCGACAGCGATCAAAGAGAGGACAATAAATAAAAAGCTTATTACGAGAGAACGGACGTGCATGGTGTAGTTTTCGATGAAGATATAGGTAATTTCTTTTTCTTGAAAACTTTTTGGTAAATGCTTACTGACTTTGGTTTATTTTGCACAATCAATTATAGCAATGGCAGAAGTAATCATTGAACTCAGGCGTGCATACATTTACCAGGGCGATAACCTGATACTGCAGGACGTGGATCTTGCAGTACATAAAGGTGAATTTGTATACCTCGTCGGAAAAACGGGTACAGGCAAATCCAGTTTGTTGAAAACATTATATGGAGAATTGCCTTTGAAAGATGGTGAAGGCAGAGTGGCAGGTTATGATCTTGCAAAACTTGACTGGAGAAAGATTCCTTATCTGCGCCGTACACTGGGAGTAGTGTTCCAGGATTTTCAATTGCTTACTGACCGAAATGTGAATGATAACCTGAAATTTGTTTTGCGTGCAACGGGGTGGACGAATGAAAAGACGATGGATGATAAAATAGCCGACGTGCTGGACAAAGTGGGTATAAAATCAAAGGGATTTAAAATGCCATTTGAGTTGAGTGGTGGGGAACAACAGAGAGTGGATATTGCGAGGGCTTTGCTTAACTCCCCGAAAATAATTTTAGCCGATGAGCCCACCGGGAACCTTGATCCCGAAACCTCGGATGAGATCATGAATCTTTTGTTTCATATCGCAAGAGATTTTGGCACTTCCGTGATAATGGCTACACATGACTATATCGTGATCCAGAAATTCCCTGCAAGGATGGTGAGAACGGAAAGAGGAAGAGTGATCGACAATGCTAATATAACCATGCAATGATCTTTTGCGCATGACTCTCATTATCAAACATGCCACCCAGTATTTTTTCCCTTAATCGTATTTCTTCTTCTGCAAAAGGCTGATGATATAATTGAGTAATAATAGACGCAAGGGCGTCTGCATTATTCCCGATATGACAAACCGATTCGAGTTCTGATCCTTCCACTCCGGCAGGATTTACCACACAGTGACGCCCCCTGTAAAGTGCATGCAGCATCTTTAATTTAATGCCTGTACTATTAAAAGAAGGCAAAATATTAATGTGCGCCTTTTTCAACAGATCGCTTATTTCCTTTTCGGAAGGATTGGCGACAAGACAGGTATGCTGACACAAATGAGCCCATTTAGTCAATCTTTTTGATGGTTGTTTGCCCGCAATGACAAATGGGATTTTAATTTTCGTAAATACTTTATCCAGTAACCAGGAAGCTGCTTTCTCATTTTCTGCCACTGATAAATTCCCATGGTATAAACAAAAATTTCCAACTCCTTCTTCGCATTTGACTTCCCTCCAGCAAACAAAAACAGGAAGAAATTCAACCTTCCTTAATTGATATTTTTCAGAAAAGGTTTGCGCATCATTTTTAGAAACACATACATACAGGTGATCCTTTTGAAGACCCTCCTGGTATTTTTTCAACAAACGACTTTCATTCAAGAAATATATTTTCTTTAAAAGATTCTTTTCATGTTTGAATAAGTTTTTATAATAGGCAGCTTCATCATTGTGTAACCTGATTAATATTTTCCTGTGGCTTGTATTTATAAAATCCAGGACTCCGGTGCAATGAATACCTTCCAGAATTATCGGGTAACTATCCTTGTTTAAATTAGAGATCAATTCATCATTTATTCTTGATGAAACGATGTAGGGGATTTTAAAAGATAGCCCTCTGGAGCCGGTTCTTCTTTTATATGAATGAATCGTTTCACAATAGCTCACCAGGCCTCCTTCATCAGCCCGGCCATTATAATCAAAGTAATGGAGGTGAATTTTAATACCCAGGTTATTGAGCGCTTTTATTTTTCCATACATGTCAACCGCCCCTCCGTAATCAAGAGGGTAGGGTGCATCGAGGCATACAATATGTAAATGTCGGTTCAGGAGTTAAAAATATTTTGATAAAAGTTGATCAGTTTTTTTTCTTCATTTTGCCAGTTTAGATCTTCCCGTGCTTTTATGCAGTTTCGCTTTAATTGCTCTAATAGAACAGTGTCGGCCATTAAATTGTTTACTGAATCGGCAATTGTTTTTGGTTCAATATCAGTGACAAGCACAGCTACCCGGTATTTATCATTTAATTTTTTGTATTCAGGAAAATCCACTGTGATCTGCGGAAGGCCTGCATGCAGGTAATCAAAAAATTTATTAGCCAGTGCCAGGTATTGATTCAACCCGATGTTTTCAGGAACGGCTATCCCGATGGTCGCCTGCTGAGAAATTTTCCACAATTCGGCAGGCTGTAACATTCCCTTTAGTTCAACTTTATCCTGTACCTGGTTTTTTATGACCAGGTCTTTCAATTGATCCATAAAGTTTCCATCACCGCAGATCACCAATTTGTGAATGATCATTTTCATAGCCGGTATCAAATATTCAAATCCTCTCGCCTCATTTACGGCGCCCTGGTATAAAATAAATTGTTCGGTTGCAGGTAAATTATCAAGTGGTTTTAACACAGGAATATTTCTTATAGTGGCGTAACTGACTCCATAGAGCCGGCGAAATTCATCGGCGATGCTTTCACTCACGGTATAGCCGTGCCTGAATTGAGGAACTGCCACTCGCTCAATCCTTGTCCAGAATTTTTTTATGGCCGGTCTGGTTACTACTTCCTTCAACCCTGTAAAAAATTCGTGGGCATCATAAATGCGTGGAATGTTCTTCAATTTAGAAATTGCCAGGCAGGGAGAAATTGTATCAAGATCAATGGCACAGATACCATCCATCTTTTTAAAAAGCAAAAAGAAAAAAAGACGGAGATTGTATTCAAAATAAAACAACTTGCCTTTATTGAACCAACACCTGATCCGCGTTTGGTGATAATTTTCTTCTTTTAAGGGGAGTGATTTTTTTAGTCTTCTTCCAACAAGTGTTATATCAAAGCTGCTTTTTGCCAGCGAACTGCAGATACGGTTCATCCGCTGATCATAAACCAAATCGTTTGTAACCGTAAAATAGATTTTTTTCAAGGTTGAGATTTGACTGCCGCAAAGAAAGAGATCTTTGAACAAATAAAAAACCCCGCTAAGGGGGTTATCTGGATGTTATGTTCACTATTATTGCTGAACGCCTTGCATACTGTTCTGCATATTTTCCTGGTCGCCCTTAATATTTTTCTTTTTGAATAATGCGGCATCAAACTTCCCGAATCTGAAGGCAAAGTTTAAACGGAAAAATTGCTGGTCACGGGTACGTATGGTATGTTGTGTGAAATCGGCTGATTCTGTATACACATCCGATTTCCTTGTGCGGAAAATGTCGCTTACACTTAATGTAAGTGAAGCTACTCTATTTTTCAAAAACTCATATCTCAGCGCTGCATCTACCCCAAAGGTTGGATTTGCATAGCCTTGCGAATTACCACTGACCATAGGGCCAAAGCCTCCGCGGCCGCCAAACCCACCACCACTGCTTGCACTGCCGCCCGGCGCTAAAACTGTTTTTGATGTGTAATCACCCGATAATTGCAGAGTGAAATTTTTTGGAAGTTTAAAACTGTTATTGATCTTGGCGAACCAGCTATAGATCTGCCCGGCTGTTTCTATTGTATCGTCAGCGTTTATTTTTGAAGTATAAAGATTCAGGTTCGTCGTCAGGTCCCACCATTTGGCAGGCTTATTTTTAGCTGTAAATTCCAAACCGCCTACGAAACTTGAATTAGCATTTATGTATGTATTTATAAAAATAGTATCATTTTTTATCGGATTCGCTTCTGTTGCAGTATAGCGTGTGATCAGATCTGTTGTGCCTTTATAATAGGCAGAGACCAGCAAGCTATTATTTTTTGGAAATGTTTTTTGATAAGATACTTCTATTGAATTTGTAAACTCAGGACGCAGATCAGGATTGCCCCGGGTTATGTTAAGAGAATCGGAATAATCTGTAAACGGAAACAACTGAAAGAAATTGGGCCGGTTGATCCTGCGGGTATAATTCAATTGCAGTTCCTGGTTATGTTTCAATTTTTCTGAAAGAAAAACACTTGGGAAAAGACTGACAGGATAGTTGTTGCCATACGTACTGACTGTGTCTTTAAAGCCACCTCCATCCTGCACGCTTGAATGCATCGTTCCGCTATAATCTGAGCTTTCAAGACGTAAGCCAAGCTGGAAGCCGAAATTTTCTTTTATCTTACTACTATAAGTACTATAAGCGGCATACACACGGTCAGTATAACTATAATTTGAAGAAAGAGGTGGGATCTTTGTGACTGTTTCATCGGGATTAACAATACCAAATTCTGTTTCGCTTTCTACTTTCCTTTGCTGCATCCTGACACCCGCTTCAAACTTTGATTTATCATTAATAGGATTTGTATAGTCCGATTGAATGATCAACTGTTCATTAGTTCCTCCTCCCATTTGTTGTTGCCTGTTGTTTGATGTTTGTGGCCCTCCTGAAACCTCAAAAACATTGTTATTGATAAGGCTTGAGTTTGAGTTCCTGCTTTTATTGTAATTAAGGTCTGCCGAGAATTGATGACCGTTTTTTGGGAAATTATGAAGATAACTTAGTGTTCCTGCCCTGTTAGTGAACTGGCCATCATTATTTGTGATCCGGTCTGTGTAAGAGGATTTGTTTACTCCCGAAACTGTGTCAACAAAAATATCGCTGTTCAACTCCGATTTAAAATGCCCGCGCACCATAAGTCCTGATAATGTAATGGTATTTCTGTTGTCGAGAAAATAGTCCATACCAATTCTGCCAAAGGCAAAATGTCCATTATTTATAGTTTTATCTTCCTGGTGAAGATTCGTGTAGGGGTTTTGCAAAAAAGTGTACCTGTCAGTTGTTCCATAAGAAATAGATCTCCTTTGATTATAGTTCGCATTTGCAAAAAAGTTGAATTTGCCCTGGCGGATATTTATATCACCACCGCCATTAAATTTCCCACGCATATCAATACCTGCCCTGACATTACCATTATAACCGGCCTTCCTGTTTTTCTTTAGAACAATATTTAGAATGCCTGACGTTCCTCCGGAAGCATCAAATTTTGCCGAAGGATTTGTGATCACCTCTATACTGGCGATCTGGTCTGCCGGAATTTGATCGAGAGTAAGTGAAGTAGGTCTTCCGTCTACATAGATCTGCGGGGGACTGTTGCGAAGAGTTACATTTCCATCTATATCGACTAAAACCGAAGGAACATTTTTCATTACATCAACCGCCGTTCCGCCTACTGCGCTCAGATCTCTCTCTACATTATATATCTTTCGGTCAATGCCTAATTGTACGAGTGGTTTTGTGCCGGTAACCGTCACATTTCCCAGAACTTTTGAATCGATCTCCAGTTTAATGTTTCCAAGATCCTTGTCGAAATTTCCTAACAGGCTGGTGAAATCCTGGTTTCCATTGTTACTGTTATTACGAAAAGTTTTCGGATCAACGAGCGAAACATTTTTTTCATAACTTTTAAAACCTATAGCTGATATTTTAAGTTTGTATTGGCCCATTACCGGCACGCTTTCAAGATTGAATTGGCCGTTATTTTTTGTAAGCATCCCGCCTATTACAACATCTTTTCTTTTTTTGGTAACTGTGTCGTACTTGTTTTGAACCAATTGTATGGACGCTGCTTCAATGGGCTTGCCTGTGATCGAGTCAATGACCTTGCCATAGAACCCCCCATTCATTTGCTGAGCCATTCCGCTCCTGTTCCCACCGCCACCCGGCATTTGCGCAAAGCTGATGACTGAAATCAATAAAGCTGTAACTCCAATGACTGTTTTTCTCATTATGATTTTTTTCGGCTGCAAAGGTCCTAAACTTCCCTGACCTGTTAACGATAATTTGACAGATGGTGATTTGACGATTATGACCTCAAAACCTTGCGTTACAAAATTATTTTAAATAAGCAATTACAAGCATAACAATAATGCCAATTATTAAACCAATTGCTGCGCTTATTAACTCTGTAACTCGCAATTCCTTCGAGAAATTTTTCTTAAATGAGGTCTCGGCTTCCGGGATGGATGCATTAGCTATTTTTTGACTTACCAGTTGCTCAATATTTAAATCTGTGATCAAATTCGAAGCATAACTTCTCATAATATTTGGGAACAGGGTCTCCAGTTCAGTCATAAAAACCTTTTTGAGTGAACCGACCGTCTTGTCACCAACGAACATTCCGATAAAAGGCATTTCTTTTTTGAGCTTATTGCGAAGAAAATCGTCAATGTGCTCTTCGATCAAAGGCATGATCTTTTGAAGAACAGAGGGGTCAGAAATTTTTTCTTCAATAGTCTTTGGTGAGAAAAACTGTTCAGCTACGATCTTACCGGCCTTGGCGGCAATGGAGGATTGTTTCTTTGGCAAAATACCCTGTACCTGGAAACCAAGGATCGATCTCGGCTGATGTGGCCGGAATAATATTGAAAAAAAAATCTTTATAACAAGCCAACAACTAAATGCTGAGGCAATGGGAATGAGAAATAACTGCCAGGCCATAAGATTCAATTAAAAATAAATCCCGATTTGATACATCGGGATTTTGGGTGGCTGATGGGGCTCGAACCCACGACCCTCAGAACCACAATCTGATGCTCTAACCAGCTGAGCTACAACCACCGTTTTTAGGGCGACAAAGATATAGAAAAAACTTTCTCGCTTTCGTGTTTGTTTCTGATTGCCGTTGCTCCTATTGATCGGAATTTATTCATAAAAAAGTTAGCAATGTGTCTAATGATTACTGCTGACTGAAAACTGGCAACCAGCAACCCGTAACTAGTAACCGCCAGCCACTGCCTTTCATCAAAAACATTAGTTAAAAGCCCCAAAGAGTACGAAATCCTCCGTTTTTGCGTTATTTTTGGATTATGCTGAAAGCATTAAAATACATGACAAATATGAAAAGATTGCCGATCCTAGTGATGCTTGTAATTGCAGGAACATTTCTTGCCTTTCAATCTCTCGGTAAAAGCTCAAATCCTCCTTCGAAATATGAAAAGATATTGAGGAATGTTGGACAGATGCTTACGGAGGCACACTATAGCCCAAAAGATATCAATGACGACTTTTCCAGGAAGATCTTCAAAAAATTTCTAAACGATCTTGACCCTGATAAGAATATTTTTCTTCAATCAGATTATGATGCTTTAAAAAAATATGAAACGAAAATTGATGATGAGATCAGGGGTGATGCACCGGTAGAATTCTTTTTGGCTGCAGGCGAAATATTCAATAAAAGAATTGAAGATGCAGCAAAAATCTATAACGAAGTTCTTGATCAACCTTTCAATTATACTGTAGATGAATCGATCAATCTCGATGAAGACAAATCAAAGGTTGCAACAAATGCAACAGAACTAAAAGAGACATGGAGAAAACGTCTCAAATATCTTGCGCTGGATCGCTATTCGGATATGCTGGACGCAAGGGAAAAAAATAAGGGCAAAGAAGGATTTGTAGTAAAGACTGATTCGGAACTGGAGAAAGATGCGCGGGAAAAAATACGAAGAGCAATGGACAGGACATTTGATCATTATCGTCATAAATTCTCTGATGATGATAAGTTCAGTGTATTTGTAAATGATATTACTACATCCATGGACCCTCATACGGAATTTTTTCCACCTGTAGATAAACGTTATTTCGATGAGCAAATGAGTGGTAGCTTTTTTGGGATCGGTGCACAGTTGGGTTACGATGATGGTAATATTAAGATCGCAAGCCTGGTAACAGGAACGCCCGCATGGAAATCCGGAGAGATCCAGGTGGGTGATATTATTCTGAAGGTGGCCCAGGGCAATAGTGAGCCTGTTGATCTTACCGGGTATGTAGTTGAAGACGCAGTAAAACTCATACGTGGTTCCGAAGGAACAGAGGTAAAGCTTACGCTAAAAAAAGCAGATGGTTCGATAAAAACAGTTTCATTGGTACGTGCTAAGATCGTCCAGGAAGAAACTTTTGCACGCAGTGCTATTGTAAAGGAAGGCCCGGAGAAGATCGGGTATATTTATTTGCCCGAGTTTTATGCCGATTTTGAGCATGTAAATGGCGCACGCTGTTCGGTTGACGTCGCCAACGAAATAAAAAAACTGAAAGAAGAAAAGGTCGACGGTATCATTATGGATCTTCGCAACAATGGTGGAGGTTCTTTGTATGATGTTGTCCAGATGGCCGGGTTGTTTATCGAAGAAGGACCAATAGTACAGGTAAAAGATCGTGATGGAAAACAACCGCAGGTATTGAAGGATAAGGATCGTTCAGTTCTTTATGATGGTCCTTTGGCTGTGATGGTGAATGAATTCAGCGCCTCCGCTTCTGAAATTTTCGCTGCTGCCATCCAGGATTATAACCGCGGTGTCATCATTGGCAGCACTTCAACGTACGGTAAAGGAACGGTGCAAAGGAATATAGGACTCGATTTCGCCTCGAATTTATTAGGTTCTAACTCTGACCTTGGAACCGTTAAACTGACCTTACAAAAATTCTATCGCATCAATGGCGGATCGACTCAATTAAAGGGAGTTGCTTCTGATATTGTTTTATCTGATAAATATGAACAACTTAAATTAAGAGAAAAAGACGATCCCGATGCATTGCCATGGGACGAGATCTCAAAAGCAAGTTACACACCCTGGAATCCAGGTTATGATATAGGAACTATTAAAAGGTTCGAACAGGACCGGCTTGCAAACAGTGATGTATTTAAAACGATCGCCGAAAACTCACAATGGCTGGAAAAACAAAATGACAAAGAACACCCTTTGCAACTGGACAAATATCGCCAGGAACAAAAAGCGATCCAGGCTACAGTAAAGCAAAATGAAACCTTAGAAAAATTAAAAGATTCTATCGACGTTTCCTTTATTCCACGGGACGCAAATATGTTTGATTATGATAAGGGAAAACAGGAAAGATTCAACAATTGGTTGAAAGGGCTTTCAAAGGATATTTACCTTGACCAGGCTGTAAAAGTGATGAATGATATGATAAGTCAGAAAAACCTGGCCCAGTCGAGCAAACAACCTGCTAAGGCATTTTAAAAAAATAATTTTCAAAACTAAGCCCCGGTCCTGAGCTTGTTGAAGGACGGGGCTTTTTTATTTATGACAAGTATCGTTGCTTTACTACATTCACGTGGTGAATTGTATGTCCAACAGATATAAAGCCAAAGGCGAGAACATAAATTGAACTATTGTTGGAAGTACCTGTTGCATTTAATTGCTCTTCATCAAAAGAACCATACAACCATTCAGTTGCTTTACGCACAACTTTAAATTCTTCTAAAAGATCATTCCAGTTTCGTTTGCCAGCCTTAGCATTTTCCGCAAAGAGATTTTCATCAAAGCCGGGAAGGGGAGTGGGATCCTTTCTTGCAAAACGAAGTGCCCTGTAGGAAAATACTCTTTCCGCATCTATGATATGTTGCAACATTTCTTTGATTGTCCATTTGCCTTCGGCATAGGCGTAATCAATTTTGTTTGCAGGGATGTTTTGAAAAAAATGAATGACTGCCGGCGTCTGGTTTTTAAAAGCAGTCATCAGGTCATTTTCAGGAACCTGCTTAATGTAGTTATGATAAAATTCCGGAACGCGGGTTAAATCTGGTCTCGGCATATTTCTGATTTTAGATTTATGATTTATGTTTTTGGATTTCAACCCTGATAAATCTAAAATCCAAAACCCTAAATCTGAAATTATTTTTTTAGTTCAGTTTCGAATAATTTAAATATTCTCTTGTACTCATCGGTCCAGCTGCTGGGTTCAACAAATCCATGATCTTCCATTGGGAAAGGTGCAATTTCCCAATTATCTTTTCCTAATTCTATTAATCGTTGCGTAAGCTTGACAGCATCCTGGAAATGCACATTCACATCAACCATGCCATGACAGATCAATAAATGCGATCTCAAGCCTTCTGCAAAATAGATAGGTGAACTTCTCCTGTACGCAAGACTGTCATTATAAGGTTCATTCAAAATAGCGCTTGTGTAACCGTGATTATAATTTGCCCAATCAGTAACAGGTCGCAATGCTGCGCCTGCTGCAAACACATCCGGGGTCGTGAATAAAGCCATCAGTGTAATAAAACCGCCATATGAACCGCCATACAATCCTACACGCTTCGGATCAACACCAAAAGTTTTAACTAAATAATTTACACCATCTACATTGTCATCAAGATCTTTTCCTCCCATGTGCCGATAGATGGCCGTTCTCCAGTCCCTTCCATATCCCGCACTTGCGCGATAGTCAATATCCAATACATAGTAGCCATTATCTGCCAGCAAATTGTTGAACATGAATTCCCGAAAATAATAGCTCCACCATTTGTGCGCATTTTGTAAATAGCCTGCTCCATGAACAAACAAAACAGCCGGCTTTCCGGGTGCGGGCATTGCTGGTTTATATAGGCGGGCAGGTACTTGTGCTCCATCTCTTGCCGTAAAAGTTATTATCTCAGGGTCGCGCCATGGATACGATTTGAATTCATCACTCATTGCTTTTGTCGTGATCTGTTCAACTTTTCCACCCGGCTTATTTTCCTCCAGGTAGAGTTCCCAGGGTTTGTTTGAGTAAGAGTAGAGGATTGCGATGTATTTTTCGTCTGGTGAAATTGTTACCTGGTTTGCACCTGTCATTGTGGTAATTCGTTCAGCCTTTCCTCCCATTACAGGCAATCGGTAGAATTGTTGTTCCCCCGGATGCACTTCATTTGTTGTGATATAAAAATATTTTTTGTCCTTTGAAAGTTCGGCTTGCTGAACTTCATATTTTCCGGATGTCAGGGTTTTCTTTTCACCACTCTCAACATTTACGGTATAAAGATGTGAATAGCCGGTAACTTCTGATTGAAACCAAAAAGTATTTTCAGTGATCCATCCCGTATTGGTCCCACTGAACCCACCCGTTCCAGGCCCGCCGATCCATGCTTCATCTCGTTGCCTGTCTATCAGTTTTAGTTTTGTAGCCTTTGGATCAAACATCATCAACCACCTGTCTTTATTATCCTGGGAACGAATATCAAGGATTGCATAAGTTCCATTTGGTGACCATGAAATATCTCCAATGACAACAGGCCTTGCGGGTGGTTCTTTTATTTGCTGTTCAAATTTTTTCGGATAGTCCTTTACATAACCCGGCAGATCACGAATGCCGGGAAGGGAATCCGTTTGTATCGCAAACACCGTGTCTTTTTTGCGATCGTAAATAAAAAATTCAGAATTGTTTTGTGGCTCACCCACCTTGGTACGACCCCGAATGTCACTGGTAAATCCTGACTCTGTTACATAATTGGGAACGATCGTCGACTTTACATCGGAAGGTTTTGTCAGACGGTAACCCACAAATCTTCCGTCGGGGCTGATAGTAAGGCCCAGTAAGATCTGCTCGCCGATATTTATAGACCGTAATTCTTTTGGCGACAAACTCTTGTTATACGCATCCGTCGCGTCCTTTTTCTCTTTTCTTTCTTTCAAAACTCTTAAGTATTGAAGCTGGTCATTCTTGAGCCATTGTTCTTCTGTCGTGACAGTGGTTTTCTTTTCAGGATCTTTACTTTCCAGGTTGGTAAGCTGCATGGTTTCTCCGGTTGCAATATCCCAGGCATATAAATTCAGGTTGCTGGTGTAAACGATCTTTTTATCATCAAAAGAAAATACAGGGTTTGTTTCTTTTTCTGTGGTCTGAATTATACGCTTTGTATTTCCTGTTTTTATATCCTTAAAAAAAACATCACCATCCTTCGTGAATACACAAGCAGTCCGGTTTTGGTTCCATGTAGTGCTATAGACTGGTATTATATTTTGTTTTTGTTCAACCGAAGCTTTAACAGGGTTATGGTTAGTAAGTGTAATAAAATAAACCGAGTCAGAAGATAAATTGTCGGGGTTCCAATTAAAATAAAGCGAATTCCCATCAGCACCCCAATATACATTTGAAGGAGAGGTACCGATCCATTTCGGGTCGCGCATGATTTTTTCAACAGTGAGTTTATCCAGTTTTTGTTGAGCTAAACAAATAGTGAGAGAGAACAATAGAAAGACAAAAGCGAACAGTTTCGGCATATTAACGGTTTAGATGATAAATATATTGAAAGATAGAATACAGGTCCATGACTAAAGAAAAGTGGGTCCGGGTCGAAGGGCAGTAACTTGAAACCAAATATGTTTTGAGAACAGTGGAAGTCCGGAGGACTGAGATCATTATAGCTCAAATGTATTTTTTGAACAGAATCCCAAAGGGATGAAATTATCAATCACGGCACTTTAATTTTTAACTAGAGTAAAGACATATCCGGCTTGCCATGAAAATTTTCCTTTAGCCAGTTCCTCTGTGTTTCTCTTGTGCTCTCCGTTTCTCCGTGGTAAAAAACTACCGCATAGAGTTCACAGAGACTCACGGAGAATGGTTCGTCAGCAACAATGATGGGGGAGAAAGGATGATGTCTCTTGCAATATCCGCAATTGGCACAGCAGGTTTCAATCTGATAAAGGCATGTATATGATCCGCCCTGCCATTTACGATAATGGGTTTTTGATTATAATAAATTTAAGAGCATTAAAAATATCACCCCTTCGGGGTTAGTCGTTCTGTTTTATTAGTTGGTTATAAGAATGTCAGCCCTTCCGGGCTTTTAATTGTATATAGTTTAGGTGGTTTCTCAAATATAAAAACCCTCTGCTCTTTCGGCAGAGGGTTTTTCTTGCAATTAGATCGTTTATTTCTTTTGAGCAATAAATAATGTGGCCTTTAGGCTTTTAATATGGATTTGTTTGCCTTCCAATTTAAAACCCCCTGTGATTTCGCCAGGGGGTTTGTAGATATATGATCGGTTATTTTTTTGCGGAGGAATCTTTTCCTTTACCGCTGTCCTTAATGTTAGTAACGATGGTTTGGTTTTTCCCTTCAACGGGAACATTGCTTTGAGATTTTTGTGTATAGGCTTTTTCAATATCGTCCACTATCATGCTCATGATCTCATTATTCCTCGCTTCAGTTTCCAAAGAGGTGAACAGGTCTTCCCGTTCTTCCTTTAAGTAATTGTAATAACTTCTTTGCTGTTGTATATCTTTTTTCAGTTCCTGTTTTACCTTTTCGGCGAGCTGTACATTTCCTGATTTATAACAGGCTTCAAGATAGAGCAGGCAGTACAGGTTATGTGAACCATCGCGGCTGATCATTGCATAAGGCAGATCTTTACTGTCGATCAGGCTTGCCGATTTATTGATCAGTTTCAAAGCTTCTTCTTTTCTTCCCACATCTGCCAGGTCACCGGCAGTTTCAGCAAAAGCAGAACGAATACTCAGACCATGGCGACGATTCTCCTCATCGAAGTATGCTCCTTTTTTACTATTGAATACAAATTTTTCACCCACATTTTTAGCCGCTGAATCGATATTCAGGTCCCTGGTCAAGCCGACACGCTGATTAATGATCCATTTATCTTGTGGTCTTTGTGTCCTGATGGGAACCAGTCGGAAGGTTAATCCGTCTTTACGCAGATACTCACCAAAACCAAGATTAGTGTAAGGTGAAGTAAAATAAATGGGCCGTTTCCAGTTATTGGCTGCAATGACATTTAAAATGGCGAGGTCATTTTTTTGAATATACGGTGCCCTGTTTCCTTGTTGAGGAATTTCAAAATCTATCTCCGGTAACACAACATCATTAGCATTTACAGTTCCGTTTCTTCTTACCAATACAGTATCAACAGGAATACTAAAGCGTTTTTCACCGAAGGTTTGTGGACCAATATCTCTTCCTGTCTCTTCATCGATCACCGGTTTGCCCATCTCATTTTTCATCACGTTGTACAGTGGATAATATTTGTCCTGGGGTTTTGAAGGATCAGGCTGGTAAGTGATATAATTCCTGTTATCGCCTTCAATTTGCTCAGGCGTCCATATCACGTCAATGGGATCACTTTGGTTTACTTTATAACGAAGCTGGTTAATGTACCAATCAATGCCCAGTAAACTATTATTGATGATACGAATATCAGGTCTTACACCTTCCACTTCCTGTGCATACCATAAAGGGTACGTATCATTGTCACCAAAGGTGAAGAGGATCGCATTCTTTGCACAGCTTTCCAGGTAATCTCTTGCGACATCACCTGCCAATCTTTTTTTACTGCGGTCATGATCATCCCATTCCTGCTGCGCCATCATGATAGGCGCGACCAGGCAAACCACAGTGGCCGCTATATTGATCAGCTGACTATTTTGCCCTCCGGAGGAAATTGCCCTGATAACATAGACAACAATGGCGGTAAAGGCTGCATAGAGAATGGCGATCATTAGTGCAGCCGGGAGAGATTGCTTTGAATGCCAGGCAAAACTCATTAATACAATAAAGAAGGTCAGGACAGAGCCGGTGAGTAAAATATTGTTGAAAAGTTTTTTATTGTCTTTTTCACGAACAAGTCTATAGATAGCAGGCACGGCCAATCCTATCCAAACAGCGAAGGCATAGAATGAGCCAACATAAGCATAGTCCCGTTCACGGGGCTGATTACCGGGTTGATTTAAATATAAAACAACTGCAATTCCGGTCATAAAGAACAAAAGGAAATTGACAAACCAGTCTTTTTTGTCTCTTGTAAATTGATAGATACAACCCAGTATTCCCAATACAAATGGAAGCAGGTATAATTTGTTGTGAGCTTTGTTGGTAGTACTGCTCACAGGCATCCTGCTTTGGTCTCCCAGCATTTGATTGTCTATAAACGATATTCCGGTGATCCAGTTTCCGTCTCTTACATTTCCGAAGCCCTGCAGATCATTTTGCTTTCCTGCAAAATTCCACATGAAATATCTCCAGTACATAAGTCCTAACTGGTAAGTAAAGAACCATTGTATATTATCGCTGTACGTCGGCGGGTCATAACTAACCTGGTTTCCCTGCTGATCTCTTTGTACAAGATTGAGCCAATCCGCATAAAACTGCCGGTGACCCTGCTCATCACTGGGATCCCATACTCTTGGAAATAACTGCATGTCTTCATCCTGGTATTCATAGGAACGTTGCTTTCCAATGGGGACATATTTATTTTTCCCTTTTACATACCTCATTTCGCCTTCGCTAAACGCAACATGGCCGGGATTATCCGGATCTTCCTTCACCTGCGCCATATAATGTGGTCCATATATCAATGGAGCTTCTCCATACTGTTCGCGGCTGAGATAATAAACAAGGCTCATAGGGTTATCGACATTGTTCATGTCGATAGAGGGATTTGCATTCGAGCGGATAAGAGTGGTAAAATAAGTGGAGTATCCCAGCATCATAAATGCATAACACCACAATGCGAGTTTAAGACCTTTTAAATTTCTTGTCTGGAATAAATAAATCACGAAGCCTGCGGCAAGTAATAATATCACTTTGAATACCCGTCCTGCCCCTGACTCAGTTTTGGTAACAAAAGGGAGAAGTAGCAGAACCAGGAAGACCCCGAACCAAATAGACAACTGCATTTTTGTTACCTTATTGCTTTTAAATCGAACGCCGATAGCGATCATGACCGCGATAGCAATGAAGTAAAAGGCAAAACCGGAAAAGAAGGGGAGGTGAAATCCATTCACGGCAAATATATCCATCGCTCCGGCTGCCTTCATTGAATATTGAATAATGACAACCTGTACGAGGCCGGTGATGGCGATCGAAATGACAAACGCAAACACAGCGGGCCAGAATTTGTATTGATAACGGCGAAAATAATAGATCATTCCTATCGCAGGGATGGTCAGCAATCCCAGCAAGTGAACACCGATCGAAAGGCCCATTAGAAAGAATATTAAAACGATCCAGCGGTCAGCGCGGCTCCTGGCCGCCATGTCATTTCCTGCTCTTTCATCGGCGTGCTCCCATTTTAACATGGCCCAGAAAGTAATCCCGGTAAAAAAGGAAGACAAGCCATAAACTTCACCTTCCACAGCGCTAAACCAGAATGAATCGCTAAAACAATAGGCCATCGCGCCAATAACACCGGCACTCATTATAGTAAATAATTGCTGTGAGGTCATTTCTTCCCCTACAGTAACGAACATTTTGCGTGCAAAATGAGTAACGGTCCAAAAAAGAAAGAGTATTGTAAAACCGCTGGCAAATGCGCTTAGCATGTTTACTGCATGGGCAGCACTGTCTGGGTGGTTGCCAAAAAGAATAATAAAAAAACGACCGAGTAAAGTGAAAAGAGGCGCACCCGGAGGGTGGGGGAGTTGCAATTTATAAGCACTTGAAACAAATTCGCCACAATCCCAGAAACTGCCTGCGGCTTCCCGGGAGAAAAAATAGACAGCGCAAGCAATAACACCCACTACCCAGCCGGTAATGTTGTTGATTTTTCTAAAATTCATCATGAGGTTGATTTGTTGCTCGTCCCGATCGTTACCGGGATTTTGAGACAGGCAAAAATAGGGTTTCAGAGGAAGATTTAACCAGCTGTTTGCAAAACAATTACTAAAAATGGTGAATGGTGAATAGTGAGTGGTGAGTTCGTGGTTCCTGGTCGGTAACGTTTGATGATCGTTGTTCAATGGTAAGCTACAACTCACGATTGACGATTGACGTCTCACGATCTGCCTTCACAAAAGAATATCAGCTATCTCACCCCATGAATCCACTCTTTTGTGCTTGCTGCTATGTTGTAATAGATTGTGAGGTTGAGAAAATAGTATGGTTTGCCCCTTGAAAGGATCAAGATTCTTAAAATGATCATCGATCATAATGTCAGCTTCAACGATCGTTTTTGATCCGCAAAACACAATTTGTTGCCAGGTAATGAAGGAAAAATATTCATGGAGCCATTCATATTTTTCTAAAAGACTTTGGGGAAATTCTACAGCGGCTGAGACGATAAAAATCTCGTATCGCTTATTCAGATCCGACAAAACAGACTGGCTTTCCTTCATTACCGGTGCAGTTCTGAAAAAATCTTTTGTACGTACATACTTCTGAGCGTTTGGAAAACCAACTGATTCCGGTTTGCCGGTTATTTCTTCCAAAGTTCGCCGTCTGCCAAAATCTCTTTCATCAAATTGAAAAAATTGTTCCGTTGTGTCAGCCAGCACACCATCCATGTCTACTGCGATTCGTTCCATATAATTAGTGATGAATAATGAGTAATGAGTTTAAAAATGTTTTATTTTATGAGGCCTGTTAATTGTTTGAATGTATTAATCAGATGATCACCGAGTTGTTTTAGCTCTTCTTCAGTTTTATAGTTTAAACTATAAGCAATATCTAGGGCCGCGTCAACCTCAATCAGAGAGCCACGGGAAATTTCGAAGAAACGCTTTCTCTCGCCTTCTGATCTTCTTGAGCTTCCTTCGGCAATATTTAAGTGAACGGAAAGGGCTGCCCTCCTCATTTGCTGAATCATTGCAAATCTTTCGTCTTTTGGGAAGTCTTTTGTAATTCTATAACATTCCAGGATGAATTTTTTTGATTCCTGAAAAACAGGAGTCTTTGTGTGGGCTAATTGCAAAAACATATGATATAGGTTTAAGGCTTTTTTTACATTTTACTAATTACTCATTACTGATCACTCATTATTCATTGCAGTACTCATCACTCGAAATACACTCTCACCGTCTGATAAAAAAGCTGGTTTTGTATGATTGATGAAACCTGTTTTGTTTTTTCAGAAAAACCTTTCAACCCAAACAGGCCGGCAGCATTGCCTTTGTTGATCGCAATTTCAAGATACCCTGCACTGTTGAACAAGGCCAGTTTTTCCCCTTCTGCAACGTCCGCATAGGATTCACTGATGCTTTCAATCACTTCATCTCTTTTAAAAACGATTTTAAAATGACGTCCCTTGCGTTGTTGTTCAAACTGGGCACGCGTAATATTCACGATCACATTTTCAAAATTATCAATGAAAATTATTTGCCCTTCTATCCAGTTGTCACTAAACATGGGACGCAGTGGGTTTTTTTCCACGTACGACACATCGGGCACACCAATATTTTTTATAGACTCACCGGTTGCCAGTTTGTTGACCACATTGGCCATCACCTCCGTAAAGTAAAGAGCATTTTTTATAACAGTTTTATCGAGCGGGATCCCTATGATCAGTTCAGGCTTTTCTTCAAGGATCATTGTCATCAAACCATTATCAGGGCATAAAAAATATTGTTCATTATGAAATGCCAACAGTATTTGCTCCGGTTTAGACTCATATAAATTCACCAGGACGAGATGATAAGTAAAGGCTGGAAAATTCCTAATAGCATTACGGCAAACGTACGCCGCCTGGGGGTAATTAAATGGCGGAATATTATGAGAAATATCAATGAGACGGAAATCCGGGTTCGCTTTCAACAATTGTGCTTTCATTGCTGCCACTAAATAGTCCTGGTTGCCTATATCAGATGAAAGAGTCAGTAGTG
>Ga0207706_10001719_pt1 | contig 21579 bp, 15 predicted proteins | sample KBSC53metaG_FD_184318 | JGI IMG/M metagenome (GOLD analysis project Ga0207706, IMG submission 184318) | Corn rhizosphere microbial communities from Kellogg Biological Station, Michigan, USA - KBS C5-3 metaG (SPAdes) (version 2) | ecosystem: Host-associated > Plants > Roots > Rhizosphere > Soil ... | reverse complement strand
ATTGTTTGGTCAGGCGGCCGCTCAAGGAAGCGTCGAGGCGGAATTCAGCCTCGGAGTTTGTTTCCATCGAGGCATTGGTGTTGCTGCTGATATCGAGAAAGCGCGTTTGCATTTCGGCAGGGCCGCGCATGGCGGGCACGAACCAGCGAAAGCTGCCCTGCTCGAGCTCGCGGCCTAGCCCTGCCTCGTTCTATTGCCAGGGTGGCTTTACCCGCGAATATTTTGATTTAAATTCTGCAGACGTCATGAGAACCTCTCTCAGCCTAGCGAGAGTTCGGCAACCCAGCTTCCCTGCGACTTCATCACGATCCGGGATACGCACGAGCAAAAACATATAGGCCCATATGATCGTCTGTTCGTCAGCTTCTTCATGGCCGCAGCCGATCTCCGTGTTGAGGCCAATTAATCTCAGCCGAAATTCCTTCTTGAATTCCTCGCTGGTCCAGAGCTGGCCGCGCAGCGCGCCAATAGAACCACCTCTGTGGCTCCATTCGCGAACCTCATCCGCTTCCGGAAGACGTCCAAGCAAGATCTTATAGCCCCACTCAATCGCTGCCGGAGTAATGCCCTCCTTGTCCGCTTGCTCATTCAGGGAGCGCCGCACCCTGGAATCCAGCCCTGGCTCAAGTGGCGACGTCAATAGCAGATCGATCGAAATAGCCGTTTCCTCACCTTCGAGACATTTTAAGCTTTACATTCTATGGCCATTAGACGCCATTCTGTGCTCGGACGATCCGAACAAAAATGAACATCTCCTCGCTCCGAAATTTGGCGCGCTCCTCTTGGTCTCAAGGTGACCGGAACATCGCGCTCAATCATTGGCAGCAAGCTTGCGCGGATGCCCCGTCGGATGTCGGCATTCATATCGAATATGCTGATCGCTTGCGAGAGGCGGGAGAGCACGCCGAATCAGACCGGGTTTATCGTTTGGCAGGGTCGATAGGTGGGGATCACCCCGCTATCTTTAGGGGGCTGGGCCTTAATGCCCGCACGCGCGGACGGAATCTCGACGCGCTTCTTTGCTTTCGTGTGGCCTGGGAGCTTTCGGGACCAGAGCTGTCGCTCGCTTTGGATTGCGCCCATGAATTAAGAGCGCTCGGCAGGAGAGATGAGGCCGAGCTCATCTGCAATCGCCTTCTCGAAGATCACCAAGACAATTGGGCGTTGCAGCGGGTGCTAGGCTTTAATGCGCGAGACCGCGGTAACCCGCAGCAGGCATTGGATCATTTCAGGCGTGCCAACGAATTAGCTCCAGAGCGATGGTTCCTCCACCTGGATTGCGCTCACGAACTACGAATTTTGGGGCAGTTGACGGAGAGCGACGCAGCCTATGCTGCCGTTCTAGAACAGGATCCAGACAATGTGGCCGCCCGCGCCGGCCTCGGATTGAATCACCGCGAGCGCGGGCGTCATGATCTGGCGCTGGAAGAATTCAACGTCGCGCGGCGCCTCGATCCAAACAACACCCAACTCGTGCTCGACTGTGCGCACGAAATGCGGGCGCTCGGCCGGATTGCAGAGGCCGAATCACTGTGCGCGCCCCTGGCCGCAGATCCCAACCCCCCGCCCGCTTTTTTAAGGGCGCTGGGCTTCAACGCTCGCCATCGCGGAAACTTCGCGCTGGCCTTGGATCTTTTCGAAAAAGCGCTAGCCCGCGACCCCAACAATGTAGGGCTGATGTTGGATTGTGCGAACGAGCTGCGTTCAATCGGCCGGTTCGATGCAGCGGCCCGGCAGGCAAAATCTATCCTGGACAGCAATCCCCATGATGTCGCCGCAATGCGTTCGCTCGGTTATACGGCGCGGGCACAAGAGCGTCATGAGCACGCGCTCAAATGGTTCCAGTCGGCCAGGGAAAATGGCGACGACACGCCGCAGATCAAGTTCGAATGTGCGAGAGAACTCTTAAAGCTAAGGCGGCTAGACGAAGCGCAAGCGCTGCTCGACCTTCTGCCCGAAGATCAAGCGGCCCAACGGCTGCGTCTCAGGGGCCTAGCCGATCTTCACGAAGCAAACGGGGATATCGAGACCGAGCTCGACCTTTTGCAGCAGTTGGTCTCTGTCGCGCCCTGGCCGCTCGATTCTTATCTCGCGCTCATTCGTCGCGCTCTCGCCACCCGCCGCGTTGATACTGCTGCCAATGCATTGACAGCAGCGGAGAGCAAATTGGGCGACGTTTCGGATCTGCAGTTCGAGCGCATTGCTCTCTCTCGCCTCACCGGAGATGCTGCCGCGGCGAAGGCGGGGCTTGAAGATCTTCATCGGGCTGCGTCGGGTCAGAACGGTTTGCTCGTCAGGCTTTCCCAAGAGGCAAGAGCGCAAGATCTTTACGTGCATGCGCTCGCATATGCGCGCGAGGCGTTGAGTGTTGCCTCGGACGACCCGCGTGCTGTCCTCGCGGCCGTGCGCGCACTTCGGGCGCTTGGCCGTCCCCGCGAAGCGTTAGCGACTTTTCAGCCTTCGATGGTTGAAGCCAGCACTGAACTGCTCATCGAAAAGCTTTCCGTGCTGATCGAACTCGAGGATTTCGACTCGGCTTGGGAAACCGCAGAGCGACGTCAATTTACCCCCGACGCGCCGTTCAGATTGTTCGGCCTGCTGGTTCAGATATATGCCGAGAAAGGTGATGTGGACGGGGCTCGGGGGCTCATTGAGTTCCATGCTCCGGCGATAGTCAGTGCCTCAGAAATGGCTTTGCTGGAAGCCGATCTCAGTTTTTATCGGGGCGACGGACCAAGCGCGCTGACCTGGCTCGACCAAGTGAGGGAAGGCGACCCGCTGGAGATCGAGGCACTCAATCGGCGTGCCAGGATTCTCAATGCTATCGAAGATTACCCTGCCGCGAACGGGGCAATGGAGCGGCTGGTCCGATTGAAGCCTGCCTTGCGCCCCGGGCTTAACCTCGTCATCGCACGCAATCTCTTTTTTTCGGGTCGATATGATGAGGCGATCTCCCGTCTAACCGATCAGCATGAAGAATGGGGCGATAGTCCGGCGCTGGCTTCAATTCACGCTTTCATCCTCGCCCGCCGCGGAGGGGTTGAAGACGCAATCTCCCGCCTGTCCGTCGCGCGAACGCAATTTCCCGAAAGCTCTTTGCTGTGGGGGGATCTGGTTCGTTTGCTTGCTGTCAACGGGCGCTGGTCTGAAGTGGACCAGTTGCTCGCAAGCTTTGACCACAACGCCAATGGGCAAACGTGCCATTGGCTGACGACTCGCGCATTTGTTGCTGTCGAACGGCGCGATTACCATAGTGGCGTTGATCTCTTGGAGCGATCCATTGCCGGGCGCGCCGCGAATGGCGAAGAATGCCGGCTACTCGCCCTCGCGAACCTGTCCATTCGCAATCTTGAGCGGGCAAAGCTCTACTTGGGATTTGGAGCGAAAGGCGAGCGACGCACGAGGCGGATCGCGCGAAAATCGCTTAACATCTCGCAATCCTTGCATGGGCAGCTCATTGACGAATACCGGCTGGATGCCGCCAATCTTGCGCGCCTCGGCGTTTCGCCGAATGGCTCGCCGACAGCGGAGATGGCGCTCGAAATGCTCAACTCTGCGGCGGCCGAACCGCAATCGACGCTTCTGGCCGTTTCGGCTTTGATCGCATTGCGTCAAGCTCGTTTCTTCACGCAAGAACCCGTCCCGGCCGGCGAGGCACTGATCCCGAGGCACATTGTCCAATTCTGGGATACTGAACCGCCGGATGATCTTGAGCCACTTATCGCCAGCTGGCGCACCTTGCACCCTGGTTGGATGCATCGGCTCTTCGACGCCGAGAGCGCGCGAGGTTATCTTCGCGTCCATTTCGATACGGATGTCGCTTCCGCCTTTGATCAGGCGCGTGAGCCTGCGATCAAAGCTGATCTTTTCCGGCTCGCCTTTCTCCATCAAGAAGGGGGACTCTATGCCGATTGTGACGACCTTTGTCTGAGCCCGTTTGATGATCTGATAGCTAGCGGCGCCACCTTTGCCGGTTATCAAGAAGACATTGGATCGGTTGCCAACAACATTTTGTGCGCGGCAAAGGGTCACCCAATCGTTGAGCATGCTCTGCGGAGCAGCGTACGCGCGATCTTGCGGGGCGATGCCGACATGCCTTGGCTCTGCACGGGTCCTGCGTTGCTCTCTCGCTCATTTGTGTCGTATTTGGGCAGCGATGCTTTCCCAACAGCAAGCAGAAGCGTTCGATTGCTTGAACGTCACGAGATGGCGCGCTACGCCGCTTCCCACTGCTACTCTTCTTACAAGGCAACATCAAACCATTGGACTCGCAAGCTTTTTCGCTGAGTCCTACATGGTGCTGGTATCTTGCAGCGCAACATTGCTCCGGCCATTATGGTTAAAAGCCGTGACATATTTCGTTTGCAATGGCAGCAATTGACGGTGGCATTTTTCTATCCAACGTCATAGGGTGGATAGGCATCTCGGTCTTGTTTGCTTTGGGGGGAAACTGGTGATTTCGTACAAGGATACGCTTACATTCTCGGCTGACGGGAGTCACGAGGCTGAAATGGATGGGTTTTGGCCAGCCGAGGATGGGTTCGTTTGGTCGAAGGGGAAATGGAGCGAGATTCGGTTTCCTTTTGAGAAAGATAATCTAACGGAATATTCCGATTTGATCATGGATCTCGATGTCTTCAAGCCAGAAGATGGGGGGCAAAACGTTCTCATTTATCTGAATGGCTTGCGCGTTGGATCGAAATTCGTAAGGAACAGAATAACTTGTGTGATCAGTTTCCCCTCCTCAATCCTTCGAAAGGATAACAACGTTCTGACGCTGGATACGCCGGACGCCATGGTCCCTGCCGATTTCGGTATTGCGGATACGCGCCAGCTTGGAGTGCAATTATATTCGATACAGATCCGGCGCTGCTAAGCCTTGGTCGCGGTACGGTGTGGCGCCTAGCAACTTCGACGGATTGAGCGGGGATTTGAGCACCAAATGGGTCGCGCGGTTCTTAGGGGGCACCTCGATACCATTACCGTTTCCGGCTTCATCGAAGGCTGGGCGCTGAATATCAGCGCGCCGCTCCAACCATTGCTTATAGGGATCTTGGACGGAGACGGAGCTGAGATTGCTAGAGGACGAGCGGACCGGTTTCGCCCCGATCTTTCGGAAAATGCCCTCTCCCCAGGATGGAATGGGTTTCGCGTCCGAGCATCAGTTTCGCTTTTGGACTACCGAGAGCGAGGATTGAGTCTTTGTGAATGCGCTAGCCAAAAGGTGCTCCATCAATCCAAAAAGATTAAGCTGCTCGAAGAGCATGATCATGCGCTAACCTCAATAGAAGAAGTGATCTCCGTCGATCCCACGGTTTTATTGGATATAGAGCAGCTGCGCGGTTGCGAGAGCATATTAGGCCAGTTTCTACATGCTAAAGGTGTAGAGGCGTTCATTCGTGCCGCCTATGTTTACGTTCTGGGCCGCTCGGCTGACAGGGAAGGTATCGGCCTCTATGGAAAATTACTGCGCCAAGCCGCTCTGACGCCGTTCGGTCTGCTGCGAACGCTTGCTGATAGTGATGAATTTCGTTCCCGACCACGACAGCTCATCGTTCCGACGATGGCCGGCTTTCCATTCAGGCTTAGCTAGTGCGTGCTGCAAGAAGGCTTATCGTCTCTGTGCCGGGACGCGAACTTCAGAAGATTCGCCCTTCCAGCTCCATCTTTCCTGCAGAGCAACTTCTTGACGATGGGATTTCTCCTGCGCTTAGAGACGCGCTTGGGCTGGTATTGCATCACTCAAGTGAGTGGGAGCAGCCAACGCTTCTCGTCGCCCGGCCGGAGATATTTCCAGGAGGCGAGACATTATCATGGCTGCAGAACAGGATTCCTGGAGCGACGACCCATGTTGCCATCAGTGACGGCTCCGCAGTGAAGCTCATACCTGGATTGAAGAACCACGTATTCTTTTATAGCTTTGGCAATGGCATCGATGAAAATGTACTAAAAACCCTCGTTAGGCGCACATCGAGGCAGCTCGGAGCGTTGAGAAGCCAGTGGAACAGTGCTTACGCGCTACGGTTTGAAGGAAAGAATGTCAGTCTGCCGACGACGGCATTGGCCGGATATCACAATCCCCTTATCCCCGATCGGCCTCTCTTCAAGCTCTATCTCGATAAAGGCAATATTGCCGCCAGCATGGAGACCATTTCTGCTATACCGGCAATCGACTCCGCGCGGCTGAATTCATATTCGCAGATCACGTACGTTACGTTAACCCATTCCCTCCTTGGCGCCGAAAAGTTTCGTTCGGTGCTTGGAAAGGTGGTGCTCGAGCATTTCTTCGATGACTCGTCTGCCCTTGTTTTCGCGTTGCCCGAGACAGATGGCAAAACGCAAGGCGTCTCGCCGTCGTTGGAGGCGTTTCTTACAGCTGCACGCGATACCACCTTTCCGATACCCAAGCTTGCTGCGAGCAACATATTTCTAAGCTTTGGAGAGCTTTCGGACGCCGCGTTGGACGTGTTGGATGTTCCGGTGATGCTTTGGTTATCCGATGATACTGCTCTGTGGCGCCACCCGCCCAGCTACTACCAGAAGTTCGAGTCTATCAGAGTATATTTTCGCCCGGGCCTCATGCGTGAAAAGCAATTCAACGAAATGGCCGCGATTCTTCTAGGCCGAAAATTCGAGTTGAGCCCCTTACGCTTTCCGGGGTCGTCGCGATGACTAACTCCAAACCAGCGCTAGCGATCGAAATAGGTCCTATGCTGGAGGACATTTGGACGGGCATACCTGTTTTCACCCGCCGCTTGGTCTCGGCGCTTACTCAGGACGGGCGTCTCGATCTCCGGTTTGTGCACAATTACGTCGAAATACCTGTTGACGCAGTTCGTTCTGCGATGGTCTTGGGCACAGGCTCTTTTCTCCGAGAACGGTACGAGCACCTCGCAATGTCGGAACGGCGCATTCTCGACTTGAACACGCCCGTTCTTTATCCATCCTCCAAAAGCAATCTAGGCGGAATATATGCACGTGAGGCCAGCACGGTGCATGATCTCAGTACCCTCGTCATGCCCGAAAATCATGTAGAGGCTAATGTGGCCTATCACATGGACCATTTTGAGGATGAATTGGAGAGTAACGAGCTAACCTTTGCTATTTCGCAGTCGACCGACGCCGCTCTCCAGACTGCGTTCCCTAATACGGCTGGTCGGACACAGTTGCTTTACCAGTACGTAGACTGGCCCGATGAATTTGAGGTTCTCGACCGTAACTCGCCGAGGATCGATATCGGACGGTATGCGGTCGTGATTGGGACCGTGGAGCCTCGCAAGAACCTGTCGCTATTGATAGACGCTTTGTCGCATCCTGATATCGCTGCATCCGAAATCAAGTTTGTTATTATTGGAAAAAGAGGATGGCTGGTAGACAGCTTCTTGCAAAATATACCGGCGCATCTCCGCGGGCGGCTGCTCTTTTCAGGTTTTGTGTCCGATTTTATTAAATATCGGCTCATCAAGGCAGCGGAGTTCATGATATTTCCCTCGATGTATGAAGGCTTTGGCATTCCCGCACTGGAAGCTATGAGTCTCGGCAAGCCTGTGATGGCGGCAATGACGTCGAGCTTTCCCGAGGTTGTCGGAGAAGGTGGTATCTATTTTGATCCCTTTTCGGTGACTGAGTTCGCTGAAGCCTTTGCAGAAATAATAAACCCAAGCCGTGCCGCCGAACTGGCCGCCAAAGTGCTGAAACAAAGCAGCATTTTCAATCCGCCTAGGATGGCTGCTCCCGTTGTGGAGTGGGTATGTTCAGGCTGAGCGATACATAGCTAACGTCAAGATCCTGTTCCGTGCATGTTGGAGACGGATTTCAAACTCGTGCCGATGGAACCTCGATTTTAGACCAAAGCGCCTTACGAGATTGCCCATTCCATATATCAAGAATTAGCTGCCGGGCATCCGTTTTGCCGATGTGATTGGCAAATATGATCTCGCTCTCAGGCTCTCTATGGAGCGCCAGTCTATAGGAGTAGGTGACATCATCTCGCGTTGACGGCCTTTGGGCGAGGTTTCCGCCCAGGCTTTGGAACTCCTCCGAACGCACCAGCCCAGATATGAAATCTATAACGCTATGTCGCCCAGCGAGTGATTTAACGACGCTTTCGGATTCTGGATCCCGCGCAAGAAATAGGCGGTATCCATTTATTACATCCTGCTCCTCACATAAGCGCAATGGATTAAGTTCCCGCGGCGGCAAATTTCTGAGGAGACTGTTGAGTTCGTACTGTCTGACCTCCTTGAATAGATTTGCCTGGGCTGACAGCTTGCTCAGGATATCCTCATGCGTAGGAAATCTAAGCGAACCGACGTGGCGCTGAATGATTGCGCGATCAAACCCAATTTCACGAAAAAGCTCAGGGGTCATATGTTGGCCAGTGTTGCCAATATATTTAGCGTATGTGGTGAACGTGTTACATCTCCACAGTCCGAGCTTCTGGGAGGCGAATGCCTTTGCGGCGTCCTGAGAGGAAGCCCGCGGTGAGGCGGCTTCCGACTCGTAGAGCGCAAAAATTTTGCGATGGTCTCGCCTGGAATAATCCGTACCGAACACGACCGCCTCGTATGGCTTCAACAGTGGCTGCATCGCTTTCCAATGTTCTCGGTAAAGTCCAAATGCCCAGTGGTGATCCAATGTTATGAACTCTCCCTTATGTTCCAACGCTTCGGCTTGCGGTGCGTAGTAGTTACCGTAGGCTGCGAAATAAGAGATCCGGTTCGTATCTTCTCCCCATCGTTGTATCGTATCCATAACGGTGAGGTAATTTGGAGACAGGATAAGATCATCCTCAAAAAAGTAGGCGCAAGAAAATTCGTTTTCTTCAAATACAAACCGTTCTGCTCTTCTGAAATTTTCCATTATGCCGATGTTGAACGGGGCGCGATGAACTACCCCATTCGGAAAATGCTCTTTGAACACGTCCACCGACTCATCGATTTCGGAATCGGCAGCGTATCTGATCCTAGAATATTGATTCACCGCTCCGTCCTGGAACAAGTGAACCGAGCGTCCGGCGAGAGAATCGTCAGCTTGATCTATAAGAGATTTCAGAACCGGCCGGAGAAATTGCGGCCGATTGAAAGACATTATTATTATGGGGGTCGAATTCACTCGATAGCCTTCCCGCACGCGCTCCACAAGATTGACAACCAATCGCGAGGAATCCTAGCCTTTGAGAACATGCAAAGCAACCGACCATCACAGATCGTGCCGCCCATGCCACGGGCGCGCGGCTAGATCATGGAAGGCGATCCCTTCAGCGCTTTGTTGGGGCGCGATCTATTTCTGCTGGCATCCTTGCGGGGGGATGTGGTGCCCAGCGGGCCGTTCGACGAGCCGAGTGTTCTGCGCTTCCTCACCTGGTGGTACAATTTTGGGCTTGATGAATATCCCGAGCTTGCCAAGCGTCTCGCGCCCGAGCTGTGGCGAGGCTATCTGCAATGGCTTACGGAGCCTGCTCCCGGGATAGTGCAGGACGTCGAGCTGCCGATATCCCGTTACTTTCTCGGGCTAAGGGAGCTTAGCGACGCACTAAAGCAAGGTCTTGATCTGCAAACCCAGTTGGGGCGGCGCATTCTTCTGCGCTGGGCCATTTCGTTCGGGTTGCAAGAGCATCGCCGTCGGTTCCTACTATCATCGGATCAGCTTGCCAGATTGCAGCATCTCATAGACGCGAAAGCTAGACTGCCGCTTTCTGCGTTGTTGTTATGGGAGGGCGTAGCTGAAGTGCGCGAAAATTTCCCCCTATCCTCGCCAGAACAGGTGTTCGCCTTCAGCCATTGGTACCACACCGAGGGCGCCGTGCAATGGGCGCACGATCTCCTGTTTGAGGCTGAGAAGCCAGTTCTTCCAAGGCAGGCTTGGAGCCAGGATATCGGATCTTCACTGCAACAGCGTATCAGTCTGGTCGGCTTTGCCAAGGGCGAGTTTGGGATTGGCGAAGATATCCGCACGACGGCATTCGCCTTGGAAGCTGCCGGCGTTCCCTTTGAGATCTTTAATTGCCATCCGGCGGCACATCGGGAGCAAGACGAAAGTGCGGATCGCTTCATTGCTCCTGAAGCGACAGGGGACATCAACATTTTTTGCATGAGCCCGATCGATACCCTCGAAGTCTATCTAAAATCGCCCTCGCTTTTTTCGGGGCGATACAATGTTGGGTACTGGCCGTGGGAATTGTCGGTGTGGCCAGATCAGCTAACCCCAATCTGTGAGCTGGTCGACGAGATTTGGGTTGCTACGCAGCATATTTGCGAAGCTTTTTTGCCTAGGTCACGTGCGCCCGTCATACGCATGCCCCCCTGTGTCGAGCTGACAGGTGACGTCCCTGTGGATCACGGTAGATTCAGTTTACCACGCGATTGCTTCAGCTTCCTTTTCGTCTTCGACTGGAGTTCCTTCGTCGCGCGGAAAAACCCGCTCGGGCTGGTTCGCGCATTCTCGGAGGCATTCGATGCTACCGATCAATCCGTGAGCCTTATTCTGAAGACGATGAATTCAGATCGCGCAAGTGCCGAATTCGCCACGCTCCTTGCTCACGCTGATGCGGACCGTCGCATCCGGATCATTGATGAGACGCTTCCGCGAATCGATGTATTGGGGCTCATGTCGGCATGTGATGCTGTCGTTTCGCTGCATCGCGCCGAAGGTTTTGGACGTACGCTTGCCGAAGCCATGCTGCTGGGCAAACCCGTGATCGCGACCGATTGGTCAGGAAATCTCGACTTCTGTAACGGAAACACTGCGGCTCTGGTGCCGGCACGCGCTGTTGTTATCCGCGAGCACGAATATCCATTTTCTGCCGGGCTGAGTTGGGCGGAGCCAGATATCGATGAAGCAGCCAATCTCATGCGTAAGGTTCGCACCGACAGTCCTTATCGAGCGGCTCTAGCCCAAAATGGCCAGAATTTCGTTGCTGGGAGGTACAATCGGGAGGCAGCTGGTGTACGCTACCGATTTCGCCTGGAGGCCATTCGCCGCGAACTCTCCTCACGGGCCTGAGCTTGAGGCTCAACGCTCGCGTACTAATTGGCCCGAACCGGCTGAGATGCTTTGGGAACAGCGCCCCCACGTGCGCCGGATCGCGATCGGGCTTTAGGCACCGCTTCTGCTCGCATGCTCGGAAAGATCTCAGGTTTGTTGCCGGAGATAAGGTCTTCGAACAGCTTCGACCAAAGGGGCAGTTGCCGCGTCGTCAAATCGAACTGACTAACTGCGGTTCGGCGTGCCTCTTGCCGCAAATGCAAAGCACGATCTGGATCGTCGAGGATCATGTCGAGCTTATCCGCTATGTCCTCGGGAGAAAAGAAATCAACCGCCAGCCCATTCACGCCGTCCTTCAGCACTTCTAAGACGGGCGCCGTCTTCGATCCGATAATGGCACAACCTGCGGCCATCGCTTCGATGAAGGACCAGGACAGCACGAACGGGTAGGTCAGATAGACATGCGCTGAGGATATCTGGAGCAGACTGAGATATTGTTCGTAAGGAAGCTGCCCCAGGAAGTGGACCCGCTCAAGAGGAAGCTCAGTCCCAACTTCATTCATCAACAATTGACGATAAGTCGTGCCGGAAGGCGCGGGGCTGCCGTAACTGACACCATCGCCACCCACGATCAATATGTGGGCTTTGGGGCGCCGCCGCACTATCTCTGGCAAAGCGCGCATGAAAGTGTGGAAACCGCGATAAGGCTCGAGATTTCTCGCCACAAAGGTGATGACCTCATCTTCCGAGGTCAGCGTTCTTTCCTCGCGGGAAAGCTTCAACCATGCCTTTGGATCCGGTTTTATGGTCTGAGTATCTATACCCTCGTGGACTACGCTGATCCTTAAGCGCAGTTCGGGCGGGTAGAGACCGCGCTGCCAATGCGTGGGCGAGTGACCCCAATCGGCGGCGTCGAGGCTCAGAAAATTGACGCTGTTCTTGGTGCGAAGACGGCGGCTGTCATCTGGCGGTCCACGGAATTCCGGGTCAAACCCCGTGTCCACGCCTGCGTGATGATAAAAAAATTCCATATATGTGAGGAGCGGAATGTCCGGATAGACATCCTTTACAAACATGGTCTCGCCCCAGCCGCTATGGCCGACGATAATGTCGGGCCGTACCCCCTCGTCGCGTAGCATCTCGAGGGATCGCGCGACAGCCGCCGCATTGCGAACCGCCACGTCGAAATCGACCGTATAAGGATGACAAATCAGATTGGCCGGTTGCTCCGGATGATAAGCCACCTTGATGACATTGCGCATCCAGTTCGCGTTAGGCTGCGATATAAAATAAACTATATTCTTCGGGTCATTTGCCAGATGTCTTACAACATGTTGATACTGACCTGGGAAGTTTTGATGAATGAACACGTAGATCATAGCATCAGCGCATCCAACAAGGCATTGCGATAATCAGGGTTTGGCCAGGGTGTCTTGCGCGCTACGGCAGCCAACTCTAGATTTTTCTCGCGCCGTCTTATTACAAAATCGGGAAAGCCCGCTGCCCCTAGTGCTTCGAAAAGGGTCTTGGGCGTAAAGGCACATTTGTGCGCCATGTGCTCATTGCCTGCGGCGACCGCTGTTCCTAACCCAAAAAATACATCGTGGGGTGTAATCGGCCCAGCGGAGGACTCGTAAAGGACGTCGCTGAGCTTATCGTCGGCGACGTAGCGAGCAACGGCTTGGATGTCCGGAACAATGATGATGGCGAAGCCGTCATTCTTGAGAACGCGCCTGAACTCTCGCAAAGCCAGCGGAACTTGGTGGCGGTATAAATGCTCAATGCAATGCGATGTCCACAGTGCGTCGGCGGAATTGTCTGCCAACGCTGACATGTCCGTCACGTCGGCAATCACGTCCGGCTTGACATTAGGATCCACGTCCACCCGAAGATGACGCCATTGCTCGAAAAGCCTTGGCGTGTGCTCCGCACCGGAAGGTCCACAGCCTGCGTTGATCAGAACTGGTCGTTCGGCAATCGCATCCTTCATTTTATGGCGCGCCCCGCACCTTCATCATTTCTCCTCAAGCGTCGATCTCGCGGAAGACGCTAAATCGGGGGCCGATGCGCTCGGAAGGCGGGTCATTGGTCTCCTGCGTTTTTGTCTTTGCGGCCCCACTCGCGCTGGCCTTCTTTGGTCGCTTACTACGCTCGAGTATGCGCACCCAGATGCTCTCCAAATAGTCAGACGGGCCAATGCCGGCGCACATCTGGCCATCCTGAATTGGACCTACCACTTTGCCCGATGCAAACCGACCGAAATATTCGCAACTGAAGCGTTTGGAGCGCGAGCCGTTTTTCGGTCGGACGGCAAAGCCAAGCAAAGGCGTGGCCAAACCACGCGTGCCGCAGGGCTGTCCCTGCTCGACCCAATGGCTTTCCATGCCGGTTGCCATCAGGCATTTATATTCTATTCCATCAGGGGCTATGTTCAGCATCGGAGTGATGGCAAATGCTTCGATCGACAACTTCCGGTCCGACGCGCCAGCCCAGCTTTGATCAAAGAATACCATGTCACCCACATTTTGAACGTGAACAACTATTTGTGACTTGAGACAATCCGCTGATGTAGGCGGGAGGGGCGGTACGATGTTGGCACCTGCAAGCTGGGATTGAGGGTTGCCCGTAAACGACGCAGGTTGAGATGAGCCGGCTCCATGCCAACCAGTGATGTCATGTTCGCCTTCGAGCCTTTGAACATCGATCTGGAGCGGCTTTAGATTGGGCCGCGTAACGAGCGTTACGACAATATCCGTAGAGCTTTGAGTGACCTTGAGAACGAGGTTGTCTCCCGATCGGTAAAGCCAATGTTGGCCGACATTTCTGGAGCCAAGATATTCTACCGCCCCCTGCCGGCTTCCCGGCGCTGTACTGATTTGAACAGCAGGAAGAGCATTGCCTTCATCAGAGGGCTCTTCATTATCCGACACCACGGAAAACAGATAAAGTCCTTTGGCCAACTTCAAGAATTCGGCCGTTGCGGATATGTTTTCGTTGACGGGCACGCGTTCTACTCCAGGGGGCAATTCGGGGCGAAAGACGCTTGGCGCATTCGCTTCCCTTGCCAGTTCGGAATGTAAATTTGGTGTACGACCAGACGCCAAATTATCGCGATGTCGTCCCACCAGATCGACAAGCGCGCGGTAAAGCTTCTGCGCCGTTACGCCAAGATCAACCAGCTCATATTCGACTTTGCTCGCCTTCAACCGTTCCGCGACGGCGCCGTGATCGAAAGCCAATATGGGAAGACCGGCGCGCATCGCGTGGCTGAGCGAAAAGCACCACGTTTCAGGAGTTACCGACAAAAACACCGCCGCCGCAGGCGCCTCTCGCTGAAGGAGGTGGCCGATTTCATCCTCCTCGTACCGGCCGGTGATAAACACCTTTCCCGTTTGCATCAGACGTTGATCGTCTTGAGTGAAGCCGAACACGATGAATTCGACGGGGAGGTCACGCAGCGCCGCATAGCGGGCACATTCCAGCAGAAAATCATACCCTTTTTGATCGCCGATTGCGCCGATGACCGCGATCTTGAGAGGTGCGTCGACCGAAGGGGAATTCACCCTAATCGGTTCGAACTCGGACTCCCATGACTGGATTTCGAAGAGCAGGCGGGGGAAGTGGTTTCGATATCGTGCAGCGGTGTCCTCGCTCGGAACAATCAAACGTCGGGCTTGTGAGAACCATCGCTCGCTACGCGCGCGCAGATTGGCGACCGATATCTCCTCATGCAACGCCGATCCCAATAGGCTTACGCACTGCTCACACCTGTCTATGTCGGGTTCGCCGCAATACAGGTTGGAAAGCCCCAGCAATGTCAGGCGAGGGCAGTACCAACTGAAATCATGGATGTAGATGTCGAAAGATGGCGAATGATTGATGCACGTTTCGATGATAGCATCAGGAATGCCGAGATAGTGGTGAATCTCAAGATGCTCAATCCTGCAGCGTTCCAGAAACGATTCAAACGCGCCAGCGTCTCTTGGAAGGTCATAGCATAGCTCCCCGGCCGGGGTTTGCGCGTTGTCGATCTGGAGCTGTTTGCCGTCTACGGTGGGGCGGATGAGAATTGGTGAATAACCGTCCTCCCGAAGTTGATTGAGCCTGGCATTCACCTGCCGTTCCACACCTCCCCTTAGTCCCAGGCTGACGACGAGGCATTGCTTGTCTTGGAGAGCGACTTCGGCCTCGCCCAGCGCTCGCCGGAAGGGAGCAAGTGGGTCGCGGGATGCGAAATCTTCGACAGATGAAGAATAGGAAGGGTGGCGTTCGTTCAAGATGGCGCCATTGCGTGCCATCAGCGCATGCTTGCGCGGTCCGAAGGAGATCCCGCCGCGGTGGAGCACATATATGTCGCATGCTATCCCGTGCTTCCATCCATGTGAGCTAGCACGCATGCAAAAATCATTCTCTTCGCCATAGCCGAGCGAAAAAAGTGCTTCGTCAAAGGGGCCAACCTGATCAATTGCCGCCCTGCGCAGGAACATGCAGAAGCCTACCCCTGTGGGCGCTTCTACAAGTTGACCGGCATTGGCAATTGCTGCGTGGCGATCGCGCAATTCAGCACGGTCATGCGAACATAGCGGGTCTTCATTCGCCGGATAGCTCGCGATTGAACCCACATTCGAGAGCGGAGTAATCGTCGCATATTCCGGATTGGCATCGGCGTGGGCGCGCATGCGCTCAAGCCAACCGGGAAATACGACCGTGTCGGAATTAAGGATGATGATGTCGTACCCAGCCGCTTCCGCCATCCCGCGATTGACACTGGCTGGAAATCCCATGTTGTGAAGGTTGGAGAGGAGCTTTATCGCTCCGGAATCCGCAAATTCTCGGAGATACGTCGTTAATGCACTGTCCGGCGACGCATCGTCGATAACGACTATATCGACATCGTCCGGCACAGTCGCGCGTACGCTCTCAATACATCTAACCGCATCCTCCCGCCCGCCATAGACAGGAATGATGATCTTGATCACTGAGTCGCGCGGCGCTCGAATGGTCTTTGGGGCCTTGACACCGGCTCCCTCGTAGGGCTTGACCGGTGCCAGCGGATAAGGCGAGCCGCAAAATTGCTCCTGTCTGCCATCCGGAAGTCTGACATAAAGATCGACAGTTGAGTGACGCCACCGCCGGAAGGTCCCCGCCTTCATTTCGAACATATGTGCGCCAAGCTGATCCGGGTCGGGCTCCAGCCAGATGTCGCGCGTGACCTTGCCGGAGACGGCGACAACGGATGGCACCACTTCCGGCGGTAACCATGATAAGCGCAGGCTCCCCCTCAAACCGCCCGAGCCCGTTGCCACTGAGCAGGTGAAGCCGAATGATTCGGGAATTGAAACGGTCGCGCCGATTGCAGGTTGCTGCCAAGCTGCCGAGGCGATCCGTAGGCCATGCATGGCACGGATCGAACTCAGGCCGTCCTCTTTGGACCAACCACCGGAACAATCAATCTGCTGGAGCAGCGGCGCTTCGCCCGGGTAAGTAGCCTCCAATGCAATTGGTTCGCAATTGCTAGCTTTCCTCAGATCCCCGATCAGGTTGAATTCCGGCGTTACACCGATCCATCCGGCGCAGGTGGGGCCGGTCTGTTCAACAACGCGCCTCGCCACTTTGGCGAGGGCTGACCAGGGTGAGACGGCAAAAAGGGCCAGATAGGATTCGAGCTTAATGGCAGCCGCTTCTAGATCTGCCAGGGCGAGAGAGGCCTCTACGTCGACTGCCGCGAGTTGAGCGTCCGGCACGCCGTCTTTCAGTTCGCTGATGATGGCTGCGGCTTCCGTAGGGAAACCGTTCCTTATAAGTAGCGAGGAATAAAGCCGGACTATTTCCAGTGACGTCGGCGCCAGCCGATGCGCTCGATCCGCCAACCTAAGCGCCAGGGACGGTTTGGCTGCCTTGCCGGCATTCGTTACGCCCCGCAGCAAAGTTACGATTTCGCTGTCTACATCAGCCGGCTTAATGAGAAACGCAGCGCGAGCCGATTCCATGGTTAACCGCGAATGCCCAAAAACTGAGCCTGTCGCGCTAACTGGCTACGCTTTTCCGATCCGTTCCCAAAAATCACTGACGCACGCTCCTGCAAGCATGCCATAACTCCTTCGGGCGACGGGATAAAGAAATTGTGAATGCGGCTTGGGCCGCGGGCCGGATTCAGGCGATTATCAGATGAAGTCCGAATTGCTGAGATTCTTGAAATTCTTCAGGACGATCTTCGTGCCGTCGTCGAACGTCACAGTGGTGTCGCTGCCACTGACCGTCTTGCTTGCGATATCGGCAAGTGAATAGCCGCCGCCTGTAAGGTCGATCTTGTCCTGGCCCTTGACGAAGTCCGTGATCGTGTGCGCGCCTCCGGCCGCCGAGGTAGCGAACCGGAACAGATCGCTTCCGCCGCCACCGGCCATGGTATCGCGGAAGCTGCCGCCGATGAGGAGATCGGATCCACTGCCGCCATTCAGGGTGCTGCGGCCAATGCCACCGATCAGAGTATCCGCTCCGCCACCGCCCAACAAGGTCGCGTTGCCGCTGCCAGCCATCACGGAGTCGCGACCAGAGCCACCGGTATAGTCCAGGCTACCCGAGCCGCCATAAACCGTGGAAGCGAAATCCTGCGTGATCGTATCGTTGCCCGCGCCCAGGTAAATTGTATCCTGGCCGTTAAGGACGAGCTTGTAGTCGCCGCTGGATTGCTGGTGAATGGTAGCCGGCAATCCTGTTACGGTGTGTTGGCCCTGCGATTGGAAGACGATATCAAGCGTGGCGCTCCCGCCCACCGAAACGAATTCCTGGCCACCCGCTACGGTGACATGGTTGTTTCCGCCTACCACGCTGAGGGAGCCACCATTCAGCGTCAAATAGCTTTCGCCACCATAAACTTTGGCATTAAGAGGACCATCGGCGCTCACTGTGGTATTGCCACCAGCGACATTCAGCCGGTCGCCCGGGCCGGCGCCAATAATGTGTGCGTTGGAATTCGCGACGTCGACCGTGTCGTTGCCAGTACCCACGCCAACATAGACGGTGCCGGTGTTGCGCAACACCACGGAATCGTTTCCGCCGCCACCGATAACTGTTCCATCACCACGACCCGGATTGATCGTATCTCCCTTGGAACTGCCGATAATCAATTCCGTACCGTTATTGCCCTGAATGTTTACGCCGCCGGGATTCGCGCCCAGCATGATCACCGCATGCGTATTGGGAGCCGCTACAACGGAATCTACGCCGAGGCTGTCCAGATTGTACACGTTGAGCCTGCCAGGCGTGGACGAAGGCGCCTGGGAAGGATCAGTAAGAACTGACGATGAGGTGAAACCCGACTGGATCGCTTGAAGAGCGTTGAGGGCTAGCGCTTTTTCGGTACCGGAAAGATCGAAGGTAACGGTATTGCCGCCAACAATAGTCGCAGTCGTTAACGCCATGACGCCCCCTAACACCACTCCGGGACAATCAGGCCATTCCCGCCATCACGCTAACATACTGAAAACAACGGACGCCCTGCCGCTCGCTGCAATCAAAGTTAACTTCTTGCCCACGAATCAAGTTAATCAAACGTTATATTTCCAACGATTTAAGTCAAGCGCTATGTTGCACTGCAAAGGGATGTGTCATTTTGGTACAAAAACAAATCGTTACAAATCAGTAACATAGCTGGATCGCGAGCCAGGTTGCACTGCGATACAGCTTTTGGTAAGCTCGGCTTAGCGAGTGGCGCTGGCGAAAAGAATTGCAACGGCCACAGTTCAAAGCTGCACTTTTGGTGCAATTCTAGGTTAACTAGTTAACTTGGCGCAACTTATCACTCATGCAGATACTATAACGCAGCGGTCCATCTTCAAAATCACCGCTATAGCTGCCGGTGGTGGTCGCAGAATTCCGGGCCAACGCTATTCCGGGGCCCAACTGATTGGGTATACAATGGGGCCCTTTTTGTCCAAAAAAGGGACCTGTTACATCATTGTCTTCAATCCGGAAATTGTCAGCGCCGTCCGCCGCTATCCCGAAGCTGACATTACGGCCTTGGATGTGATTACCGATAACGATGCCGCCGCGATTTCGCTGGCCGCTGTTCGAGCCCCATACCGCCGGTCCCACCGCGATTGCGACTTTGATCAGTCCGTTGGGTGTGGCCTTGATCGAGTTTCCCTGAACAACGGTGCCGGTATAGTCGCCAGAAAATGGCCGGTAATCTACTAGGTTGATTCCGCCGAGTAACGGCTTTGACCTGCTTATGATGACGTTGTTGAGCACTTTCGTTCCCGGCGCGCCGAAGATTACGATCGCGCCGTCTGTTGCATCGACGATCCTGTTGTTCGCTATCAGTCCGTTGCGGCAAGCGAATGAAACGCCGTCGGCCCATTCCCCTCCGCCATTGCCTGCTGGCCCCAATATGTTGGCCACGATCTTGGCACCGGCGCAATCCAGCTGTCCTTCAAAGACATGCAGCGTGGACCATCCACGGGGATCAAAGGCTCGCACGTGATCGACGGCGATGTCCTTCACGCTACCGCCGATTTCGATAAGTGCGCCGCCCTTGTTTATCCTTCCTAGGGCCTGTCGACTGCCGTCGACACGGATGTGATGGATATGAATGTTCGAGGCGCGCGAAAATATGGCTGTGTCCAGAGCAGCGTCACTGACTTTGATCGTGGCTTGAAGCGGTTCCGCTGGGCTGCCTTCCGTCGTCAGCTCCTGTCCGGGAGCGGTGAGCAAGATCGGTTTGCTTATCAGAAATCGGGCTTTTTGGCATAACACAGCGCGAGCGTTCGCGGCCGAAAGAGCTCGATTGATAACATCTTGGTCGCCGCTGCCTATGCATTTGGCGGCAGCTACCTGGCTCAAGCAAGCAAGCGCAAACGCCAGAGCAAAAGACCGCATCGGCCACCCGTACATCGCGCGAGCGGATTATGGAAGATGCTGGTATTGGCCAGCTTGAAAATTCCGGCTCCAAACGTACTGGATCTTGTGATCGCCATGCCAGACGGAAAGCCACCGACCGGCGGCCATCTCCGATTTCGCCGGAGGCAGAACTATCATTGGAGCCAACTACGTGGCGATCGACATCGCTAGCATTGCCCTTTTCTAAATCGCGCGCTCTGCCTTTCTCAGCTATTTATGGCTCTGCGAACGACGCGGCCAAATCAAGGTAGTTCAGACGGGTATGATCGACGGATTTGTTCCTAAACGGCGATTTCGGCCAACGGTCGATTCAGGTTGATTAAACCATTGCGAAGTGGATTCGCCTAATGAGCAACAAGCGTGCATTCGTGAAATCTCCGTGGGAAATTAACTGGGAAATAGAACTGTTTGAACGTCTACCACTGGCCATCATTGCTTCGATCCTTGAATGCTTTGATTCCGAAGGACAGCAGCAACTTGAGATCCCGGAACATGTTGGAAAAGCGTTCGTGCGGCGGGTGCAGAAAGTTATGGGGGATGTTCCTGTTACAAACTCGCTGGATCAAGCTTTCGGCGATCACACGGCTCAGCAGCGCGACGCATTCCGCGAATTGGAGCGACGGAGGGGCGTCGTTTCCCATGTAACCGCGCGGTGTCGGGAGCTCAGGCCAGACGGCAAGAAGGGGCGTTTTGAAACTGCCATTGCAGAAGCGGCACCGAAATTGGGCCTTACGGAAGACAATGTCAGGGAAAAGAACAAGGCAACGCGCCCAGTGATCGATTTCGAGATCGATTACGCTGACCTTGAGCGAATCAGCCCTCGTTCAACGGGCCATGTTCAACAGGTTGAAAAGGGACCGGACATGGCCAAGATTGCCCAGTTGCCAATGGAAGGTTTTGTTCGCTTGCCCCTGATTTTGAAGGTGGTTCCGGTCAGCCGCACGACTTGGTGGAACGGGGTCGCAAGCGGCCGCTTCCCCAAACCCGTTAAGCTTGGCCCCCGCATTACCGCTTGGCGTGTCGAGGTGATTCGGGCGCTGATTGAATAGGATCAGCGCGCATAGCTCACTTTACGACCTCCGGGGGATCTGCGCCAACATCAGCTATTCGCGCGCTGAGATCGGCCTGCTTCTAGACGTCAGTCCCGGCACGATCTGGAACTGGACCAAGCAAGGCTTCGACAAACGCGCAGCCTTCCAGCCGCGCGCATCCACCACTAGCGATTTGATCGGTGTTGCTCCAACTGCGGAAGTCTGATGCAACGGAGGGTCCGCACGGCTCAACCCTCCGCCGCCGTCGGTGTGCTGCTCCTTGTCGCGATCGAACGACGCGATTGATGAGGAGGCGATCTGGGAGGCAAGGCGGAGCCCCGCCACGCGCTTCGTAGCGAAAGCCGGGGCGCGGCAGGCGACAGGTCTGGTGTTTCGCAGGCGCATTTGCGCTGTTCCCGTGTATCATGCTTGCCCTCCCCATCGATGATGAGGGGCGGGGCCGCCAATCAGATATGGCGTCCTTGCCTCCGTGGCTATCGTTTGACGCTAGATGGGAACGTAGAAGGGAATTGGGAAGAGTTCATCAAATTAGACTTACTTTTCAATGATCTCTGGCGGAGAGGGTGGGATTCGAACCCACGGTACGGTTGCCCGCACAACGGTTTTCGAGACCGTCCCAATCGACCTCTCTGGCACCTCTCCG
>Ga0207706_10001715_pt1 | contig 21601 bp, 22 predicted proteins | sample KBSC53metaG_FD_184318 | JGI IMG/M metagenome (GOLD analysis project Ga0207706, IMG submission 184318) | Corn rhizosphere microbial communities from Kellogg Biological Station, Michigan, USA - KBS C5-3 metaG (SPAdes) (version 2) | ecosystem: Host-associated > Plants > Roots > Rhizosphere > Soil ... | reverse complement strand
CTTGAGGGCCTCTTCGCCGACATTCCCGAGTCCGTGCGGCTGGGCAGGGAGATCGACCTCCCGCCGGGTAGGTCCGAGCAGGAGGTCTACGAGCACCTCGCAGCCCTCGCCCGGCGGAACCGGAGCGCCGAGGAGGAGATCACGTTCCTCGGTGCCGGCATGTACGACAACTACGTCCCGGCGCTGATCGACACGCTGCTGTCGCGCTCGGAGTTCCTGACGCCGTACACGCCCTACCAGCCTGAGATCTCGCAGGGCGGGCTCCAGGTCATGTTCGAGTTCCAGACGGCGATCTCAGAGCTCACGGGGCTGCCCGTGTCGAACGCGTCGGTGTACGAGGGGCCGAGCGCGGTTGCCGCTGCGGGCTACCTCGCGAAGCTCGAGACCAAGCGGAAGAGGCTCGTGGCGAGCCGAGGGCTCCACCCGCACTCGCGGGCCGCGCTGGCCACGCACGCCGCGGGCTACGGGATGGAGGTCGTGGAGACACCGCTCGACGAGGAGGGCTACACGGACGCCGAGGCGCTCGCGGCCGCGGTGGACGACGACACCGCAGCCGTCTTCGTCCAGCAGCCCAACTTCCTCGGCACGGTCGAGGACCTGGGCGCGCTGGTGGAGGCGGGGAAGCGCACGGGAGCGCTGCTCGTGTGCGCCGCGGACCCGATCCCGCTGTCGATTCTGAAGCCGCCCGGCGAGCTCGGCGTGGACATCTGCGTGGGCGAGGGGCAGACGCTCGGCAACCGCCTGGACTTCGGCGGCCCCTCGTTCGGCTTCTTCGCGGCGGACGAGCGCTTCATCCGGAAGATGCCGGGGCGGATCGCGGGCGAGACGCGCGACGTGGACGGCCGCCGCGGCTTCGTGCTGACGCTCCAGACGCGCGAGCAGCACATCCGCCGCGAGAAGGCGACCCACAACATCTGCACGGCCCAGGCGCTCAACGCGCTCGCGGGCGTGGTCTACCTGTCCTGGCTCGGGAAGCGCGGGTTCGTGGAGCTGGGCGAGCTGCTCCTGCGGCGAACGCACTACGCCCGCGAGACGCTCGGGCTCGCCGCGATCAACCCGGGGCCGGTGGTGCGCGAGTTCGCGGTCCGGGTCCCCGATCTCGACGCCGTCGTCGCGCGTGCCCGGGATGCCGGCATCAATCCCGGCTATCGCCTGGGCCGCGATTACCCCGAGTACCCGGACGGCCTGTTGATTGCGGTCACAGAACGGCGCACCAAGGACCACATCGATCGGCTGGCGGAGGTTGTCGGGGCAGCGAAGCCGGCTGAGGTGGGCGTGTGACCGACGACACCGTCACCGTCTTCGAGCGCTCCCGCCCGGGCCGCAGGGCATTCACCGTCCCCACCACCGACGTTCCAGAGGTGCCGGTCGAGGATCTCCTTCCCGCCGAGGCGATCCGCGAGACGCCCGCCGAGCTGCCTGAGATCACAGAGCCCGAGCTGGTGCGCCACTACACGACGCTGTCGTCGAAGAACTTCCACCTGGACGAGGGCTTCTACCCGCTCGGGTCGTGCACGATGAAGCACAACCCGAAGCTGCACGAGCGGGTGGCGGCGCTGCCGGGGCACGCGCGGCTCCATCCGCTCCAGGACCCGGACTACGCGCAGGGCGCGCTGGAGCTGATGTGGAAGCTCCAGGTGGCGCTCGGGGAGATCGCGGGCCTGCCGCACGTCTCGCTTCAGCCGAGCGCCGGCTCGCACGGCGAGCTGGCCGGGCTGCTCCTCACGCGCGCCTACCACGAGGACCGCGGCGAGCAGCGCACGAAGGTGCTCACGCCCGACACCGCTCACGGCACCAACCCGGCGACGGTGACGATGGCGGGCTACGAGGTGGTGAAGGTCGGCACCGCCGAGGACGGCGGAGTGGACCTGGAGGACCTGCGCGCGAAGGCCGGCGACGACGTGGCATGCCTGATGCTCACGAACCCGAACACGCTCGGCCTGTTCGACCGCAACATCGAGGAGATCGCGCACATCGTGCACGACGCGGGGGCGACGCTCTACTACGACGGGGCGAACCTGAACGCCGTCATGGGGATCGCCCGGCCGGGCGACATGGGCTTCGACATCGTGCACTTCAACCTGCACAAGACGTTCACCCAGCCGCACGGTGGAGGCGGTCCGGGCGCCGGGCCGATCGCCTGCTCGGACCGGATCGAGCCGTTCCTGCCGATTCCGCAGGTGGTGCAGGCGGGCGACGGGTTCGATCTGGACTTCGACCGGCCGAAGTCGATCGGGAAGCTGCGGGGCTTCCAGGGCAACTTCGGCGTGTTCGTGCGCTCCTATGCGTACATCTGCTCGCTGGGCGGCGATGGTCTGAAGGACGTGTCGGAGGTGGCGGTCCTGAACGCCAACTATCTGAAGGCGCTGCTGGCGGCTCCCGGCATCAAGGAATACCTGCCTATCGCGTTCGATCGCCTGTGCATGCACGAGTTCGTGGTCTCCGGTCGCGGCGCCAAGGAGAAGCTCGGCGTCAGGACGCTCGACGTCGCCAAGCGCATGCTCGACCACGACGTGCACCCGCCGACCGTGTACTTCCCCCTGCTGGTCGACGAGGCCCTGATGATCGAGCCGACGGAGACCGAGACGAAGGAGCGCCTCGACCACTTCGCCGAGGTGGTGCGCGCGATCCTGGACGAGGCGAAGGACGACCCCCAGGTAGCCCGCACCGCGCCGCACACGACCCCGGTGCGGCGGCTGGACGAGGCGGGCGCCGCGAAGCGGCCGGTGGTGCGCTGGCGGCCGGCGCCGGACGGCTGACCCGGCACCCCGGGATGTTCCAGAGCTAGAGTCGGCCTATGGACGTCGCGCCGGCCGGCACGGTCCAGGGAGAGGGCATCAGCGAGGACGAGCTGCGGCTCGCGGCGCGTAACCATGCGCTCCCGCTCGAAGCGCTGCGGTACGACATCACGCCGCCCGGGCTCCACTACCTGCTCATCCACTACGACATCCCGGCGGTTGACCCGGAGACTCACCACCTGGAGATAACCGGTGCCGTGGAACGGCCGACCTCGCTCTCCCTCGATGCCCTCCGTGAACGGCCGCGTGTCGCCGAGCCCATCACATTCGAATGCGCCGGCAACGGCCGTGCCCTGCTGGAGCCGCGTCCGGTCAGTCAGCCCTGGCTCACCGAGGCGGTGGGCACCGCGGAATGGGGCGGCACGCCGCTGAAGCCGCTGCTCGACGAGGTTGGGGCGAGCCCGGACGCCGTCGAGGTTCTGTTCAGCGCGCTCGACCGCGGCGTCGAGGGTGGCCTTCCGCAGGCGTACGAGCGCGCGCTGCCGATCGGCGAGGTGGAGCAGGCGCTGCTGGTGTACGAGATGAACGGCGCTCCGCTGCCGCCGCAGCACGGCTTCCCGCTCCGGCTCGTGGTGCCAGGCTGGTATGGCATGCAGAACGTGAAGTGGCTCACCCGCGTCACCGTCCTTCGGGAGCGGTTCGAGGGCTACCAGAATGCCGTCAGCTATCGCCTCTACCAGGAGGAGGGCGAGGTGGGGGAGCCGGTCATGCGGATGCAGCCGCGCTCGCTCATGATCCCGCCGGGCGTGCCGGACTTCATGACCCGGGAGCGCCGCCTCGAGCCCGGCCCGGTCACTCTCACCGGCCGGGCCTGGTCGGGATACGGCCCGATCGAAAGCGTCCAGGTGTCAACGGACGACGGAACGTCCTTCGATGCAGCCGTCCTGGACCCGGCACTCGGCCCGCATGCCTGGCGCGGCTGGCACTTCGACTGGGACGCGCCGCCCGGCGAGCACGTGATCTGCTCACGCGCCACCGACGCGGCCGGCAACACGCAGCCGCTCGAGCCGCCCTGGAACCTCAAGGGCTTCGCGAACAACGCGGTCTCGCGCGTGAAGGTTCTGGTCGAGACCTAGACTGCGCGGCCGTGCGCATCTTCAGCGGCATCCAGCCGACCGGGCGCAAGCACCTCGGCAACTACATCGGGGCCATCCGCGGCTACCTCGAGGGGCAGGAGCGGGGCGATCCCGCGATCTACTGCATCGTCGACCTGCACGCGACGAGCGTGGCCTACGACCCGGAGTCGCTGCCGGGGTACGTGCTCGACACGGCCGGAATGCTGATGGCGGCCGGCCTCGACCCGGATCGCTGCATCCTCTTCCGCCAATCCGACGTGACGGAGCATCCCGAGCTGTGCTGGCTGCTGTCGTCCGTGGCCCCGTACGGCGACCTTCAGCGCATGACCCAGTTCAAGGACAAGTCCGCGCGCGAGCAGCAGCTGGTCCGGACGAGCCTCTTCCTCTATCCGGTTCTCCAGGCGGCGGACATCCTGCTCTACAAGGCCGACGAGGTGCCCGTGGGCGAGGACCAGCGCCAGCACGTCGAGCTCTCGCGGGAGATCGCACGTCGCTTCAACGCGACCTATGGGGAGGTGTTCGTGGAGCCGGAGGCTGTGATCCCGGAGACGGGCGCGCGGATCATGGACCTGCAGAACCCCGATTCGAAGATGTCGACGACCGGGGGCACCGAGGCTGGGCTGATCTACATCGACGACGAGCCGGATGCGATCGTGAGGAAGGTGAAGCGGGCGCAGACGGACTCGGGCACCGATGTGGTGCGTGGGCCGGACAAGGCCGGCATCACGAATCTGATCGAGATCTACGCCGTCACTCGCGGGGTGGACCCGGAGCAGGTCGAGCGCGAGTTCGAGGGTCAGGGCTATGGCGCGTTCAAGCAGAGCGTGGGCGAGGCCATCGCCGACGGCCTCGCCCCGGTGCGGGAGCGCTACCGCGAGCTGAGGGCGAACCCGGACGAGATCGAGGCCGCGCTTCGGAAGGGCGCCGAGCGAGCCCGGGAGATCGCCGGCCCCACCATGGAAGAGGTGCATTCCGTGATGGGCCTGGGCCCACGCTTATAGCGTCCGGCCGCCGCGCTAAAGAAATACCTTGTGACGCCGATCACAAGGCATATGAAGGCGCTCGACCGCCCCCTGGTCCGCCCGCTCCTGATCGTGCTGCTCGCCGCGCTCGTGTGGACGATCTGGGCCACGGACTTCGGCGTGCACCTCTGACCGAGGCCGCAGCTAACGACATCGCTCCGCGGCGGGCATTGCCGCCGCCTCGCGCACTACGCTCTCCGGCGATGTCCATCGCCGCGCTTGACCTCGACCTCGAGGTCTTCAACGGACCGTTCGACCTGCTCCTGACGCTCGTCCTGAGGGAGGAGATCGACCTTCTCGAGGTCGACCTGGCCGAGGTGGTGCTGGCATACGTGGAGCACCTCGAGCGCGCCGGCGACCTCGACCTCGAGGCCGCCACCGAGTTCCTCGTCCTGATCGCGGCGCTGCTGGAGCTGAAGTCACGCCTGATGCTGCCCGCGGACGAGGAGGAGGGGCTCGACATCGAGCCGGTCGAGGCAGCGGAGGAGCTGCTCGCGCGCATGCTCGAGTACCACCGCTATCGCCAGGCCGCGGAGCACCTGCGCGCACGGCTCGAGGCCGAGCACGGCTACCGCTATCGCAGCGCCCCGCTGCCGCCCGAGCTGCGGCGCATCTCGGTCGAGGTGGCCGAGTCGGCCTACGACCCGGCCCGGCTCGCCGAGGCGATCGGCGGGCTGCTCGTCGTGCCGCCGCCGCTCGACCTGAGGCACGTACGCCGTCCCGCCGTCTCCGTGGAGCAGCGCCTCCGCCATCTCCGAGAGCTGCTCGCGCGACGCACGCGCTTCTCGTTCGACGAAGCCGTGGAGGGCGCCGACCGGCTCACCGAGGCCGTGACGCTGTTCGCGCTGCTCGAGCTGTACAAGGCCGGGGAAGCCAAGTGGGAGCAGGAGGTTCCATTCGGCCCGATCACGGTGGTGCCGTCGTGAACGACCTGGCCCGCACCGCCGAGGCGCTGCTGTTCCTCTCGGCCGAGCCCGTCTCCGTCGAGCGCCTGGCCGACGCCTGTGAGGTGAGCGAAGGCGAGATCGTCGAGGCCCTGGCGCGCCTGCGAGAGCACTACGCAGAGGGCTTCCGCGGCGTGGTCTTGCGCGAGGTGGCCGGCGGCTTCACGCTCGCCACCGACCCGATCGCCGAGCGCGCCGCGCGCCGCCTGCTTGCGCGGCCGCGGACGCCGCCGCTCACGCAGGCGCAGGCCGAGTGCCTGGCGATCGTCGCCTACCTGCAGCCGGTCTCGCGGCCGGAGGTCGCGCGCATCCGCGGCGTCGCGTCCGAGTCGGCGGTCGGCACGCTGCTCGAGCGCGGCCTGATCGAGGAGTCCGGCCGCTCGCGCTTCGGCGCCGTGATGTACCGCAGCACCGAGCTGTTCCAGAAGCTCTTCGGGCTCTCGGGCCTCGACGCGCTGCCCGACCCCGGCAGCTTCGACCCGACGCCCGAGGACGAGGGCGAGCTGCGCGAGCGCCTCCTGCGTGCCGGCGAGGCGCGGGCCCGCAGCGCGCCCTAGGCGCGTGCCGTCCTTCCAGCAGCACCGCGACACGCTCGAACGCTGGCGCCGCTTCCCGGCGCGGGAGCGGATCGAGAACGGCGTCGCGCTCACCTTCGACGACGGGCCCGATCCGGACGCGACGCCCGCCGTCCTCGAGGCGCTGCGGGCGGCCGACGCGCGAGCGGTGTTCTTCCTCGTCGGCGAGCAGGTCGAGACGCACCCGGAGCTCGCTCGGCAGGTGGCGGACGAGGGGCACGTGGTCGCGCTCCACGGCTTCCGTCACGTGGAGCACGACGAGCTGGGCGACGGGGCGCGGGCGGATCTCGAGCGCGGCGCCGCGGCGATCGCGGCCGCCACCGGGGCTGACCCGCGCCTCTACCGGCCGCCCTACGGCCGCTTCAGCGAGCCCTCCTACGCCGCGGCTCGCGAACTCGGCCTCGCACCCGTCTACTGGTCGGCCTGGGGCAGCGATTGGGAGCCGATCCCGCCGGAGCGGATCGCCGAGACCGTCATCCGTGACCTGGAGCCGGGCGCGATCGTCCTGCTGCACGACTCGGCGCGCTACGCCACCCGCCCGAGCGCGGTCCCGACAGCCCACGCGTTGCCCGCGATCCTCGCGGCGATGAAAGAGCGCGGACTGGACCCCGTGACGCTCGCATAAGTCAGCCTTATCGGTCTGCCAAGCAGCCGCGATTTGGCGTCAGTTCGACGTTCTGCGAACCTCCGTACAGATGTCGCGCCGATCCCTCGCACTGCTCCTCCTGCTCAGCGCGTTCTGGGGTGCTTCGTATCTCTTCATCAAGGTCGCCCTTGAGGACGTCTTCTCCGCCTGGTCGATCGTCTCGATCCGGACCGCGCTGGCCGCGGTCGTCCTGATCCCGCTCGCCGTGCGCCTCGGCGTGCTCCAGAGCCTCCGTGGCCGCCTGGGACCGATAGTGGTGCTCGCGCTCGTTCAGGTGGCCGGGCCGCTCACGCTGATCGGGCTCGGCGAGGAGCACATCTCGTCCTCGCTCACCGGCATCCTCGTGGCGACCGCGCCCATCTTCACCTTCCTGCTCGCATTCGTGCTGAGCGGCGAGCAGCGCGACAGCACGAGCTCGCTGGTCGGCGTGGGCATCGGGATATTCGGCGTGGCGATGCTGCTCGGCGTCGACGCCGGCGGCGGGATCGACGCGATCGCCGGCGGGCTAATGGTGATCCTCGCGGCGTTGGGCTACGCGGTCGCGGCCTGGTACCTCAAGCGGAACCTCGCCGGCGTGGAGCCGGTGGCGACCGTGGCGGGCACGCAGGTGGTGGCCGCGCTGGTCACGCTCCCGCTGGGCCTGACGCACATACCGGACGCGGCGCCGGCGTTCGACGCGGTCGCCTCACTCCTGACGCTCGGGATCGTCTGCACGGGAATCGCGTTCGTGATCTTCCACTCGCTGGTGGCGAGCGACGGGCCGTCGCGCGCATCGCTCGTGGGCTACATCGCGCCGGTCTTCTCGATCTTCTACGGCGTGGTGCTGCTCGACGAGAGCTTCACGGTCGCCACCGCGGCCGGCCTCGCGCTGATCCTCGGCGGGTCGTGGCTAGCGGCGGGCGGCCAGCTGCCCGCACGCCGCCGCGATGTCGCGGCCGCGCGTGAGACGCACGGTGGTCCGGACCCCGCGCTCTTCGAGGGCGGACCTGAACGAGGCGATCGCGTCGCGGCCTGAGCCGGTGTAGCCCGAGTCGGTCGGGTTGTAGGGGATGAGGTTGACCTTGAACACGCGCCGAGGCTCGAGCAACTCGGCCAGCGCCACGGCCTGCTCGTGGCGATCGTTCACGCCGTCGAGCATCAGATACTCCACGAAGACCTGGCGGCGGCGCCGCTCGTGCCAGCGTAGGCACGCCTTCAGGACCTCGCCAAGCGGGTAGCGGTCGTTCACGGGCATCAGCTCCGAGCGGAGCGCCTCGTCGGCTGCATGGATCGAGAGCGCGAGCCGCACCGGCGGCCCCTCCTCCGCCATGCGATCGATCCCGGGGATCCAGCCGACCGTCGAGATGCCGATGTTCGAGTGCGCGATTCCCAGATCGGGGAAGCGCTCGCACGCCGCCAGCACGTTGTCGAGGTTCATGAGCGGCTCGCCCATGCCCATGAAGACGGCGTGGTTGACCGCCTCCTTCCTGCGGAAATGGAGCGCCTGGTCGAGGATCTCCGAGGCGGTCAGGTTGCGGCCGAAGCGCATCGTGCCGGTTGCGCAGAACGTGCAGGTCAGCGGGCAGCCGGACTGGCTCGACACGCACAGGGAGCGGCGACCGTCGCGGTAGCGCATCAGGACGGCCTCGACGGGACGCCCGTCATGGGTCTCGAACAGAGCCTTCTCGGTGCCATCAGAGGCGAGTGCCTCGTCGACCACTGCCAGTGACGAGAACGGCACCTCGCCCGCGAGCCGCTCCCGGAGCTCGAGCGGCAGGTTCGTCATCTCCTCGAACGAGCGGGCGCCGCGCGCCGCCCACTCCCAGACCTGGCGCGCGCGGAAGCCCGGCTCCTCGGCCGCTTCGATGCGCTCGTCCAACAGATTCAGATCCATGCGGCCAAGGAGTTTGGCGCACGTGGCATGGGATTCAGGTCAGCCGGGCAATGGGGTGAACGTGTCACCCACAGAGCGCGACACGATCGCCGTCTCCGAGCACGACCAGCTGGTGGACGCGGTGCTGGACGCCGCTGCCTCGCTGATCCTCGTGGTGGACGCCGGCGGCCGGCTGGTTCGCTGGAACCGCGCCTGCGACGAGCTGCTCGACTACAGGCAGGCCGAGCTCGAGGCGCCGTTTGCGCTGCTCGACCTGGTGCCGGCGGCCGAGCGCCAGGTGGCCGAGACGGCCATGCGCGCGCTCCTTGCGGGCCAGTCGCCGGTCCAAGCGGAGTTCCACTGGCGGACGCGCGCCGGCGACCTGAGGCTGATCCAGTGGTCGCTCACGGGATTGAGCGACCGTCACGGCGAGATCACCCACATGGTCGGCACCGGGATCGACGTGACGGAGGCGCGCCGCTGGGTCGAGGAGCGCGTCGAGGGCGAGGCCCGGCTTCGCCACATGGCGGACCACGACGCGCTCACCGGGCTCTTCAACAGGCGCCGTTTCGAGGAGGAGCTCGAGCGGCACATCGCGCGCGGGCGCCGCTACGGGATGACTGGCGCGCTGCTGATGCTCGACCTCGACGGCTTCAAGCAGGTGAACGACAACCACGGACACCGCATCGGCGACAGGGTCCTCACCGCGGTTGCGGCCGTGCTGCGCCACCGGCTGCGGGAGAGCGACGTCATCGCTCGCTTCGGCGGCGACGAGTTCGCCGTGCTGATGCCCGTCGGAGGCGCCACGCGGGCGCGTGAGCTGGCCAGGCTCCTCTCGAGTGCTGTGAACAGCGACGTGGGCACCCCCGTCGGCCCGCTGTCCGCGAGCGTGGGCATCGCGGTCCTGGACGAGTCGAGCACTCCCGACGACCTGCTCTCGCGCGCGGACGACGCGATGTACGCGGAGAAGCGCGCGCCTCGCCCGGCGGTGCGCCACCTGCGGTCCGTGGAGTAGGCCGGCCGCTCGCGCGGCGCCTGCTCCTCCGCCGGGCCAACGACGGCATTGAGGGGAGTGGCCCCGCCCGGGCACAGATCCGGGTGGTGGGTAATCGTGGCGGATTCCGCAACGATCACCCACTACCTGAGCGAGCGGCCTGACCCACGTCAAGGCGGAGTGAGCTGTGCAACAGCATCGTTGCTTCGGGCACGCGCGTTCCAAGCCCGGCCGCCTCACCGCTGTAGTCGGTCGGACCCGGCGTCGCGGCCGCCTGTATGCGCGTGCGGGCGCGCCTCCGCATAGCCTCCAGGAGATGCGCCTCGCCAAGTTCCTCGCGCACGCAGGTGTCGCCTCGCGGCGGGCGGCCGAGAGCATCGTGGCTGAGGGCCGGGTGACGGTCGACGGGGAGGTCGTCACGGATCCGGCGCGGGATGTGGACGAGTCGAACCGGATCGAGCGCGACGGCCGCCGCGTGGAGCCGGAGCCGCGCGAGGTCCACGCGCTCAACAAGCCGGCGGGGGTGGTGTCGACCGCCAGGGACACGCACGGCCGGCCGACGGTCGTGGAGCTCGTGCGCTCGCGGCGGCGGCTGTATCCGGTCGGACGCCTGGATGCGGACACGACCGGCCTGATCCTGCTCACGAACGACGGCGATCTGGCCGAGCGGCTCACCCACCCGCGCTACGGCGTGAAGAAGGTCTACCGGGCGCGCGTGCAGCCGGCGCGGCTCTCGCCACGGGCGCTCGACGCCCTGAAGAAGGGCGTGGAGCTCGAGGAGGGCCGAACCGCGCCGGCACAGGTGCGCCAGCCGGGGAGCGGGATGGTGGAGATAACGATCCGGGAGGGAAAGAAACGCCAGGTCCGGCGGATGCTCGAGGCGGTCGGCCACCGCGTCGTCTCGCTGGAGCGCGTGGCGTTCGGGCCGCTCGGCCTTCGCGGCCTGGAGCCGGGCAAGAGCCGCCGGCTGACGAAGGGGGAGGTGGAGCGGCTGCGACGAGTAACCGAGCCGCGCGCTCGCTCGAAACAGCGGCATTGACAGGCCGGTCCCGGGCAGCCCGTGAGGTTGCTGCTCAATGCGGTCGTTCCTCGGCTGCCAGAATCCCCGGCCGCATGAAGCTCCGCGCGCTCCGAGGCGCCACTACCGTCGAGGCCAATGAGGCGGAGGCGATCCTGTCCGCGACCGAGGAGCTCATGCGCGAGGTGATGGAGCGCAACGGGCTCGAGGCGGAGCAGATGGTGAGCTGCATCTTCACCTGCACGCGCGACCTCGACGCCGAGTTTCCCGCGGTGGCCGCGCGGAACCTTGGCCTGTCGTCGGTGCCGCTCCTGTGCGCACACGAGATCGACGTCCCGGGAGCGCTTCCGAAGGTGATCAGGCTCCTCCTCCACTGCTATGCGGACCCGGAGACCGAGCCGAAGCACGTCTACCTCAGGGAGGCGGAGTCGCTTCGCCGCGATCTGAAGGGCGCGCAGTGACCGGGCTCGAGTTCAACGAGCGCGTGAGCACGATCCCGGTCTACCCGGCGGCCTCGACGTATGCGTTCGACGGCGAGCTCGTGAAGCTCGCGTCCAACGAGACGCCGTTCGCCCCGCACCCGCAGGTGCTGGAGGCCGTGGAGTCCCAGCTCCGGACCCTCAACCGCTATCCGGACCCGGCGAAGGCCGCGCTTCGCCGCCGTCTTTCCGAGAGAACGGGCGTCGCGCCCGAGCGGATAGCGATCGGCAACGGGTCCTGCGAGCTCCTCCTCTCCGCCGGCGAGGCGATGCTTGAGCCGGGCGCCGAGGTCGTCTACGCGTGGCCGTCCTTCTCGATCTATCCCCACCTCGCCGCGATGAACGGCGCCCGCGCGATCACCGTGCCGCTGAACGACACGCAGGAGCACGCCCTCGACGCCATGGCCAAGGAGGTCACGGCGGCGACGCGGATGGTGATCGTCTGCAACCCGAACAACCCGACGGCGACGGCGTTCCCGCCCGCCGCGATAGACGAGTTCATCAAAGCGATCCCCCGCCACGTGGCCGTGTTCCTGGACGAGGCATACATCGAGTTCTCGACGCTCCAGGACCCCGACGAGTCGCTCGACCTTCTGGCACGACACCCGAACCTGATCGTCCTGCGCACCTTCTCGAAGGTCTACGGCCTCTGCGGCCTGCGCGTCGGCTACTCGCTCGGCTCCGAGGAGTTCCGCCTGGCAGTCGACCGCGTCCGCCAGCCGTTCTCGGTGAACGCCCTCGCTCAGGCCGCCGCAACCGAGGCGCTCAATCACATGGACGAGGTGGAGCGCCGCGTGGAGCAGACCGCGATCGAGCGGCTGCACGTCGAGTCGGAGCTCCAGGGGCGCGGCCTCGAGACGACCGACAGCCAGGCGAACTTCTCCTGGGTCTCGCTCGGCGACCGCGACGAGGACGAGGTCGTCGACGGCCTGGCGAAGCAGGGCGTGATCGTTCGCGCAGGCAGGGCGCTCGGCCAGGAGGGCTGGATGCGCGTCACCTACGGGACCAGGCAGGAGAACGACCGCTTCCTCTCCGCGCTGGACCAATTGGTGTGAGCCTGCTACAAAACATTCCAGTGACTCACCTGCCCGTCCTCTCTCGCTGGTACCCGCGATTTAGCTAGGCGCCCGGCGTCATTCGACGCCGCGCCGCAAATCGCCAGTACCGGTAACCAACTTTGAGAGGCTTTAGGGACAGATGATGATCGTGATGAAAGAGGGAGCGACCGAGGCGGAGGTAGCCGCGGTCGTCAAGCGCGTCGAATCGGTCGGCGCGCAGGCGCACGTCTCGGCGGGCGAGCTCGTGACGGTGATCGGCGCGATCGGCGACCGCGAGCACGTTGCCAACCTCGGGCTGGAGGGCGCGCCGGGCGTCGACCACCTGGTGCCCATCCTCAAGCCGTACAAGCTCGCGTCGCTGCAATACCGGCGCGAGCAGCGAACCGTCCTCGAGATCGACGGGAGGCGAATCGGCGGCGAGCATTTCGCGACGATCGCCGGGCCGTGCACCGTCGAGTCGCGCGAGGTGCTTCTCGACACGGCGCGCACCGTCAAGGAGGCCGGCGCGCAGTTCCTGCGCGGCGGCGCCTACAAGCCGCGCACCTCGCCCTACTCCTTCCAGGGCCTGGGCGAGGCCGGGCTCCGCCTGCTCGCCGAGGCGAAGGCCGAGACCGGCCTCCCGATCGTGACCGAGCTGATGGACGTGCGCGACCTCGAGCCGGTGCTCGAGGTGGCCGACGTCGTGCAGCTCGGCGCCCGCAACATGCAGAACTACACGCTGCTCACCGAGGTCGGCCGCGCGGGCAAGCCGGTGCTGCTGAAGCGCGGGCTGTCGGCGACGCTCGAGGAGCTGCTGATGGCCGCCGAGTACATCCTCAAGGAGGGCAACGAGGCGGTCATGCTCTGCGAGCGCGGCATCCGCACGTACGAGCCGAGCTACCGCTTCACGCTCGACCTGATGGCGGTGCCGGTCCTGCGCGAGCTGACCCACCTGCCGATCGTGATCGACCCGAGCCACGCGGCCGGGAAGCGCTCGCTGGTCCAGCCGCTCTCGCTCGCGGCCGCCGCGGCGGGCGCCGACGGCATCATCGTCGAGATCCACCCGTGCCCGGAGGAGGCGGTCTGCGACGGCCCGCAGGCGCTGTACGCGGACGACTTCGCCTCCTACCTGCGCAAGCTCGAGGCCGCCGCGGAGCTGGCCGGCAAGCAGTTTTCGACTGTCTAGTGACCCCGTGCGCATAGCGGTCCTCGGCGTGGGCCTGATCGGCGGCTCGATCGGCCTCGCGGCCAGGGAGCACGTCGAGGACGCGGAGGTGGTGGGCTTCGGCCGCGACCCCGAGCGCCTCCAGGGCGCGCTCGACCGTGGCGCGATCGACCGCGTGGCGGGATCCGTCGAGGAGGCCGTGGGCGGAGCGCAGCTCTGCTTCGCGTGCGCGCCCGTCGGCGCTCTGCCGGAGCTCGTGGGCACGGCGCTCGAGGCGTCGGGCCCGGACACGCTGGTGACCGACGTGGGCTCCACGAAGGAGGATCTCGTGAGCCGCACGCCCGATCCACGCTTCGTGGGCGGACACCCGATCGCAGGCGCCGAGACCGCAGGCGTCGAGCATGCGCGCGCCGACCTCTTCCAGGGCGCCGTCTGGTACCTGACGCCCCACGAGCAGTCGGGAGGGCTCCTCTACGAGCGCCTCCACCGCTTCGTCCGCGACGTGGGCGCCCGGCCGGTGGCGGTCGACGCCGCGACCCATGACCGCCTGGTCGCCGTCTTCAGCCACCTTCCGCACGTGCTCGCCAACGTGCTCGCCTCCCAGGCGGCCGCGCGGCTCTCCGAGCACGGCGAGGCGCTGCGCCAGGTCGGCCCGAGCTTCCGCGACATGACCCGCGTGGCGGGCGCGAACACGGCGATGTGGAGCGACATCTACCGCTCGAATGCCGCGGCCATCGTGGAGGAGATCCGCGGGTTCCGGCGCGAGCTCGACGAGGTCGAGCGCCGCCTCGCGGAAGGCGAGGTGGAGGACTGGAACGACCGCGCCCGCGAGGATCGCCGCGCGCTGCTCGAGGCCGGAGCGGCCGAGGGGCCGGTCCACGAGCTGCGACTCACGGTCCCGAACCGCCCAGGTATCGTCGCCCAGGTGGCGCTCGAGCTCGGCAGGGCCGGAGTCAACATCGTGGACATGGCGCTCGCGCCGGCGTCCGACATGCGGACGGGAGCGATGAGCCTCTGGATCGCGGGCGATGCCCAGGCGCAGCGCGCGAGCGAGCTGATCAGCGGACTCGGCTTCCCCGTCGGCTCGGAGTGACCGTCACGACGAAGTTCGTCCCCGCCGGCCCGCTCCGGGGCGACTACACGCCGCCGGCGGACAAGTCGATCTCGCACCGGGCGGCGCTGATCGGCGCGATGTGCGACGAGCCGGTGGCCGTGCGCAACTACCTCGACTCCGAGGACACGCGCTCCACGCTCGACGCCGTGATGACGCTCGGCGCCGGGGTTGAGGAGGAGGGCGGCGACTGCTTCGTGATCCGCGGCGTGGGCCTGCACGCGCCTCTCGAGGCCACCGAGGGGCTCATCGGCGTGGGCAACGCGGGCACGCTCATGCGGCTGCTGCCGGGTTGGCTCGCGGGGCAGCCGGGTGGGGTCTGGACGCTCGACGGCGACAGCTCGATTCGCCGCCGGCCCGTGGACCGCGTGGCCGAGCCGCTCCGCATGATGGGCGCCACGGTCGATGCTCGGGACGGCCGCTTCCCGCCCTTCACGGTGCGCGGCGCCGAGCTCACCGGGATCGACTACGAGCTCCCGGTCGCGAGTGCGCAGGTGAAGTCGTGCGTGCTGATCGCCGGGATGATGGCCGCGGGCTCGACGAGCGTGGTGGAGCCGTCGGTGAGCCGCGACCACACCGAACGCCTCCTGCGCCGGGCGCGCGTGGCGCTCGAGCGCGACGGCCTGCGGATCACCGTGTCGCAGGTGGACGAGCTCGAGCTCGACGAGATCGTCGTGCCGGGCGACCCGTCGTCGGCCGCGTTCATCGTCGCCGCGACGATCCTCGTGGGCGGCTCGCGCGTGGTCGTGAAGGACGTGGGGCTCAACTGGACCAGGACCGGCTTCCTGCGGATCGCCGAGCGGATGGGCGCCGTGATCGTGGGCGACCTCGAGCAGCCGGGCAGCCAGACGGACGCGGAGCCGGCCGGCGAGCTCGACGTGGCCTCCGGATCGCTCGAGGCGACCGTGGTCGAGGCCGACGAGGTGCCGCTCGCCATCGACGAGCTGACGCTGGTCGCCCTGCTCGGCGCTCACGCCGAGGGCGAGACGGTCGTGAGAGGCGCCGAGGAGCTCCGGCTCAAGGAGTCCGACCGGATCGCCGGTGTGGTGGACGGGCTGCGGGGCCTCGGCGCGGACATCGAGGCCACGCCCGACGGCTTCGTGGTCCGTGGCGACGGGTCCCCGTTGCGCGGCGGCACGATCCAGGCGAACGGCGATCACCGCATGGCGATGCTGGGCGCGGTGGCTGGTCTCGCCTCCACCCAGGGGGTGGAGGTCGTCGGCATGGAGGCCGCCGCGGTCTCGTATCCGGGCTTCGAGCAGGACCTCCGGACGCTCGTGTAGCTTGCCGCGCCGGTGTACCACGGGCTGCTCTTCTTCCACCTGATCGCGGCGTTTCTGCTCGCGGTCACGATCGTGATGTACAGCGCGGTGGCGCTCGGTGCCACGTCGAGCCCGCGCATGCTGTTCGTCGCGGACCGGTGCTGGGACGTCGGCGGCCTCGGCACGCTGATCTTCGGCATCTGGCTGGCGCTCAACCTCGACCAGTACGACTTCTTCGACGGCTGGATCCTTCTCGCGCTGCTGCTGTGGTTCGTCGCGACGGGGCTCGGACAGACCGTCCAGAGGGGGATCGGCGGTGACGACATCCGATCCGTGATCGCGCTGCACTGGATCCGCACGATCGTGGTGATCGGGCTGCTCGTGACGATGATCTGGAAGCCCGGCGCATGACGGTGCTCGGCGTCATCAGGCCGGACGACTGGAACATCGCGCTGTTCGTCCACATCCTGGGCGCGATGGCGCTGGTCGGGGCGCTCGCGCTGGTGGTGGTCGCGCTGGCCGAGCGCGACCTTCGCCTCGGCTACCGGTCGCTGCTGTTCGGCGTGCTGCCGGGATGGATCGTAATGCGCGGCGGCGCCGAGTGGATCGCGTCGAAGGAGAAGGTCAACGATCTCGACCCGACGCCCTCGTGGGTCGACGTCGGCTACAGCGTCTCCGACCCGATGCTGCTGTTCATCATCATCGCCACGGTCTGCGCGGGGGTCGCGGTGCGCAGGCAGAAGCGCGGCGGCGCCCTGCGCGGCACCGCGCTCGCCCTCACGAGCATCATGCTCCTGGCGGCCTTTGTCGCCGTCTGGGCGATGGCGACCAAGCCCACGTAGCCTGTCCGGCCATGGTGGTGGCCATCGACGGGCCCGCGGGAGCGGGCAAGAGCACCGTCGCGCGCGCGACTGCGCGAGCGCTTGGCTACACCTACCTCGACTCGGGCGCGATGTACCGCGCGGTCGGGCTGATGACGCTGCGCCACGGCGGGCCGGCGGCGCAGCGCGCTGACGAGCTCGAGATCGAGGTCGGCGAGCGCGTGGTCGCGAACGGGGACGACGTGACCGAGGAAATCCGCACGCCCGAGGTGTCGGAGGCCGCGTCGAAGGTCGCCACCGACCCGGACGTCCGCGCCGCGCTCGTGGAGAAGCAGCGGGAGCTCCTGTCGAATGGCGACTGGGTGGCGGAGGGGCGCGACATCGGCACCGTCGTGGCGCCCGACGCGGCCGTGAAGGTCTTTCTGACCGCGTCGCCCGAGGAGCGCGCCCGCCGGCGAGCGTCGGAGCTCGGCACCGACGTGGACACCGTGATGCGCGACCAGGCGCTGCGCGACGCGCAGGACACGGACCGCGAGCACTCGCCGCTGACGCAGGCGCCCGGCGCCGCCCGGCTCGACACGAGCGGACTGACGGTGGACGAGGTGGTGCAGCGGATCGTGGAGCTCGTCGAGCAGGCCAAGTGAAACGCCCGACGGTCGCCGTCGTCGGCTATCCGAACGTCGGCAAGTCGACGCTCGTGAACCGGCTCTCGGGGACACGCGAGGCGGTGGTGCACGAGCAGCCGGGCGTCACGCGCGACCGCAAGGAGATCGAGGCGGACTGGAACGGGGTCGGCTTCACGCTCATCGACACGGGCGGGGTCGACTTCGCCGGGGAGCACGAGATGGCCGAGGAGATCCGCCGTCAGGCGCTCGTCGCGCTCGCGGAAGCGGACCTTGCGGTGCTGGTGGTCGACGCGCGCGCGGGGCTCAGGCCCGGTGACGCGGAGCTGGCCCGCGAGCTGCGCGGCGGACCGGTGCCGGTGATCGTGGCGGCCAACAAGGTGGACGATGGGCGCCAGACCGGGCTCGCCGGCGAGTTCTACGCACTCGGCCTCGGCGACCCGATGCCCGTCTCCGCAACCCAGGGTCTCGGCACCGGCGACCTTCTGGACCGGATCGTCGAGCGCCTGCCCCAGGTGTCCGCGGAGCTGGAGGAGGTCACGCGGCTCGCGCTGATCGGACGGCCCAACGTGGGGAAGTCGTCGCTCGTCAACCGGCTGCTCGGGGAGGAGCGCGTGATCGTGACCGACGTCGCGGGCACGACGCGCGACTCGATCGACACGCGCATCGAGTTCGAGGGCCGCGAGGTGATCCTCGTGGATACCGCTGGACTGCGCCGGCGCACCAAGGTCGCCGGCACCGTGGACTACTACGCGCAGCTGCGCTCGGAGCAGGCGGCGGAGCGCGCGAACGTGGCGATCGTCGTCTGCGACGCGACCGACGGCGTCACGAGCGAGGACCTCCGCATCGCCGAGATGGCGATGAAGAACAAGTGCGCGACCGTGATCGCCCTCAACAAGTGGGACGTCACCCGGACCGACCTCGAGGACGCGAAGGCGATCGTCAAGCGGAAGCTCCGCCAGCGGCCGCAGGTGATGGCGGTCGCGGCCAAGACCGGCAGGGGCCTGAAGCGGCTCGTCGCCGAGGCGCTCTGGCTGGCCGACCGCTCGTCCCAGTGGATCCCCACGCCGGAGCTGAACCGCTTCCTGAGCGACATCCAGGCGATCCGCGAGCCCGCGGCCGTGCGCGGCAAGCGCCTGCGCATGTACTACATGGCCCAGTTCGAGACGAAGCCGCCGCGGTTCGCGATCCAGGTGAACAACCGCGGGCTCGTGACGCGCGACTACGCCTACTTCCTCGAGAACCGGCTGCGGGAGCGGTACAAGCTGGAGGGGGTGCCGCTTGTGATCGATTTCAAGACGGCGCGGGGGCGCGGGGGGTAGGTCCGCGCCGGGCCGGGCTCGCTCCGCTCCTTCGCCGCGCCGGGCCGGCCGGGTTGGGTGGGCATTGAGGGGGTTGAACCCGGCGGTGCCTCCACTTTTGGTTGTTATGGAACCAAGAATGGAGGCAGCGGACGTCTTGGTCGCTCGGCTTGCCGCTCTACAGCACCGGATTGTGACGCGGCGGCAACTCCTGACGGCCGGGCTCGGTGCCGGGAAGATCCGCCACCGGCTCGAGAACGGGCGGCTGTTCCAGCTCCATCCAGGCGTCTATTCGGTCGGAACGGCCGACCCAGGCCCGCTCGGCCACCTCCTCAGTGCTGTCGTTGCCTCCGGGAACCGGGCCGTGCTAAGTCACAGATCAGCGGCAGCCCTGTGGCGACTCCTCGAAGCCAAGCCCGGACCAATCGACGTAACCGTGCCCGGCACGAGGACACAGCGCCGTAACGGCATCCGCCGCCACTCCAGCCGGAGCCTTCCGCCCGCCGAAATCACCACCCGCCTCCGCATTCCATGCACGACCGTCGAGCGTGTTCTCATCGACCTGGCGGCGCTCCGCTCACCCGAGCTCGAACGCGCGGTGGAGCAAGGGTTCGTCAACAGGCTGATCGGCCGAACCCGGATGCAGGAAGCGCTGCACCGCGCGAAGGGTCGTACCGGCACGCGCCAGCTCAAGCGCCTCCTCGCCGGCCTCCTTCCCCAGCTGCCGTTCACCCGCTCCGAGCTGGAGCGCCGCTTCCTGAAGCTGATCGCGAGCGCGCACCTCCCGATGCCGATCGTCAACCGCCATCGCGAAGACCACCGCGTGGACTTCCACTGGCCGGCCTCGAGGCTCGTCGTCGAGACCGACGGTCGCGGGATACACGACAACCCCTACGCCTTCGAGGAGGACCGGCGGCGCGACCTCGACCTGGAGCTCGCGGACTGGCATGTCATCCGCCTGACCTGGCGCCAGATAGCCGAGCAGCCCGAGCGCGTGCTCGCGCTCGTGCGGAAGCGGCTCACAGCGGCTCGAAGCGGGCGGTGAAGTGCCGCAGGGCCGGCGGCTCTTCGACGATCCTGAAGCCGCGCAGCTCGCTCGCACGCTCGGCGACGAAGCGGCACACCTCGATCACGTAGTCCACATGCGACTGCGTGTACGTGCGGCGCGGGATCGCCAGCCGCACGAGATCCATCGCCGCCGGCTCCTCGGTCCCGTCGGGGTGGCGGCCGAACATCACGGTGCCGATCTCGCAGCCGCGGATGCCGCCCTCGAGGTAGAGCGCCACGGCGAGCGCCTGCCCCGGGTACTCGAGCGGCGGTATGTGCGGCAGGAAGCCGCGGGCGTCGATGTACACGGCGTGGCCGCCGACGGGCAGGACCACGGGGATTCCGGCGGCGTCGAGCGCCTCGCCGAGGTACTCGGTCGACCGCACGCGGTAGTGGAGGTAGTCCTCGTCCACGGCCTCGCGCAGGCCCTGCGCGACCGCCTCCATGTCGCGCCCGCTCATCCCGCCGTAGGTCGGGAAGCCCTCGGTGAGGATAAGCAGGTTGCGGCACTGCTCCGCGAGCTGGTCGTCGTCCAGCGCGAGCCAGCCGCCCATGTTGCCGAGCGGGTCCTTCTTCGCGGACATGGTCATGCCGTCAGCGAGCGAGGCCATCTCGCGCACGATGTCCGGCACCGGCGTGTCCGCGTAGCCCTCCTCGCGCAGCTTCACGAACCAGGCGTTCTCGGCGAAGCGGCACGCGTCGAGGTAGAGCGGCAGGTCGCCGCACGCCTCGCGGACCGCCCGCAGGTTCTCCATCGAGACCGGCTGCCCGCCGCCCGAGTTGTTGGTGAGCGTCATGAACACCACGGGCACGTCGCGTTCGGCGAGAACCCGCTCGAGCGCCTCGACGTCCATGTTGCCCTTGAAGGGGTGGCGCGACGCGGGCACGAGCGCCTCCGGGATCGGGAGGTCGAGAGCCTCCGCGCCCGTGAACTCGACGTTCGCCCGCGTGGTGTCGAAATGGGTGTTGTTCGGGATGGTCTTCCCAGGCCCGCCGATCGCGGTGAAGAGGATCTTCTCCGCGGCGCGCCCCTGATGCGTGGGGATCACGTGCTCGAACGGGAACAGCTCGCGCACCGCGTCTCGAAAGCGGAACCAGGAGGCCGAGCCGGCGTAGCTCTCGTCGCCGAGCTGAAGCCCGGCCCACTGTGCGGACGACATCGCACCAGTGCCGGAGTCGGTGAGCAGGTCGACCAGCACGCGCGGGCCCGGCACGTTGAAGAGGTTGTAGCCCGCACGCACGAGCTCCTCCTCGCGTTCCTCCCGCGTCGTCATGGCGACCGGCTCCACGGAATGGATCCGGAAGGGCTCGATGATTGTTCTCCACTGAGAGTCCACGCCCTATGTGTACCCTTGGCCGCCTCATGACGACCGAGCGCCTGTCAGACAACGAGTTTCTTTTCACGTCCGAGTCGGTGACGGAGGGTCATCCGGACAAGATGGCCGACCAGATCTCGGACGGCGTCCTCGACGCCGTGATGGCCGAGGACCCCACGGGTCGCGTGGCCTGCGAGACGCTGGTGAACACCGGGTTGGTCGTGGTCTCGGGCGAGATCACGACGGACGTCTACGTGGACATCCCGAAGATCGCGCGCGAGACGATTCGCAAGATCGGCTACTCCGGCGGCCGCTACGGGTTCGATTGCGAGAGCTGCGCGGTGATCACCGCGATCGACGAGCAGTCGCCCGACATCGCGCAGGGAGTCGACAAGGCGTATGAGGCGCGCACCGACCCTGCCGACGACGACGAGCTCGATGTCGCGGGCGCCGGCGACCAGGGCATGATGTTCGGCTTCGCCACCCGCGAGACGAAGGAGCTCATGCCGCTCCC
>Ga0207706_10001712_pt1 | contig 21630 bp, 21 predicted proteins | sample KBSC53metaG_FD_184318 | JGI IMG/M metagenome (GOLD analysis project Ga0207706, IMG submission 184318) | Corn rhizosphere microbial communities from Kellogg Biological Station, Michigan, USA - KBS C5-3 metaG (SPAdes) (version 2) | ecosystem: Host-associated > Plants > Roots > Rhizosphere > Soil ... | reverse complement strand
CGAGCGCCTGGTCTCGCCCCTTGCCCTCAACGCGGTACACAAAGCGATCATCGCCATTGACGCGGCGCGACCACCAGCCCCTCAAGTCCTGTTTTAGAGGCTCAGGCTTGCCGCGTTTCTCAAATGGGGTTCTTCGACACTCTTCGATAAGCTCGAGGCCGCGCGTCTTTTGCAGGTCCGCGCGGCTTCGGAGTGGGGGCCATCGAAGAACGGCGGTCGCAACATTCAGGGCGGCGCGCGCCAGAAATTCAAGCTGGGACACTTCCCGAACAACTCGTCAGCTTCACACCCAGCCTCGTCGCGAGCGACCGGGATGGCCATTCCGAGCACCCATGTGCCGCTCGCCGGCCAGGTTCAGGTCTCCGGATCGCGGAACATGTCCATCTCGCGCACGCCGCGCTGCCGCCGCGCCGTGTCGACCAGCCGGCGAAGTTCCTCGCGTCGCTGCTGCGCCCTCGGCACGTTGCGCAGCACCAGCTCGCCGGTGCGCGTGGTCTCGTCGCTGGAGATAAGACAGATATTGCCGATGCCGGCCATCTGGTTGAGCAGGCTGAAATCCATCCGGATGTCCTTGACGCGGTACAACTCGACCTCGTCGATGCTTTTCATGAAGATGCCCTGGCGCAGGATCAGCCGCTCGGGCGTGACCTGGTAGAGCGAGCTCATCACGCCGAGCCACTTGAAGGCGAAGATCGCTGCCGCGGCGAGCGTCAGCAGCAGCGGCCAGGCGCCCCAGTCGCCGGCCGTCGCGACGGTGAGGCCGATCCCGAGCAGCCCGAGCGCGAGCGTTCCGAGTCCCGCCGCCGTCCCCCAGAACCATCCGCCGAGCGACGAGCGAAACGTGTCCAGCACCTGGTCCATCCATCCCTCCGATCCACCACCAGCCTAGCGCGCGCCCGGGAAACTCACCAGCAGGTCGTAAGCCGCCGGGTCGGTAACGCCCGCCAGGCGGATCCCCTGGCGCAGCAGGAAGGCGTGGCGGACGATTTCCGCCTGCTGCTCGATGCCGTAGCGCTCGAGCTTCCATCCCGGCTTGAGGCTGTAGTCGTAGCGGCACAACGGGTGGCGGTGGAGCAGGAGATACCATTGGCCGAGGCTCTGCGTCTGCCAGACATGGGTCAGCTCGTGGATCAGCAGTCCCTGGCGGAAGGGCGAGAGAAGCGAGAAATCATCCGAATAAGTGTCGCCAAACGGATGAAAATAAAGGTGTCCGTGCGGCGCCATGGTGACGCGCCTGGGCTGCAGCGGGAAGAACTTGCGGCGCCGGATCGTCACCTTGGCGTAGGCAATGGCGTCGCCGAAGACGCTGCGGGCGAGGGCCCTTTCGCCTTCGGTCAGGCGGCGCTCGCCGCCGATCGGACAAGGAACCGGCGCGACCAACTCTAGCGCGCGTTCCCCGCCGCGAGAATTTCGACGGGCAAGGTTGCCTTCTGGCCGCTGGTGAATGCCAGCGTCAGCGTGGTGGTGCCTCCCGGCTTCAGGCGGTCGTCGATATGCATCGCCATCACGTGGCGTCCTCCCGGCGAGAACACCAGCTCGCCGCGCGAGGGCACGTCCATCCGCGCGGCTTGTCGCATTTCCATGTGTCCGCCGACCATGCCCGTGTCGTGGAGCATGGCGCCTTGCGCGCCCTCGAGCTCGACTCTCTCGAGCGTCTGCAGGGTGTCGGAATCGTTGTGGACCGTGAAGTAGACCGCGCCCGGATTGCCGTGCACGGCCGGCAGCACCAGGCGGCCGTCGCTGACCGAGATTCCCTGCGCGGGAACCGGCTTTGCCGGAGCGGAAGCTTGCTTCGAGGAGGGTTGCTGCTGGCTGCCGCAGGCGGCGAGGGCGAGGGTAGCAAAGGCGAGGGCGATGGGAGCTAATGCGATCGTTTTCACGAGGGGGCTTGTCCTCCTTTGGGACCGATTTTTCTAGCCGCGCCCTTCTCTTGTGCCAAGCGAAAGCACACCTATATCGCCGCCAACGTAAAGTGCTCAACCGAGCCGCCGACCGGTTTCGCCATGGACGGGGAGCCGAATGCGCGGCGTCCAATATTGCAAGAGGATTAGGGGAAACCATGGCCAAAGTTATCGGTATCGACCTCGGTACGACCAACAGCTGCGTTGCAGTGATGGAAGGGGGCAAGCCCAAGGTCATCGAGAACTCCGAAGGCGCGCGCACCACGCCTTCGATCGTCGCCTTCACCAAGGACGGCGAGCGCCTCATCGGCCAGCCGGCCAAGCGCCAGGCGGTCACCAACCCGGATAACACGCTGTTTGCGATCAAGCGCCTCATCGGGCGCCGGTTCGACGATCCCATGACCAAGAAGGACATGGGCCTCGTTCCGTACACCATCGTCAAGGGCAAGAACGGGGACGCGTGGGTCAAGGCTGGCGGCGAGGACTATTCGCCGAGCCAGGTTTCCGCCTTCATCCTGCAGAAGATGAAGGAAACCGCCGAGAGCTATCTCGGCGAGACGGTCACCCAGGCGGTGATCACCGTCCCGGCGTACTTCAACGACGCCCAGCGCCAGGCGACCAAGGACGCCGGCCAGATCGCCGGCCTCGAGGTGCTGCGCATCATCAACGAGCCGACCGCGGCCGCGCTCGCCTATGGCCTCGAGAAGGACGAGGGCAAGACCATCGCGGTGTACGACCTCGGCGGCGGCACGTTCGACATCTCGATCCTGGAGATCGGCGACGGCGTGTTCGAGGTGAAGAGCACCAACGGGGACACCTTCCTCGGCGGCGAGGACTTCGACAGCGCCGTGGTCGAGTACCTGGCGGACCAGTTCAAGAAAAAGGAGAACATGGATCTCCGCAACGACAAGCTCGCCCTGCAGCGCCTCAAGGAAGCCGCCGAGAAGGCCAAGATCGAGCTGTCGAGCGCGCAGCAGACCGAGGTCAACCTGCCGTTCATCACCGCCCGCATGGAGGGCGGCAGCTCCACTCCGCTGCACCTCGTCGAGACGATCACCCGCTCGCAGCTCGAAAAGCTGGTCGAGGGTCTCGTCCAGCGCACGCTGGAGCCGTGCAAGAAGGCGCTGTCGGACGCCGGTATCGACAAGGGCAGCGTCGACGAGGTGATCCTGGTCGGCGGCATGACCCGCATGCCCAAGGTCCGCGACGTGGTGAAATCGTTCTTCGGCAAGGAACCCCACACCGGGGTGAACCCTGACGAAGTCGTCGCCATGGGCGCGGCCATCCAGGCGGGCGTGCTGCAGGGTGACGTCAAGGACGTGCTGCTGCTCGACGTGACGCCGCTTTCGCTCGGCATCGAGACGTTGGGCGGTGTCTTCACCCGCATGATCGATCGCAACACCACGATCCCGACCAAGAAGGCGCAGGTCTATTCGACCGCCGAGGACAACCAGCAGGCGGTGACGATCCGCGTGTTCCAGGGCGAGCGCGAGATGGCGGCGGACAACAAGCTGCTCGGCCAGTTCGACCTCGTCGGCATTCCCCCGGCGCCGCGCGGCGTGCCGCAGATCGAGGTCACCTTCGATATCGACGCCAACGGCATCGTCAACGTCTCGGCGAAGGACAAGGGCACCGGCAAGGAGCAGCAGATCCGCATCCAGGCCTCCGGCGGCCTCAGCGACGCCGACATCAACCAGATGGTCCAGGATGCCGAGAAGTTCGCCGAAGAGGACAAGAAGCGGCGCGAGGCGGCCGAGGCGAAGAACAACGCCGACAGCCTGGTCCACGCGACCGAGAAGCAGCTCCAGGAGCATGGCGACAAGATCGATGCCTCGCTCAAGTCGGAAATCGAGGCGGCCATCGCCGAGGCCAAGACCGCGCTAGAAGGCGACGACGTCGAGGCGATCAAGGCCAAGTCACAGGCGCTGACCGACGCCGCGATGAAGATGGGCCAGGCGATCTACCAGTCCGAACAGGCTGCGACCGAAGCCGCGGCCGGGCCGGACGCCGGCACGTCGGGCCCGGGAACGGGCGGCGCGGGCGAGGAGGAAGTCGTCGATGCGGAGTTTTCCGAAGTCGACGAAGACAACAAAGGCTGATCGCTGATGAAAACCGATGCCGCCACTGGTGCAATTCGCTCCGGTGGCGGTTAAGGTTTGGGCGGGGTCTACTTAAATGCCTGCGATGGAAGCCGATTTTTACGAAACCCTGGGAGTGAGCCGGGACGCGGACAGCGCGGCGATCAAGGCCGCGTACCGCAAGCTCGCGATGGAGTATCATCCTGACCGCAACGGCGGGTGCAAGGAGAACGAGGCCAAGTTCAAGGCGGTGAACGCCGCCTACGACTGCCTCAAGGATCCGCAGAAGCGCGCGGCTTACGACCGCTACGGCCATGCCGCGTTCCAGAACGGCGGCGGCTTCAACGGCGGCCCGGGCGCGGACTTCGCCGATCTCGGCGACATTTTCGAGACGATCTTCGGCAATGCTTTCGGCGGCGGCGCGCGGCAGCGCCCGCGCCGCGGGGCCGACTTGCGCTATGACCTGCAGATCGGGCTCGAGGAGGCGTTCTACGGCAAGAGCACGCAGATCGAGGTCGAGGTCTCGGTCGCCTGCGAGCCGTGCCATGGCAGCGGCGCGGAGCCGGGCACCGGCACCCGCACCTGCAACTTGTGCCACGGCCAGGGCAAGGTCCGCGCGCAGCAGGGCTTCTTCGTCGTCGAGCGACCGTGCCATAATTGCGGCGGCAGGGGCCAGGTGATCGAGCAGCCGTGCCGCGAGTGCCGCGGCGAGGGCCGGGTCGACAAGGTCCAGTCGCTCGCGGTCGAGATTCCGCCGGGCGTCGACACCGGCACGCGCATCCGGCTCGCAGGCAAAGGCGAGGCCGGGCCGCAAGGCGCGCCGGCGGGCGATCTTTACATTTTCGTTCACGTCCGCCCGCACCCGGTTTTCGAGCGCGAGGGGACGACGTTGCTGACGCGCATACCCGTCAGCTTCACGACGGCCGCGCTCGGCGCGACGATCGAGATTCCGGGCGTCGATGGCGAGACCCATGCGATCGCCATCCCCGCGGGGATCCAGTCCGGCAAGCAACTGCGCAAGCGCGGCGCCGGCATGCCGGTGCTGCAGGGCCGCGGACGGGGCGACCTCGTCATCGAGGTTACCGTCGAGACGCCGACGAAGCTCAGCAAGGAGCAGCGCGCGATCCTCGAGAGGTTCCGCGATACCGAGACCGGCGACGAATGCCCTGAAAGCCGCGGCTTCTTCGAAAAGCTGAAGGGCGCCTTCGGCGCGTAAGGCGCGGTCAGTCGCGCGGGCCACCCCCGCGTAAGCTTCGCGGGGCTTGCGTTCACACTTTGTTCCGGCTAGGTCGAGCCATGTCCAAGACCAAGCGCCGCTATGTCTGCCAGGCCTGCGGGGCGGTGTCGCACCGTTGGCAGGGGCAATGCGGCGATTGCGCCGAGTGGAACACGCTGGTCGAGGACACGCCGGCGAGCGTTTTTTCGCTGAAGCACGACCTGTCGAGCGGCGGCCGGCCGGTGGAGTTCACCAAGCTCGATGCGCCCGGTGAAGCGCTGCAGCGGCGCTCGACCGGGCTCGCCGAATTCGACCGCGCGCTGGGCGGCGGACTGGTGCCGGGAGCGGCTGTCCTGATGGGCGGCGACCCGGGCATCGGCAAGTCGACGCTGCTGCTGCAGGCCTGCGCTAGGCTGGCAGGCGGGGGCGCCGATGTCGTCTACGTCAGCGGCGAGGAAGCGGCCGGGCAGGTGCGCTTGCGGGCCGCGCGGCTCGGCCATGCCGCCGCGCCGATCCGGCTCGCGTCGGTGACCTCGGTGCGCGACATCCTGACGACGCTCGGGCAGGGCCGCACGCCCGACCTGCTCGTCATCGATTCGATCCAGACGATGCATTCCGACACCATCGAAGGCGCGCCCGGCACCGTCAGCCAGGTGCGCGGCTGCGCCTTCGAGCTGATCCGCTACGCCAAGGAAACCGGCTGCGCGCTGGTTCTCGTCGGGCACGTGACCAAGGATGGCACCATCGCCGGCCCGCGCGTGCTCGAGCACATGGTCGACGTGGTGATGAGTTTCGAGGGCGAGCGCAGCCACCAGTACCGCATCCTTCGCGCGCTCAAGAACCGCTTCGGCGCGGTCGACGAGATCGGCGTTTTCGCGATGGCCGGGCACGGGCTGGAGGAAGTTCCCAACCCCTCGTCGCTGTTCCTCACCGGGCGCGAGGAAGCCGTGGCCGGAAACGCGGTATTCCCGGCGCTCGAGGGCACGCGACCCGTGCTCGTCGAGGTCCAGGCGCTGATCGTGCGGCTGCAATCGGGCGCCACGCCGCGCCGGGCCGTCGTCGGCTGGGACTCAGGGCGCCTCGCCATGCTGCTGGCGGTGCTCGAATCGCGCTGCGGGCTCAATTTCAGCTCGGCCGAGGTCTATCTCAACGTCTCCGGCGGCTATCGCCTGGCCGACCCGGCGGCCGACCTGGCGGTCGCCGCGGCGCTGGTTTCCGCGCTGGCGGACAAGCCGCTTGCGCTCAGGAGCGCGTTCTTCGGCGAGGTTTCGCTGGCCGGCGAGATCCGCCCTGTGGCGCACGCGGGCCTCAGGCTGCGCGAGGCGGCCAAGCTGGGATTCGACCAGGCTTGCGGCCCGGAGGCAAGCGGCGAGCGGGCCGAAGGTCTTCGCTACCAAGGCCTTGATAGACTTCCAAAGCTCGTTGACCGCATCATGGCGGGGCAATAGAATCTCGGCCCAGGGACGGGCTAGATATTCAGCTAATGACCGCATTCGACATCATCGCCCTGTTCATCGTGGGCGTGGCCGCGGTGGGCGGCTTCATGCGCGGCTTCGTGCAGGAAGTGCTGTCGCTGGCGGCGTGGATCTTGGCGGTGTTCGCCATTCGCTATCTCCATACCGATCTTACCGGCTTCATCGACACCTATATCGGCACGACGACGACCGCCGCCCTGCTGGCGTTCGCGCTGCTGCTGCTGATCCCCTACGCCGCCATGAAGCTGATTGCCGCCAAGCTCGGCCAGGCCTCGCGGAACTCGATCATCGGCCCGATCGACAGGGTGCTCGGCTTCGGCTTCGGCACGGTGAAGGGCGTCATCATCGTGGTGATCGCGTTTTCGCTGCTGGTGCTCGGTTACGACACCGTCTGGGGTGCCGACGGCAGGCCCGCGTGGATCACCGGCGGCCGCACTTACCCGTTCGTCAACGCGGCGTCCGACGAGATGGTGCAGTTGATCAAGCTGCGGCGAGAGCGCATGCGGCAGGAAGACCCGAGCGCGCACGACGATAACTGATGGCCGTTGCCGAAAAACTCTACACGCCCGAGCTGCTCGCTCTCGCCGTCAGCCTGGCCGAGTATCCGCCCGACACGGCGCTGCCGTTGCACGGCCATGCCCGGTCCAAGAGCTGCGGCAGCACGTTGCAGGCCGACCTGGCTGTTGATGCCTCAGGCCGCATCGAGCGGCTTGGCCTCAGGGTGCGCGCGTGCGCGGTGGGGCAAGCTTCGGCCGCGATCTTCGCCCGCGCAGCGGTCGGGCGCTCACGGCAGGAGATTGACACAGCGCATGCCGCGCTGACCGACTGGCTGGGCGGCACCGGCGAGCTGCCCGATTGGCCCGGCCTCGAGGCCATCGCCCAGGCGCGCGATTTTCCCGCCCGCCACGGGGCGATCATGCTGCCGTGGACGGCCGCGCGCGACGCCCTTTCCAGCGCCGCGCCCGCTGGGTAACCTTTGCGCCGAGGGGGAGGGAGAGGATACCATGGCCACCGCAGCGTCTCCGGCAATTCGCCACCATCCCACCGCGTCGGACATCCGCCTGGTCATCGCCGCCTCCTCGGCCGGCACGATCTTCGAGTGGTACGATTTCTTCATCTACGGCACGCTCGCTTCGCTGATCGGCGCCGCGTTCGTGCCTTCCGACAACGAGCTGGCCCGCCAGCTGACGGTTTGGGCGGGGTTCGCCGTCGGCTTCGGCTTCCGGCCGCTTGGCGCGGTATTGTTCGGGTATCTCGGCGACAAGCTCGGGCGGAAGTACACGTTTCTCGTCACCGTCACCCTGATGGGCATTGCCACCGCCGGTGTCGGCCTGGTCCCGTCCGTCAGGACGATCGGCCTCGCCGCGCCGGCGATCGTCATCATGCTGAGGATCATGCAGGGCCTGGCGCTGGGTGGCGAGTATGGAGGGGCGACCATCTTCGTGTCCGAGCATTGCCCGCCGGGCAAGCGCGGGTTCTATACCGGCTTCATCCAGGCGAGCGTGGTCGGCGGGTTCGTGCTCAGCCTGATCGTGGTCCTCTTGTCGAAGCTGACGATGAGCGACGCCACCTGGGAGCAGTGGGGCTGGCGCGTGCCGTTCGTGCTCAGCCTGCTGCTGCTTGCGATCAGCCTGTGGATGCGCCTGAAATTGTCGGAGAGCCCGGTGTTCCAGGCGATGCGCGCCGAGGGGCAGATGGCCAAGAACCCGTTCAAGGAGAGCTTCACTTACCCGGGCAACAAAAAGCGCCTGTTTGTCGCCCTGTTCGGCGTCGCTGCCGGGCTGACCGTCATCTGGTACACGGCGATGTTCCGCGGCCTGTCGTTCCTCACCGGCCCGATGCGGGTGAACGAGACCGCGGCGGAAATCATCGTCGGCATTGCCGCGGCGATCGGCATGAGCTTTTTCGTCTTCTTCGGGGCGCTGTCGGACAGGATCGGCCGCAAGGCCCCGATCGTCTGGGGCTATGCGCTGACGCTCGTCCTGCTGTTCCCGTGCTTCTGGGCGATCGGTTGGGTGATGGAGCCGTCGCTGGCGATTGCGGGCGCCGACGTGAAGATCACGCCGGGCGGAACGCAGATCATCGTCATCATGGGCGCGCTGCTGGTGTTGTCGGCCCTGTCCGGCGCGACCTATGGATCGGTCGCCGCCCTCCTTGCCGAGATGTTCCCGCCGAAGATCCGCTACAGCTCGGTGTCGATCCCCTATCACTTCGGTACCGGCTACTTCGGCGGCTTCCTGCCGCTGATCGCCACGTGGATCGTCGCCAGGACCGGCAATCCCTATTCGGAGCTGTGGTACACCTGGGGCGTGGTGCTGGTGGCCTTGATCGTGGCGATTTGGGGGCTACAGGGCGGGCCTCCCAAGGATTTCGAAGAGACCCAATGATCCATCCCCCACCGCGCTCGCTGCGCCTGCGGCTCGATCGAGAGGCGCTGGCAGGCAACTGGCGCGCGCTCGACCGGCTGTCGGGCAGCGCGCGGGCCGGCGCGGCGGTGAAGGCGGATGCGTATGGGGTCGGCGTCGCCAATGTCGTCCCGGTTTTGCGCGAGGCCGGTTGCGGCACGTTCTTCGTGGCTCACTGGAGCGAGGTCGCCGAGATGCTGCAGCATGCGCCGGCGAGCGAAGTCGTCGTGCTGCATGGCCCGACTTGCGCCGAGGACGTCGAATATGCGCTCGCGACCGGTGTCCGCCCCGTCATCAACAGCCTGCACCAGGCGCAGCTGTGGCTCGAGGGCGGCGGCGGCGTTTGCGACCTGATGGTCGATACCGGCATCAATCGCCTCGGCCTGCCGCCCGGGGAAATCGGCGATCCGCTTGTCGCCCGGCTCGAGATCGAGACGCTGATGTCGCATCTCGCATCGGCCGACGAGGACAGTGCCCAGAACGAGCAGCAGCGGATCCTGTTCGAGGAGCTGGCGCCGCAGGTCCGGCATCGCCGGCGCAGCCTCGCCAACAGCGCCGGAATCGCTCTCGGAGCCCGCTATGCCTTCGACCTCTCGCGGCCGGGCCTTGCTCTATACGGCGGCGTGCCGCGACCGGAGCTCGCATCGGAAATCCGTCAGGTCGCCCATCCGCAGGCCGCCGTGCTGCAGCTGCGCGACCTCGCGCCGGGCGACAGCGTGGGATACGGCGCCACCTTTACCGCAAGGCGCCCGATGCGCGCCGCGACCGTGTCGCTCGGTTATGCCGACGGCTTCCTGCGCTGCTGGGCCGGGCGCGGCGCGCTGCGGTCGGGCGAAACTCTCCTGCCACTGCTCGGCCGCGTCTCGATGGACATGGTCGTCGTCGATTGCAGCGCAAGGCAGGACTTGCGCGAGGGCGACTGGCTCGACGTTCCCTATCACCTGCCGCAAGCCGCCGAGCGCTGCGGATTGTCCCAATATGAGCTGTTGACCACGCTCGGCCGCCGGTTCCAGCGCTCCGGCTGAGGGTGGTGTGTCAGTTTGAATTGCGCGTTGAGGCTGCTCGGTCGGCTGGCCTGAGTAAGCATCTCGCCAGCCCCACATCGTAGACCTCCGGAAACGATGAGTGCGCGTTAGCCCAATCGGCGGCAACCGGCATGGGCAAATGCCCGCTTCGTTCGGGCGACCCTCGACGGCGAACTTGCGGACACCAGTGGGCTCGACGGGGCAATGGCGAGCCTCGCTGCCGCGCTCCTGTTTGCCTCCAGTTTGCTGCCCTTGATCCTGGTCACGCCGGCCACACGGGAGAGGCTGTTGAATTCCGAGCGAGACACCAACGGCTGAGGACTCATGTTGCACCGCATTTGCTGCAAGTGCTAAGCGACAAATGCTGCGCAGCATGGAGTCGGGACGATGGCGGATCAAGCCAAGGGAAACGCCGAAGAACCCGTCATCGTCAAGAAGTACGCCAACCGGCGGCTCTACAACACGCGCAGCTCCAGCTACATCACGCTCGACGACCTCGCCCGGATGACCCGCGACGGGGTCGACTTCAAGGTGCTCGACGCCAAGACCGGCGGCGACATCACTCACCAGATCCTGACGCAGATCATCATGGAGGAAGAATCGAGCGGCGAGCAGATGCTGCCGATCGGCTTCCTTCGCCAGCTGATCTCGATGTACGGCCACTCGATGCAGGCGATGATGCCGCAGTACCTCGAAGCCTCGATGGAGAATTTCCGCGCCAACCAGCAGAAGCTGCAGGACGCGTGGAAGGCAAGCATGGACCCGGCGGCGTTCTCTCGGCTCGCCGAGACGAACATGGCGATGTTCAAGGCCGCGGCGAGCGCGTTCATGCCCAAGGCCAGTTCCACCCCGGCGCCCGAGCGCAAGCCCGAGCCCAAGCCGCAAAGCGATCTCGATGCTCTGCGCGCCCAGCTCGCGGAAATGCAGCGCAAGCTCGACGAGCTTGGCAAATAGCCTGCGGCGAGGCATCGCCCGCCGCGACCAGGAACAGATTCGGAAAAATTCAGCCGTGACCGCCATCCGCCACGCATTGACCATCAAGCGCGAGGACGATTTCGCCCAGTGGTACCAGGAAGTGATCTCGGCCGCCGACATGGCCGAGGAATCCGGCGTGCGCGGGTGCATGGTGATCAAGCCGTGGGGCTTCGGCATTTGGGAACGGATGCAGCAAATGATGGACCGGCGGATCAAGGCCGCCGGGGTGCAGAACGCCTATTTTCCGCTGCTCATCCCGCTTGGCAACTTCGTCCGCGAGGCGGAGCACGTCGAAGGCTTCGCCAAGGAAATGGCCGTCGTCACGCATCACCGGCTGATCGCCGACGGCAAGGGCGGCTTGATACCCGACCCCGAGGCGAGGCTGGAGGAACCGCTGATCGTCCGCCCCACCTCGGAAACGATCATCGGCGACGCGATGAGCCGCTGGATCCAGTCGTGGCGCGACCTGCCGCTGCTGCTCAACCAATGGGCCAACGTGGTTCGCTGGGAAATGCGCACGCGGATGTTCCTGAGGACAAGCGAGTTCCTCTGGCAGGAAGGCCATACCGCGCACGAGACTCGCGAGGACGCGCTGGCCGAGACGCTGCGCGCGCTCGAGATGTACCGCGCCTTCGCCGAGGTGGACGCGGCGATCCCGGTGATCGTCGGGGAAAAGCCTGCCAACGAGCGCTTTCCCGGCGCCGAGGCTACTTACTCGATCGAGGCGATGATGCAGGACGGCAAGGCACTGCAGGCCGGCACCAGCCATTACCTCGGTACGAGCTTTGCCGAGGCGGCGAACATCCGTTTCCAGGATCGCGAGGGAACCCAGCAGTTCTGCCACACGACCAGCTGGGGCGTCTCGACCCGCATGGTCGGGGCGATGATCATGGTTCACGGCGACGACGACGGCCTGCGGGTGCCCCCGACGCTGGCGCCGTTCCAGGTCGTGATCCTGCCGATGCTGCGTGAAGACGAAGGCGATGCGGCGCTCATCACCTATTGCGACGAGCTGCGTGCCAAGCTCGCGATGAAATCGGCCTTCGGCGAACAGCTGCGCGTATGGCTCGATGCCAAGCCCGGCAAGGCCGCCGCCAAGCGCTGGGACTGGGTGCGCAAGGGTGCACCGCTGATCGTCGAGGTCGGCCCTCGCGATATGGCCGAGGGCAAGGCCGCCGTGCTGCGCCGCCACCAATTGTGGAACGAGGCCGCCAAGCCGAACTTCGCCTTCATGGCACGCGACGACTTCGCCGCCGTGGCGCCGGCCCTGCTCGAGGAAATCCAGCAGGCCTTGTTCGACCAGGCGACGCAGCGCCGCGAGGCCAATATCGTGCGCGATATCGACAGCCTTGACGCGCTGAAAGGCTACTTTGCCGAGGACCAGCGCTATCCCGGCTGGGCCGAGGTCCGGTGGTCCCGCCCCGAAGGCGCTGCGCTCGACAAGGTGGTCGAGCAACTCAAGGCCCTGAAGCTCACCTTCCGCAACGTCCCGCTGAACGCCCCGTCTGCGGACGGCACCTGTCTGTTCACGGGCGAGCCGGCGGTCGAGCGAATCTACGTCGCGCGGGCTTATTGACGCTTGCCATCGTGCCGACTGCCGGCAAGAAACCGGCATGCGCCATCTCCTGATTGCCGCCGCGCTGATCGCGGCGCCCGCCGCCGCCCGGCCAGATCCTTCCGCCGACGTGTCGCAGGCCCGGTTGCGTGCCGATGTCGAGGCTCTGGTCGGCTTCGGCACGCGTCACACGCTCTCCTCGCAGGACGACCCCAAGCGCGGCATCGGCGCCGCACGGCGGTGGGGCGAGCAGCAGTTGCGTGCCGACGGCGAGGCCTGCGGCGGCTGCCTCGAGATCGTGCTGCCGGAGCGGATGGTGACGGGCAATCGCATCCCCCGGCCGGTGCGCCTCGTCGACGTCGTTGCGATCCAGCGCGGTACCGAGCGGCCCAACGAGGTTGTGATCGTGCAGGGCCACATCGACAGCCGGGTCTCCGACGTGATGAACGCAACCAGCGACGCGCCGGGCGCGAACGATGACGGCTCGGGCACGTCGCTTGTGCTGGAAGCGGCGCGGGTGCTCTCGAAGCACAAGTATCCGGCGACCATCGTCTATGCCTTGCTCTCCGGGGAGGAGCAGGGGCTCTACGGCGGCAAGCTGCTGGCCGACTATGCCGCCGAGCAGGGCTGGAGGGTGATGGCCGTGCTCAACAACGACATCGTCGGCAATTCCTGCGGCTCGGACGGCCACTGCGATGCCGCGCACGTGCGGGTATTCTCCGAAGGACCGCGGGCCGACGCGACGGCGAAGACGCTGGCGGCGATGGCCCGCGACGGGGGCGAGAACGACAGCCCCGGTCGCAATCTCTCGCGGTTCATTGCGGGGCTCGCCGACGCGAAGGCGCTGGCGGTGCGGCAGATCTGGCGCACCGACCGGATGGGCCGCGGTAGCGACCAGATACCGTTCCTGGAAAAAGGCTATCCGGCGATCCGCTTCTCGGTCGCGGTCGAGAACTACAATCGCCAGCACCAGGACCTGCGCAGCGAAAAGGGTGTCGAATACGGCGACACCATCGCGGCGATGGATTTCGCGTACCTCGCCAAGATCACGCAGCTGAACGTGCGAGTGCTCGACGCGCTGGCCCGCTCGCCCATGCCGCCGGCGCCAAGGGCCGAGGCCGCGGTGCAGACCTATACCAGCGTGCAATGGCTTGCGGTGCCCGGCGCCGCCAAATATCGCGTCTGGCGCCGCCGGACCGACGCGGCTATGTGGGAGGCCAGGCCGCTGCGCGAAACGAGCGCGACCCAAGTGCGCCTCGACGGGGTGCGCGGAGACGACTGGCTGTTCGGCGTCAGTTCCGTGGCCGCTGACGGTTCGGAAAGCCCGGTCGCGAGCGCGGTGCCGGGGGGTGCCTTCGCACCTCTTGCCAAGTCCTGACCGCCGACGGGCGGGCTTACCTTGCGGGCGCCCGGGTGGTAGCCTGCGCGCACGACACGAGGGGGGAATCTCATGTTCGAAGCCATCAAGTACAATCTTGCGCATCTCGCCGACTTCACCGGACGCGAGGACCGGCCGACGTTCTGGTGGTACGTGCTGTTCCTCCTGGTGCTCGATATCCTGCTTGGCCTCGCCATCAGCGGACCGATGATGGCCGAGACCTTTTCGGCGGCGCTCAACGCCGCGCAGTCGGGTGCCTCGCAGGAAGCCATCCAGGCGCAGGTAATGCAGCGGATGAGCGAACAGGCGATGAGCCTGGTCTGGCTGTCGGCGGCGATCAAGGCGCTGATCGTGGCCCTTGCGGTTGCGGCCTTCGTGCGGCGGCTGCACGATTCGGGCAACTCCGGCTGGTGGGCCGCCCTTGCCGTCGGCGCGCAAGTCGTGGCTTTCGTGGTTTCCTACAACATGCTCGGCACCGTGACGGCCGCCATGACCTCGGCGCCGTCGCCCGCCGATCTCACGGCGATGGCGCAGCAGATGCACAGGCCGTGGATCGGCCTGATCGGATGGGTCGCACCGGTCGTCGTGCTGGTGTTCGGGGTCATGAAGTCGAGCGCCGGCGCCAATCGTTACGGCGAGGCGCCACGCTCGACCTGATCCGGCACGCCTTGTGGTGAACCCCGCCAAGCGCCACATGGGCGCCGATGCCACGCAAGTACCACGGACTGCCCTCGAAGGCGCAGGTCCTCGAATTCATCCGCACCGCTGACGGCCTTGCCGGCAAGCGCGAGATCGCGCGCGAGTTCCGCCTGAAGGGGCAGGAAAAGATCGCCCTCAAGAAGCTCCTTGCCGACATGGCCGAGGAAGGGCTGATCGACGGGAAGAAAAGCGCTTATCACCGGATGGGCGGGCTGCCCAAAGTCACCGTGCTGCGCGTGGTCGAGATCGACGATGGGCAACCTGTCGCCATTCCCGACACCTGGCAGCCTGGCGACGGCGCCCTGCCGCCGCGGGTGCGGATCGTCGAGAGCAAGAAGGGCGGGGCGCTCAGGAAAGGCGACAGGGTGCTCGCCCGCACCGAGGAAGCCGGCAAGGGCTGGCGCGCCCATCCGATCAAGAAGTTGCCTGCGGCAGCGGAGGCGATGCTTGGCGTGATCGAGCTCGACGGCGTGCTTAAACCGTGGCTCGCGCCGGTCGACAAGCGCGTCCGCAACTCGTTTCTGGTGACGGACATCGGCGAGGCGGAGGAAGGCAACCTCGTCCTCGCCGAGCCGATCGGTAGGTCGCAGCGCGGCGGGGTACGGGTGCTCGAAGTGCTCGGCGACCCGCTGGCCCCGCGCAGCTTCAGCCTGATCGCGATCCACAAGCACGGCATTCCGCACATATTTCCCGACGCGGCGCGGGCCGAAGCCGAGCTGGCGGCGAGGCTGCCGTTGAGCCAAGACAGGCGCGAAGACCTGCGCCACCTGCCGATCGTCGCCATCGACCCGGCCGACGCGCGCGACCACGACGATGCGATCTGGGCCGAGCCCGACGAGGAAGGCGGCTATCGTGCGATCGTCGCCATCGCCGACGTCAGCTTCTACGTTAGACCGGGAGGGCAGCTCGACCGCGAAGCGAGGAAGCGCGGCAACTCGGTCTATTTCCCCGATCGCGTGGTGCCGATGCTGCCGGAAGTGCTCAGCGCCGACGTCTGCTCGCTGAGGCAAGGCGAGGACCGCGCGGCGATGGCGTGCCACCTCGTCATCGACAAGAACGGCCGCATCATCTCCTACCGCTTCACGCGTGCCCTCGTTCGCATCGCCGAGGTGATCGCCTACGAGGAAGCGCAGGCGCGCTTCGACGGCGCAGGCGAGGAACCGCTGCTGCGCAACCTGTTCGCCGCATGGAAGCTGCTCAACGGGGCGCGGGAGGCGCGCGAGCCGCTCGCGCTCGAGCTGCCCGAACGCCGGGTCACGCTCGACGAGCACGGCCGCATCGTCGAGGTTGCCGTGCGCGAGCGGCTCGATGCGCACCGGGTGGTCGAGGATTTCATGATCGCCGCCAACGTTGCCGCCGCGAAGGCGCTCGAAAGCAAGGCGCATCCGGTCGTCTATCGCATTCACGAACCGCCGACGCGCGAGAAGCTGCTCTCGCTGAAGGACTACTTCGCCTCCATCGGCAGGAAGCTCGCGCTCGGCCAGGTGATCACGCCGGGGCTGTTTAACCGCATGATCAAGGACATCGCCGACGAGGGCGAGAAGGCGCTCGTCATGGAGGCGGTCCTGCGCAGCCAGACGCAGGCCTATTACGGTCCGCAGAACGCCGGCCATTTCGGCCTTGCGCTCTCCAGCTACGCGCACTTCACCAGCCCGATCCGGCGCTATGCCGATCTCTTGGTTCATCGCGCGCTGGTCGATGCGTTCGGCCTCGAGCAGCCGAAGCCGAGGGCACAGCTGCCGCCGGCGACCGGCCTCTCCGAGCAGGACAGGGCCGATTTGTCCAAAGTCACCGAAGCGATCAGCCAGACCGAGCGCCGCGCCATGGAAGCCGAACGCGAGACGCTCGACCGCTATGTCGCCGCGTGGCTCTCCGGCCGCGTCGGCGAGGTGTTCGACACCCGCATCACCGGGGTGCAGAAGTTCGGCTTCTTCGCCACGATCGTCGGCCTCGGTGGCGACGGCCTGGTGCCGGTTTCGACCCTTGGCCAGGATTACTTCCACTACGAGGAAGGCGCGCAGGCCCTGGTCGGCGAGAAGACTGGGGAGCGTTACACGGTCGGCGACACGCTCAGGCTGCGGCTCGCCGAGGCAAATCCGCTCACCGGCGCGCTCAAGTTCGAGCCGCCTGAGAGCGGCGGCCAGCGCGTCGAGAAGCGCGGCGAAAGGCCGCCTGTGAGGAAGGGCCGCTCGAAGCACCTTGAAGGCAAGCGGGGGCGGCCGGGAAATATCCGCCACCAGGGCAGGGGACGGCGGTAAAATCCTTCGCGCGACGGGGAGGATCAGCTCACCGCGTCGATCTGCTCCTCGCTCAGCCCGCCGGGCACGACGAACAGCGGGCACGGCAAACTGCCGGCTATCGACGAGAAGTGGGTCACCAGTGGCCCCGGGCTCCCTTCAGCCGCGGCGCCGAGCACGAGGGCCGCCACTTCGCTGTGCTCGGCAAGGTACTCCTTGATGACCGCCTGGCCGTCGCCGACCTTGACCGAAATCTGCGGCATCTTGCCGCTCTCGGAGAACAGCGCCCCGGCGGCGCTTGTGGCCATCACCTCGGCGCGGTCACGGGCCTCTTCCTCGATCGTCGCCTGCACGCCGGCAAAGGCGTTGAATTCCTGCTTGGGGACGATGGCGAGGATATGCACGGATCCACCGGTGTCGGCGGCACGGCGCGCGGCGAAGCGCAACGCCAGCGTTGCCTCCTCCGTCTCGTCGATGATCACCAGGTAGACGCGCATCGTCTCGCTCCCCCTCCGGCGGATATCAGCCTAAAGCGATGCCGGCGCAAGAACCTTGCCCCAGAGGCGCATTTTCGCCAGAGACGCCTCGCATCCGTTTCATCCCGAGAGGACCCGCGCAGCCCCATGTCGATCGCCATCAAGATGCCCGCCCTTTCGCCGACGATGGAGGAGGGCACGCTCGCCAAATGGCTGGTGAAGCCGGGCGACAAGATTTCGGCCGGCGACATCATGGCCGAGATCGAGACCGACAAGGCGACGATGGAATTCGAAGCGGTCGACGAAGGAACGATCGCCGACATCGCCGTGCCCGAAGGCACCGAAGGGGTGAAGGTCGGCACGGTCATCGCCACGCTGGCCGAGGAAGGCGAGGACCCCAAGAGCGTGAAGCCGGCGACGGGCCGCGAAGCGCCTGTCGCGGCGCCCGCACCTGCTCCAGCACCGGCGGCCGCTCCAGCTCCAGCGGCCGCTCCTGCTGCGGCACCCGCGCCCGCTCTCGCCAAGTCCGCGCCCGCTCCGGCGGCGACGACGCGGGGCGTCTCGGGTGATCGGGTCATAGCCTCGCCGCTCGCCAAGCGGATCGCGGCGGACAAGGGGATCGATCTGGCGAGCCTCGAAGGCTCAGGCCCGCACGGCCGCATCGTCAAGGCGGACGTCGAAGGCGCGAGGCCCGGAGCTGCCGCGCCTGTGCAGGCCGTCGCCGCGCAGCCCGGCGAAATCCCGCACGAGGTCGAGAAGCTGTCCTCGATGCGCAAGACGATCGCGCGCCGGCTCACCGAGTCGAAGCAGTCGATCCCGCACATCTACCTCACCCTCGACATCAACATCGACAAGCTGCTGCGCCTGCGCGCCGAGATCAACGATGCGCTCGCGAGCCAGGGCGTGAAGGTCTCGGTCAACGACATGCTGATCAAGGCGCTGGCCAAGGCGCTGCTCGCGGTGCCGGCGTGCAACGTGCAGTTCGCCGGCGACAACCTGCTCAAGTTCAGCCGCGCGGATGTCTCGGTGGCGGTGTCGATCCCGGGTGGCCTGATCACCCCCATCGTGGTCGACGCCGGCAGCAAGACGATCTCCCAGATCAGCAGCGAAATGAAAGACCTCGCCGAGCGGGCCCGCGAGCACAAGCTGCAACCCCACGAATACCAGGGCGGCACGGCCAGCCTCTCGAACATGGGCATGTTCGGCATCAAGCAGTTCGAAGCGGTGATCAATCCGCCGCAGGCGATGATCATGGCCATCGGCGCGGGCGAAAAGCGGCCCTATGTCATCGACGGCGCGCTCTCGGTCGCCACCGTGATGAGCGCCACCGGCAGCTTCGATCACCGCGCGATCGACGGCGCGGACGGCGCGCAGCTCATGAAGGTGTTCAAGGAGCTGTGCGAGAAGCCGCTGGGGCTGGTGGCGTAAGCGCTGGCTTTCATGTCTCGACCCTGTCCATGGCCACGATGATGCAATTGGAAGCTTCTTCTCCCAGCCGCACACCGGCTTGGCCAGGGATCATGCGCGCCGGTCGCGAAACGCCTGCACCGCCGTGGGCGAAAGGCGAAGGGCAGGCGCGAATGGAAACCGTGCCTGGTGTCCACCACGAGCGCACCCGTGCCTGAACGCCGCGATCCCGCGATCCGCGTCACCGCGATGCCGGCCGACGCCAACGCCTATGGCGACATCTTCGGCGGCTGGCTGATGAGCCTGATGGACTCGGGCGCCGGCCTGATCGCCGCGCGTCGCTCGAAGGGCCGGGCGGTGACCGTGGCGATGGACGGCGTGGTGTTCCATGAACCCGTTTCGGTCGGCGACGAGGTTTCGGTGTACGGCGAGATCGTCAAGATCGGCCGCACCAGCATGACGATCGCCGTCGAAGCGTGGCGCCGGCATCGGCACGAGGACGTTGCGGTCAAGGTCACCGAGGCGACCTTCACCTTCGTCGCGGTCGACCAGCACAACCGGCCGCGCCCGGTCGACGCGTGACGCCGCAGGCAGCCATCGCGAGGGCTGGCGAAAGACGCGGCCTGACGGAAATCGGCATGGCGCTGAGCATCGCGCTTACCGTGGTCTACGGCGTGGTGGTCGCGGACCTCGCGCTGATCATGTTTCGCAACGATGCCGATCAGCATGCACTCGCCGTGCTCGGCCTTTTCGCCACCCCGCTTCTCACCAGCTGGGTCGCCATCGCCATCTGGCTGGCCTCGCGCTCGCTGTGGCTGAAGCTGGGCGTCGGCGCGCTGCTGCTTCTGGCACCCCCGCTCATTCTGTTTGGAGTTGTGAATGCCTGACACTTACGACGTCATCGTTCTCGGATCCGGGCCGGGCGGCTATGTCGCGGCGATCCGCGCTGCGCAGTTGGGATTGAAGACCGCGATCGTCGAGCGTGAGCTGCTCGGCGGGATTTGCCTCAATTGGGGATGCATCCCGACGAAGGCGCTGCTGCGCTCGGCCGAGGTGTTCCATTACATGCAGCACGCCAAGGATTACGGCTTGATTGCCAAGCAAATAGAAGCCGATCTTGAGGCCGTCGTGAAGCGCAGCCGGGGCGTTGCCAAGCAGCTCAACGCCGGCGTCACGCACCTGATGAGGAAGAACAAGATCGACGTGCACATGGGCGAGGGCACGCTGACGGGTCTCGGCAAGCTGGAGGTGAAAGGCGAGAAGGGGACCGAGACCCTTGCGGCCAGGCACGTCATCGTTGCCACGGGCGCGCGGGCGCGCGACTTGCCGTTCGCGCCGGCCGACGGCAAGCGGGTGTGGACTTACCGCCATGCGATGACGCCGCCGGAAATGCCGACCAGGCTGCTGGTCATCGGTTCGGGCGCGATCGGTATCGAGTTCGCCAGCTTTTACAGCGATATGGGCGCTGAAGTTACGGTCGTCGAGATGCTCGACCGGGTCGTGCCTGTTGAGGATGCCGACGTCTCCGCGTTCCTCGAGAAGGCGCTGACGAAGCAGGGCATGACGATCAAGACCGGCGCCGGCGTCGAAGAGCTGAAGGTCGGCCCCAAAGGGGTCAGCGCGAGGATCAAGGGCAAGGACGGCAAGGCCGAAGAGGCAGAGTTCAGCCACGTGATCGTCGCTATCGGCATCGTCCCCAACACCGAGAACATCGGCCTTGAAAAGCTCGGCGTGAAGCTCGAGCGCGGGATCATCCAGATCGACGATTACGGACGCACGGGTGCCAAGGGCGTCTGGGCCATCGGCGACTGCACGCCCGGCCCGTGGCTGGCGCACAAGGCGAGCCACGAGGGTGTCACCGCTGCCGAGGCGATTGCCAGGGAACTCGGCAACCAGGACGTCCACCCGCATCCGCTCGATCGTCGCAACATCCCGGGCTGCACCTATTGCCGCCCGCAGATCGCCAGCGTGGGCCTCACCGAAGCCAGGGCCAAGGAGGCGGGTTATACTGTCAAGACGGGCACTTTCCCTTTCATCGGCAACGGCAAGGCGATCGCGCTCGGTGAGGCCGAGGGCTTCACCAAGACAGTGTTCGACGCCAAGACCGGCGAACTGCTCGGCGCGCACATGGTCGGCGCCGAGGTTACCGAGATGATCCAGGGCTTCACCGTCGGCAAGACGCTCGAGACCACCGAGGCCGAACTGATCAACACCATCTTCCCGCACCCGACGATCTCGGAATCGATGCACGAATCGGTCCTTGCGGCTTTCGGCAGGGCGTTGCACATCTGAGCGGCAAACCGTTCGATCGCATTCGCCTTTTGGCCATGGAACCGGACCTTCGCAGTCGGGTTACCGGCCATGAGGAGCGAGGCGATGGAATTCGAGATCGACGACATCGACGTCATGTTCGACGCCAGCACGAACCCGAGCCTGGTGCATCGCCGGCCGGCGCAACGTTCGCGCCATGCGCTGCTGTCGAGCTGGAACCGCAAGACGGGGCGCCAGCGGGCGATCGACATCCCCGAAGAGGACGAAAGGCTTATCTGAGCTGCCGCGCACCGGCTCGACGCACGCTCCGGACGGGTCCTTCATTGACGCGGCCCCGCGGCGCAGGGATGCCATATACCGAAGGATATCTGGTATCGAGACCAGCACGGCCGTATCCTCGCGCAAGATGAGGGCGGAGGCCCCTTGGGGGGAAGTGCATGGTGCGGCGGTTCCTTCGCGACGAAGCGGGCGCTTCGGCTGCCGAATACGCGATGCTGCTGATCCTTCTCGGCTGTGCGGTAATCTTGGGGTC
>Ga0207706_10001708_pt1 | contig 21650 bp, 22 predicted proteins | sample KBSC53metaG_FD_184318 | JGI IMG/M metagenome (GOLD analysis project Ga0207706, IMG submission 184318) | Corn rhizosphere microbial communities from Kellogg Biological Station, Michigan, USA - KBS C5-3 metaG (SPAdes) (version 2) | ecosystem: Host-associated > Plants > Roots > Rhizosphere > Soil ... | reverse complement strand
GCAGCGCGATCCGCCGTCGCTCCGAGGCGCGCCTCAGCGCATCGAGGTTTCCCTCGGCGACGATCCGGCCGCGGTCGATGATCGCGACCTCCTCGCAGATCTCCTCCACGAGATCGAGCTGGTGGCTCGAGAAGAGCACCGCGACCCCTCGGGCCGCCTCGTCGCGGAGGACCTGGGCGAGCGTTCGCACCGCAACCGGATCGAGACCGGCGAACGGCTCGTCGAGGACGAGCAGCTCCGGTGTGTGCACCAGCGCGGCCGCGAGCTGGGCGCGCTGCTGGTTGCCGTGCGAGAGCTCGACCACCTTCGCGTCGGCACGATCGGCGAGACCCAGCCGCGTCAGCCATTCCGACGCCGCGGCGTCGGCGTCGCGCGCGTTCAGGCCGTGGAGGCGGCCGAGGTAGGCCAGTTGCTCGCGGACTCGCATCCGCGGGTAGAGCCCACGTTCCTCCGGCATGTAGCCGAACCGCAGGCGCTCGACAGGGCCAATCGGGCGTCCGTCCCAGAGGACGGCACCGGTGTCGAGCTCGACGAGGCCGAAGATCGCGCGCATCGTGGTCGTCTTCCCGGCGCCGTTGGGGCCAAGGAAGCCGAGCATGCGTCCGCGCTCGACGTTGAACGAACAGCCGTCGAGCGCCGTCACCTCACCGAACCGCTTGCCGATGGCGTCGATGCTCAGCATCGTCGATGTCACGTTACGTCGCGGCGTGCGACGAGCGTCGCACCGGCCGCGACGACCACCAGCGCGTATGCGGCAAGGAGCAGCGCGCCGAGCGCCGGCGCGAGCAGATAGTCGGCGAAGCCGGCCGTGACTGAGTCGCTCGCGCCGACCGGGGTGAAGCGGCCTACGTCCGGGAGGAGTGCACGGATGAGGTCGTCGACGAGGAGCGCCCAGACGATCACACCGATGACGGCGAACACCTGGTTTCGGACAACCGCGCCGATGCCGACGCCCATCGCCGCCCAGAGTGCCGTCATGGACACCGTGCCGACCACGAGCAGCACGACGTGACCCGTGTCGAGCGCGAAGTCGATCCCGCGACCCGTCAGAATCGCGTACCCGACGCCGAACGAGATGCTGATCGCGACGAGCCCGAAGACGATCCCCATGAGAAGGCTCGCGACGACCTTGGCCGCGATCACACGGCTGCGGCGCGGCGTGACGAGGAACGTGGAGCGGATGGTCCCGTGCCGGAACTCGCTCGTGATCGCCATCACGCCGATGAGCGAGGCGAAGAGCGCGCCGGACGTGCCCGCGGAGAGCAGCAGGTGCTGGTTGTCGTGGCCTCGGCCGGCCCCTCGGCTCAGCGCCGGGAGCCGACCGACCCGCGATCGCTCGACAGTCGAGAATCGACGCCGTAGAGATAGGAAAGCGGAGCCATCAGCACGATGAACGCAACAACCAGAAGCGCACCCATGTCTTTCACCTCCTACAGAGATCAACGGCTCGGAGCGTCGGAAGATTCCGGCCGCGCGAGGAAGACGCTGCCCGCTCGGGGGTGATCCGCCGGAGACGGCACGGACCGCCGTCGCGCCCGGTCCGGAGAGTCGCCTTTACCCGAAGACAACGCCGGCTTCACCGGGACTTCCCGCGCTCTCACGTCTCACACAGGTCTCGCTGCTTTTCTGGAGAGACCCACAGTTCTTCCACGTGCAAAGGAGCACAGATGAGCGAGACAGGAAGCACTCCGAACGGGCGGCCGCGCCGGGCGCGGATCGCCGTCCCGTTCGCCGTCGGAGCGATCGCCGGCGCGACCGTCATCGGCGGCGTCGCGCTGGTGGCGCACGACGACGGGTCCGGCGCCGGGGTCGGAGCGCTTGCCGCCGCGACGCCCGGAACGGCCATCGCCTCGAAGGCTCAGTCGCTCTCGGCGGAGCAGATCTACCGCCAGGACAGCCCCGGCGTCGTCGACATCAGCGTCACGACCGGCGCCGCCTCGCAGAACGGCGTCTCGCCGTTCGGCCCGAGCGGCGGCAGCGCGCAGGCGGAGGGCACCGGGTTCGTGTACGACACGTCCGGGAACATCGTCACGGCGAGCCACGTCGTCGACGGCGCGACCGCGATCCAGGTGCGCTTCGAGGACGGCAGTGTCGCGAAGGCGACGCTCGTCGGGACGGACCCGTCGAGCGACACCGCGGTCATCAACGTGAAGGTGGCTTCGTCGAAGCTCAGGCCGCTCGCGCTCGCGGACTCGGGCGACGTCCAGCCGGGGCAGGGCGCGGTCGCGATCGGCAGCCCGTTCGGCTACGAGGAGAGCATCACCGCCGGCATCGTGAGCGCGGTCGACCGTTCCATCGAGGCGCCGAACGGCTACTCGATCCCGAACGCCATCCAGACGGACGCGCCGATCAACCACGGAAACTCCGGCGGTCCGCTGATCGACGCCGGCGGCAAGGTGATGGGCGTCAACGTGCAGATCGCCGCAGACGATTCCGCCGGCAGCAGCCAGAACGCGGGTGTCGGGTTCGCCGTGCCGTCCAACACCGTGAAGCGCGTCGTCGACGATCTCGTCGCCGGCCGGACGGTGCAGCACGCCTATCTGGGCGTCTCGATCGGCACGAACGCGAACGGCACCGGCGCGGTCGTCGGCACCGTGCGGGCGGGCGGCCCCGCCGCGGCAGCGGGCGTCAGGTCCGGAGACGTCATCGTCTCCGTGAACGGCAAGCCGATCTCGAGCGCGAACGAGCTGACCTCGGCGGTCGGGGCACTCCAGCCCGGCGACAAGGCGACATTGAAGGTGCAGCGCGGAGGCTCGACCCTCACGCTGACCGTGACGCTCGCCACGCGCCCGGCGACGGCTCCCACGGCCTGACGCATCGCGCCTCCGGCGATGGGGCCGACCCGGCCCCATCGCCGAACCGCAATACTCCGGCGAGATGAACGCGGCCGCGTGCTCACATCTCGACCAGGTGACGATCTTCGATCCGCCCGGGCCGATCGACGGGTGCGAGGAATGCCTGAAGACCGGAGACCGGTGGATGCACCTGCGCATGTGCCAGACGTGCGGGAAGATCGGCTGCTGCGACTCCTCTCCCAACCGGCACGCGAGCCGTCACGCGGGTGAGGAGGGACATCCGGTCGCCCGCTCGGTCGAGCCCGGCGAGGACTGGAGCTGGTGCTACGTCGACGAGGTGATGTTCGTCCTGTCCTCCGGCTGAGCTAGCGCGGGTCCGCTCCGTTGGCCAGCGCTGCCGCGTCGGCGGTGCGTGTCGCCGAAGACTCGCTGCCGCAGCCGTAGGCGTACGGATGGTTGAACGCATCGAGCGCGCGGGCCGGGTCGACGGCGATGCGAAATGCCTCGTTCGTCCGCGCGTCCTCGACCGCGACGTAGACCTTGCCGCTGCGCGCGCTCCAGAGAAGCGTCACGTCGAAGCCGTCGCCGCGGCGGTGATCCAGCTCACGAAGCTCGGAATGCTCGGCGTGCGTGCCCATCGCGATCCTCCTCGGTCGTCGGCTTGCAGCGTGTCCTCTCGAGACTGCCACGCAGCTCGTTCGGCCACACGGCGGTCTGCCGACGCCCGAGGGTGCGGGAAACCGGCGGATTCGTCAGTCGCCGACGAGCTCGCGGAACCCGGGCTCCTCGCGGATCGCATCGAGGTCGGTGTCGTTCTTCGCGAAGCCCCGGAAGAAGTCGGAGCCCTCGATCGCCGCTCGGAGGTGCTCGAGCGCCTCGGTCCGGCGGCCGGTGAGGCTCTCGACACAGGCGAGGTTGTAGGCGAGGAGCGGGTACTGGGGATGGTCGGCGACGAGCGGCGTCAGCGCCTCGACGACGGCCTCGTGCTCGCCCGCCTCGTAGCGGGGCCGGATGGGCGACCAGAGCTCCCAGCCGACCGCCTCGTACGGCTTGCCCGCCGTCGCCCCGACAGCGACGATCGTCGTGCCAGGCTCCTCCGCGAACGCGGTCCGCTTGGCCTCTGGCTCGACGGAGACGAACGTCCCGGCCGGCGCGTCGACCGGCTCGCCATCGAGCTCGAAGCGGGCCCGCCCTGCGAGGACGAGATACAGCTCCTCGTTGCGGTCGTCCGTGTCGTTGTCGGCCTCGTCGTGCTCGTTCAGGATGCGGTCGCCGACCTCCTTCCCCGTCCAGGCCGTGACGCCGAACGCCGTGATGCCGAGGTGATGGCGGACGGCCCGGTACGGCTCCCGCCCGTCGTCGATCTCCTCCATCTCGTCGAGCCGTGCGATGCGGTACTTGCCCATGGAGCTCTCCTCCTCCGTTCGCGGCGCGGACCGGTAGAGGATGCCAGCGACGGTCGCTCAACCCGGCGGCAACGGAAAGCGGACGTGCATGTGGTTCTCGTGGTTCGGATACGGAACGACCACGCCGGAGGGGCCCGAGAGCCCTGCCGAGAATCCGACGAACACCATGTGCGCGCCGGCGGCGACGAACCGGTCGAGCAGATCCTGCGCGAGCCGGTGGTCGATCTGGCTCGTCGCGATCGGCGCGCTCAGGTGCCCGTCGCGACGCGGGTAGTAGACGTCGACGTCGAGCCCGTTCTGATGCGAGGCGTGCTGATCCAGCGGACCGCCGCCGCGGCGGCTGATGTCCCCGATCACCACCCGCGGTGCCTGAGGATGCGCGGATCGGTAGGCGGCGATCACGTCGACGAGTGTCCTGATCGTTCGTTCGTTCCCGTACAGCCGCCACGGCTCGTTCGGCGTCCTGTCCGTGACGGGATCCCACGTGACCCAGTCCGGCCCGGAGAGCGGCAGCTGCGTTCCGTCGACGAGGTGCCCGGCGTACCAGACGCCCGCCGAGGTCGCTCGTTGCCACGAGACCGACTCGAGCTCGGCCGACAGCAGCTCGCCGCGGCTGCGCTCGACGCGGACGGGCAGCGCCGGCTTGCGCGGGAGGTGGAAGCCGAACTCGTCGGCTCGGAACGTGAGGCTGGGCGGATCCTCCAGCAACGGGCCCGCGGCTCCTGCGGATCCGTGGCGAAGTGCGGCGATGGGCAGCATCGTGGCCGAGCCGAGCACGAGCGCGACAGCGGGGACCGTGCGCGTTGCGAGCTTCCGTCGTCGGGCCGCGCGTGAGGCCAGACGGCGCCGCCGCGACGCCTCGAGCCCGGTCTCGACCGGCGCAAAGAGCCGGCGATCGAGCAGGTCGCCCGCGAACGCCGGCGCCGCGAGCGCCGCCGCCCCGAACGGCGTGCGCCGCTCCTCCCGGAACCAGAGCAGATCGGCGTCCAGCCAAACCTCGTCCACGCGCCATGCCATGGAATGACGTCCTTCGCCCGAAGGGCAGGGTGTCCTCCGAGGGTACGGGACAACTCCCGTGCGAAGCGCGGGCATCGGGGACGCCGCGCGGGGCGGAGACGCGCAAAGATGGAGGAGACGATGGAGGGAGAGTTCGTTCTCGACACGCACGTCGTTCGGGCGTTCGTCTCCGACGTCGAGCAGGCGATCGCCGGCTCCTCGTCGCCGGAAGCGGCATGCGACGCCATCCGGCCGCGTTTTTCGGAGCTGCTCGCAGACCCGGACTGGCTGCCGGCGGCGTTCCAGGCCGACGCACCGGAGAGCGGGATGGGCGGAGGCATCGGCCAGTGGCTCCTCTACCGCGCCGGCGACGGCTCGCTGTCGCTCTTCTCGCTCGTGGTGCCGGCCGGCTCGCAGACGCCGATCCACGACCACCTCGCCTGGGGGCTCGTCGGCCTCTACCGCGGCACCCAGGACGAGGAGATCTACGCGGAGGGAGGCGGTGTGCTCGAGCTCGTCGAACACCGGTCGCTCCGCCCCGGCGACTTCTACGCGCTGATCCCGCCACACGACGACATCCATCGGGTGCGGACGACATCGGCCGAGACGTCGGTGTCGCTCCATCTCCTCACGAACGACACCGGCTGCGTCTGGCGGCACGCCTACGACGCGGAGTCCGGGGAGACGCGGCCGTTTCGCTCGGGCTACGTCAACGTCGCCTGTGGTGAAGACGACCCGCCGCAGCACTCGCACTGACGGCCCTCGACCCCGCCGGCGCACGCGTGAGGCCCCGGTTCCGATCGAAGTCGGAGCCGGGGCCTCTGGTTGCAGGTGCTTACGCCGAGCTGCTCGCCGGGGCCACGTCGGACGCGGTCTCCGGCTCGCCGGGCTCGAGCCGCGGCAGCCACTGGAGCCACCGCGGGAGGTACCAGTTCCACTCGCCGAGCAGCTTCATGCTTGCGGGCAGGAGCACCGCCCGGACGATCGTGGCGTCGATCAGGATCGCCACCGCGAGCCCGACGCCGAACTGCTTGAAGAACAGCATCGAGAGGGTTGCGAAGATCGAGAACACGAGCACCATCACGATCGCCGCGCTCGTGACGACACCTGCCGTGCGCTTGATGCCGTTCGAGATCGCGTCGTCCATGCTCTCCCCCCGGTCGTAGAGCTCCCGGATCCGGCCGAGGACGAGGACGTGGTAGTCCATCGAGAGCCCGAACAGGATCACGAAGAGGAGCAGCGGCACGACCGGGTCGATCCCGGCGGTGGAGCTGAACCCGAGCAGGCCCCTCCCGATCCCATGCTGGAACACGAGGACGAGCACGCCGTACGCCGCGGCGACGGAGAGCAGGTTGAGCAGCATCGCCTTCGTCGCGACGACGATGGAGCGGAACGCGACGAGCAGCAGCACGAACGCGATCACGAGCACGAAGCCGACCACGGGTGGCAGGTTCGACTTCAGCTCGTCGGTCGAGTCCTTCCACTGCGCCGCGAGGCCGGTGACACCCGTCTCCGCGTTCGGGAGCCGGCCCACGGTGTCAGGAACGATCCGGTCGCGCAGGACGGCGAGCGCGGCCTCCGCCTGACGGTCGGTGGTCTTGCCGTCGATCGGGATCGAGACGTTCGCGACCGTCGCTTCACGGTTGACGGAGACGGTGATCGGCTCGTGCATCCGACCGCTCGCGAGCGCCTGCCGCTCGAGCCGACGGATCGCCGTCTGCACGGCAGGTGCCTTCACGTTCGGCGCCTTCACGACGACGTTGGCGGGCAGCGCCGTTCCGGGGAAGGACTGCTGCATCTTCGTGTACGCCTGCACGACGGGGAGGGACCGCGGGAACGTGTCGGGGCCGGCCATCGCCATGCGGAGCTGGAGCGCGGGCACCGCCAGCGCCGCCAGCAGACCGCCGGCGAGCAGGACCGACAGGAGCGGCCTGCGCAGGACGCGGTCGACGATCGCGCCCCAGAACCGGCTCTCGCCGCCGGCCCGGCGGCGGCCGACGAACGGCACGCGGCCGCGGTCGACCTTGTCGCCGAGCCGCGAGAGCAGCGCCGGCAGCACCGTCAGCGAGCCGAGCACCGCGATCGCGACGACGGTGATGGCGGCGACGCCGAGTGACTCGAAGGTCGAGTCGCCGGTGAGGAACATGCCGGCCATCGCGACGATCACGGTGAGACCGGCGACGAGCACGGAGCGACCCGACGTCGCCGCCGCGGCCTCGAGCGCCGCCTGTTCGCTGCGCCCGGCTGCCCGCTCCTCGCGTTCGCGCTTCAAGTAGAACATCGAGTAGTCGACGCCGACCGCGAGACCGATCAGGAGCACCAGTGCGGGCGCCTGCATCGCGACCGGGAAGACGTGGCTCGGGATCGCGACGAGGCCGAATGTCGCGAACACGGCGGTCAGCGCGAGCAGCAGCGGGATCCCGGCTGCCACGAGCGTGCCGAAGGCGACCAGGAGGATGACCAGCGTGACCGGGAGCGACAGCAGCCCGGCCTTGCCGAGGTCGTCCCCGTAGGCGGTTGTGAGCGCGTCGATCTTGCTCGCGTCGCCGAACTGCCCGATGAAGAGCTGCGGGTGCGCCTGCTGCAGCTCGTCCACACGGTCGAGGACGGGGCCGATCCGGTCGACCGCCGTGTCGGGGTCGCCGCGGATCTGGAGCCCGACGAGGGCCGCGTGCCCGTTCGGGGCGATCTGCCCGCTGTTCGCGGGAGCGAGGGGCGAGCGGACGTGCTGGACGGCGTCGAGCTTCGAGATCGCCGCGACGACGTCGTGGACGGCGGCCCGGAACTCCGGGTCGGTCGTCCGGAGGGTCGAGCTCTGGACGAGGATGCTCTCGCCGGCCGGCTGCGGAAATCCGGCGTCGAGGATCCTGTCCATGCGGCCCGACTCGCCCGGCCCAGGGGCGTCGGCGTCGAGCGTCTTCATGCCGACCATGCCGCCGATTCCGAACGAGACGACGACGAAGGCGAGCCAGCCGAACGTCGCGGTCTTCCAGTGTGTTGCGCTCCAGCGACCCATGCGGGCCGCGATGTTGTTGCGGTTCATGACGTGGTCCTCCTTCGTCCTTCTAGGTGTGGGTGACTCCATGGCTCGACGCTAGGAGCCAGGACGCTTCGTGACGTCGTCGCGAGGCCGGATTCGCGCTCGCACCCGGCGACGATCCGGGCTCCTACCCAGGTAGGAGGCGAGGCTCCGAGACGAGGAGTACGTTCAGCCCGTGAGCCGCTTCGGACAGGTCGCGCGGGGCTGGTGGTTCGACGTGCTGATCGTCGTCCTGGCGAGCGCTGCCGTCCTGGAGGTCGCGATCAGGCGGGAGCACAGCGATGCCCCGCAGACGACCCTCTGGTTCTGCATCCCGGCGGCCGCGGTCGTCGCGCTCGTGCTGCTGGCGCGCCGGCGCTACCCGTTCGGCGCGCCCGCCGCCTTCTGGCTCCTGGCGGCGGCGACCTCGTTCGTCGACGGGCGGCTGATCCCGTACCCGGCAGGCCTGTACCTCGCCGGGATGCTCGCCGCGTTCCTCCTCGGCAACCTGCGCGATCCCGTGCTTGCTCGCGTCGGGCTCGCGGTGGTCATCGGCAGCATGGCGACGATCATCCTCAACCAGCCCGGCCACTCGCCCGGCCAGGTCGTGTTCATCCCGCTCCTCTTCGGGATCGCCTGGCTCGCCGGCTTCGCGCTCAACGCCCGCGCCGAGCAGGCGGATGCCGCCGAGGCGCGCGCGGCACAGGCGGAGCGCGAGCGCGAGACCGCGGCGCGGATCGCCGTCGCGGAGGAGCGGGCCAGGATTGCGCGCGAGCTCCACGACATCGTCGCTCACGCCGTGAGCGTGATGGTGCTCCAGGTCGGTGCGGTGCGCCACAAGCTCTCGGAGGATCTGAGCGACGAGTCGGACGCGCTGCGCGGCGTCGAGGGGGCGGGTCGCACGGCTCTGGCCGAGATGCGAAGGCTCCTTGCCGCTATGAGGGACGACGGCGACGATCTCGAGCTGGGGCCTCAGCCCGGTCTCGACAGCGTCGGCTCGCTCGTGGCCGAGGTCGAGCGCGCGGGCCTCCCGGTCGCGCTCCACGTCGAGGGCGAGGCCGCGCCGCTCCCACGGGCGATCGAGCTCTCCGCGTACCGCATCGTCCAGGAGGCGCTGACGAACGCGCTCAAGCACGCGCATGCGCACCGGGCCGACGTGACGCTTCGCTACGGGCCGGACGATCTACGGATCGAAGTTCGCGACGACGGCTCGGGCGGCGGCGCGACGAGCAACGGGCCGGGTTACGGCCTCGTCGGCGTCCGCGAGCGGGTGAAGATCTACGGCGGCACGATGACCGCCGGCGCGGCGCCCGAGGGCGGCTTCGTCCTGGACGCCACCCTCCCGCTCCGAGGTGACGGCCGGTGACGATCCGCGTCCTCGTCGCAGACGACCAGTCGATGGTGCGTGCCGGCTTTCGCATGCTGCTCTCGGACGAGCAGGACATCGAGGTCGTCGCCGAGGCATCGAACGGCAAGGAGGCGGTCGAGAAGGCCGCGCGCTTCGACCCCACCGTCGTGCTGATGGACATCCGCATGCCCGAGCTCGACGGGCTCGAGGCGACCCGCCGGATCCTCGCCGCCGACTCGGACGCGCGCGTCCTCGTCCTTACGACCTTCGACCTCGACGAGTACGTCTACGAGGCGCTCCGCGCGGGTGCGAGCGGCTTCGTCCTGAAGGACGACCCGCCGGAGCAGCTGATCGCGGCCGTGCGGACGGTTGCCTCGGGCGACGCGCTCCTGTCGCCCGCCGTCACGAGGCGCGTGATCGGCGCGTTCACCCGGATGCCGCGGCCGGCCCCGCCGAAGGAGCTCGACGACTTGAGCGCGCGCGAACGGGACGTGTTCCGGCTGATCGCGCTCGGTCTCTCGAACGCGCAGATCGGGCAGGAGCTCTTCATCGGCGAGACGACCGTGAAGACGCACGTGACCCACATCCTCTCCAAGCTCGGCCTCCACGACCGCGTGCAGGCGGTCGTCCTCGCCTACCAGTCGGGTGCCTTCGATCCGAACGACCTCGAGCTGCGTCGCTAGATGTCGAGCCGCTCGTCCTCGAGGTCGAGATCGCGCTCGACGCGCAGCCACACGTCGTTCGAGATGACGCCGGCGCGGCGGAGCCCCAGGAGCGCGTCGCGCTCGGCATCGAGCAACTCGCGCCGCAGCCGCTGGTAGTCGAGCGAACGGCTTTCGATCGATCCGTCGTCGCCGTCGTCGAGGCGGGCCTCGAAGCGGTTCGTCCGGAACCGATATGCGCCGCGCATCCGTTCGGCGGTATCCTCGCGCACCCACTCCTCACCGACGAGCTCTTCGAGACGCGCGAGTGCGGCCTCCGCGCCGCGGATGCGCGCTTCCGCGTCCTCCCGCTCCTCGACGCCGTCGTCCTCGAGCCCGAGCCAGCGGATGAGGAGCGGCAGCGTCAGGCCCATCGCGACGAGCGTGAAGAGGATGACCGCGAAGGTCAGGAACAGGACGAGGTCGCGCCCGGGGAACGGCTCGCCGGCATCCGTGGTGAGCGGGAGCGCGAGCGCCGCCGCGAGCGACACCGCGCCGCGCATCCCGGCCCAGGACAGGAAGACGCCGCCCCGCCAGCTCGACATCCGGCCCGCGAACCACTTCGGCGCCTGCAGGACGGCGAACACCCACGCGAAGCGCACGGCGACGACGGTGAGGCTGATGAGCGCCGAGTACCCGATCAGCGCTCCGGCGGAGATGTCCCCGAGCGCGTCGACGACGACGGGGAGCTGGAGCCCGACCAGGACGAAGAGGAGCGCGTTCAGGAGGTATTGCACGATCTCCCACACGGCCACGGACTGGAGGCGCACCTGCGCAGTGGTCAGCTCGGGCGTGAACCACCCGAGGTAGATCCCCGCCGTCACGGCGGCAAGGACGGCCGAGACGCCGAGGAGCTCGGCGGGGATGAACGCGAGGTAGCCCGTGAGGAGCGAGATCGTGATCTCCGCCGGCGGGTTGTCGAGGCGCCGCCGGAGCTGCCGCACGAGCCAGCCGACGCCCAGGCCCACGCCGACGCCGCCGACGACGCTGAGGACGAACAACCCGCCGGCTTCCCACGCCGAGAACGACCCGGAGATGACGGCCACGACCGCGACGCGGTACGCGACGAGCCCGGTCCCGTCGTTCACGAGGCTCTCCCCCTCGACGATCGTCACCAGCTTGCGCGGGACGCCGAGGCGGCGCGCGATCGAGGTCGCGGCGAGGGGATCCGTCGGCGAGACGATCGCGCCGAGCACGAACGCGCTGCCCCACGAGAGCCCGTCGACGAACGCGTGGGCGACGACTGCCACGCCGACCGTCGTCGCAACCACGAGTCCGACCGCGAGCGCGGTGATGGGGCGCGCGCTCGCGCGCAGGTCGCGGAGCGACGTGAAGAAGGCGGCGCCGTAGAGGAGCGGCGGCAGCACGCCGAAGAACACGAGCTCGGGCGGGAGCTCGAACTCGGGCATCCCCGGGACGAGCCCGAGGACGAGCCCGCCCACGACGAGCAGGATCGGGTACGGCACGCGCAGCGCCGGCGCGATGACGAGCATCGTCGCGATGGCCAGGATGAGGCCGAGCTCGACGAGCCCGTCGTGCACCTCCAGATGCATCGGCGCATTTTGCCCGCGGCAAACCCTCGGACAGACCGCCGGCGTCGGTGTCGGACTTCAGTCCGACACCCCCGACCAGGAGAGACGCTCTGTTCTGACCGAGGTGTCCGACTGAAGTCGGACACCGACTCACTCCCAGGTGACGAGCACCGCGTACAGCACGAGGAACAGCATCGCAACCATCGTCAGCGCGAGAAACGGCGCGAACGGCATCCAGTAGAACCAGCGCAGGCAGCCGATCGACGCGGCCACGATCGCGACCCACCGCCCGAACGACCGGCCCTCGAGAAGGCTCTTGCCGGCGAGCGCGAAGAGCACCACGAGACCCGCGTCGACGAACCCCCAGAGCCAGTGCTTGTCGCCGAGAACGCCGTCCGAGACGTTTGCGAGCCACGCGGCGTCCGACCAGAGATTGACCGCCCAGATCGCGCTGAACCCTGCGGCGACGAACATCATCACCGCCGCGTAGGTGAGCCAGCCGCTTCGCGTTGCCGTCATGTGAGCTCCTTCTCGTTCGTCGACCGGGACGCGTTCAGCGAGGAGGCTGACAGCTTCGACATGCCTCGGCAACCGGGAACCTGTACGTAGGGTCGAGGCGAAGCCCAGAAGGACGAGCGAATGATCAAGCTGCTGACCGATCTCCCCGCGGGCGTCGTCGGGATGGAGGCCGTCGGGCATGTCGAGGCCGACGACTACACGAACGTCGTCGAGCCGGCCGTTCGGGCCGCGCTGCAGCACTCCGACAAGGTGCGCCTGCTCTACGTCCTCGGCGAGGGGTTCGAGGGGTACTCCGCCGCCGCGTCCTGGGAGGACGCGAAGCTCGGGATCGGGCACTGGAGCGCCTGGGAGCGGATCGCGATCGTGACCGACCGCGGCTGGATCCGCGACGCGCTGAAGGCATTCGGCTGGATGTTCCCGGGCGAGGTCAAGGTCTTTCCCGTCGCCGAACAGCCGGAGGCGGTCGCCTGGGTCGGCGCGTAGCGCGACGCGGTCAGCGCGAGGCGAGCGGCTCCGGCTCCGGCTCCGGCCGCCGGGTGACGCGTGCTCGGGGTAGCCGTACGACCGCATCGAGGCCTCCCGAGCGCGTCTCCCGCAGCTCGACCGACCCGCCGTCGGCCGTGGCGAGCCGCCGGACGATCGCGAGGCCGAGGCCGGACCCCTCGCCCTCGCGCCCCGTGGCGCGCCAGAAGCGGTCGAAGGCGCGATCGCGCTCGTCGGCGCTCATCCCGGGGCCTTCGTCCGCGACGTCCAACTCGACCCAGCCGTCCTCGACGACCGCCGACACCGTGATCGCGGTCCCCGGGGGCGACACGTCGAGCGCGTTCGCGAGGAGGTTGTCGAGCACCTGCTCGAGCCGTCCCGGCGTCGCGAGCGCGACGGCGTCCGGCGCCACGTCGCGTCGGAGAGCGACACCGCGCTCCTCCGCGAGCGCGGTCCACGCCGCGACGCGCTCGTCAACGACCCGCGTGACGGCGATCCGCTCGGGCGCCCTGAGCGCGCGGTCTGCCCGGGCGAGCGTGAGCAGGCCGTCGACCAGCGTCGAGAGCCGCTCGACCTCGGCCAGCGCCCCGTCGAGCTCGTCCTTCCCTGAAGGCGCCACGTCGCGGTCGAGGTTCTCGAGGCGGAGCCGGAGCGCCGCGAGCGGCGTGCGCAGCTGGTGCGAGGCGTCGGCGACGAACGCGTCCTGCGAGCGCAGGAGCTGATCGAGCTCGGCGGCCGTCGTGTTGAACGTCTCGGCGAGACGGCGCATCTCGGGTGGACCGTCGACGGGCGCGCGGGTCGAGAGGTCGCCCGAGCCGATCGCCGCGGCGGCCACCTCGAGCCGCGCGACCGGATGCGTCATCCAGCGCGAGAGCACGATCGCGACGAGCCCGGCGGCGGCGAGGACGGCGGCCGCGATGATCGCGAGCAGCGTCCAGTAGCGGTGGATGCGACTGTCGACCGCCGAGGTCGGGTAGCTGATGCGGACGGCTCCGTGCACGACGCCGCTCGAGGCAACCGGGACGGCGACGTAGAGCAGGTCGGTGCCGAGGGTGCGCGAGTGGCGGATCCCGCTTGCGACCTCGCCCGCGAGCGCCCGCGCTACCTCCGGACGCGTCGCGAAGTCGCGGCTCCCCGTCGGAGCCGAGTCGACGACTTCACGGCCGCTTCGATCGACGACGACCACGCGGCCGCCGGTGTCCTGCGTGTAGGTCCGCGCGATTCCCGAGACGCGCGCCGGAACGATCGTCCCGTGCTCGAGCGCGTCCTCGACGAGAGTGGACAGCGCGACAGCGTCTCGCTCGACCTTGTGGGTGAGATCCTGGCGTTCGTTCTTCGCGTAGGAGATCCCGAGCGGGATCTCGAGCAGGGCAAGGACGAGGACGGCAACGGCGAGGTAGCTGAGAAGGAGCCGGCGCCTCACGACTGTGGGGCGAGCCGGAGACCGACTCCGCGGACCGTCTCGATCCAGCGTGGGTCACCAAGCTTCTTGCGCAGCGAGGCGACGTGGACGTCGACGGTTTTCGTCGGCCCGAACCAGTCCGTCTTCCACACCTCGCGGAGCAGGTGCTCGCGACTCACGACGGCGCCGGGATCGGAGGCGAGCAGTGCGAGGAGGTCGAACTCCTTCGGTGTCAGCTCCACCTCGCGTCCGCCCAGCACGACCCGCCGGGCGCGCAGATCGATCTCCAGCGACCCCGCCACGAGGCGGTAGCTCGAGGGCCCGCGCTGCGTGCGGCGCAGTACGGCGCGGATCCGCGCGAGCAGCTCGCGGAAGCCGAACGGCTTGACCACGTAGTCGTCCGCCCCGAGCTCGAGCCCGACGACGCGGTCGACCTCCTCCCCCTTGGCGGTGACCACGATGATCGGCACCTCGGAGCGCGCGCGCAATCGCTGGCAGACCTCCGTGCCGTCCATGTCGGGAAGCCGGAGGTCGAGGAGGACGAGGTCGGGGAGCTGGGCGGCGAGCGCCGCCGTGCCGGTCGCCACGCGTTCGACGTCGAAGCCCTCGCGCCTCAGCCCCTCGGCGAGCGGCGCGGCGATCGCGTCCTCGTCCTCGACAAGCAGGATGTTCATGCCCTGATGGTCGCAGCAGCGGCCGCGCCGGGCCTCGGTGAAAACCCGAATCCTTACCTCGGCCTGGGGATGATTTACCCCGCCCCGGGGCGACCCTGGGGCACGCCGCCCTACCGTCGAGGCATCGAACGGAAAGGACGGATCCCGATGCCCCGCAAGCACCTCTTCCCCCTCGTCGTCCTGCTCGCCGCCGCCGCGATGGCGGGCCTCCTCGCGCTCGGACGCGCCGTCGACCTCGGCCGCGCGGCAGGTGGGCCGACGAGCGAACAGCCGGCGATCGCGTTCCGCATCGCGCAGCTCGACAAGGCCGAGAAGTCCCTGCGGAGCCAGCTCGCCGATCTGCAGAAGGCTCCCTCGGCGGGAGCGCGCACGGTGTACGAGCGGCCGGCGACGCCCGTCGCCGCGCAGAGCCACGGCGAGCACGAAGACGACCACGCTGACGACGAGCACCACGCGGACAGCGGCCGCGATGACTGACCACGTCACACGCCTCTACGTCCTCGCGGCCTCCATCCTCGCGCTCTTCCTGGGCTGGATCGGCATCGCAGCTCAGCCCTGGGCCACCTCGAAGCCGGCAGCGCAGGTCCAGCCGCCTGCGCTGACGAGCCTCGAGCGCCGGCTGAATCAGGACGCCGCGCTTCTCGCACAGGTCGGCGCAGCGCGACGGACCGCCCCGCAGACCGTTCGGATCGTGACGCTGCCGCCCCTCACGACGACGAGGACGTCCTGATGCTTCGCCGCTCATTCCGGGCGATGGGGACGGAGATGGAGCTCCTGCTCGACGCGGAGAGCGACCCCCCGCTCGCCGAGGCGGAGGAGGAGCTCCGGCGGCTCGAGAGCCTCCTCTCGCGCTTCCTGCCCGAGTCGGAGCTCTCGCGGCTCAACGCCGCAGGCTCGCTGGAGGTCGGCCCCGAGCTGCTGGAGCTCGCGGAGCTTGCAGTCGCCGCCCGCGTACGCACCGGCGGGCGCTTCGACCCCACGGTCCACGACGCGCTCGTGGCGGCGGGCTACGACAGATCGTTCGACCTCCTCGACCCGGTCTCGCGGTCGGTCGACGAGGACGGCGCCCGCTGCGGCGGCGCGGTCGACGTCGACAGCGACGCCGGACGAATCGTTCTCGAGCCGGGCTACCGGCTCGATCTCGGCGGCATCGCCAAAGGCTGGGCCGCAGACCGTGTCGTCGCGTTCCTCTCGCAGGCAGGCCCCGCGCTCGTGAACGCCGGCGGAGACGTCTCGGCTGTCGGCGCGGCCTGGCCGGTCGGGGTCGAGACGCCTGCCGGGACGCTGACGCTCGAGCTCGAGGCCGGCGGTATCGCGACGAGTGGGCGCGACCGCCGCATCTGGCAGCGCCATGGCGAGGAGCGCCACCACCTGATCGACCCGGTGACCGGTGAGCCTGCGACGAGCGACGTGCTCACGGTCACCGTTGCCGCAACGAGCGCCGCAGAGGCAGAAGTGCTCGCGACCTCGCTCTTCCTGGCCGGAAGCGTGGAGCACGCGGCCGCCGAGGCGGACGCGGAGGCGATCCCGGCGGTGCTTGTGGGCGCGGACGGCGAGGTCCGTCTCGCGGGTGGTCTCTCGTGAAGGCCGACCCGTCCTTCTGGTACCTCGCCAGGGCGAGCGGCCTCGTCGCCTACGCGCTCCTGACCGGGTCGGTCCTTGCCGGGCTCGTGCTCAAGGCGCGGCCGTTCGACCGGCTGCTGCGACCCGCGGCGATCACCGACTTCCATCGGTTCGTCGCGCTCCTCGGCCTCGGGTCGATCGCGATCCACGGGGCGGCGCTCGTGCTCGACAACACGGTGCAGATCTCACCCGTCGCGCTCCTCGTGCCCGGGCTCGTTCCCTACCGACCGCTCGCGACCGGGCTCGGGACGCTCGCCTTCCTCGGCATGCTCCTCGTCTACGTCTCCTTCCCCCTGCGCAAGCGGATCGGCGCTCGGGCCTGGCGGCGGCTGCACTGGCTCACGTACGCCGTGTTCGCCCTCGCCACCGTCCACGGCCTCGCCGCCGGCAGCTCGACGCAGCAAGGGTGGGCGCTCGCGCTCTACGGAGCGGCCACCGGCGCCGTCCTCGGCGCGACGGCCTGGCGCATTCTCGTTCCCCCGACCCGAGGAGGTAACCAACGTGTACCGGATCGAGATCGACCGCTCTCTGTGTAGCGGCTACGGCTTGTGCATAGACGCAGCCCCCGAGCTCTTCGAGCTCGGATCGGACGGGGTCGCGGTCGCCCGCGTCGACGTGACGGAGAGGGCCGGCGCACTCGATGCGGCGAGGGCCTGCCCGATGGCCGCGATCGCCGTGCTGGAGGAGGAGGGGCGCGGCCTCGCCGCCTGACCGGTCATGGTCGGCCGCGGCTATAGGCTGCGCCGATGCCGGAGGAGCGCGAGACCGCACTGTCCGCGACATCGGTGGACGGCCTCCACTTCACGCTCGACGTCCCCGTGGAACGGCTCGCACTGGGCGTGGGCAGCTACGTCGTCGTCGGCGACGGCGGCAGCGAGCGGCTCGCGTACACGACCGAGGTGGCGCTCGACCCGTCCGACCGGCGCCTCGCGCGCGTCGAGGGCCGGATGCTCGACGGCCGCGGCGAGCCCTTCGGCGACGCCGCCGCCCGTCCGGCCGGGCCGGACGACGTGCGCCAATGGCTCGAGGCGGCGCGGCCCGCTCGCGCGGCGCTCGAGGTCGGCTCGTTGACATACGCCGACGGGGTGCCGCTCGCCCTCGACGCCGGTGCGTTCGACCGCCACACCTTCCTCTGCGGCCAGTCTGGTTCGGGCAAGACGTACGCCCTCGGCACGATCCTGGAGCGGCTCCTCGCCGAGACGACGCTCCGTGTCGTCGTGCTGGATCCGAACTCGGACTTCGTGCGGCTGCACGAGCTGCGCGACGACGCCGGCCACGACGTCGGCGCCCGGTACGGCCCTGCCGCGAGCTCGATCGACGTCCGCCGGGCGGGCGCCGACCTGGAGCGCCGCCTGCACGTCCGCTTCCGCGACTTCGACGCGATGGAGCGGGCTGCTGTGCTGCGACTCGACCCCATCAACGACCGAGAGGAGTACGGTGCGCTGCTCGATGCCGTCGAGCGCGCTGACGACCAGGGCGTGGCAACGGTGGCGGCGACCATCGAGGCGCTGCTCAAGGCCGACGGCCCCTTCCGCTCGCTCGCCCTTCGCGCACGGAACCTCGGCGTCGACCGGTGGCAGGTGTGGTCGGGCGCCGACAGCGGGTCGCTCGAGGAGCTCGTGCAGCCCGGCGGCCCGCGGTGCGTGGTCGCGGACCTCGGCTCGCTCGAGACCCGCGACGAGCAGGCCGTCGCGGCCGAGGCGCTCCTGGCGGCGCTCTGGCGCCGTCGCGCGGCACGTGAGCCGGTGCTGATCGTGATCGACGAGGCCCACAACGTCTGCCCCTCACGGCCGGAGGACCCGCTGACCGCCCTCGCCACCGAGCACGCCGTCCGCATCGCGGGCGAGGGGCGGAAGTTCGGGCTCGTCCTGCTCGTCGGGACGCAACGGCCGCAGAAGGTGCACGAGAACGTCGTCTCGCAGTGCGACAACCTCGTCCTGATGCGGATGAACTCCCGCTCCGACCTGGCCGTGCTGTCCGAGACGTTCTCCTTCGTCCCGCCGTCGCTGCTCGCACTCGCCGCCGAGTTCCGCCAGGGCGAGGCGGTCGTCGCGGGGAAGCTCGTCCCGAGCCCGACCCTCGGCCGCTTCGGCCCGCGCTGGACGGCCGAGGGCGGATCCGACGTGCCGGCCGACTGGGCCGCGGCGCGCGTCTAGAAGCGCGAGGATCGCGAGCGCCGCGGCGAGGACGCCCGCCACGAACGACGACGCCACGGCCCCGATCACGATCGAGCCCGCGAGCGCCGTCCCCATCGACTGCGCCGGCGATTCTCACCCGATCGTCGGACACCGCCGCGGGCTCAGAGGAAGTACGTCAGCTTGTCCCAGAGCCAGCTCTCGAATCTCGCGCGCGCGCCCGACGGCGGCTTGCCGGGGTGCGAGCGGGCGATGTCGGGCTCGAAGAGCCGCGCCTCGAAGAGCGCGGCGGTGTCGGCGCTGCGCGCGATCATCATGATCTCCGAGTTGCGGTAGAGCGCCCAGGAGTCGAGGTTCACGGTGCCGAAGCTGACGACGTCGTCGGAGACGACCACCTTCGCGTGGACGACGGTTCCGGGGAGCTCCCAGATCTCCACCCCGGCGCCGATCAGGTCGTCGTAGCGATGCCTGAGGGCCGCGCTCGCCTGCGCGTTGTTCGACGTCTCCGAGACGACGAGACGCACGCGGACGCCGCGGCGGGCGGCCGCCAGGATCCGCTCGAGCATGTCGCGGTCCGTGAGATAGGGGTTCATCACGTCGAGCCGCCGGCGCGCGCCGTCGATCTGCTCGCGGATCGCCTGCGAGGCGGCGACGAACCCGCCGGGGATGACCTGCGCGACCGCGACCGGGATTTCGCCGGAGTCGGACGGCGCGTGGAAGTAGGGGTCGAGGTCGTCGGGCAGGGGAGCGCCGTGACCGCTGAAGCTCGTCAGGAAGGCCGCCTGTGCCTGCCGGACGACGTTGCCCGTTACGCGAACCATGACGTCGTGGAAGCCGCCATTCTCGAAGTGGTCCTCGATGCCTGCGCCCCCGGTCCACGCGACCTCGCCGTCGATCACGTAGAGCTTCCGGTGGTCGGCCCGGCCCACCTCGTCCTGGCGCCAGTCGAGGTGGCGATGGTCCGGGTAGAGACCGTCGCGGTCGAGCGGTAGCACGTCGTTGACGACGATCTGCGCTCCCGCGTCCGCGAGGGCAGTGAACATCGCGCGCGCCGCGCCGTTCGGCCGGGAGCCGAAGGCGTCGACGATCACCCGCACTTCGACACCCTCCGCGAGCTTCCGTTCGAGCAGGTCGGCCATCTCCGTCCCGACCTGGCCCTCGCGCCAGCCGAACATGAGGATGTGGACGGACGACCGCGCCCCCTCCACGTCCGCGAAGATCCGCGGGAAGAACGTCTTCCCCTCGACCCACGGCTCGATCGTCGCGGCGGTCGACCAGGCGAAGTCGAGGTTCGCGTCGTGGGGCCGCGTTCCGTCTCGGGCGGCGAACGCCTCGGTGGCCGTCTCGGCGCGTTCGGCAGTGACGGCATTCGCGGGCGGTGGCCAACTCGGCCGCTGGGTGATCCCGAGCACCTGCCGAAAGACGAGGACCAGAAGGAGCGCCAGCATGAGGACGGTGACAGCCACGGCGGTCCGCGCCCGCCCGCCGGCGGCACCCGTGCGAACGTGGGGGGCGGGGTCGCGGACGAGCGCCACCGCGTGGACGACAGCGACTGCCGCCACTACCGTGCACGCCGCGAGCACGAGCAGCAGGCCGTGGGAGACGCCGGCGTTCAGGACCCGGCTGGCGTCGAGCCAGTTCTCGGTCGCCGTCCACGCGATCACGAACGCGCATCCCAGCACGCCGACCACGCCGACCCAGGAGCCGCGCTCCATCGACCTCGCCCACAGAAATGCGGGAGCCGCCAGCAGGACGCACAGCCAGCCGTTGTTCGGCCCCTCGATCCCGCTGAGGGTCACGTGGCCCTGGGCGAGCCACGTGCAGAACACACCGACGACGACCGCCACGATCGCAACTCGCACGGTGACGCTGTACAGGGCCGAGCGGCCCGAAGCGAGGGCGCCGCGCACTCTCAGCCCGTTCGCCCGAGGCGCCGCGCTCGGCCTCCGGCCCTCGTCAGCCAGGCGTGGAGCTCGACGCCGCAAAGGACACCGAGTGCGACGGACGCGATCGACGCGACGATCGCGAGGATGTCCTCGGTCGACGCGGACTCGGGGATCGCGAGCACCGTGGTGAGGCCGATCAGGCCCAGCGCGCCGGGGACCAGGAGCCAGAACCCCGAGAGGAAGACGGCGTACACCGGCATCGCCGACGGTAGGCGGGCGAGGAGATAGGCAGCGACGGTCATGACGAGCGCGCCGGTGAAGCCGCTCGCGTACGCGCCGAAGAGCGCGTTCCCGACGACCTGCCCGATCCACGCCGCGTAGAGCACGACCAGGAGCGACGGGAAGCTGCCGGGCGGCGCAGAGTGGGCGATGGTCACGCCGACGGCGAACACGAGCACTCCGAGCCAGGGGGCCCAGGAGCCGAGCAACGCGTCCGAGCTCGAGAACGCGCGCTCCGCAGGCACGCCGACCATCCCGATTCCGACGACGATCCCGAAGGCGAGGAGCCCCAGTTGGGTCCCGCCCCAGACGAGCCGGCTCGACCCCGCGACCATCTGTCCCTCCGTGAGCTCGAGGAAGGCGGTGGTCAGCGCAACTCCCGGGATGAAGACGACGAGAGACGCGATGATCGCGCGCAGACCAGGGTCGGTGACGTCATACCTCACCGCGAGCGCGACGATCGCCGCGACGCAGGTGGAGGCGAGGAACGGCATCAGGGTCTCGACCGTCCGGCGCCCTTCGCCGAGACGCCGGAGGGCGCCGACGAGCGCGCCCAGCACTGCCGCGCACGCGACGTCGCGCGCGGCCGGATGGAGGATCAGCGCGACTCCGACGGTGAGGATTGCGTACCCGACGACGCTCGACACGTCACCGAACCGGTTGTCCATCCGTCGGATCGCGTCGAGCCGCTCGATGCCGACGGTCGGTGCGACCTCCCCCCGCTCCGCGTGGCTCGCGAGCGCGTGGACTGCCGCGATCTGATCGAGGCGGGGCGTCCCGGAGAGCCGCGCCGTGGGCTCGATCGTCGCCGCCTTCCCCTGGCCGAGCGTGAGCAGGACGAATGTCGGGAAG
>Ga0207706_10001706_pt1 | contig 21654 bp, 20 predicted proteins | sample KBSC53metaG_FD_184318 | JGI IMG/M metagenome (GOLD analysis project Ga0207706, IMG submission 184318) | Corn rhizosphere microbial communities from Kellogg Biological Station, Michigan, USA - KBS C5-3 metaG (SPAdes) (version 2) | ecosystem: Host-associated > Plants > Roots > Rhizosphere > Soil ... | reverse complement strand
ACGGACACCATCACCGTGGCCGCCAGCAGGCCGGCCAGGGCCAGCATCAGTTTGGGACCAATCCGAAGCTGCACGGGCACGGGCTGACAGGCCTCCCCAACGTGAGCGCTCCCTGAATCATCGGCCGCGGGAATCGCCAGTTGAGCTGTGCTCCAGATGGACGGGTTCCCCGATAGGCTTGCCGTCCACAGCGGCACGGTTGAGAGGAGCGTCATGGAGGCGGTTCGGGGTCCGATTCGCGCGGTCGGCCGGGTGGCCCTGGCCGCGATGTTCATCAGCGGTGGCGCCGACGCGTTGCTGGACCCTGGCCCCCGGACGACCAAGGCGGCCGAGCTCGGCGTCCCCCTGGACCCGGAGCTGGCCGTCCGGGTCAACGGCGCGGCCATGGCGTCCGCCGGGGTCGCGCTGGCCCTCGGCGTGTGGCCGCGGCTGGCGGCGGCGGTGCTGGCGGGCACGCTGGTGCCGACGACTGTGGCCGGGCACCCGTACTGGCGGATCGAGGACCCGGCCGCCCGACGTCAGCAGCGCACCCACTTCTTCAAGAACGTCGGCCTGTTCGGCGGGGCGCTGCTGGTGCTCAGCGAGCGCCCGAAGCGTCGTCGAGGAAGGGGATGACCGCGGCACCGAGCGCGGGGACGACGTTGATGTCGTAGTGGGTCACGCCGGGCAGGACGGCAAGGCGGTGCCGGGTCACGCCGGAGCCGTCCCAGCCGGCGTCGCGCAGGCCGCCGCCGAGCAGGTTGAAGAACTCGACCGCGTGCGAGGGCGGCAGGCCGTCGGCGTCGCCGACCACCAGCATGGTCGGCACCCTCAGGCCGGGGATCTCGGCCGACCAGTCGTAGTCGAGCTTGATGGCCTCGGTGATCTGGCCCACCAGCACGGCCCAGTCCTCGACCCGGGGCGCGACCTGCTTGTAGGCCTCGTACAGCGGGGTCGCCATCATCTGGGCGGCGGTCTCGGGGCCCATCGCGTCCATCCCGGCGGTCATCTCCGGGTGCCAGCCCCGGCGCTTGAACACGGTCGACACCAGCACCAGGCGCTCGACCACGTCGGGGTGCTGGAGCGCGGTCCGCAGGGCGACGCCCCCGCCGAGGGAGAAGCCCATGACCGCGGCCCGCTCGAGCCCGAGCTCGCCGACCAGGGCGGCGATGTCGTCGGCCATCGACTCGAAGCGCATCGGCCGGTCGGCGGCCGGCGAGCGGCCATGCGACTGGAGGTCGACCCCGATCACCCGCCGCCCGGCGGCCAGGAGCTCGATGTTGGGGCCGAACATCTCCAGCGACCCGAAGCCGCCGTGGAGCAGGATCAGCGGCTCGCCCTCACCGAAGACCTCGTACCCGAGCTCGATCCCGTTGACCTTGGCGATCATGGTGGCTCCACTCTCCCCGGGGCGGCCCGCCGCTCGTGCCAGGCACCGACCACCCGCTCGACGTCGAACGGCATCAGGTTGAGGGGCGGGCCGGAGGCCGCCTTCCGGTTCCCCTCGACGATCTTGGCGTTGATGTCGGCCACGATCCGCCGCACCTCGGCCTCGGAGCCGGCCCGCGCGGCGGTCTCGAGCGCCTCCTCCACCTCCTTGCGCAGGGCCATCGTGGGCGGCAGGTAGGAGAAGTGCTCGCGCCGCAGCTTCCGCTTGACCCACCACAGCTCGTCATGGGGCTCGTCCAGGTCGTCGATCGGCTTGCCGGCGCCGGGCAGGTTGTCGAACTCGCCCCGCTCCGTCGCGGCACGGATCTGGCGTTCGACCCAGGTCTCGAACCCGATCCCGGGCGGCTTGCGGTCGGTCATCGTCCAAGTCTACAAAGCCTCGCCGCGGCCCCCACTGAGCGGCGCTGTCACCGGGCGGGATCGGCGACGGCGGGAAGCTCGGGCTCGAGATAGATGATGCGGGCGGTCGCCACCACCGCGCGCACGTCCGCCTGGGCCTGGTCGATCACCCTGGCCGCGTCGTCCGCCGACAGGTTCGGGTCCAGCTCGACCCTGGCCGCCACCAGCAGCTCCTCGGGCCCCAGGTGCATGGTCCGGAGCTGGATCAGCCGGGCCACCCCCGGGGTCGACGCGATCGCGCGCCGGACCGCCTCCTGCTCCTGGGGCGAGGCCGCCTCCCCGAGCAGGAGGCTGTACATCTCGACCCCGAGCACGATCGCGACCGCGGCCAGCAGGCCGCCGATGGCCAGGGTGCCGAGGGCGTCATAGAGCCCGTCGCCAGTGATGGCGGACAGCCCCACCCCCAGGAGGGCGAAGCCGAGGCCGACCTCGGCGGCGGTGTCCTCGAGCAGCACGACCGCCAGCTCGGGCTGCTTGGTGGTCCGGATGAACGACCACCAGCTCTGCTGGCCCCGCATGGGGCTGGCCTCCCGGACCGCGGTGCGCAGCGAGAGCGCTTCCAGCACCAGCGCCACGACCAGGATGACCAGGGCGACCGCGGGCGACTCCAGCTCGTGGGGATGGCGCAGCTTCTGGTAGCCCTCGTAGAACGAGAACAGCGATCCCAGGGTGAACAGCACGACCGCCACCAGGAAGGCGGCGAAGTAGCGGACACGCCCGTGGCCGAACGGATGGTTCGAGTCGGGCCCCCGCCGGGCCAGCCGGGAGCCGAAGAGCAGCATGGCCTGGTTCCCCGAGTCGGCGACCGAGTGGAACGCCTCGGCCAGCATCGAGGACGCGCCGGTGACCAGGAAGCCGGCGAACTTGGCCACGGCGATGCCCAGGTTGGCCAGGAGCGCGGCCACCACCGCGGTCCTGCCGTGCCCCTTGCCCGAGTCGGCCGTGGGCGACGCATCCGCCATCTGAGGCTCCTTGTCCGGTCAAGGGCAATGGTAGGCGTCAGCTGGAGGGTCCAGGAACCGGCGGGGAACCATCGGCGGAGACCGGAGGTTGTCCATCTGGGCGTGCTCATGCCGCCCCGTGGGACCCGCCAACATCCCAGGAGGCTTCGCCATGAGGAAGGTGCTCGCCAGCGCGGCACTCCTCGCCGCCCTCACCCTCGCCCTGACGGCCTGCGGTGGCGGCGGCGACGAGGGATCGGGGACCGCGGCGACCGCGGCCCCGACAACCACGGCGGCCCAGGAGGCCAGCGGCGCCACCGTCGCCGTGGCCAACAGCAAGCTCGGCGACATCCTGGTCGACGCCGACGGGCGCACCCTCTACGCCTTCACCAAGGACCAGGGCGACCAGTCGGCCTGCAGCGGCCAGTGCGCCACCAGCTGGCCCGCCCTCACCGGCACCGCGACCGCCGGCACCGGCGCCCAGGCGACCCTGCTGTCCACCGCCATGCAGACCGACGGCAACTCCCAGGTCACCTACGACGGCCGGCCCCTCTACCACTTCGCCGGCGACACCAAGCCCGGCGACATCAACGGCCAGGGCGTCGGCAACGTCTGGTTCGTCCTCTCCGCCTCCGGCGACCTCGTCAAGGCCAAGGCGTCGGGCGGCGGCGCCTACCCCTGATCGGGGAGCCCTCGCCGCCGGGGCTCGGTGCTCCACGCTGGCGTCGGGGGGATGGCCTATGGTGCCGTACATGGCCACCTGGGACGACGTGCACCGATTGGCGACAGGGCTGCCGCGGACGGTCGAGGGAGCTTCGCGAGAAGGCCGCCTGGACTGGAGCGTCCAGGGCAAGACGTTCGCCTGGGAGCGACCGCTGCGGCGGGGCGACCTCGAGGCCCTCGGGGACACCGCCCCCGAGGGGCCGATCCTGGCGGCACGGGTGCCCGATCTCGGGGCCAAGGAGGCGCTGCTGGCCGACGAGGGCGACTGGTACTTCACCACGCCCCACTTCGACGGGTATCCGGCGATCCTCACGCGTCTGGACCGGATCCCGGTCCCCGAGCTCGAGGAGCTGCTGGTCGAGGCGTGGCTGAGCCGGGCACCGAAGCGTCTTGCCGCCGACTACCTCGACGCCTCCCGCTGACGCTACCGGCCACCGGTGTCTGCTGCCCGCTCAGCCGCGGGACCAGTCCAGGTCTCCGGCGACCACCAGGTCCGGTCCCAGCTGGTGGACCGTCTGGTTCCGCAGGCGCAGCCCGTCCCGCACGGCGCTGGCGCCCAGGTCGCCGACGGCGTCGGTCCCCTTGCCGAGCAGCAGGGGGGCGACGGCCACCACCAGCCGGTCGGCCAGCCGCTCCCGGAGCGCCGAGGTGATGATGCGCGACCCGCCCTCGATCAGCGCGCAGCGGACGCCCAGCGACAGCAGCCGGGCCAGTCCGTCGGCCAGGTCGATGCCGTCAGCCGCCTCCCTGACGACCTCCACCTTCACCCCGCGCTGGCGCAGCGCCGCCCGTCGGCCGGGGTCGGACCGCTCGGAGGTGAGGACGATGGTGACCGCGTCGGGACCGAACACCTGGGCGTCCGCCGGCACGCGGAGGGTGGAGTCGACCACCACCCGGATCGGCGAGGCGCCCGGCAGCATCCGCACCGTCAGCAGCGGGTCGTCGGCCAGCACGGTGCCCGCTCCGACCATCACCGCGTCGCAGGCCGCCCGGAGTGCGTGGGAGACCCGGCGCTCCTGGGTGCCGCTGATCCACTTCGAGTCGCCGGCGCTGGTCGCGATCCGGCCGTCGAGCGTCTGGGCGTACTTGAGCACGACATAGGGCCGGCCGGCCCGGGGGCCGACCTCGCCCAGCAGCACGGTGGCGTCGAGCGCCTCCCCGTCACCGTTCGGGAAGCCGTCTCCGGTCAGCGGCTCGCCGCCCGGGGACCGGTGGCCGAGCCGCTGCGCCTTGGTCTGCACATAGCCGCGGTTGCGGAGGTGGGGCGAGGTCGGCAGCGACACCAGGCTTTCGACCAGGACGCCGTCCCGGTCGAGCGCGCTCGCCTTGGCCGGGTTGTTGGTCAGCAGGCGAGAGCTCCGGACCCCGGCCGCCTGGAGGACCTGCACGGCCTCGCGGTAGTCGCGGCTGTCGACCGGCAGGCCAAGGCGGCGGTTGGCGTCGACGGTGTCGTGGCCCTCGTCCTGCAGCATGTAGGCCTTGAGCTTCGACACCAGCCCGACGCCCCGGCCCTCATGGCCGGCGGCGTACAGCAGCACCCCCCGGCCCTCGGCGACAATCCGCCGCATGGCCTGGCGCAGCTGGGGGCCGCAGTCGCAGCGCAGCGACCCGAACGCGTCACCGGTGAGGCAGGCCGAGTGCAGGCGGACCAGGAGGTCCTGGCCGTCCCCGATCTCGCCGTAGGCGAAGAGCAGGTACACCTCGCCCGAGGCGCCCTGGAAGACCCGGAGGTCGAACTCCCCGGCCCAGGTCGGCAGGATAAGGCGGGCGACCTCCGCAGGCTGCGACATATGCGCCGAATAGTACGCGAAGAGGGGGACAGGCAGATCCGATGCTTCTTCCTGGCCGGCGGTTGGTCTGGACGGGCGGGGGGTAGGTGGCTGCCATGAAGGCCCGCGCGGTCCACTTCGTGGCCCCTCGACGGGTCGAGCTGCGCGAGGTCGACCTTCCCGGCCCGCCCGATGGCTCCATCCTGGTGGCCACCGAGTGGTCGGGGATCTCCAGTGGGACCGAGCTGCTCGCCTACCGGGGCGAGATCGACGCGGACCTGCCCGTTGACGAGACCCTGGGCGCCCTGGCCGGCACCTTCGCCTATCCGTTCCGCTACGGCTACAGCGCGGTCGGCCGCGTCGTCCAGCCGGCCGTCCCCTTCGGCGAGGGCCAGCGCGTCTTCGCCTTCCACCCGCATCAGGACCGGTTCGTCGTCGACGCCCGCGACGCCGTCGCGGTCGGCGACCTGGACCCGCGGGCCGCCACCCTGTACCCGATGGTCGAGACCGCCCTCCAGGTCTGCCTGGACGCCGCGCCCCGGCTGGGGGAGACGGCCGTTGTCGTCGGCCTTGGCGCGGTCGGGGTCCTGGTCGCCGCACTCCTGGCCAGGGCCGGGGCGGTGGTGATCGGGTCGGAGCCGGACCCGGCCCGCCGGGCCGCCGCCGCGACCTTGGGGGTCCGGGCGGTCGACCCGGACGACATCTCCGAGGTGGTGGCCGCCGCGACCGGCGGCCGGGGCGCCGACCTGGTCGTCGAGGCCAGCGGGAACCCGCCCGCGTTGGCCTCGTCGCTGGGGCTGCTGGCCCATGAGGGCACCGCCCTGGTCTGCTCCTGGTACGGCACCAAGCCGGTCGCGCTGCCCCTGGGAGCCGCCTTCCACCGTCGGCGGCTGGCCCTGCGCAGCACCCAGGTCTCCACCCTCCCGGCCGCCCTCAGCTCCCGGTGGGACCGCCGCCGCCGGGCCGAGCTGGCGTGGAGGCTGGCCCGCGAGCTGCCGCTGCCGGTGCTGGCCACCCATGCGTTCTCGTTCGAGCAGGCCGCCGAGGCCTACGCTTGCGCCGACCGCAAGGACGACGGTCTGATCCATGCCGCCCTCCGGTATCCGTGAGGACGCCGAGCGACCCGGGAGAAGCCCATGCAGGCTGGATATGAGGTGGGGTCAAGCGTCACGGTCCGGGCGCTGCATCAGATGCCGGTCGAAGGGCCCGAGGGGGAGCTCCACCCCACGACTACCGGATCGACGTCGTCGTCGGGCGGCGCCACCTGGACGAGCGCGGGATGGTCTGTGACCTGGACGCGCTCCGGGCGGCCTTGCAGGCGATCGTGGCCCGGATCGACGGCAGGGACCTGGAGGAGATCCGCCCGCCCACGGCCGAGGCGGTCACCGTCGAGGTGCTGGCCCGCTGGGCCCACCAGACCCTGGTCCCGGCGCTGCAGCGGGCGGGCGGCGACACCCTCGCGGTCCGGGTGTGGGAGACGGGCGCGGACTTCGGCGGCTACGCCGGGCCGGTGGCCTGACCGGCCGAGACGGCCTCGCGCAGCGCGGCGAAGAACAGCGCCGCCGACTGCGCCCAGGTCGGCCGGATGGCCGCCCGCCGGCCGGCGGCCACCGCCATCCTCCCTCGTAGCTCTTCGTCCCCGGCGAGGCGCGCCAGGGCGGCGCTCAGGCCGGCCACGTCGCCCGGGCTGGCCATGAGCCCCTCCCGGCCATGCTCGGCCAGGTGGGGTAGGTTGGCGGCCCGCCAGCCGACCACCGGCAGCCCCGCGGCCATGGCTTCCCCCCAGACGGTCCCATAGGTCTCCCGCAGGCTGGGGAGCACGAAGACGTCGGCCGCCCGGTACAGGGCGGCCACCCGCTCCGCGGGCAGGGGACCGTGGAAGACCACCCGCCCGGCCAGATCCGGCCGGGACAGCCTGGCTCGCACGCGGGCGCCGTGGCGGGGGTCGGCGCGGTCGTCCCCGGCCAGGTGCAGGGTGGCCAGCCCGGCCGGGAGCCGGGCCACGGCCTCGAGGAGGTCGAGGAGGCCCTTGTGCCTTACCCAGTTGGCCACGCACAGCAGGCTCGCCCGGCGACCCTGGCGCAGGTCGGGCGGCGGGCCGGCCGGAGCGGCGGGCAGGTCGTGGCCCGGAGGCACCACCCGGATCCGCTCGGGCGGGAACCCCTGGCCGGCCAGCTCGTCACCGAGGGCCTGGCTGGCCACCACGAGCAGGCGGGCGCGGCGGTAGGCCAGCCGGTCCACCGGGGCCTGGACGCCCCGCCGCAGCGGCCCGTGGTCGACCCCACCCGGCGGCTGGTGCAGGCTGCCCACCAGCGGTGCCGCGCGGTGCAGGGGCAGCCACGGCCCGAGGAAGGCGGCGGCGATGCTGTCCAGCACCAGGACGTCGCTGCGCGATTGCCGCAGCACTGCCGGGCCAGCCAGGGTGGGCAGGGGGAAGGGGCGCTCGGGGAAGGAGACGAAGCGGACGGCGGCGCCGCAGTCCGGCGCCAGCTCGGCCATGCGGCGGTGGTAGCGATAGCCGCCGGTCAGGCGGCCGGGGTCACCGAGTGTGACCAGGGAGACGGTGAGGGTCATGTGCGCCTGGCCACGGCCAGGGCGGCGGTGAGGGTGTCGACCACCGGCACGCCGGTCGCCTCGAGCGCGTCCCGGTGGTGGGAGCCCCCGTCGTACAGCACGCAGCGGGCGCCGACCGCCCGGGCCGCCGCCAGGTCGTCGAGCGAGTCGCCGACCAGCAGCGCCGCCGGGGCGGCAACCTCCAGCGCGGCCAGGTGCTCGACCAGGTGCCCGGTCTTGGCTTCGCCCCCCGGCACCCGCAGCCCGTCCACGCGGACGAAGAAATGGCCAATCCCGAGGCGCTCGACCAGCGGCACCAGGTCCTGGTGGCGCCACATCGACAGCAGCGACTGGGTGAGGCCGGCCGCCTCGGCCGCCGCCAGCGCCGCCACGGCGTCGGGGGCCAGCTCGAGCCGCTCCACCCAGGCGCCGTAGCTCACGTGGTAGGCCTCGTCGAGGGCCCGCCACTCGGCCGGCTCGATGGGCCGGCCGGCCACCACCTCGTAGAACCGCTGGACCGGCCGGGTGTAGTGGCTGCGGTAGGTGTCGGAGTCGATCGGGCGGAGGCGCAGCACCCCGAGCGCGTCGTTGATGGCCGCCACCACCGCGGCATGATCGTCGAACAAGGTGCCGTTCCAGTCCCACACCACGTGGCGGACGCCATCGCACTGGCTCATGCGGGTCAGTGTAGGGCGGCAACCGGCGAGGCCGGCTACCGGCCGGCCGCACCCCGGGCGAGCGTCACCGCCTCGGGGACACTCATCGTCAGGCCCTCCTCCCAGGCCCGCCGGGCCGCGTCCTCGCTGAGGTGGGCGCCGGCCTCGGCCAACGGGTCTCCCTCGAGCATCCCGCCGAAGCCGGGGGTGGGGCCGCCGCCGGCCCGGTCGCGGTGGGACTTGGAGACAGCGGCCATCCGGATGGCGTCCTCGTGACGGCCCTCCCAGGTCAGCAGGAACGCCAGGTCCAGGAAGGTGAGGGCGATCCCGGTGGCGTCGTCGGCCTCGCGGAACAGGTCAAGGGCCTCGAGGGCGGTGGCCCGGGCGTCGTCCGGGCGTCCGGCGCGCCCGTGGGCGAACGCCAGCCAGATCAGGCCGAAGGCGAGGTTGAGGCGGTCGCCGAGCCGGCGCCAGATCGCCGTGACCTCCTCGATCCTGGCCACCACGAGGTCCCAGGCGCCGGCCATCGCGTCCCGGACCACCAGCATCACCTGGGCCCTGGCCACCCCGGCCTCGTCCCCGACCTGACGGAACAGCTCGAGGCTCTCGTCCAGGAGGCGGGCGGCGGCCTCGACGTCCTGCTCGGCGGCGACGACGAACGCCTGGTTGTACAGGGCCTCGGCGAGGCGGGCGGGGTCGCCGAGCCCGCGTGCGATCGCCAGGGCCTCGCCGTACAGGGCACGAGAGGCCTCCCGGTCGCTCCACCAGGCGATCCCACCCGCTCCCGCCAGGGCCTTCGCCCTGGCCGCGGTTGGCCCCTGCCCCGACGGCATGGCCAGGACCTCCTCGAGCCACCGCCGGCCCTCGGCCAGGTGCCCGCGCTGCTGCCAGAACCGCCACAGGCCGCCGGCGGCCGACTGGGCCCGTCCGGCGTCGCCGGTCTCGATGGCCCACCGGAGGGCGGCGCGGATGTTGGCGTGCTCCTGGTCGCAACGGTCCAGCCATTCGCCCTGGTCTTTGCCGGTCAGGTGGGGTTCGGCCTCCTCGGCCAGGCCGAGGAAGTGCTCGGCGTGGCGCCGACGGACCGGCTCGAGCTCGCCGGTGTCCTCGAGCTGCTCGAGCCCGAACTCCCGGATTGTCTCCAGCATCGAGAACCGCGCCGGGCGCCCAGGCGGCTCGACCCTGCGGATCAGCGACTTGTCCACCAGCGAGGTCAGCCCGTCGAGGGCGTCAACCCCCAGTCCATCGGGGTCGCACACCGCCTCGGCCGACTCGAAGGTCCAGCCGCCGGTGAAGATCGACAGGCGCGCGAACAGGCGCTGGTCGACCGGGTCGAGCAGGTCGTAGCTCCAGGCGATGGCGGCCCGCAGGGTCCGCTGGCGCTCGGGCAGGCTCCGCGACCCCGAGGTGAGGATCGACAGCCGCCGCTTGAGTCGGGACAGGATCTGCTCGGGCGTCAGCACCTTGGTCCGGGTGGCGGCGAGCTCGATCGCCAGGGGCAGGCCGTCCAGCCGGGCGGTGATCTCGGCCACCACCGGGGCGTTCTGCTCGGTCAGCGCGAACCGGGGACTGGCCGCCCTGGCCCGCTCGGTGAACAGCCGCACCGCCTCGACCCCGGTGAGCGCGGACAGGTCGAGGGGGAGCCGTCCCGGGTCGGGGACGTGGAGCGGCGGGACGGCGTACTCCTGCTCGCCCCGGAGCGACAGCACGACCCGGGAGGTGACCATCGTCCGCAGCCTCGGGGCGGCCGTGAGCAGCTCCTCGATCACCGGGCCGGCCTCGGCCACCTGCTCGAAGTTGTCGACCACCTGGAGGAGCTCACGGTTGCGGAGATGGTCCTTGACCTCGTCGAGGATGGGCCGCCCGGCCGACTCCGGGACCCCGAGGGCGTTGGCCACCGCCGCCGGGACCAGGGCGGGGTCGGTCACCGGGGCCAGGTCGACGAAGCAGGAGCCGTCCCGGTACTGGGGGAGCAGGTCGGCGGCGACCCGGAGGGCCAGCCGGGACTTCCCGGACCCTCCCGGCCCGGTGAGGGTGAGCAGGCGGGTCTGGCCGAGGAGCCGCTCCACCTCGGTGATCTCCTCCTCCCGGCCCACGAACGAGGTGAGCTGCGGCGGGAGGTTGCTCGGCCGGGCGTCGAGGGTCCGGGGCGGCGGGAAGTCCGACTCGAGCCCCGCGACGACCAGCTGGTGGAGGCGCTCGGGGTCGGTGAGGCCCCGCAGGTGGTGCAGCCCCAGGTCGAGGAGGGAGGCGCCCTCGGGGAGCGTGTGCTCGACGAGTCCCCGGGTGGCGTCGGACACGATCACCTGGCCGCCGTGGGCCGCGTCGGCGATCCGGGCCGCCCGGTGCACGTCGATGCCGACGTAGTCGTCCCCGCCGAGGGTCCCTTCCCCGGTGTGGACGCCCATCCGGACCCGCAGCGGCGGGCCGGGCGACCAGTCGTGGGAGGCGAGGCCCCGCTGGGCGGCGGCCGCCGCCCGGACGGCCGCCACTGGGCTGCGGAAGGCGACGAAGATCGCGTCCCCGTGGGTGCTGACCTCGACCCCGCCGCCGTCGGCGACGGCTCGCCGGACGATCGCCGCATGCTCGTCCAGGACCGCCGCGTACCGGGCACCGAGTGTCTGGAGCAGACCGGTGGAGCCCTCGATGTCGGTGAACAGGAAGGTCACGGTCCCGGTCGGCAGCTCGGTCATCCGCTGACTCTATGCTGCCTGCCATCGATCGAGCACTCGACCTCGAGGAGGACAACGATGCTGCTGGAGGACAAGAAGGCCGTGGTCTATGGAGGGGCCGGGTCGGTGGGTCGCGCCGTGGCCCACGCCTTCGCCCGCGAGGGCGCGAGCGTCTTTCTCGCCGGCCGCACCCGGGCCACCCTCGACGAGGTGGCCCGCGAGATCGCCGGCTCCGGAGGAACGGTCGAGACGGCCCAGGTCGACGCACTCGACCAGCGGGCCGTCGACGAGCACGCCGACGCCGTGGCCGCCAAGGCTGGAGGCATCGACGTGTCCTTCAACGCCATCGGCCACGGAGATGTCCACGGCGCGCCGCTGCTCGAGATGTCGTTCGAGGACTTCGCCCGGCCGATCACGACGGCCATGCGGTCGCAGTTCCTGACCACCAGGGCGGCCGCGCGGCACATGACCAGGCAGGGGTCGGGCGTGGTCATGGCGATCACGGCGGCCACCGCCCGCCTGGCCATCCCCGAGGTCGGCGGGACCGGCGTCACCTTCGACGCCATCGAGAGCCAGTGCCGCCAGTGGGCGTGCGAGCTGGGCAGGCACGGCGTCCGGGTCGTCTGGCTGCAGACGACCGGCCTTCCCGAGGCCCTCGCCGACATCGACCTGTTCCCCGGCTACGGCACCGGGTCCGGCGACGGCATGACGCGAGCCGAGCTGATCGCCTGGATGCGGGGAAGCAGCCAGCTGGACCGGTTGACGTCGCTGGCCGAGGTTGGCAACGCGGCCGCCTTCATGGCCTCCGACCACGCCAGCGCCATGACCGCGACCGCCGCCAACCTCACCTGCGGTCAGGTCCCGGCGAGGTGAACGTGCCCCCGGCAGGCGCGACCGCACCTGGCACCGCGACGGTGTGGCACCGTGTCGGGGTGACCTTCATGGTCGTCACCCCGAAGCGAGACGGCGGTCGTGCCCATGTCCCAGCGCTCCACCCGCCCGCGGCCGGCCAGTATCCGGCCCGGATTGGGGCTGCTGGTGGTCGTGGTCGCGGTCGCGGTGAACCTGCGGCCGGCCATCACCGCCGTGCCGCCGGTGCTGGACGCCATCCAGACCGACCTCGGGCTGTCGGCCACCGGGGCCGGGCTCCTCACCGCCCTGCCGGTGCTCTGCATGGGGGTGTTCGCCCCGGTCGGTGCGGCCCTGGCGCGGCGGGTCGGGCGGGAGGCGGCCGTGTCCTGCGCGCTCATCCTGGTCGTCGGCGGCACCCTGGTCCGGGGCGTCGACGACTCGGCGGTGGTGCTGTACGGCGGGACCCTGCTCGCCGGGATCGGGATCGCGATCGGCGGGGCGCTGCTCCCCGGGGTGGTGAAGGCCTGGTTCCCGGCCCGCCCGGGCGCGGTCACCGGCCTCTACACCGCCGGCCTGGTCGCCGGGGCGATGCTCGCCTCCGTGGCCACCGTGCCCCTGATGGACGCGCTGGGCGTCGGCTGGCCGCCCGCGATCGCCGCCTGGGCGCTGCTGGCGGCGGCCGCGCTGGCCGCCTGGGTGCCGGTGACCCGGCGGCTGCGGGTCGCGGCCGAGCCGGCCCCGGGGCGGGTCCGGCTTCCCTGGGGCAGCGCCGTCGCCTGGCGGGTCACCCTCTACATGGGACTCCAGTCGCTGCTCTACTACGCCGCCCTCACCTGGCTGGCGCCGCTGTATGTGGACGCCGGGTGGAGCGCCGGCCGGGCCGGGCTGCTGCTCGGGCTCTTCAGCTTCACCCAGATCTTCTCGGCCCTGGCCGTCCCCGCCCTGGCCGACCGCACCGGCGACCACCGGCCGTGGCTGGCCCTGTGCGTCGGCACGGCCACGGTCATGCTGGCCGCCTTCGGCCTGGCCCCGACCGCCGCCCCGTGGCTGTGGGCGGCCCTCCTCGGCCTTGGCGTCGGCGGGATGTTCGCCCTCGCCCTCACCCTGCTGGTCAAGCTGGCCCCGACCCCGGCGGAGGCGGCCAGCCTTTCCGGCATGGCCCTGCTGGTCGGCTACCTGCTGGCCGCCACCGGCCCGGTCCTGGCCGGCGCGCTGTATGACGCGGCCGGGTCCTACCGCGTCCCGTTCCTGGCCCTGGCCGGGATCGGTGTCGCCACGCTGGCCATCGGCGTGTCGGTCCCCCCGGCGGCCACGACCTCCCGGGAGGTCCTGGAACCCAGGGGTGGCTGAGCCGGTGCCGATCAGCGAAGCTCAGCCTGCAACGCCGGAGCGTCAGGACAGGGAGGTGCCGAGGTCATGGACGTCTGGTTGGTAGCCGGCGGCGGCGTCGAGCAACGACCTGCCGAAGAGCTCGACATGCTGATCGCCCTGCAGGAGGGGATCGTGTGGGTGGACATCCCCACCTGTGACGAGGAGAGCGTCCGGGTGCTCACCGAGGTGTTCGGGTTCCACCGGCTGGCCGTCCAGGACAGCGTGGAGCGCAGCCAGGTCCCCAAGCTCCACGCCTACTCCGACCACGTCTTCATCATCCTGCACGCCCCCGAGCGCGGCCGGGGCGGCACCGTCCACTACGTCGAGCTCGACCAGTTCGTCGGGCCCGGGTTCCTGGTCACCGTGCACGGGCCGCTCGACCCGGCGGTCCCTCCTGAGGCCGCCCTTCGCGAGACCAGCGCGGTGCGCAAGCGGGTGGAGTCGGGGCGGTTGCGTGTGTCCTCGTCGTTCGAGCTGTCGTACGCGATCGTCTCCGCCGTGGCCCGCCACCAGGAGTCCTTCGTGGCGACCCTCGCCCAGGAGGCGGGGCTCCTGGAGCAGCGGCTGATGCGCGACGAGATCTCCGACCCCGAGGAGTTCCTCGAGGAGCTGTTCCGCGCCCGGCACGAGCTGCTCGTGGTCCGGACGATGGCCACCCTGAGCCGGGAGATCTACGGTCGCATGGTGGCCCTGGAACGCTTCGTCCCCGGGGCGTCCCAGGCGCTGGTGGCGGACCTGGCCGACCAGTTCGCGCGGGTCAGTGGCATGGCCGACGGCCAGAAGGAGTTCCTGTACGGCGTGATCGAGTTCTACCAGACCCGGACCAACACCAAGATGACGATCGCCGCCGAGCGACTGGCGGTGATCGCCGCCGTCACCCTGCCCATCACCGCGCTGTCGTCGGTCTACGGGATGAACCTGATCGTCAACGACCACACCGACGTCCCCCACCTCGCCGTGGTGCTGGCGGTGATGGTCGCCATGTCGTTGATCCTGCTCCGATGGACCAAACGCCAAGGATGGTGGTAACCCATGATCGACGGCGCCCACGCGATCCTCTACAGCGACGACCCCGACGCCACCCGGGCGGTGCTGGCCAAGGTGCTGGGGACCCGGTCGGTCGACGCCGGCGGCGGCTGGCTGATCTTCGCGCTGCCCCCGGCCGAGATCGCCGTCCACCCGGCCGAGCAGGGCGGCCGGGCCGAGCTCTACCTGATGACCGACGACGTCGCCGCCACCGTGGCCGCCCTCCAGGCCGAGGGGATCGAGGTCGCCCGGCCGGTCAGCGACCAGGGGTGGGGGCTGCTGACGGCCATCACCCTTCCCGGCGGGGTCGAGCTCGGCCTCTACCAGCCGCGCCACCCGACCGCGACCCAGCCGAGCTGAGCGCAGCCGCCGCCAGCTGGGCGGCTAGTGGTGGAAGCTGGAGGCCGTGGTGACGTCGTGGGCGGGCGCGGGCTGCTTCTCCAGGCGGGGCAGTTGGCGCTTGAGGTCCCTGATGAGCAGGTCGGCGGTGTCGTGGGTGAAGCCCCGGCGGACGACCACGCGGAGGGCGGCCAGGTCGGTGCGGTTGTCGGGGAAGGTGTAGGCCGGCACCTGCCAGCCACGTTCGCGGAGCGCCGCCGAGACGTCGAAGACGGTGAAGTTGTCGATGTCGTCCTTGACCGTGAAGGCAAACACCGGCAGCTCGTCGCCCCGTGTGAGCAGCTCGAAGGGGCCGAGCGCTTCGATCTGGGACGAGAGCTGGGTGGCCACCTCGCGGGCGTAGCCCTGCACCGCCCGGTAGCCCTCGAACCCGAGGCGGAGGAAGTTGTAGTACTGGGCGACCACCTGCGCGCCGGGCCGGGAGAAGTTGAGCGCGAACGTCGGCATGTTGTCGCCCAGGTAGTTGACCCAGAAGATCAGGTCCTCGGGCAGCGCCTCGGCGTCCCGCCAGATAACCCAGCCGACGCCCGGGTGCACCAGCCCGTACTTGTGACCCGAGGCGTTGATCGAGGCGACGCGGGGCAGGCGGAAGTCCCACTCGAGGTCGGGGTCGACGAACGGGGCCACGAAGGCCCCGGAGGCGCCGTCGACATGCACCGGGATGTCGAGCCCGGTCCGGTCCTGGAGCTCGTCGAGAGCGTCGCAGATCTCCTTCACCGGTTCGTAGGAGCCGTCGAACGTGGACCCGAGGATGGCGACCACGCCGATCGTGTTCTCGTCGCAGCGCGCCACCGCCTCCTCGGCCGAGAGGTGGAAGCGGTCCCCTTCCATCGGGACCAGGCGCATCTCGACGTCCCAGTAGTTCGCGAACTTCTCCCAGCACACCTGGACGTTGATGCCCATGACGATGTTCGGCTTGCCGGCCGGCTTGCCCTCGGCGCGACGCCGCTGCTGCCAGTGGCGCTTGAACGCCAGCCCGCCGAGCATCGCCGCCTCGCTGGACCCGGTGGTCGAGCAGCCGACGGCGTGCTGGGCGTCCGGGGCGTGCCACAGGCGGCCGAGGATGTCGACGCAGCGCATCTCCAGCGCGGCCGTCTGCGGGTACTCGTCCTTGTCGATCATGTTCTTGTCGAGGCACTCGGCCATGAGCAACTCCGCCTGGGGCTCCATCCAGGTGGTGACGAAGGTCGCCAGGTTGAGGCGCGCGTTGCCGTCGAGCATCAGCTCGTCGTGGATGATCTGGTAGGCGATGTCGGGGGCCAGCTCGCCCTCGGCCAGGTGGTGGCGCGGGATGCGCGTGGCCTCCAGGGTGAAGAGCGGGGCCACCGACACGTCTTCCGCGGGCGGCTGCGGCCCCTTGGGGTGCTTGAGGGTCATCGCGCGCACTCCTTGCGCTAAGGGCTTCGGGCTGCCACCGTCCCACCGGGCCGGGTGGCGGGCATCACCCGGTTGGGATGAGGTTTCGCCCCGGCACAGATCATCCAATCCGGAGGATGCACGGACGACCCGGCCGGGAGGTACTGGAGCCCGGAGGAAGCGGCCAGAGAGGCGACCAGCACATGACGCAGGGGCCTGCCGGGGCCGAGCACCCGGGCTCGGGCCAGCGGCTCCGGCCCTTCGACCGGCGGCTGCTCGGCCGGGTGGCGGTCGCCCGGTGGGCCCTGGCCGTCAACCTGGCCGCCGGGCTGACCGGGGCGCTGCTGCTGCTGGCCCAGATGACGCTGCTCGCCGGGATCGTCGCCGACACCGCCCAGGGGCGCCTGCGGCAGGTCCCCGCGGCTCTGGCGCTGGCCCTGGCGGCGGTCATCATGGCCCGGGCCGGTCTGGCGTATGTGGTCGAGCTGAGCGGCCGGCGGACGGCGGCCAGGGTGATGTCGGCGTTGCGGGCCGAGCTGGTCAAGCGCCGCCTGTCCGGTGGTGGCGCGGCCGGCCTGGAGACCAGCGACAGCGCCGAGCTCGCGACCAGCGCCGTCCAGGGTGTCGACGGCCTGGAGACCTACTTCGCCCGCTACCTGCCCCAGGTCGTCCTGGCGTGCACGGTGCCCGTGGCTGTCCTGCTCTGGAGTGCCGTCGTCGACCTGCGGTCGGCGGTGGTCATGGTCGTCACCCTGCCCGTCATCCCGGTGTTCCTGGCCCTCATCGGCCGGTCCGCCGGCGCCCGGTCCCGGGCCAACTGGCAGGCGCTGGCCGGGCTCTCGTCGTACTTCCTGGACGTCGTGCGGGGGCTCCCGACCCTGCGGGCCTTCAACCGGGGCACCGCCCAGATCCCCCACATCCGCGAGGTCACCGACCGGTACCGGCGGACCACCATGGCCACGCTGCGGCTGTCGTTCCTGTCCGGGGTCGTGCTCGACCTGGCCACGACGCTGTCCACGGCGCTGGTGGCCGTGACCCTCGGCGTGCGACTGGTCGGCGGGACGATAGGGCTGCGGCCGGCCCTGACGGTGCTGCTGCTGGTCCCGGAGCTCTATGCGCCGGTCCGCCGGGTCGGCAGCCTGTTCCACGCCAGCGCCGACGGGCTGGCCGCCACCGAGCGGATCCTCGCCACCCTGGAGCGGGACCCGTCAACGGCCGGCCCGGTGGCCGGCGGTGTCGCGGTCAGGGACCGAGGAACGGCGTCCCCGGACCCGGCGGCCGTGCCCGTCAGGGTCCGCTCGGTCACCGTCCGCTTCCCGGGCCGCCCCGGCCGCGCCCTGGACCGCGTCGACCTCGACCTCCAGCCGGGCCAGCTGGTGGCGGTGGTGGGCGCCAGCGGGGCGGGCAAGACCACCCTCGGCCGGGTGGTGCTCGGGCTCACCCGGCCGGACGAGGGCGTGGTGCTCGCCGGCGGCCGGCCGCTGGCCGACATCGGCCTCGACAACTGGCGTGGCCAGGTCGCCTGGGCCCCGCAGCACCCCACCCTCGTGCCGGGGACGGTCGCGGACAACATCGCCCTTGGCCGCCCGGACGCCGGCGCCGAGGCGGTCGCGGGCGCCGCCCAACGGGCGGCCGCCGACCGCTTCATCGAGCGCCTGCCCGAGGGGTACGACACGCTGGTCGGGCCCGGCGGCCGGGGGCTGTCGGCCGGCCAGCGCCAACGCCTCGGGCTGGCCCGGGCGCTGCTGCGAGGCGCCCGGCTGCTCGTGCTGGACGAGCCGACCGTCCACCTGGACGAGGCCGCCGCCGGCCAGGTGGCCGCCAGCATCGAGGCGCTGCGGGGGTCGGCCACGGTCCTGCTGCTCACCCACGACCGGGACCTGGCGGCCCGGGCGGACCGGCGGGTCCTGCTCGATCGCGGGCGGACGGCCGGCCCGGCCGACGGGCCCGGCGCCAAGGTCCCCGGCGTCCCGGCGGTCGCGGAGCGGGTGCGATGACCCGGGCGCCCGCCGCACCGGACGGCGACACCACCCGGCCCCTCGCCGCCGTGTCGTCGCCGCGGGTGCTCGCCCGGCTGACCGGGCTGCTGGGCCTGCGGCCCGGCCAGCTGGCCCTGCCGGTCGGCCTCGGCGCCGTGGCCGTCGTGGCCGGCGCCGCCCTGGCCGGCCTGGCCGGCTATCTCATCTGCCGGGCCGCCCAGCAGCCCCCGATCCTGTCGCTGACGGTGCTCATGGTCGGCGTCCGCCTGGCCGCCCTGACCCGGCCGGTGGCCAGGTACGGCGAGCGGCTGGCGGCCCACGACCTCGCCTTCCGCGCCCTCGGCCGCCTGCGGGCCGCTGTCTTCGCCAGGATCGAGCCGCTGGCCCCGGCCGGGCTGGAAGCCTACCGGGACGGCGACCTGCTCAGCGGCATGGTGGCCGACATCGACCAGCTCCAGGACGTGGCGCTGCGCCTGCTGGTCCCCCTGGGGGTCGCCGTGGCCGCCGGTACGGTCGTCGTGGCCGCCGTGGCCGGGATCTCGCCGGATGCCGGCCTCGTCCTCGGCGCCGGCCTGCTCGCTGCCGCGGTCGCGCCGCCGCTGCTGGCGGCGCGCCTGGTGGCGCGCTCCCAGCGCCGCCAGGCGGCACTCCGGGCGCGGCTCACGGCCAACCTCGTGGACACGTTCGGCGCGGCCGAGGAGCTGTGGCTGAACGGCGCCGACGACCGCGCCGCCGCCGTCCTCGCCGCCGACGACCGGGCCCTGGTCGAGGTCGCCCTCCGCGACGCCCGCGCCGCCGGCGCCGCCGACGCCCTCGGCGTCGCGATCAGCGGGCTGACGGCGGTGGGCATCCTGATGGCCAGCACCGCGGCGGCGGGGCGGGGCGCCCTCGACCCACTGCTGGTCGCCCCCCTCACCCTCGTCGCCCTTGGCGTGTTCGAGGCGGTCCTGCCGCTGTCGGCGGCGGCCCGTCACCTGCCGCTGATCCTGTCGGCCGGGCGGCGGGTGCTCGACCTGGCCGGCCGGGAGCCGGAGGTGGCCGACCCCGGCGAGCCGGCGGCCGTCCCGCCGCGGTTCGAGATCGCGCTCCACCAGGTGGCCGTGGCCCGCGGGCCACGGCGGACGCGCGTGCTCGACGGGCTCGACCTCAGGCTGGAGGAGGGCGCGTCCATGGTCGTGACCGGCCCCTCCGGCGCCGGCAAGACGACCCTCGCCCTGCTGCTGGCCCGGTTCCTGGAACGCCAGGCCGGGGAGGCCCGGCTGGGTCCGCGCGACCTGCGCGACTACGGCCAGGACGACGTCCGGGCGGCCGTGCTCCTCAGCGCCCAGGACCCGCACGTGTTCGACACCACCATCCGCGAGAACCTCACCTTCGCCCGGCCCGGGGCCACCGATGCCGAGCTCGGCGCGGCCCTGGTCCAGGCTCGCCTCGGGGACTGGGTGGCGTCGCTCCCGGCCGGGCTCGACACCCGGGTCGGCGAGCGGGGCCGGGCCCTGTCGGGCGGGCAGCGCCAGCGCCTCGCCCTGGCCCGCGTGTTCCTGGCCGACCCGGCGGTGCTCGTCCTGGACGAGCCGACCGCCCACCTCGACGTCGAGACGGCCGGCGCCCTGCTCGACGACCTCTGGCCGGTGGCCGGCCGGCGGTCGGTGCTGCTGGTCACCCACGGCAGCGCCGGGCGGTTCGAGCGGTGCCGGAGGGTGGCGCTCGAGCGGCCGGGACCGGCCCCGGACGACTTCATCCCATCCGGGTGATGTGGCCGGCCGCCGCATCCGGCTCCATGCACTAGCAGGGAACTCGGGTGCAGGGAGGTGGGCGTGTCAGCGGTCGACCTGTCGCGGCTGCAGTTCGCCACCACCTCGATCTACCACTTCCTGTTCGTGCCCCTGACGATCGGGCTGGCCTTCCTGACCGCGATCCTGCAGACGCTGTGGTACCGCAAGGGCCACCCCGAGCACCTGCGGCTGACCCGGTTCTTCGGCACCCTGCTGGTCATCAACGTCGCCGTTGGCGTGGTCACCGGGCTGGTCCAGGAGTTCCAGTTCGGGATGAACTGGTCGGTCTACTCGCGCTTTGTCGGCGACGTGTTCGGCGCCCCCCTGGCCATGGAGGGCCTGGCCGCGTTCTTCCTCGAGTCGGTCTTCCTGGGGCTGTGGCTGTTCGGCTGGGACCGGCTGTCCAAGCGTGTGCACCTGGCCACCATCTGGGCGGTCGCGGCCGGTGGGGTGCTGTCGGCGGCGTTCATCATGGCCGCCAACTCCTGGATGCAGCGTCCGGTCGGCTACCAGCTGAATGCGGCCGGGGACCGCGCCCAGCTCACCGACATCTGGGCTGTCCTCACCAACATCGTGTTCCTCTGGGCGTATCTGCATGTCCTGGCGGCCTCGCTGGTCACCGGCGCCGCCGTCATGCTGGCGGTGTCGGCCTGGCATCTGCGTCGCGGCACCAGCACCGAGATGTTCCAGCGGTCGGCCAAGCTCGCCATCGTGGTGCTGATCCCGGCGGCGATGTTGGCGTTGTTCTTCGGGGGCCGCCTCGGCATCAACGAGACGAAGTACCAGCCGATGAAGATCGCCGCCGCCGAAGGCCAGTGGACCACCTGCCAGCCGTGCTCGTTCTCGGTGTTCCAGATCGGCGGCGGCAACAACGACCAGACCCCCACCAAGATCATCGAGGTCCCGCACCTGCTGTCGGTGCTGGCCACCGGCACCTGGAATGGCCAGGTGGTCGGCCTCAACCCGCTCCAGACCCAATACGCCCAGCAGTACGGCGCCGGCAACTACGTGCCCAACGTCTTCATCCAGTACTGGTCGATGCGGGCCATGGCGTATGGGGGCGTCCTGGTGCTGCTCGTGGCGCTATGGGGGGCGTGGCTGATCTGGCGGAAGAGGCTGGCGACGGCCAGGTGGTACCTGCGGGTCGCCATCTGGGTGGCCGTGCTGCCGTTCCTGATGAACACCGCCGGCTGGATGCTGACCGAGAACGGTCGCCAGCCGTGGATCGTCCAGGGCCTGCAGCTGGTCAGGGACGCCGTCTCGCCGTCGAACAGCGTCACCACGATCGTCATCAGCCTCAGCGTGTTCGTCCTGCTCTACGCGACGCTGGGCGTGGTTGACTTCCTGTTGATGACCCATTTCGCCCGCAAGGAGCTTGCTCCCGACCCCGACCCGGCCCCGGCCGAAGACGCACAATCCGCCCTCCACTTCACCTACTGAGGTCGCCATGACCCTGGTCAGCTTCTGGTTCATCGTCCTCGTCGTGTTCTGGACGGGGTTCCTGGTGCTGGAGGGGTTCGACTTCGGGGTCGGCATGCTCCACGGCCTGGTCGGACGGGACGAGCAGGGCCGCCGGGTCGCCCTCGGCGCCATCGGGCCGCTCTGGGACGGCAACGAGGTCTGGCTGATCGTCGCCGCGGCCGGGATGTTCGCCGCCTTCCCCGGCTGGTACGCGACCATGTTCTCCGCCCTGTACCTCGCGCTGGTGCTGCTGCTGATCTCGCTCATCATCCGCGGCGTGGCCTTCGAGTACCGCGG
>Ga0207706_10001705_pt1 | contig 21663 bp, 16 predicted proteins | sample KBSC53metaG_FD_184318 | JGI IMG/M metagenome (GOLD analysis project Ga0207706, IMG submission 184318) | Corn rhizosphere microbial communities from Kellogg Biological Station, Michigan, USA - KBS C5-3 metaG (SPAdes) (version 2) | ecosystem: Host-associated > Plants > Roots > Rhizosphere > Soil ... | reverse complement strand
CGCAGAAGAGGCCGACGTTCGGACTCCGCGAACAGGTTAGCAACGAAGTGAGTCCCGGCAAGCTCTATTTGCGCGCCGGCCACATCGACGAATCGTCGAACCTGATGCGCGAGGTCACGATATACGACATGGCCGACCCGACAAGGAGGCGCACGATTTACGCGGACAGCGGGAACATGCGCATGACCAACGGCATGTCCGATCTCGAGCTTACGTTGTACAACGGAAATACCCAGGACGTTCCTACTGCGCGACCAGACGAGCTGCAACGCCTGTACTTCAACGTCGATCTCGTGCGCGTGCGTGGAGTCGGGAACCAGTTCCAGAAGACGACCGGCGAATCTTACAAGAGCGATCGCGAGATGACCGTCTGCGAAATGCAGCAGGCGCAGAACAAGGCGCGCGCCGACCACGACGACGCCCGCAAGCAGTTCGAGAAGAAACTGGCCGAGCTGAGGAAATCGAAAACGGTGTTGAGCAAGGATGTCCTCAACGCGAAGACAGACGCTCCGTGGGACATCGGCGTGGGACGGCTGTATTGCAAGGCGATGGCTGCACTGCTTCCGAAGACCGCTAAAGCACAGGGAGTTCAAAGCGCTCAGGGAGCGTCCAGTCCTCAGGCAGCCTCCAGCACGCCGCCGAGAATCGACCGGCAGGTCGAGGACGCGACGCCCACGGTGCTCAGGCGGTACCGGCAGGCTGTGTCGTCAACTGCGTCTTCAACGGCCTCGAGCACCGTACAGAGCGCATCGAGTACGATACCCGGTCAACAGCCGCTTACTCCTAAAGTTCAGATCCAGCCGCCGGCCCCCCGGGCGCAGGATGTTGCGTTGATCGAGAATCTTCGACTTCGTCTTCAGGATTCATCGCAGCTGATGAATTCCTACGGCGTCGAGATCCACAAGAAGTTTGCGCTGGCTGTAGCATGCTTCGTATTCGTCCTGCTCGGCGCGCCGATCGCACTTCGATTTCCGCGCGGCGGTGTCGGGCTTACGATTGGAGTCAGCCTGTTCGTGTTCGCGCTCTACTACATTTGCCTGATCGCGGGTGAATCGATCGCCAAACGCGGATTGATGCCGGCGGTGGTTTCGATGTGGATGGCGAACGTGATCTTCGGGCTGATCGCGATCTGGTTGCTGAGCAAGATGGGAAAGGAGAGCAGCACCGCTCGCGGAGGCGATCTCAAGGAGATGATGGGCGCGATCAAGGGAGGCATCAGATCCAGGCTCGGCTGGCGTGACCGCCGGGTGCGCCGCGAGGGACTTGCCGCTTGAGAATGGTGCGAGCGCTCGACCGGTACGTATTCACCGAGTTCTGGAAGATTTTTGTGACGACGGCGCTCGGCTTTCCGATCCTCGTCAACATCATCGACCTGACCGACAACCTCGACAAATACATCGGCCAGAAGCTGAGCGGCGGCAGAATTGCGCTGAGCTATCTGTACTGGCTGCCGGATTCGATGTTCATGGTTTTGCCGGCGGCGGTGCTGTTCGCGACGGTGTTTGCAATTGGAGCGCTCACCCGCCATTCGGAAATCACGGCGGCCAAGGCATCGGGAATCAGCTTTTACAGATTCATCGCGCCGATTTTTGCGGGCGCGTTGCTGGCAACGCTGCTGGGGCTCGCGCTTGGCGAGCTGGCGCCCATCACCAACAAGAAGCGGCTGGAGATTCTGCAGGCGAACAGAGTCAATATTGGAAACGATCGCTACAATTTTGCGTACGCAGCCGATGGAGGACGCGTTTACAAGATCGGCGGGTTGCATCTTATCGATGCATCAATCGAGGGAATGGTGATCGAGCGCAAAGGAAAAGGGCCCGAGTATCCTTCCTATGTTCTATCCGCGAACAACGCGCGGTATACGACCGGCAAAGGCTGGCTCCTGAAGGCCGGTGCACTGCACATCATCCCGGATACGCTGCACAACATCACCTTCAGCTTCGACTCGGCGATAGACCGTCACTTTACGCAGGCACCAAAGGAGCTGACTCTGGCGCAAAAAGCACCCACCGACATGGGATTCCGCGAGCTGGGACGCTTCATCGCCTCGATGGAGCGATCGGGAGCGGACGTCAACGAGCTGAGAGTGGAGCGAATGCTCAAGATCGCGATACCAATAACCTGCATCGTCATTCTGCTGTTCGGCGCTCCTTTGGCGACGAGCACTCAGCGTGGCGGCGCCGCATACGGTATCGGGCTGAGTCTGGCGACGACGGTGATATTCCTGATGCTGATTCAGCTGACGAAGGGAATCGGCGGCAAAGGAATGATCCCCGCTGATCTGGCAGCATGGCTGCCGAGCATCATATTCGGGATGGTGGGAGCCTTCCTCTTCGCACGCGTCAGAACTTGATTCGCGATCCGCTCGCTCCGTTCCGCAAGGTCGGAAAGTGGACGTACTTCCTGCGCGACATTGGACGCGCGCTGACCGACGTCCGCACGTACGGTTCCGAAACGATCCGTCAGATGCGCAACATCGGAGTGGACTCACTTCCGCTGGCAGCGATCGTCGCGGCATTCATCGGCGCGGTGACGGCGTTCCAGACGCGCTACCAGCTTTTCGGCGGGGTGCAGCTTTCGGTCGTCGGGTTGATTTCGCGACAATCGATAATTCTGGAGCTTGGTCCTTTGCTGACTGGCCTGGTACTGACGGGGCGCGTCGGTGCGCGCATCACCGCCGAGATCGGGACGATGAGAGTTACCGAGCAGATCGACGCGCTGGAGACTCTGGCCTACGACCCGATCGCCTATCTCGTGGTGCCACGTATCCTGGCGGCTCTGGTCATGCTGCCCGTGTTGACGATTCTGGCGAACGCGATCGGAGTCGGAACCGCGATGGGAACGGCCGTGATAGCGACTGACGTTACGAGCGCCGATTTCAGCGCGGGGCTGCGTCTGTCGTTCACGCCGTTCCAGATTGTGTACAGCGTCATCAAGGCAACTATATTCGGAGGCGCGATAGCCTTCTTCTGCTCCTACGAGGGCTACACCGCGAACGTCGGCGCCGAAGGCGTCGGCCGGAGCACCGCGCAGGCAGTAGTCGTGACGTCGGTCGCCATCCTGGTGCTGGATGCGCTGACCGCTCTCCTCCTTGCTCCTTACCTGCAGGCATGAAGACAAGAGACGAAGTTCTCGTGGGTCTGGTAGTCACAGCAGCGATCGTAGTAACCGTCCTCGGCTCGCTCTGGCTGGCGCGCGGCGGATTGTCGAAAGGCTATCCGCTTTACGCGAAGTTCCCCTGGGGCGCCGGTCTCAAGCAGGGGCAGCCGGTGCTGCTGGTCGGAGTGAACGTCGGCTACCTGGACAACGTCGATCTGCACCAGGATGGAACGCTGGTGAGCACACTGCGCATCCAGAAGGATTACCAGGTGCCGATAACGAGCAAGGCTACGGTGATCCCCAACGGAATCTTCGGCGACATGGCGGTCGCTCTCAATCCTTCGAAGCCGGATGCACGCTCATTCAAGCCGGGCGACACGGTGCCGATCGGTCCGTCGACACCGGGGATCGCCGAGCTGACGGCAAAGGCGGATTCGGTGATGCGCTCGGTGAACACGATCACCGCAGCGCTCGAGCGCGAGATGGTCGGGTCGGGTGGAATACACGATTTGCGCAACACCATCGGAGCCACGAACCGCCTGGTGAACGATTTCTCGGCGATCGCGAACGAGCAATCACGGCAGCTGACGGCCACGATGCAGTCAGTACGTCGCGCGACAACGGCGATCGATCCGGCTAAAGTCGATTCGACGCTGGCGAACTTCCGCACGACGAGCGCGAATCTCGCGGAGCTGAGCGCGCAAGTGAAGGAAACTTCGCGCAAGCTCGATGCGGTGCTGGCGAAGGTGGACAGTGGACCGGGCAGCGCGTCGAAGTTGCTCAACGATCCCGGTGCCTACAACGACGTGCGTGGTCTGTTGCAGCGGATGGACTCGCTGCTGGCGGACATCAAGAAGAATCCGAAGCGCTACATCAACGTCAAGATCTTTTAGACCGAGGGTCGAGGACACCGCCGGTCGGTCATGCGACTGGTCGAGGAGCGAAGACAGGTTAGGGCAAAATAAAAAGCCGGCGGGAGATTCCCGCCGGCTTTTTACTTGTTGTGCGTTGCCTAGAAGCTGTACCGCATCGACAGCTGCATGCGATAGTTCGAGGAAGCGTTATCCGCATTCCACGGCTTCATGGTCTTGTTGAAGGTGTAGATACCCTGCGCCAACGGGCTGTTGGTCGTGCCCGCGGGGAGACCAGCCGGCAAACGGTTGCCCGTGTGCGTCAGCAGGGTCGTGGCGCTGCAGATCGGGCCGCAGGTGTTGTTCTGATCCGAGAAGTTCTGCCAGCCCCATCTCGGGTTGAGCAGGTTCATGAAGTTGATGATGTCGAGGCGCAGCTGGAGATTCTGGCGACCGAACGCCCGAAGATTCTGACCGATGCTGACATCGACGTCGTTCTGCCACGGATTGCGGCAGGCGTTGCGGCTGAGGAGCTCGCCGCGTGATTCTCTCAGGCAAGGCACGCGATCGATGAAACGATCGAAGGCGTCGGCTTGGGCCTGAGCATCAAGATACGCCGCTGATCCAGGCGTTGCGTTGAACCCCGTGAACAGAATCTCGTTCGGGTCGTGCGCGTTCTTCGGAACATAGACGAGATCGTTCTGCGACTGACCATCGGCGTTGGCATCGCCGGAACCGGAAGTGCTGCCGGCGGCGTACACGTAATCATACGGGGCGCCGGAGTTTCCGACGTAGATGACCGATACGTCGGTCAACGTCCTGAATCTCCAGGTACCGGTGGCAACGATGCGGTGCGGCATGTCTTCCTTGCCGCGGGTGAGGCTGCGGTCCTCGAGGTAGCCGGCCCAGTCACGCTGATAGCGATAGTTGGATCCCTGAGTGCTGCTCGTCGTGGCAGCAACGTCGCGCACCTGCATGTAGCTGTAGGCAAGCGAGCCCTGGAAGTTGTCGAAGAACGTCTTCTGCAACTGACCGGTGAGGCTGTAGGTGTAGTCGCCGTGCACATCGGTGACGTCGATCACCTGCTGCCGTCCGCCGGGCTTGAACGCCGCAGTGCCGCCGCTCGCGGTCAGGATACCGTACAGCACGCGACCATTACGATCGCGGCCTTGCGGTCCGGCGAGGGCGAGGTTGGTGTAGAACGGATTCGACATCGCCTTGGTGTACAACCCCTCGAGCGTGCTGACGAGACCGTTTGCGAAGCGGTGGTCGTATCCGAGCGTGATCTTCTGATACTGGGGGAAGCGGAAGTTCGGATCGATCGTGGCGATGTTCGAGCTGGCCGCGGTCGTCTGACCTGGCCGGGTAGCACCACCACCTGCCGGAGTGAACGGCGCGCACGAAGTCGGAGGATTAGCGATGTTCGCGTCGTTGAATGCGGGTGGAATGTTGGAGGTCGTGTTGTTGCCCTGGTTGCCGGCGTTCCCGCCGCAGGTAAGCGACGCATATCCGCTCAGGCCGGAATTACCGAACGCGTTCGACAGATACACGAACGGCGGCGTTCCAGTGAAGTAGCCGAATCCGCCACGGACCTGGTTACGCTGATCGCCGGTCGCATCCCAGTTGAAGGAGAAGCGAGGTGACCAGGTGCGACGGCTTGGGACTGCTGCAGTGCTGCGGCCGTACGCCTGAAGGACCTGCGGGTTCTCTGGTGGAGTGTCGAGGAAGGAAGGCTTCTCGACACGGAGGCCTAAGGAGATGAGCAACCGGTCCGAGCGCTGCCACGCATCCTGAACGTAGAACGAATACATGTTGGCGCGGAACGTCGCGAGTCCGTTTGCCGGATCAGTCGGCGATGGCGCGCTTACCGAGTAGCTGACAGGATTGCCGAGCTTGAGCTGAGTGGTGTCGGCAAACGTCCAGCTGCCCATCGAATTCTGACCGAACAGGTTGACCGGCCGGTAGAAGAGGTTCTTCGTCCCAAAGGTCACGTGGTGCGAAGCTCCGAATGGAATGGTCAGATTCTCGGTAATCTCGAACATCCGCTGATCGAGCTTGTTTCCCTGCGACGACGCTTCGGTTCCGGCGACCATTGCGAGAGCCCCCTGCGTACCGGAGGCAGTCGGGAACCCACGGGTTGTAACCTGCGGGAACGTCACAGGGACCGTTCTGAAATCGTGAATGTTGGTGAGGTTGATCAGGAACTCGTTGAAGACGCCGTTGGGTAGGTTGGTGAGAAGCTCCGCAACGGAGGAATGGGTCGTCGAGCTGAAGAGATAACCGTTCGAGGTGAGGTTGAAGAGCGGGCTCGACGAAGTGCTCGAGCTGCGGCTGAAGTTCGTGTTGTCCGCACCCGCGTAGTTATAGCGCATCACCAGGCGGGTATATGCGGGCAGGTAAGCGTCGACGCGGCCAAAGAAATTGGTGAGGGGATTGTGTTTGATCACCTGCTCACCGGTGCCCGGGTTTTCGAGGCCGTAGGTCTTCAGTATTTCTGCGAAGCGAGTGACGTCGGGGGCTAGTGCGACAGGGTCCGAAGAACCGATGTACGCACCAGTTGCCGGGGTATCGAGCTTCTGCCATTCCGGATTCAGGAAGAAGAAGAAACGATCCTTGAGAATCGGCCCACCGAGCGAGAATCCATACTGCTGCTGCTTGAATTCGGCGAGATATGGCTGGCTGCGGGTAAGGTTCTCGTTGCGAGTGTATCCGTACGCGGCGCCGTGGAATTCGTTGGTGCCGGTCTTGGTCACGGCGTTGATCAACATTCCGCCAAAGTTGCCCTGACGTACATCGAAAGGAGAAAGAAGTACCTGGTACTCCTTCACTGCATCGAGCGGAATCGACTTCGCGTTTGCCTGGGCGCCCGGCTGGCCGGTGGTGCCGAGCCCGAAGAGATCACCCGACGCAGCGCCATCGATTTGAATCGCATTCTGACGGATGTTGACGCCGCCGCCCGAGAGGCCGACACCTGTCGACGTGGACACCTGGGGCACGAGGGTCACGAAGTCCGAGAAATTGCGATTGAGGGTGGGGAGGCGGCGAAGAGCCGAATCACCGACGGTGGTCCCAGTGCCGGTCTTGCTCGGGTTGATCACAGGAGTCGCTTCCGCCGAAACCGTCACCGTCTCGAGGACGGTGCTCTGCTGCTTCAGCTGGAAGTCGGCGCGCGTAGTCTGGCCGAGGCTGACGACGATGTTGGGGGTGGTCTGCGGCTCGAATCCGATGCGGCGGACGGTGACCGAGTAGCCGGGATCTGGTTCGACGCCTTGAATACTGTATTGACCGTTGGCCCGCGTCGTCGCGCCGGCGCTGGCGCCGGTTTTCGTATTCCGCAGCTGAATCTGGGCGCCTTCGACGGGCGCGCCGGCGGGATCAGTAACTGTGCCGCTGACAGCTCCGGACGTGATACCCTGGCCGTGGAGACGAGCGGAAGCTCCAGTCACCAGTGCCAAGGCCGCAGCGACAGTCATAAATAGACGTGTCTTGAGCATGTTGTCTCTGGAAAAAAGTGGTGGGAGGGAAGCCAAAACTTAGTGGTCAGAACTCCGGTGAGGCAAGAGAATCTTGTCACCGCTTGGCAACGCGTCGAACGCTCGCCGTTTCCTACCTGTCGTTTGCCGTTCGAGCTGTTTTTGTGAGGAAGAAAACAGGAATTCCCAGCAGGATTACGCCGATTACGGCCAGTGTTGGAAGGCGGCTGGCCGGGTCGACGATCGCGTTGCCAAGGAGGAGGATGGTGGCAACGATGAATATCGCCGGCACTACGGGATAACCCGGAACTTTGAATGGCGGATTGTAATCGGCGCGCCGACGGAGAACGAAGATCGAGGCAACCGCCAGCGCGTAAAAGGGCACGATTGCAGTTACAAAGGTGTCGGCAAGTCGTTCGAAAGTGCCAACCAGCACGAAAAGCACGCCGAGAGTGGCGCTGAGCCAGATCGCGACGGCGGGCGTCTGGAACCGGCGATCAACGATGGCGACCGGCTTGAAGAGGAGCCCGTCGGCTGCCATGGTGAAGAGAATCCGCGAGCCGGTCATCACCGACCCGTTCAGCGTGCCGAATGTAGAAATCATCACCGCCACCGACACGAACGCCACTCCTGCCGCTCCGATCAGTTTATCGGCGACATCAGCGGCAACGAGCCGGGAGTGGCGGATCTGTTCGACAGGAAGCACAGCGAGATAAGCCAGGTTGGCGAGCAGGTAGAGCGCGATGATGATGAGCGTGCCGTAGATCAAAACGCGGGGAAGATTGCGCTCCGGATCCTTTACTTCGCCCCCCACGAAGCTCACATCTGCCCAGCCATCGTAAACCCAGAGCACCGAGACGAGCGCCAGCCCAAAGGCGCCGAACGTGAAGCTCCCTTCGGGAATTGCCGGCGTGTAATGACCACCCGTCTGGGGCAGACCGATCGCCAGGGCGAGCACGGTGATCAGCAGCAAAGCGCCGGTTTTGGCAAGCGTGGTGATGTTCTGCACCAGCGAGCCCCATCTGATGCCGACGTAGTTGAAGGTAGCGGTCAGCACAATCGCGACTGCCGCGATGTAGTGGACGTACTGTTTGTAAGGCAGCTGTTGAGGATCGTGCCCCGAAACGCGCACCAGGTATTCCGAAAATGTCGTGGCGATTGCGCCGAGCGCCGCGGCGCGAATGATCACGAGCTCCGACCACCCAAAGAGAAACGCCGGCAGGCGGCCCCACGATTCGCGGATGAAAACGTATACGCCGCCGGTTCTCGGAAATGCGCCCGCGACTTCCGCCAGTGTCAGCGCTCCGCAAAGAACGAAGGCCCCTCCGGTTAGCCAGATCGCGAGCAGCGGCAGCGGACCGGGAAGCTTGTCGGCGATTCCCGCGGGAGAGCGGAAGATTCCGGAGCCGATCGTCGAGCCAACCAGAACGGCTACCGCGCTCCATAGTCCGAGACGACGTGGAAGCGAAGACGCATTCGCGAACGTCGAATCGATCGGCGTCGCAGCGGATACGGATGGAGCTTCTTTCAGAAGCGGATCGGCCATCCTTTACGGTAGTGCAAAGCGGCTCGGCTCGGGAGTAGCTTTAGTGCGCGTCAAAATATCCGGCGCATCCCATCGGCGCATTTTTATGCGCAGCATCGCCCAACTATAGTGCAAATGAATCAGCCACTGGCTGAGACAATCTTCTGGATCGCAGCGATCGCCTGCGTCGTCGCACAATTCGAGATTCTGCGGTCCACTTTCGCCGCCCGGCGCGCCGGCAGCGCCAGTCAGGCGTCGGTTCCCAACCGCCGCACCGAAATAATGTGGGCGTTCCTGCCCGTCATCGTGCTGGCGCTCGTGCTTGGGGCAACGTGGAAGCGAATTGAGGCGCGCGACACGAGCCGCGCGATGGATCACTCGCATATGCAGCACTCGATGCCCATGCCAGTAACACCTGCGCCTGCGGCGGGGACCGAATGAAGTCGATTCGAGGTGTTGGGTACGCCGCGTTGCTGATTGGTTTTGCCCAGATCGTTTTCGGGGCGATAGTTCGGATCACGGGATCGGGGATGGGCTGCGGCGATCACTGGCCGGATTGCTACGGCTCCTTTACTCCGGTGCATGGTGCGCCTTCGCTGCTCGTCGAAATCTCTCACCGCTACGGTGCGGCTGCGCTGTCCATCGCGATCATAGCGCTTGTTGTGATTGCCTATCGTCAGCGGTCTCAACCGGGCGTCAGTGGACCGGGCGGTGCCCTGAGACCCGCATTGCTTGCTCTGCTGCTCGTCGTTGTCGCAGCGATTTTTGGCGCGGTAACGGTAAAGCTGTCACTCGATACGATCGTCGTCGTGACTCACCTCGCCATCGCGATGGGGCTGCTCGCCGTGCTTGTTGTCGTCGTTGTCCGCGCCGGTGGCTTTGGCGCGCGCTCGATTCCGGCCAGATACCATCGCACCGCTCGCTCGGGCCGAGCCGCCGCCGGAATCACCTTCCTCGCGCTCCTGTTCGGAGCGCTGACGGCCAACACTCCTGGCGCGGCGGTCGCCTGCCAGGGTTTCCCGTGGTGTAAGAGCGTCGCAATCAGCGGCTCTCCACTCGAGATCCAGGTTACTCATCGAATTATCGCGTTCCTGCTGCTTGGCCATCTGATCGGAATAGCGCTGGGCGTTCGACGACGCGGTGAAACACGCGCCGTCCGATTGGCGGCGTGGAGCTCACTTTCACTCGTCGTGCTGCAGGTGGTCGTCGCCGCAGCGATGGTCGAGCTGCATCTGCCCGCTGCGCTCAGGTCACTGCATCAGGCGATTGGAGCGGCGGTCTGGATCGGAGTTGTGACACTGACTGCGCTCGCCACCGGCGGCGCGGCGACCAGTGACATCGAGAGAATCGTCTACGAGTCCCCTTCGCGCGGTGAGTTTGCGACACCCGAAGGTGTAAGCACGTGACCGACACAATCGTCGAACGGCCGCACTCGTCGCTGCTGCGTGATATGGTGACACTCACCAAGCCGCGCATCATCTCGCTGCTGCTCGTGACGACGATCGCGCCGATGTTCGTGGCTGGTAGTCCGACCTGGCTCACAGTTCTCGTTGTTCTGGCCGGCGGCTACCTGATGGCTGGCGGAGCGAACGCGGTGAACATGTATCTGGATCGCGATATCGACACCCAGATGTCGCGCACGCGGCTGCGTCCAATACCGAGTGGGCGCATGGCGCCCAAGGCGGTGCTTGCCTTCGGGGTTGCGCTCGCCACCGCGGCCACTTTCCTGCTGGCGCGTTTTACCAACGTTCTCACTGCGGTGCTCGCGTTGGCTGGATTCTATTGCTATGTGTTCGTGTATACCCGTTGGCTCAAGCGAACGACTCCGCAGAATATCGTCATCGGAGGTGCAGCTGGCGCATTTCCTCCGCTAGTGGGCTGGGCAGCGATGACAGGGTCCATCGATCTCACCGCCGTCTACCTGTTTCTGATCATTTTCTACTGGACTCCACCGCACTTCTGGGCGCTGGCATTGCTGAAGCAGCGTGACTACGGTCGCGCGGGTATCCCGATGGCACCGCTCGTCTGGGGCGAGCGCGAAACGATGCGGCAGATGCTCTGGTACAACGTCATTCTGATTGCATTTACGCTCCTTCCCTTCACCTTCGGCGCGTTCGGCATCATCTACTTCGTCTCTGCCGTCATCCTCGGTGGAATCCTGCTCGGCGGGGTGATCCAGATTATGCTCACGCCGGAATGGACAGCGCCGGCATGGCGCGTGTACAAGTTTTCGCTTCTCTACCTCGCCTTGCTCTTCGTGGCGATGGTGGTTGATCGCAAGGTGCTGGCGTAGTGAGCTCACCACCGCCCTTCGCGGTCTCGGCGCAGCGTCCAACGCCTCGCAGTCAACCCGCTGTCTCGTCGCCGCGGCCGCTGGGAAGATTGATTCCGCGGGTCCGTCCGTACATCTGGCGGCTGCTGCTCGCTTTCACTTGTCTGCTGGCAAGCGCCGCAATTGCTCTCGCTTTCCCGCAGATCGTCCGCCACCTGCTCGACGCGGCGTTCATCTCCGCCGACGCGAGCCTCCTGAATCGCATCGCTATCGGCCTGCTCATTCTGTTCGCGATCCAGGCGCTGCTGAATTTCGTTCAGGTCTATTTCCTTACCTCGACCTCCGAGCTGGTGATCGCTCAGGTGCGCGAGGATCTCTTCGCTCACCTGATCCGATTGTCGCCCGGTTTTTTCACCGAACGACGCACCGGTGAGCTGACGAGCCGTCTTTCCGCTGACACGACCGTCCTGCAGACGGTTCTCAGTTACAATCTCTCCGAGTTCGCCCGCCAAACGCTCTTCCTCATCGGCGGCATCGTGCTCCTCACGCTCACCGATGCAGCGCTGACGGCGACGACGCTGGCCGTGGTGCCGATAGTCGTTGGTGCGGCGATCGTCTTCGGGCGGGCGCTGCGGAGAGCAAGCACCGGAGTACAGGATCGGATCGCCGAGGCGACCGGAACGGCAGACGAAGCGTTCTCGCAGATTCGGACAGTCCAGAGTTATACCGCCGAGGGCGAAGAGGTCCGACGCTATCGGTCGCATCTCGTCGACGTGGTCGCAGCCGCGATGCGCCGCGCGCGGATTCGCGGGGCGTTCTTCGGGATACTCACCTTCTCCGGATTTGGAGCAGTCGTTGCCGTGCTGTGGCAGGGCGGCCGGCAGGTACTGGCGGGCAGTCTCACCGCCGGCGCTCTCGTGTCTTTTCTGCTATACGCCCTCTACGTTGCCGGCGCCGTCGGATCCCTCGCCTCTCTTTTTGGCGCGTATCAGGAGGCGGTGGGGGCTGCGCGCAGAGTCTTCGACTTGCTCGCGTCCGAATCCGCTGTCAAAGATCCGCCGCACGCGCTCAACCTGCCGCGTCCTTTGCGGGGGGAGGTGGTGATGGACAAAGTGGCATTCCGGTACAGTCCGTCATTGCCGGAAGTCCTGCAGGACGTGTCGCTGCGCATCGGCGCCGGAGAAGTGGTGGCGCTGGTAGGACCGAGTGGCGCGGGGAAGACGACTATTGCTTCCCTGCTCCCGCGTTTCTGGGATGTGACATCCGGGCGAATCACATTCGACGGTTTTGACATCCGTGATCTTTCGCTCGCCGATCTGCGCGGGGCGATCGGCATCGTGCCGCAGGAGCCGACGCTTTTCAGCGGAACCATACGCGAGAACATCGCATACGCCGGAATCGGAGCCGACGGCTCACGTCCGACCGAAGAAGCTATCCGCGCCGCGGCGAAGGCCGCGCACGCCGTCGAATTCATCGAACGGCTGCCAGATGGATTCGATACTCGCGTCGGCGAGCGTGGTGTCAAGCTCTCAGGTGGTCAGCGCCAGCGCATTGCAATTGCGCGCGTCTTCCTCAAGGATCCGGCGCTGGTGATTCTCGACGAGGCCACCTCCAGCCTCGATAGCGAGAGTGAGCGGCTGGTCGAGCGCGCAATGGAAGATCTGCTGCGGGCGCGCTCGACGCTCATCATCGCGCACCGTCTCAGTACGGTGCTCCGCGCGGATCGCCTCGTCGTCATCGACCGCGGGGTGATCGTCGAGGAAGGCAGCCACCAGGATCTGCTCGCCGCCGAGGGAGTTTACTCGCGGCTCTATCGCGGCCAGTTCAGGCCTGGAGACGCGCTGGTCGGCTAGCGCCGTTGAGGCGGAGTCGTCGGTGCGGTGCTTGATGCTGTCGGCGTCGTATCCGGTGGAGGTTCTGGTGCGAGCGGGTTCGTGCTGGAACCGGCTGGAAGAACCGGAACGGCGGGCGGGTTTGCCGCTGCACGCGCCGAGTCAGCCGCGCGTTGCTGGTTCGCAGTTGGAGCTGTTGGCGTCGAAGGCGCCGCCTGTCTGATCCGGAAGCCAATGTTCACTGCCTGGCCCGCCGCCACGGTGACGCTGTCGTCAACCACGCCCAGTGCGGGGTGCCACGCACGGACGTGATACTTGCCCGCGGGCACTTCACCGATGGCGAAGGTGCCGTTGGCAGCGGTCTGCGCGAAATAGGGATGGTCCAGAACCGCGATCCACGCGTGCGTCCACGGATGCTGCTCGCAGATCACTTCCACCTCCATCGCTTCCTTGAACCGATCGACCGGGACGACCTCACCGTCGTCGTTGAACGGCGCCACGCCGACTACCTGACCCGTCCCGACGTTGATGAATTTGTTCGTATGGAGCGCTCGATCGTCGTTGCTGACGTTGAGCGTGCCCGACGTAGTCATCGCCTGGATATATGGATCCAAAGTGCAGTCGTCGTTGGTGAGCTCGACGCGACGCTCGAGGGGGAATGACTTTCCGCTTCGAATGTCTGTCAGCCAGACCACCGCACCAGCCACCCGCGTCCCTGCCAGAGTGACGTTCTTCGCGACAATCGAGTTCCCACACACGTTGGCGTCGACGGACGGACGAATCACCTGGGGGACGGGCGGAGTACCGTCGAAGTCGACCGTTCCCGTGATCGTGCCTCCGCCCGCAACAGGAACCACCTTGTAGGGTGTGGTGACGGCGGCGACTACGGCCGGCCGTGGAGGAAAACTGTCGCCGTCGTCCGTTCCTTTCCGCGGATGGGCGGAAGCAGTGTCGTCACGCCCGCACGCGAGAATCGCGACGAGCAATATCGATAAGCCGTGTAAACGGCAGAGCATGTATGTCGAGCCGAAGTGAAAAGAGAATCTCGATGAAAGGGCAAGCGATGTGCCGCGTTACTTCGCTTCGTAAACTCGCTTCCCGCCGATCCAGGTGGAAGTTACGCGAGCGCCCAGGATTTGTGTGTCGGGCACCTTCATGATGTCGCGGTCGAGCACGACGAAGTCTGCATACTTCCCGGGCGTCAGCGAGCCGAGCATCGATTCCTGGAATCCGGCATAAGCAGGCCAGATGGTCATCGACTGAAGAGCTTCTTCCCGTGTCATTTTCTGTTCCGGAAACCACCCGGCCGCTGGCCAATTGGTTGGATCCTGGCGGGTTACGGCTGCGTGAAAAGTGAGCAGCGGGTTGACCTCCTCGACCGGAAAGTCGGTGCCGTTGGGAACAATCACTCCAGTGTTGAGGAGAGAGCGCCAGGCGTAGGCGCCGCGAATCCGCTCCGGCCCGACGCGATCCTGGGCCCAGCGCATGTCGCTCGTCTGATGCGTCGCCTGCATCGACGGAATGACGCCGAGTCGCGCGAAGCGCGGAATGTCGGTCGGACTGAGCACCTGAGCGTGCTCGATGCGGAAACGGTGATCGGCTTTGGGGAACTTTCTGAGGGCAGAATCGAAAGCGTCGAGCACGATACGGTTGCCCCGATCGCCGATGGCGTGGACGTTGACCTGCCAGCCGCGGGGCAGTGCGAGGTCCGCCCAGGCGCGAATGTGCTCGGGCCGCGACACGAGCAGCCCGGAGTTCGACGGCTCGTCGCTGTAGGGTGCGAGAAGCGCCGCGCCACGTGATCCCAGCGCGCCATCGGCGTAAAGCTTGATGGCGCGGATCCAGAGATGGCCATCATAAAGAGCGCTCTGCGGTCCGCGCTGGATGTAGGGATTCCGCTGCGCTCCGGCAGACCCCGGCTCTCCGGGGTCGCTCAGCATCACGTAGTTGCGCAGGTTGTAATTCCCGGCGCGCGCCAGCTCCTCGAACACACTTACCGTTTCCGCATCCTCACCGGCGTCGTGCACTCCGGTAAGGCCCCACCGGTTCGCTTCGGCGATCGCGCCGAGAATCGCTTTTCTCTTGTCAGCCCGCGTGGCGGCCGGAATCGCACGAGTGATCAGACTCTCCGCGTTGTCGACGAAAACGCCGGCCGGCGCGCGTGTCGCGGTGCGAATGATTCGTCCGCCGGAGGGATCGGGAGTCGCTTCGGTGACGCCCGCAAGCTGCATTGCGCGCGCATTGGCGAGCAGTGCGTGACCATCGATGCGCGTGAGAACGACCGGGTTGTTTGGAAACGCGCGCGTAAGCGCATCATGGGTGGGGAATTCCTTGTGCGGCCAGCGGTTCTGATCCCAGCCGCGACCGAGTATCCACTGCCCGCTGGGGACATTCTTCGCCCACTCGCGCACCCGGGCAACGACATCCTCGTACGATGTCGAGCCCGCGAGGTTCACCCGCTGGAGAGTCGTACCGAGGCCGAGCAGATGCGCGTGGGCATCCGTGAATCCTGGAAGGACGGTGGCGCCATGAAGATCGATCATGGTTGCAGAGGACCGAGCCAGCGCCCGAGCCTCGGCATCCGAGCCAACGAACAGGATTCGATTTCCGCGCACGGCCATCGCCGAGGCAACCGGTCGCGCATTGTCGACCGTATAGATGCGGCCGTTGGTGAGAACGAGATCCGCCGAGTTTTGCGCGCCAAGTGCGGCTGGTGCGAGCGCGGCCATTGCGAAGTAGGTTGAGAGATGTTTCATGGCGCCGGAGTTTGCTGCGTTGGTCACCCTGACACAAGGGTTCGCACGTACGCATCACTGTGCATCTGAACCGCTCGTGCATTGCGCGCGCCGCCGCGCTCGCCCTGGTTGCCGCCTGCGCTCACCTTCCATCGCAGCCGCGCGGACAGGCAACGTATTGGGGATTCACCGGACCCTGGGACCGCCGCAGCGATATGTCGGCGATTGCTCACGGGTCGAAGCTGGAGCGAGTCATCACCGGGTGGATCGCGCTCGACACGGTGAGCTTTCGTCCCCTGCTCCTTTACGCGGACAGTATCGGCTCGCTGCCGGAAGTCGCGCCACGAAAGACCGCGCTCATCACATCGTACCTCGGCAGCCGCTTTCATCCGGAGATCATTCGCGGCATCGGTGAAAGCCCGCAAGTCGCCGCCAGCACCGCCGGCGCGATCGCAGCACTCGTGGACTCGGGCAGCTACCACAGCATCGTGATGGACTTCGAGGGCATGACGCCTCGCGATCTGGATCCTTTGCTCACTGTGACGCGAGCCATTGCCGATTCGGTTCGCGCGCGCGGAGTAACCAGCGTCGTCATCGCAGTACCGGCCGGCGACACGGCTGCGTACCCGGGTGCACTGCTGCTGCAACCCGCAGATCAGATCATGGCAGTGCTTTATGATCAGCACTGGGCGGGGTCACCGCCGGGCCCGATAGCCTCTCCTGACTGGGTGACGCGCAATCTCGGCACGCGCGTCGCCGAGATTGGCGCGGCGAGAATCGTCGCTGCCTTTCCGATGTACGGATACCGCTGGCGACGAGCCGCGGAGACCGAAGTCGTCAGCTACGACGACGCTCAGAAGCTGACGACGATGACCAACATCCCGCTTTCCCGCGATCACGCTTCAGCGAATCTGCGTGCATTGTCGCCCGAAGGCTGGGAGATCTGGGTAACAGACCGGACTCTGCTGGCTGGTCTCGTACACGACGCGAGGCAGCTGGGCGTGACAACGTTCGCGCTATGGCGACTCGGCCTCGAGGATCCCGCGGTCTGGGATCTTATCGGCAGCGGCCGCTAAACGATCAGCAGGTCCTTCTGGTAGTCGGACGGAGTAATCAGCACACCATCGGTCAGGACGAGCGCGTTCACCTCGCTTCGCATACCGACGTCGCCAGCGAGATAGACGCCGGGCTCGATCGAGAATCCGACTCCGGGAATCAGCGCCCGCTCCTCACGAGTCTCGAGGTTGTCGATATGGGGGCCCGACCCATGCAGGTCGCGCGGATCGATCGAATGGCCAGTGCGATGGAAGAAGCTTTCGCCGTAGCCTCTCTTTTTAATCACCTCTCGGGCGGCATCGTCGACCTCGCCACCGCGCACCGTTTGATGTGAGCCGAGCCGCTCACGCAAAAGCGAGATCGCCGCATCGCGCGCGTCCCTCACCGCAAGCCAGATCTTCCTGTCCCGATCGGACGGCTCGCCGAGTGATCCCATCCAGGTCTGATCGGCAAAGACCCCATTCTTCTCGCGCGCCCAGAGATCGATCAGCAGGATGTCTCCGCGCTTGATCGCCGCCGACTTCTCGGCGGTCGGCTCATAATGTGGATTGGCGGCGTTGGGGCCGATCGCCACGATCGGACCGTGGTCGGTTTCCAGACCTCCGGCCTCGAACCTTTCCTTGATCCAGCTCTGAAGCGCGTATTCGGTCAGCGGCGACGCGCTGTCGGCGCGGCTGCCGGCGAGGCGTATCGCTTCCTGACCGATCGTCGCCACCGCACGCGCCGCGCGCTCGTGGGACGCACGCTGTTCATCACTCCACACCGCGTAGAATGCAGACACCAGATCCGCCGACGACACCACCGTCGCGCCTGCGCTACGCACCATCTCGATGACACCGGCTGGAATGCGATCGAGGTACGGCACCGCATCGCCGGGCGAATATTCCATGGCGACGCGCTTGCCCTTCACCAGATCGGCGAGCAGTGACTCCAGCGTGCGCCAGCTGCTGTACCTCTCCTTTCGCCACTTGGCCGGCCACGTCTCCCATGGGCCCTGCTCGATCGCGTGAGTTATCGCGACGGGATTTCCCTGGCGCGGGACGTAGACGAAAAACCTGCGCGTGGTCATTCCCTTCAGCTCGAGAAGACCCACCGCGATTGGGTTCAAACCGTGGAAATCGTAGATCAGCCAGCCATCTACGCCCGCTTTTTCCAGCGCGGACTGGAGCGCGGGGAGTACTTCCGTGGTCAGCACGCCGCGCCTACTGCGAGCTCTTCACAGCGCGCCATTCCGCGCGCCACTCGCAGATCTCTTCTCCACGCTCGCGGCAGTGGACGTGATCGATCATTCCGCCGCTTTGGACGAGCAGTCTCAGCATCTCGCGCAGCGCAGATTCGTAATACAGGCAGCCCACGGCTTTGGGAGCGGTTCCGTATGTAACCGACTCGGTCACGCCGAGCACGATCGAAGCGCCCACGCGGCGCACCTTGGCGCCGAGATACTTCTCACCGGCCTTTTTTACCTGGCGGAATGCGAGCGGGCGGGCGATGAAGCCAGGCAGGATGTGAATCACCTGACGAGTTGTGCCGGAGATCATGTTGTACATCCGGTCCGCAATTATTTTCCCGCCCCGCGTGAAGATCTCCTCGGCATCCGGCCGCCGACCAATCAGCCGCGCTATCCCACTCGCCTCATGAATCGCGATCGGCTGATTGCGCTTGAGGGCGTCCTTGTAGCGCCTGATTTGCGCGATGACGGTATCGCTCAGCCCCAGTCGCTTGTTGCGATGCTCCTGCACATATTCGACTTCGTCTTCTCCGCCCTCCGGGATATCTACGGAGCGTACAGCTTCGAGGAGACTCAGCGGGACGATGGCGTTAACAGTGCCGGGCATTTAGTGGGTAAGCGGAGAGGCGCAAGCTAACCGTCGCTCGAATCGCCTTCAAGCGTAACAGGGCGTCTCGCGACTCTACCACCAACGGGGACTGGCTTTTGTCTGACGTCGTCGTTCGCGCCGTCACCGGGGCTGTTATCGCGGTAGGTGTCGTCTTCGTTTCCCGGCGGGGACATGCGCTCTCGACCAGCGGCGCCATCGCGGCGGTAATCGTGGGAACACTGGCAGTCGCAGCCGGCTGGAGCTGGGGAGTGCTCCTCCTCTCGATGTTCGTGGCGGCCAGCGCACTGTCGAAGGCCGGTTCCCGGCAAAAGGCCGCCCGGCTGGCCGGGATCGTCGAGAAAGGGAGCGAGCGCGATGCCTTCCAGGTCCTCGCCAATGGAGGTGTCTTCGGCGCGGCTGCCCTGGGCCAGGTCGTTTCGCCGTCGCCAGTCTGGCTTGCAATAGCCGCGGGCGCCCTGGCGGCCTCCTCCGCAGACACATGGGCAACAGAAGTCGGCACGATGAGCACGGTTGACCCGATATCCATCGTCAGCCGCAAGACGGTACCTCCAGGCACTTCCGGTGGAATCACCTTTGCCGGTACAGCGGCTTGTGTCGCGGGGGCGCTGTTCATCGCGGTCGTGGCAGCACTTGCCGCATGGCCAACTCCGTTCGCCGCCATTGCAGTGGGCGGATGCGCTGGCGCCCTGGCAGATTCCATATTGGGAGGCACCCTGCAGGAGCGGCGCTGGTGCGAGCTATGCTCGAAGGAGACGGAACGGCACTTTCACAGCTGCGGCACGAAGACGCGGCTGGTGGGCGGTCTGCGGGGATTGAACAACGATGCTGTTAACGCGGCCTGCTCCGGGATTGGCGCCTTGGTAGCTTTAGCTTTGTCCTGAGCGTCGCGCACCACCGAAGGATCATGTCATCTAGCGCAAGAGCAATAAGGAGAGACCGGACTCGCGTTTTGCTTGTCAGCACAAACCGCGAGCGGCAGCCGTACCCGGTAGTTCCGAATGGACTCGCATGCGTCGCATCGGCCCTTGATGCGGCCGGCCACGAAGTCGAATTCCTCGACCTTTGCTTCGTTAAGGATCCGACGGGAGCCGCGAGGGAAGCCTGTCTCCGGTTCAATCCGGATGTGATCGGTGTATCGGTCCGCAACATCGACAACAGCGACGCGATCGCACTTCGCCACTACACGCCGGAAGCACGCGACGTGCTGCGTGCGCTGCGGCGTGCGGCTCCAAAAGCGCAGATCGTGGCCGGTGGCGCGGCGTTTGGAGTCGCGCCCGAAGCCTTGTTTCGCGATCTGGAAGTGGACTACGCCGTCGCCGGAGACGGCGAGAGAGCCAGCGTCGCGCTGATCAATGCATTGTCGTCGGGCGCTCAGTTTGGCTCAATGCCCGGATTGGTCAGAGACAGGAATGGCACCGTTGTGTTTACACCGCCGGGTGAAGACGCAGATCTCGATTCCCTGCCTCCGCCATCCCTCCATCGGTGGGTCGATCTCGCCCGCTATGAGCGTCACGGCGCGACAATCCCGATCCAGACCAAGCGCGGCTGCGTCTATCGCTGCGTCTATTGCACCTACCGGAATGTGGAAGGCTGGGGATATCGCACTCGCGATCCCGAGCTCGTCGCCGACGAAATCGAGGAGCTCAAGGCCAAAGCCGGCATCCATCATTTCGATTTCGTCGATTCGACCTTCAACTCGCCGCCAGGCCATGCCGTGCAGGTGTGCGAAGCAATCACGCGCCGCCAACTGGGTGTTCGACTCGACACAACCAACTTCACTCCGGCGACGGCGTCGCCCGAGCTGCTCGGCGCGATGAAAGCCGCAGGCTTTCGCACGCTTGGCATCTCCGCGGAGAGTGCCAGCGACGCGGTGCTGGAGAAGCTTCAGAAGGGCTTCACCGCCGCCAAGGTCCGCGAGGTTGCCGAGCGAGTCGAGAGCTATGGCATCAGAACGCTCTGGATTTTCCTGGTTGGCGGACCGGGCGAGACGAGACAGTCGCTCGAGGAGACCCTGCATTTCGCGAGATGCCGGCTGCACCGCGGCGACGCGGTCTACCTGACGGTAGGCCTTCGCATTTATCCCGGCACGACGCTGCACCGCATTGCGATCGCGGAAGGCGTCGTGCCGCACGACAGCACACTGCTCGATCCAACCTTCTACTTCTCGAGTCAGCTGCAGTTCGAGACGACGGTGAAGAGACTGAAGACTTTCGCCGCCGACCATCCGCGATTCATGTTCTCAGCGGATTCGCGCTCGCCTGTTCTGCCCTATCTGACGCGCGCCGCTTCGGTGCTGCGACTGCCGCGTCCCCACTGGCAATACATGGGATTGTTTCAGCGCGTCACTCGCGCCATCAGCTGAGCGTGTCCAGCCATTTCGATGCGGAAGTAATCGTCGTTGGCGGCGGTCCCGCTGGCGCGTCCATCGCCTGGGCATTGGCGAAGCATGGAGTGGATACGCTGGTGCTCGACCGCGCCCGATTTCCACGCGACAAGGTCTGCGCGGAATACCTCAGCCCACAGGCCTCGCGCATCCTGGCGGATATGGGAGTGCTGGACGAGATAGATCGCAGCGAGCCCGCCCATCTCGCGGGGATGCGCGTGCGCGCTCCGAACGGGATCGTTGCCGACGGACAGTTCGCCTCCAGCCACGGGTTTCGCGGCTTTCGGGACAAGGGACTGGCGATTCGCCGCACTATTCTCGACGAAATCGTTTTGCGTGGAGCACGCACCGCCGGCGCGCGCGTCGAAGAAGAAGTGCGAGTCACCGACCTCGCGCGGAATGGGTCGCCGCGGCCAATCGGCGTAAACGTGATCGGGCGTGACGGCGAGCATAAGGTCCTGCGCTCGCGGTACGTCGTGGGCGCCGATGGGTTGCGGTCGGTGGTTGGTCGCCGACTTGGTCTGGTCAGCACCAGCCGGATCTGGCCTCGCCGGATCGCGCTGGTGACGCACTATCGGAACGTCCAGGGCGTCGCCGAT
>Ga0207706_10001704_pt1 | contig 21665 bp, 19 predicted proteins | sample KBSC53metaG_FD_184318 | JGI IMG/M metagenome (GOLD analysis project Ga0207706, IMG submission 184318) | Corn rhizosphere microbial communities from Kellogg Biological Station, Michigan, USA - KBS C5-3 metaG (SPAdes) (version 2) | ecosystem: Host-associated > Plants > Roots > Rhizosphere > Soil ... | reverse complement strand
CTTCCTGAGATGGCGGCCGGCGCGCGCCGGCGCAGCGCATGTTCATTAGGCGCTGCGCTCGCGGTTCGCGAGCCGCTTTTCGCGCCTATTTGATGCTCGATCGCAAAGCCCTTACGACTGCATACCCCCAGCTCACCGTCTCCGGCGGCAAAGGCGCAAAGATTCGCCTCACTTATTCCGAAGCTCTCTATGACAAAGACGAGCACAAGGGCGACCGCGATGCCATCGAGGACCGCAAAGCCCTTGGCCTTAACGACACCTTTCTCCCTGATGGTGGATCGCATCGCACCTTCGAACCTCTGTGGTGGCGCACGTGGCGCTATCTCGATCTCGACATCCAGACCGCAGCCGAACCCCTCGCGCTCGAATCCCTTACCGCCAACTTCACCGCCTACCCCTTCGAAGAGCGCGCCAGCTTCAAATCCGGCGACCCCGACCTCGACAAGATCTGGGAAGTCAGTTGGCGTACCGCCCGCCTCGACGCTCACGAAACCTATATGGACACGCCCTACTACGAACAACTCCAGTACGTAGGCGACACCCGGATTCAGGCGCTCATCTCCTACACTGTTGCCGGCGATGATCGTCTCGGCCACCAGGCAATTGAAGCCTTCGACCAGTCGCGTTCCCCGGATGGCCTCACCCGCAGCCGCTATCCCAGTTCCCTGCCGCAAACCATTCCGCCGTTTTCACTGCTCTGGGTCGGAATGCTGCATGACTACTGGATGTATCGTCCCGATCCGGAGCTCGTCCGCGCATCGCTTCCCGGCAGCCGCGCCGTTCTTGCCTGGTTCGCCACACATGAAAAACCCGATGGCCTGCTTGAAAAACTTCCCTGGTGGAGCTTCATTGACTGGGTTTCTTCAGGGGAGACCCCGACCTATGACACCAATGGCGAATCCTGCATTACAACCCTCGAGTATCTTGGCGCGCTGGGGGAAGCTGCAGATTTGGAACGAAATCTCGGTGACTCGAACCTTGCCGTCGGCTATCAGTCCCGCGCTTCCCATGTGCGTTCGGGCCTATACAACAAATGCTGGTCCGCCTCCCGCGGCCTTCTCGCCGACAATTCCGACCAGAAGGTATTCAGCCAGCAGGCAAACATTCTCGCGGTCCTTTATGACGTAGTCCCAAAGGAGCACCAACAGAAAGTCCTGAACCAGATTCTCGCGATTGATCCCGGAACAACTCCGAACGGCGTTCTTAGCGCTTCGTACTACTTTCGCTTCTATCTGGCGCGCGCGCTCGATCACGCCGGACTTGCAGACGAATACCTCGATTCCATCGGTCCCTGGCGCAAGCTCTTGCCGCTCCACTTCAGCACCTGGCCCGAAATCCCCGGTGATACTCGTTCCGATTCTCATGCATGGTCAGCCCATCCGATCTACGACATGCTGACGCTCGTAGCAGGAGTTGAACCGGCAGCTCCGGGCTTTGCATCCGTCCGCGTCGCCCCCCATTTGGGCTCACTCGAGGCAGTAACCGCCAGTTTCCCGCACCCAAAGGGCGCAATCACAGTTGACTATCACCGCAAAGGGACCGGGCTGGACGCGACGGTGACCCTCCCGGGCGGGCTCTCGGGCACGTTTGTGTTCAACGGAAAGGTTTCAACTCTAAAGGCCGGATCCAACCAGATTCAAGTGCGCTAGGAGGTATGCATCTTCTGGTTACAGGGACAGGCAAATCGATGTATTTGCCGGGAAACGAGGTTTCCTGTTCCTGAAAATCGTGTTACAACTCCAACATGGCAAAGGGCAAGGATTCGACGCCATCAGGGCACGTCAACCTTAGAATTTTGGCCGAGCATCTCGAGCTCTCCCAGACTACCGTTTCGCTGGTCCTGAACAACTCTCCCTCCGCAAAGTCCATCCCCCAGGAGACTCGTAATCGGGTCATGGAGGCCGCGGCACGCCTCAACTATCGTCCCAATTACTTTGCCCGTTCCCTGCGTCAGAGCCGCTCAATGAGCGTAGGCGTGTTGGCCCCTGATTTAAGCGAAGGCTACTTTACCCGAGTAATGAGCGGTGTCGTTCAAGAACTTACGAGTGCCCACTATTTCTATTTCACCGCCTGTCACGACTGGAAGAAAGAGCTTATCGAGCAGTATCCGCGCATGTTGGTCGAGCGTGCTGTCGACGGATTTCTGCTGCTGAACACACCGGCAGACGGCATTTCGGTGCCGGTCCCCGTGGTTGCGATCTCCGCTCATAGCCCTGTAGAGAACGTGACCAACATCGTGCTCGACCACCATAGGGCCGTTGAGGCTGCCCTTAGGCATCTCCATGAGCTTGGTCACCGCCGAATCGCCTTTATGCGCGGCCCGCGCGCCATACCCGATTCGGAGTACCGCTGGCAGAGCATCCAGCAGGTGGCAGGAGAGATGGGTCTCCGGATCGACCCCGCGCATGTCATTCGCATCGATACGGCTGGTTGGTCAATGAAGACCGGCTATCATCCCATGGCTCCCGAAATCGGATACAAGCCGATGCAAGCTCTTCTGGACAAGTCACGTGACTTCACTGCAATCTTCTGCTTCAACGATATTGCTGCGATCGGCGCAATCCGGGCGTTGAAAGACGCCGGACTCAGCGTGCCCAGCGATGTCTCAGTAGTCGGTTTTGATGACATTCAGTCGGCCGCTTACTCCACGCCATCGCTTACCACGGTCCGCCAGCCCCTCATGGAGATGGGCCAGCGCGGCGCACAAGTGCTGCTCGAGCGCATCGCGAATCGCGAAGGCGATTACCCCGCCGAGATTGTTATGGCGCCGGAGTTAGTGGTCCGCGAATCAACGGGGCTCGCACCTCACGGCGGCAAGCCTTAGTTCGCACGCCTAACTGCAGAATGATTCAAACCATCGGCTGATATAGACCTGGGCGTGCGCTTCGCCGCAGTAGTGTCGCGCCTGGGGAGCGTCGGCGGCTTCTTTTGTCCATTTGAATACGGTGAGTTGCGCGTTGTTACAGTGGATCGCAATCCACCGGACCGGCTTATCGCTCTCTTCGCCGCAAATCTCACATCGATAAATAGTGCCAATCATTCGTTTGACCCCGCCTTTATCCCTTTGAAACATTTGAATACATCCTGCGATCGCGAGCTTATTCCAACATCTGCAAGTTCAATGGCTCTTCAAGCAGACAGTCCATCGTGCTGATGCTGGCCAACGCGCGTTTCAGCGCCGAAGACTTGCACGGCTCCACCGTAACCACGAACGGCAGCGCATCCGCCGGGTAACCAGCTTTCTGCACAATCGCGCGAATATTGATGCGCTCCCGGGCCAGCGCCCCGGTAATCTCCGCCACGATACCCGGTCTATCAACGACCAGGAAGCGGATGTAATGGGGAACTTCGAACTCCGCGCCAATTCGCGCCGGCACCGACGGAATCTCAACCCGCCGCGAACCGTGCGCCAGCGCCAGCAGATCGCTCACCACCGCGACAGCCGTTGGATGACCACCCGCGCCGTGACCTGAGAAGACAACATCGCCTCCGTATCGCCCGGTGAGGATGACCATGTTCTCTGTGCCGCGCGACCACGCCAACGGCGAGTTCTTGTCCACCAGCATCGGCCCCACGGTGGCAGCCACGCTGCCGTCATGTTCCTCTGCACGCGCCACCTGGCGAATCGTGCAGTTCAGGTCGCGGGCATAGCTGAAGTCCACTGGTGTCACCGCCGTAATCGGTTGCGGAACGATCTCGTCCGGATCGACAATCACGCGCAGTGCCAATCGCATGAGGATCGCGAGTTTGGAGCGTGCGTCAAACCCTCCAACATCTTCGGTAGGATCCGCCTCGGCGTAGCCGTTGGCCTGAGCCGTTGCCAGAACCGTCGCATACTCCGCCCCCGCTTCCATTTTGCTGAGAATGAAGTTGCACGTTCCGTTCAGAATGCCTTGCATGCGGTTAATGTGGTCTCCGGCGAGGCCCTGCTCCAGGCCGGGAATGACAGGAATTCCCCCAGCCACAGCCGCGCCGTACTTCAGGTGCCCACCCCTTTTGGCCGCCAGACGCTCCAGTTCCACACCGTGATACGCAATCAGCTTCTTGTTGGCAGTTACCACGCTCTTGCCCAAATCGAGCGCCCGGCGCACCCAGTCGCCGGCCGGGTCAAGTCCTCCCACGAGTTCCACAATGACGTCCGCGTCCGACGCCAGCACGGACTCCGCATCCTCGCTCCACACGACGCTTGAGGGCACCCAATCCACCCGTTTGCGTGCCACACCCCGGTTAAATACGTGACTTAGTTCCACTCCTTCCGGTTTCGACTCCAGCAGGATGCGCGCCACGGAGCTTCCCACTGTTCCGAAACCGAAGAGCGCGATGCGCAATGGGGATTGCGAGCGATGCTCAAGGGGAGAGATGTTTTTGGGTAATACCGACTCATTTACCTGTTGCGACATCGATTCCTTCTAAAACGGGGTGGGATAGGCGATGCATCGATGATACCTGACACATGGCCGGAATTTCGAGCTTGCCTACCCACCGCGTTCTTCCTTTAGCATGAATTCCAGATGCGCCGCGCCGTATCCATCTTCCTCGTCCTCTTCCTCGGGCTCGGGCCTTTCGTGGCAGCCTTACGAGCCAATGAAGATGCGCGCCTCCCCGCTTGCTGCCGCCGCCATGGCGCACACCACTGCAACATGTCTGACAAGGCGACGACGCAAACTGCCCAGCCTTCAAACGGCCAGCCATCCTTCACTACCGCGTCCCGCTGCCCTTTGTTTCCCAGGAACATAGCCGGTCCCATCGTTGCCTCCCACGCGCTGGTTCCCGGTGCTGTGAGGATGCCCATTCCGCCCGCAACTTTTCATTTGCGGGTTGTCGACGGTGACCCGTACCGCGTGGGCCAGATTCGCGCCCGCGCCGGCCGCGCTCCCCCCGCTTTAGCCTCCTGATGAAACCTTCAATTGACCGCTGTCCCTGACACGACATAGCGCCTTCGGCTCATTCCCTGAACTGAGTCCGTGGTCAAGCGTCAGTCGGTACACTCGACAGCGCCTCGATAAGGTCTCGACGCATCTTCGCGTCCAGCTTTCTTAGTGTGAAAGCGCGATGTGGAATCTATCGCTATTCTCATCCCGTTCCCCGAGGTCATCGCATTTATGCGTTCCTTTGTGTCGTTTATCGCCGCGCTCCTGATGGCAGCGGCCACACCCGGATGGGCAACCGTCTTCGCAACGGTCCATGGAATCGTTCACGATCCGCAGCACAGGCCTGTCCCTGGCGCACAGGTAGCCCTTGAAGCCGCAAACTCCGACTTCAAACTGGCTGCGACCGCCGGTCCCGATGGCGCATTCGAGTTGCCTCAGGCGCCAATCGGTGTATATCGCCTTGTGGTCTCCGCCCCGGGCTTTGCCACGTTCAGCCAGCCTCTAACGGTTTCTTCTGGAACGAATCCTTTGCTGCATATCCCACTGCAGGTCGCGACTTCCGAGCAAACTATTCTCGTGGAGGCCGCCGGAACATCTGCGTCCTCTACAGACTCGGTGACACCGACAACGCTCATTACTCGCACGCAAATTGAACAAACCCCAGGCGCCAGCCGCACCATCGGTATGCAGATGATTACCGACTACGTGCCGGGCGCCTACATGAGTCACGACATGCTCCACATCCGAGGCGGACATCAAACCAGTTGGCTCATCGACGGAATCTCCATTCCCAACACAAAAATTGCGTCCAACGTGGGTCCCCAGATCGACCCCAAAGACATAGAGCAACTGGAAACTCAGCGTGGCAGCTACACCGCCGATGTAGGCGATCGCACTTACGCCGTTTTCAACGTGCTACCTCGCAATGGTTTTGAGCGCAATCGTGAAGGAGAATTCTTGTTTTCGGGTGGCAACTTCTACACCGGCGAAGCACAACTCTCTCTCGGCGATCACTCCGCAAATACTGCTTGGTACGCGAGCGCCACCGGATCCCGCTCGAACTATGGTTTGCAGACACCGGTCGAGGGAGTCTTTCACGACGCTACCAATTCCCAAAGCGGTTTTCTATCTTTGCTGCATAACCGGACCTCCGCTGACCAAATCCGCGTAAACGCTCAATTTCGTCACGACTTCTTTCAAATCCCCTATGATCCAGATCCCAATGACTGGGAGCAGGCTTCCGACTATTACAACTCCTTCGGTCTTCGAGACACTCAAGGCGAACGGGATGCTTTCGTCATCGCAAACTGGGTGCACACTGTCTCACCCAAAATGCTCTTTGAAGTGGCGCCTTTCTATCATTTCAATGAAGCCAACTATGATTCGTCGCCAACTGACTTCCCCGTAGCCACAACCTGGGGCCAGGCTTCTAATTACGCAGGCGCACAGGCCGACCTTCGGGCCGACATCGGGCCGAACAACTTCTCTACAGGCTTTTACGCTTTCTATCAGCACGAAAAAGACCAATTCGGCCTGATCATCAACGACGACAGCTTCGTGGCCAACAGCGTCCCTAAGACGACGGCAACGGATCACGCCGGACTCGCGGAGTTTCATTTCTCTGATCACCTCAGAGTGAACCGCTACATTACGCTCCTTGGCGGCATGCGCATCTCCAATTACCATGGCGGATTTACCGAGACCGCGGCCTATCCACGCATCGGCGCAACCGTCGAGATTCCCCGCCTGCATTGGATTCTGCGCGGCTTCTACGGCCACTTCTTTCAGCCCGCGCCGATTGAGACCGTCTCCAGCACCTTCTTGAACTACGTTCACAGCCAAATGGGTGAAAACGCATTTGTTCCCCTGCCCTCGGAGCGCGACGAAGAACATCAATTCGGAGTCCAGATTCCGCTCAAAGGGTGGATCGTCGATGTGGCCAATTTCCAGACTCGAGTCAACAACTTTCTCGATCATGCGAATGTTGGGGAGTCGAATATCTACTTCCCCATCTCAGTCGACGGCGCACTTGTGCGCGCGTGGGAGTTGTCAGTCCGCTCACCTCAACTGGCGCACCTCGGGCAGTTTCACCTCGCCTACTCTAACCAGATTGCCGAACAGCGCGGCAAGGTCACCGGAGGTTTCGCTTGCGGCGATCCCGATGACCCAGCCTGCGATCTCGGCCCGGACTATTCGCCCGTCGATCACGATCAGCGCAACACGCTCAACACAGGCTTCACCGCAAACCTGCCTGCCCGTATATGGTTCGCGACCAATGTCTATTACGGTTCTGGATTTGCAAATGGGCTGGCAGACTCCGGTCTAGGGCCTTACAACGGGCCATATTTACCAGCGCACACGACATTCGATATTTCCGGTGGGCATAGCTTCGGCGAACGCCTGTCACTCTCAGCCGGCATCCTTAACGTGACGAACTATCGTGTCCTGCAGGACAACTCCGTCACAATCGGCGGCTTCCATTTCAACGATCCACAATTGATTTCTGCCCAATTGCGCTATCGATTCCGTTTTTAGAGGGAATTCTGCGAGCCCTGGTAACTGTTAACCGACAACAAATAATCCCGGCAATGTCTCTCCCGCTTTGCCTTCCACGACATGTGTGAAGGCGGAAGCATTCAAAGGCGGCTCCGGCCCCAGGTAAACAGTCCGCGCGCCGTTTTGGCGCGACCAGTGAACAAAGTTTGCCGCCGGATAAACAGATCCCGACGTGCCCACCACGAGCATCAGCGAAGCCTTTGAAATCTCGCGCTGAATGCGATCCATCTCCAGCGGAATTTCGCCGAAAAACACGATGTGCGGACGAAGCCGCGCGCCACACGCGCAATGCCCAACCTCGGCGAGACTCTTGTAAACTGCGCGGTCTTCAATCGGGGGATGCCCGCACTCCTGTTCGCAACGGGATTTGGCCAGCTCGCCGTGCATGTGCACCAGCCGAGTCGAACCTGCGCGCTCATGCAGATCGTCAACGTTCTGCGTACAGAGAAAGAACCGATCACCAAGCTGCCGCTCAAGGTTGGCAAGAGCAATATGCGCCGGATTGGGATCGGCTTTCTGTCCCTGCGCCCTTCGCTCGGAGTAGAACTGCCACACGAGTGCCGGATTCTGTTCCAGCGCCTCGGGAGTGCAAACATCCTCTACGCGATGCCCCGCCCATAGGCCGTCAGATGCACGAAAAGTCGGCAGTCCGCTCTCCGCGCTTATCCCCGCGCCAGTGAGAACAAACAGTGAGTCGGCGGCTGAGATTGGAATGGTCGCCATAGTCATTCCTCAAGCATCGGCCCGCAAGACATTCTTCTCGGGTCATCGATGCATTCAACAGTAACTGAAATTTCGTTCGAGGCTGGAAGCTGGTAGCTGCCTCTACGGCTCAAGCAGAATCTTGCCGGTTGTCTTGCGCCCTTCAAGGTCTGTCTGTGCCTGCGCGGCCTCCGCCAGGGGATACATATGCTCGGTGCGCAGTTTCAACTCGCCTTTGGCAGCCCAGCCGAGCACGTCGCCGGCGCGCCATTCCAACTCTGCCCGCGTGGCAACGTAGTGCCACAGCGTAGGCCGCGTAATGAACAGCGACCCCTTTCCACTCAGTTGAATCAGGTCAAACGGCGGTACAGGTCCGCTGGACCCGCCAAACAAGACCATCATTCCGCGTGGTCTCAGGCAGTTCAGGCTACCGTCAAACGTAGTCTTGCCGACAGAGTCGTAGACCACATCCACGCCTTTACCACCTGTGAGCCGCTTCACTTCCTCGTGGAAATCTTGCTCGGTATAAAGAATCACATCTGCTGCCCCGGCCTCGCGCGACAACTCGGCCTTCTCTGCGGTCGACACCGTCGTAATGACTCGCGCTCCGATCCGATGCGCAATCTGTGTCAACAACAACCCGACGCCCCCGGCCCCGGCATGCACAAGCGCTGTGTCCCCCGCCTTGAGCGGAAATGTTGAAGTGGCAAGATAGTGCGCTGTCATTCCCTGCAGCATGGACGCTGCAGCTTGCTCGGGACTCAGATCCGAGGGCACCTTTACCAGTTGCGTAGCAGGAACCAGCGCGTACTCTGCATAGCTGCCAAGCACGCCGACCGACGCCACTGCGTCACCAGCTTTGAATCCAGTGACCCCAGGTCCGAGTTCTTCCACGGTCCCTGCTGCTTCGCTTCCTGGAATCAAAGGCAGCGTTGCCTTGTAAGTGCCTTTGCGAAAGTAGATCTCGATGAAGTTGACTCCGATCGCTTCGACGCGGATCAACACCTGGCCCGGTCCCGGCGCGGGAATGGGCAGTTCGGCCATCTGGAGGACTTCAGGCCCGCCAATTGCTTGAATCTGGATTGCGTTCATACAAACGCAAGAATGCACCTTGAGACCCGGCAACTGCAAGCAGTGTGTTTTGTTATTTCCACATAGGGACATGCCGGCTATTAGCAAATAGAAACACCAGGCCCCGTCAGGATAGCGTCCCGACGGGGCCATTGCTTCTAACCTTCGCTTTGCTTCTAGAACTTGTCGTCGCGCCTGTCGATCAGCATGCTCGGCTCTTCCGGAGTACGCAGGCGGACGATTCGATCAATCGTGTAAGGCGCCCGCTGCTGGCTTGTGTGGTAGTGACGCACCTGGAGCTCGCCAAGCAAACCTATCGCCAGCATCTGAATGCCTCCCAGCATCATCACACCCGCAATCACAAACAATGGGCCGTGCGCGTCCATCACACTCTGGTGCGGGTTCAATATCTTCATTCCCAGCAACAGTGCGGAGATAAAACCACCCGCCAAAATGCCCAGCGCGCCGAACGTGCCGAAGAAGTGCAGCGGCCGGCTCATGTACTTGAGCAGAAAACGAATCGTCAGCAGATCGAAGAAAACGCGGAAGGTTCGCCCGATGCCATAGTGGCTCTTGCCCCGTTCGCGGTTTACGTTCTTGATCGGAATCTCACAGATCGACGCGCCATACCAACTTGCCAGCGCAGGAATGAACCGATGCATCTCCCCGTAAAGCGGAATGTTCTGAATGACCTCGTGGCGATAAGCCTTGAAGGTGGTTCCGAAGTCATGAATGTCAACGCCAGAAAGCTTGGCCATCAACCAATTCGCGCAACGCGACGGAATACGCCGCATAACGAAATTGTCGATGCGCTCTTTGCGCCACCCCGACACGACGTCGTAGCCCTCTTCAAGCTTCTCGAGGAAACTGGGAATGTCATTGGGATCATGTTGCAGATCGCCATCCATCGCGAGAATGTACTCGCCCGACGCGTGATCAAAGCCCGCTGCCAACGCCGAAGTCTGGCCAAAATTCCGCCGCAGCTTCACGACCATCACGCGGCTATCGACCGCGGCAATCTCTTCAAGCAGTTTGTACGTGCGGTCGCTCGACCCATCGTCGATGAGAACTAGTTCAAAACTGTCGCCAACCTGCTCCATCACCTGCTTAAGGCGCGCGTAGAGGACTGTGACGTTCTCTTCTTCATTGTGAAAGGGAACGACGATTGAATACTTCGGCATATTAATAGTATAGACGCGGGCAAATTCGATAAGGCGCAGAACTTCGTTACTCAAGATGGACTGCAGCGTAAGGTGTTCTTCGCCGCCCTTCCTGAAAGTTGTGGCCTACCGATCTAATTCATCAAGCATTGCCTGCATCTCGCTGAGAGCATGGCGGTTGCCCGTCCGCGCAGCACAGCTTACCCCGGCCTTGAGTCGTTCGACGGCCTCGGGCGTGCGCCCTGCATTCGCCAGTGTCTGAGCGGCCATGAAGTAGGCCGCAGTGTAATCAGGATCGTTGGCGAGGATAGTGTTGAACTCCGTCAATGCCTCGTCTATCGTCCCGCGGTTAACAAACTCCATTGCAATGCCGTAGCGTGCGAAGCTGTTCTTCGGGTCTAGCGCCAGAATCTCTCTCAGGCCCGCAATCTTGTCCATCGAACTCATAGGTTGTGCACTGCGCCTCGGGGATTTGCTTAATTAGCGTGGATTGCCGAAACTGGAAATGGTGCCTGTCTGTTCAATCGTCGCTGACTTCATTGTAGCTTGGCGTCGATTGACTCGGGCTCGGGCGCATCAAGAATTGGGAGCAAGTACAAAATGAGCACGACGGAAGAAAGCGCGATTGTTCGCACTGTAGCCAGCACGCAGTCGGAAATGACTGAAATCATCCTTCCCAACGATGCCAATACATTGGGCAATCTGCTGGGCGGAAGACTGATGCACTTCATCGATTTGACCGGCGCAATGGCAGCTTACCGGCACTCGCGCACCCACGTCGTGACGGCGGCGATGGACCACATCGACTTTATCCAGCCGGTTCATGTGGGCGATTTGCTAATTCTCAAATCGAGTGTGAATCGTGCCTTCAATACGTCAGTGGAAGTCGGCGTCAAGGTATGGGTCGAACATCCGCAAACCGGTGTCTTGCTGCATGTTGCCAGTGCCTACCTCGTGTTCGTCGCTGTCGATCGGGAAGGCAGGCGGCAGAAGGTTCCACAGTTGCTCCCAGAGACACCCAACGAAATCCGCCGCTTCGCCGACGCACTACGCAGGAGAGAACATCGCGAAGCTGAAGCAGCACGCCGGAAACAGGAACGCCGTGAGCAAAACAGAGATAACACCCCGGCAGCCAGCGTTTAGTACACGGTCATTTAGGCGCCGAATCGAAAACAGCAATTCGCTACGAAGGAGTATCGGAAATGGCTCATTCTCATGCCGCACCTGCGCCAATGGCCCTGCCTGGCGTTTCAAAAATCGTCGCGATCGGTTCTGGCAAGGGTGGAGTGGGTAAAACCACCGTCGCGGTCAATCTCGCCATCGCGCTCTCAAGGCTGGGCCAGCGCGTCGGACTCATCGACGCGGATATCTACGGCCCCAACGTGCCGTTGATGATGGGCTCAACTCAGCAACCACGCGTGAGCGCCGAAAATCAGATTCAGCCGAACGACACACACGGCATCAAGACGATCTCCATCGGCTACATATCCCCTGGAGACAAGCCGATGGTGATGCGCGGGCCAATGCTGCACCAGATCATTCGCCAGTTTCTTCAACAGGTCGATTGGGGCGAACTCGACTACCTGATCGTGGATCTGCCTCCCGGTACCGGCGATGTAGTCATCTCGCTGGTGCAAACGGTGCCGCTTACCGGAGCCGTAGTGGTTTCTACTCCCAGCGACGTCAGCCTTCAGGATGCGCGCAAAGCTCTGGAGATGTTTGCGCAGGTTAACGTTGAAGTGCTCGGCATCATCGAAAACATGAGCCACTTCACTTGCCCTCACTGCCATCAGGAAATCGACATCTTCTCCAAAGGTGGCGCGGAACGCACCGCAGCGCAATTCAACATCCCATTCCTCGGCTCCATCGAACTTATACCCGCAATTCGCGAGGGCGGTGATCGGGGATTGCCGGTCACGTTGGCCGGGCCCAAGAGTCCCAACGCGGCTGAGTTTTATACCGCGGCACAAAAGCTGATGGAGAGAGCAGAAGCTGCGGCAGCCGCCGCCTCAGACGTGATCGAGATTCATTAGGCTACTGGAATTGGGCAGGCTGTCTCTTTTGCAAGGAGCAGGCATTGGACGAGACATTGCTGATACGAGCGGTTCAGAGGAGTGATTTTGCTGCCTGGAAGCCGCTCTGGGACGGTTACAACGCTTTCTATGGCCGCAAAGATGAGACGGCGTTGCCCGACAGAATCACGGAAATGACGTGGTCCCGCTTCTTCGATGGATATGAGCCGGTAAATGCACTTGTGGCCGAACAAGCAGGTCAATTGCTCGGCCTGGCGCATTTTCTCTTTCATCGCAGCACGATATCAGTGGAGCCAGTCTGCTACCTGCAAGACTTGTTCACTGTCGAAACGGCGAGAGGCAAAGGCGTGGGGCGCGCCTTGATAGCGCGCCTTTATCAATGCGCAAAGGAAGCAGGCTGCAGCCGGGTTTATTGGCTCACCCATGAAACAAACGAAACGGCAATGAAGTTATACGACAAGGTCGCGGATAAGTCGGGGTTTGTTGTTTATCGCAAGGGTTTGTAACATTTGATCGCGCTCTTCACTTCGCCGTTGTTGTCACTTGAATCTCTTCGCTAATCACATCGGCCGCTTTCACGCAGGCCGCCCGATTCACATCATGATGCGTAACCATCCGGATCGTCTTTGGACCCACAGCGCTCGCAAGAATCCCACGACCCTTGAGCCGCAACACCAATTCAGCGGCAGTCAGTTCGCCGGTCAAATGAAAGATCAAAATATTCGTCTCTACCGAATCTGGATCGATCGCCACACCTTCGATGTGCGAAAGCGCTTCGGCCAGCAGGCGCGCATTCGCGTGGTCTTCATGCAGCCGCGCCGGCATCTTTTCGAGTGCGATCAGTCCGGCGGCAGCCAGCACGCCAACCTGTCGCATGCCTCCACCCAGCGCCTTCCGATAGATGCGTCCCTGCTCAATCAATTCCGCCGATCCGGTCAACATTGAACCGACTGGCGCGCAGAGGCCTTTCGACAAGCAAAACATCACCGTGTCAAATCCGCGCGTCAGTGTTTTAACGTCGACCCCGAGCGCTGTTGATGCATTGAAGATGCGAGCACCATCGAGGTGCACCGGAAGCTTTCTTTCTTTTGCGTTCTCCCAGATTTCTTTCATAGCCGCCAGCGTTGTGCATCGGCCACCTGCAAGGTTCGCCGTATTTTCAATTTCAATGAGCCCCGTTGCCGCGCGAAACGCCCCGCGCCTGTAGATCACCGGCTCAATATCTTTCCAGGTCAACGTTCCGCTCTCAGTCGGAACTGCGCGAACGAGGCAACCGGAAAATACAGCCGTGGTCGCCATCTCCCAATCCAGAATGTGCGACCGCGATTCGCAAATCACTTCCTGCCCCGGCTGGGTGAGCAAGCGAATGGCAATCTGGTTTCCCATCGTTCCGGTGGGCACAAACAGGGCAGCCTCGCGGCCAAAGACTTCAGCAGCGCGTTTTTCAAGCAGGTTGACTGTTGGGTCTTCGCCGTACACGTCATCGCCTACTTCTGCCGACGCCATGGCCGCACGCATCTCTGGCGTGGGCCGAGTGACAGTATCGGAACGCAAGTCGATTATCGCTTCCAATTTGAAATTCCTTCGAGGTTCCTCGCACATCGAAGAACCTGCAATTTTGATCGTTCTTGACTCTTGCTTTTACGGAATCTGGCCCATCGGCAGTTCGATGACCGGCGTAATCTTTCCGTCTTTCGATGCGTAAGCCCACATCCCGTGGAAGTTTTGCCTGAGCCCTGGCTGAGCCTTCAATACTGCGCTCAGCACCGCCATCGCCTCTGTGCGTGCGACGGCCGGGTCTGCGGAACCCACCGACTCATAGGTCACACCCAAATCTGGCTCGTGCAGCGATGCGTCGAGTCGCACGTTTTCAATCTTCCAACTGCGAGACCCGTCCGCGAGCGTATAGGGAAATGCATCTGCCGGCGAGCCTTTGATCTGCGACTGTTCCTGGCTTAGTTTTTCAAGATTTGGTGACGTGATGAAGTCAACCGGGATCTGCAGATACCGGGCAGCCTCGTAGCAATAAAACGCGCTCCATGGCATGTTCTCTCTGGCCAGTTCACGAGCTCGAGTCCAATACCAGACACCATCATGCCCATCAAAGATTCCCTGGCGCGCCGAGAGTCCTCCGAGCCGCCACTCGGGCGAACTTGAAGTCGTGTCCCAAACGAGGATCACTGCCATTTGCCCCGCTAGCTGCGCGCCAGCCGCATCTGCCAGCACTAACGCGTATTTCCCCGGCGGCAGCGCGCGCATATTCACTGTCACGGTCAGGGCCCCGTTCGCGCTCGAACAAAAAAACTGCGTGTCCGACGGAGCGCTCAATGTGCTCGCGTCAAGTAGATAGATGTTGCGCAGTTGTGGCTTACCGCCCTTGACCAGCGACGCCGCCTGCTCTGCAACCCCTTGAATACCACTCCACTGTGACGCCATCGCAGGCAGCAATGCATTCTGCAATGTGCTGAGGTCCTGCTGCACGAATGCCGTTGACAACCGCTCTCCTACCCCCGCCAAAGTACCGCGATCCTGGGGCGTCAACTCGGCTTGCGAGGTACAGCTCGCGGCAAACCCTCCCGCCGGCACCACCACCAGCGCGGTAGCCGCCAAAATCTTGAAAAGTGAGGCTTTCCAGCAGAGGCGCATCAATTGCGTTTCCTCTCTGCCCTGAAAACTTTGTGAGCGTTCGAGGGCCACTGATAGTCTAATGCAGTAGGGGTGGCCTCCACTGCCGCGCCCGTCGAGCCCTCCCAGGGAGCCGATTCTGATGCGCAAATCAAGTCCGCTGAAACCCGTCTCCTCGCGCAGTTTCACGAATTCGTGGCTGCTGCGACTGGGTGCTTTTACTGGCGTCATCAGCACGCTTGCGATGCTTTCAGGCTCAGCTCTTGCGGTGAATGCTTCTGCGCAGACGCCGGCGAATTCAACATTGTCTCCTGCGTCCCAGACAGCTCCCTCCTCCGTTGGCCACTCGACTCACTCTGCCCGAAAAAATGCGAAACCCGCCGAGCCCGTGGCCCCACCACCTCCTCCACCTCCAAACTGGCCGGTGCTCGATCGACCCAACAACGCCACTGTGACCTGGGACAGCCGTGGTCTGCGCATTGAAGCTTCGAATTCAAGCCTTCAGCAGATATTGCGCGAAGTGGCTGTCAACACCGGAGCAAAGATCGAAGGTCTGGGACAGGACCAGCGCGTCTACGGCTCTTACGGCCCTGGGCAGGCACGGGACGTGCTCTATCAGCTTTTGCAGGGCTCGGGCTACAACATCGTTTTGGCCGGCGATCTGGGACAGGGAACACCGCGCCAGATCTTTCTGAGCCCCCGCCACGGCGCTGCGAACGCTCCTGCGGTCACGAATGCTCCTGCGCAAGATAACAATGAAGAAGATGTGCCCGAGGACGTCGTCGAAGAGCCGCCGCAGCCGCCACCACCCCCACAGCCTCAAGGCAACGACCAGCCCGGAGCCAATCCCAATGGACCAAATCCACCACCCGGAGCATTTACACCCAGCGGCCCGATACGTACCCCGCAGCAGGTGATGGAGGAGATGCAGCAGCGTCAACAACAGCAGGAGCAGCAGCTCCAGCAGCAGCAGGGTGCTCCGCAGCAAGAGCCTCAGGACCAGTGACAGGTTAATCTTTCACGGGAAATCACTTTTCGGAATGCAGGAGCGTCAAGCTACAACTCGATCGGCAATTCGATGCCGATACATTAGCGGCGCAGCCGTCGAATCAGCAATATGACAAAATCGCTATTCGGGCGCTAATTGGGTGCGTATCTTGACGTTCTCTAAGATGCGTCGTGGGCGCATCATAGTGAAACCCACGCGGAAGATCGCGTAAGCGGTAAGGACGCCAAACGCCATCGAGCCTACTGCGGCGCAAACCAACATCGTTAAATTCAACAAATCCGACATACTGAGATCCCTACCTGAGACGTCTGGGGAAAAAGGCCCGGGAGCCGCGTTACTGAGCCTAACCTGGTTACTTGGATGCGCGGCACAATCACCATTGCAGCGATTGTCGCAGAAAAACTCATCCAAATCGTCCGCGTTGACCCTTGTTTCTATTGCCACATAGAATACCCCTAGGACACGTTGAAATCGGCATCCGGCTGATTACGGTCGTAATGCTCTACCCACCGCTCCCACTTTGCTAATCATGCCCATTACTCACATATCGGTGCGCGGGGCGCGCCAGCACAACTTGCGCGATATCAACGTGCGCATTCCCCGCAACACGCTAACGGTCGTCACCGGTCTGTCGGGATCAGGTAAGAGTTCCCTTGCCTTTGACACCATCTACGCTGAGGGCCAGCGCCGATACGTTGAGACGCTCTCGGCATATGCACGACAGTTCCTCGATCAGATTGAGCGGCCCGACGTGGACTCCATCGAGGGCCTTAGCCCGGCAATTTCTATCGAGCAGAAGACCACGAGCCGCAGCCCGCGCTCGACCGTGGGCACCATCACCGAGATTTACGACTATCTGCGTCTGCTCTATGCCTCCGTCGGCACTCCACATTGCCCCAACTGCGGCCGGCCCATCGCTCGCCAGACGGCCGAGCAGATCGTCCAGCGTATTTTGCTTCTCGGAAGCGGCGAGCGCGTTACCGTCATGGCCCCGATCGTCCGAGGCCGCAAAGGTGAGTTTAAAGACCTCCTCGATCAGCTTGACCAGCAAGGCTTTCGCGCTCGAATCGATGGAGAAATGCAGGACCTCTCGGAGCCGCCGGCGCTCGATCGTCGCAAAAACCACACCATAGAAGCCGTGGTCGACCGCATTCTGCTCAAGACCACGCCTGCCGACCAGCCGACCACGTCCGCTGCTCCGGGCAAGCCGTCCGTCGAAAAGCGACTTGAAGCCGCCGTAACCAAAGCCCTGCAACTGGCTAACGGGCTCGTTCTCATCGCTCTCACCGGCGCGGACGAGCAAATGTTCTCGTCTTCGATGGCGTGCCCGGATTGCGGTCTCGATGTGCCCAAACTGGAACCACGCAGCTTCAGCTTCAACTCGACCTTCGGCGCATGTCCCGAGTGCCATGGTCTCGGCTCGCTTTACGATCTCGATCCCGCCAAGGTCATCACAGATTGGTCGAAGCCACTGCTCGATGGCGGACTTGGTCCAGGCTCCGCGTCGCAATACTTGCTCAAGCTCATTCACCTTGCCGCAGACCGCTATGACATCGACCTGAAGAAGCCATTTGAAGATCTGCCTTCCCGTCAGCAGCACATCCTCGTCTATGGTCCACCCAAGAACGAGGCTCCTCGAACAGGCTTCCATGGAATCCTCACCTACCTTCGCGACACCATCGAAGAGGCGCGTAGTGACGGCTATCGCGAGTACATGATGAACTTCATGTCTGCTACGCCGTGCCCCGTCTGCCGCGGCAAGAGGTTGCGTCCGGAGTCGCTCGCGGTCAAGATTGGCGGGCTCTCTATCGCCGACTTCACCGCCCTGCCCCTGAATCGTGCGCTCTCCGCAGCGATCAATCTGACCTTCAACTCGCGTGAAGCTCTCGTTGCAGAACGCATCCGCCGCGAAGTCGTCGAGCGCCTTGAATTCCTTTGCGCTGTTGGCCTCAACTACCTTTCGCTGAACCGGAATGCCGCGACATTGTCAGGCGGAGAAGGCCAGCGCATCCGCTTGGCTACTCAGATCGGATCCCGGCTGCGCGGCGTTCTCTACGTACTCGACGAACCGTCCATCGGTCTTCATCAGCGTGACAACTCGCGCCTGATCGAGGCCCTCGAACAGCTTCGCGATCTCGGCAACACCGTCCTTGTCGTCGAACACGACGAGGACACGATCCGTCACGCAGACTATGTGCTTGACCTCGGTCCCGGTGCGGGTCGCCTCGGTGGCTTTGTCGTCGCGCAGGGCACACCTGCCGACATTATGGCCTGCCCCGAGTCGCTCACTGGCCGATACCTCTCTGGCGCTGCTGGCATACTGCACCGCGCAAAGCCGCGACCTCTCACGGGAAAATGGCTCACCGTCACCGGCGCCCGCGAACACAATCTGCAGGACCTCACCATTCGCGTTCCGCTTGGCGTGATGACTGTAGTCACCGGAGTCAGCGGCAGTGGAAAGAGTACGCTCATCAACGACATCCTCTATCGTTCGCTGGCCAAGATGATCTACGGTTCGCGCGAGGAGCCTGGTGCGCACGAATCCCTGACCGGGGCCGAACAGATCGATAAAGTCATACGCATCGACCAGGCTCCGATTGGCCGCACACCGCGCTCCAATCCCGCCACTTACACCCAGGTCTTCTCCCCTATTCGCGACCTCTTCGCAATGTTGCCCGAGGCTCGCGAACGTGGTTACAAACCGGGTCGCTTCAGCTTTAACGTTGCCGGAGGCCGTTGTGAAGCTTGCCAGGGAGACGGCCAGCGTCGCATCGAGATGAACTTCATGCCCGACGTCTACGTACAGTGTGAAGTGTGCAACGGTCGCCGCTACAACCAGGAGACACTAGCCGTGAAGTTCCACGGCTACTCCATCGCCGACATTCTCGACCTCACTATCGAAGACGCCCTGACCGTTCTCGCAGACGTGCCCCAACTCAAGCAGAAGCTGCAAACGCTCGTTGACGTCGGCCTCGGGTATGTCCACCTTGGTCAAAGTGCAACCACGCTATCCGGCGGCGAGGCCCAGCGGATGAAGCTCGCCCGCGAACTCAGCAAGCGCCAGACAGGCCGCACGCTTTACCTGCTCGACGAACCGACCACTGGCCTCCACTTCGATGATGTGCGCAAACTGCTCGAAGTGCTCCACCGTCTCGCCGATCTTGGCAACTCCGTGATCATCATCGAGCACAATCTTGACGTGATCCGCAATGCCGACTGGATTCTCGACCTTGGCCCCGAAGGCGGCGAAGACGGCGGTCGCATCGTAGGCGAAGGCCGTCCAGCGAGGATCGCCTCGACTCCCGGTTCTTATACCGGCCAATTCCTCTCTCGCTATTACACTTCAAGCGATGGCAAACTGATGGCAGTCGAACCGGAGCCAGAGTTGATCATTGAACCAATCGAAGCCTCATCTCCGCGATCACTCTCATATGGAGAGGCTTCGCCCTCAAATGGCAAGCGCTCCGTAGCCAAGAAGACCCTCGAAAAAAAGCCGGAGTCAAAACGGTCTTCTGCCAAAAAGAAATCGGTGGGGGTATGAGTACCCTGCCAGGTCAACTTCCAGAGGGGCCGGAGACTCCCAAAACCAGCGAGACCATCGAATTTCCCTGTTCAGAACAATTCCCACCGGAAGCGGAGAATCTCGAACACACCAGTGAACCGGTCTCGGACCCTTCGCCCTTGAGTGCACCAAATTCTCAAATTGCAAATGTCGATGTAGTGCAATCTCGTCTGGAGGCAATTGAACCGCAGTTATTTGGTTCGTACATTCAGTCGTTTGATCAGCCAAGGTTTGTGCGACCGGTCCGAATTCCGCATCTGGGACATTTCGGAATCTTTCTTCTCGTCTTATGCTTTGGTTGGCTCGGCGCAGGTTCTCTGCTCTTGCTCGGCCTGCATTTCCACCTTTTTGGCATCTCGACGCTCAAAGACGCCATAGCGGACTTCCATTACACGCTGGGCAGCCAGGCAATCCAATACTTCATCTCGCTCGCGGCTTGCCTCGTGGTGTTTCCCGCGATATGGCACAAGGGATTCCTTGAAGGCATTCATTGGCGCCTGGCGACCGCTCTCAAGCTCAGAGGGCGGCTGATCAGCGTAGCGGTCTTTTGCTTTCTCGCCGCGATGCTTAACGGACTTTTGATGCCGGGGCCTACCGACGCACCGATCGACAAGATCTTTCGAGCGCCGGGTGCAGCCTGGGTTCTCTTCATCTTTGGCGTAACAATCGCACCTTTCTTTGAAGAACTGGCGTTCCGTGGATTCCTCTTGCCGGCGCTCTGTACGTCTTACGATTGGATCGTGGAGAAGATTACGAGTGCCCCCGAACATCCGGTTGACGAGAACGACCATCCGCAGTGGTCGATGCCGGCCATGAGCGTAGCTTCCCTCCTCACCAGCCTTCCCTTCGCCCTGATGCACGGGGAGCAAACGAGTTATTCCCTGGGTCCATTTCTGCTGCTTGTTTTCATCAGCCTGGTGCTCTGCGCCATCCGGCTCAATACCCGCTCACTCGCAGCAAGCACCATGGTTCACGCCGGCTATAACTTCCTTCTGTTTTCCTTCATGCTCCTGGGAACGGGTGGATTCAAACACCTCGACAAGATGTAAGTGTCCCCATGAGGCAATAAGCAGGATGACCGACGCCTCGGCCAGTACAATCTCCATTGATGACACCTCAATCCCATGCACAGCAGCTGCTCTCCCTCCTCGCCAAAACAAGTTTCCGTCTCGGCCAGTTCAAGTTGTCCTCGGGCGGCACCAGCGACTACTACATTGACTGCCGCACCACCACGCTGCACGCCGAGGGTGGCCGCCTCACCGGGGAAGCAATCCTCGATCTCCTGACAGCGAACAACATCGAAGCCGAAGCCGTGGGCGGTCTCACCATGGGCGCCGATCCCATCGTCTCCAATGTCGCGACCGCGAGTGCCTGGCGCTCAAAATCTCATCCCGGAGCGCCATTGCTACACGGCTTTCTCGTGCGCAAGGTTGAAAAGGCGCATGGCACCGGCCGCCGTATCGAAGGCTTCTGCCGAGAAGGTGCACACGTGGTGATTGTCGACGATGTCTGCACAACAGGCGCATCCACCATCAACGCCATCGAAGCCACGCGTGAAGCCAACATGATCGTTGCCGCGGTGGTTTGTATCGTGGAGCGAGAAGAAGCCAACGGACGCCCTGCCGTCGAAGCAGCAGCCGAAGGCGCGCCCTTTCTGCGTCTGTTTTCGGCAGTAGAAGTCCGCGCCGAACACGTCAGGCAGTTGGCAGAATCAAAACCCTGAAGTTTTCATTTCAAAGGGTAGCTAAAAACACATCAGGCCACGCAGTGTGCCCCACGTGGCCTGATGTCCTGTCTCTAAAACTAATCTACAAATCTACTGAACTATATGTGATCCGATTTAATTGGTCCCGGGGCCCGCAGCACCGGATGTCGCTGTCGTTGACCCACTCGAGTTCATGTTGCTGAGCAATTGCACTTCTACGCGGCGATTTTGCTTGCGGCCTTCCGCCGTGGTGTTTGGAGCAACTTCCTTGTCCTTGCCAATTCCGATCAGGTAGAACCGACGAGGGGCAATTGCATATTTCGACGCCAGATATTGCACGACTGCGTCCGCGCGACGCTGGAGTCCCAACC